>Ga0335073_10004789_pt1 | contig 18950 bp, 20 predicted proteins | sample Lox_Sample_22_FD_207093 | JGI IMG/M metagenome (GOLD analysis project Ga0335073, IMG submission 207093) | Soil microbial communities from Loxahatchee National Wildlife Refuge, Florida, United States - Lox_Sample_2.2 | ecosystem: Environmental > Terrestrial > Soil > Wetlands | place: USA... | reverse complement strand
AGAAATTTCCGTTGCTGGTCGAGCTCGAGCCGTTGTTCCAATGCAACTTGGCCTGCTCGTTCTGCGGCAAGATCCAGCATCCGGAGCACGTCCTCAAGCAGCGGATGCCAGTCCGGCAGGCAGTCACTGCGATCGAGGAGTGCGGCGCCCCGATGGTGTCGATTGCCGGGGGCGAACCCCTGGTTCATCCCGAGGTGCACGTGATCGCGTCCGAGCTCCTGCGGCGCAGGAAGTTCGTCTTCCTATGCACGAACGCGATCCTGCTGAAGAACAAGCTCGAAAACTTCAGGCCCTCGCCGTACTTCACCTGGGTCATCCACCTAGACGGGTTACGCGAGCGTCACGACCGGTTCGTCGAGCGCGCGGGGATCTTCGACAAGGCGGTCGAGGCGATCGGGGAGGCGAAGGCACGTGGCTTCAGGGTCGCGACGAACACCACGTTCCTGACCAGCGATACACCCGAAACGGTGCGCGAGGTGCTCGACTATCTCAACGACGAACTCAAGGTCGACGCGATGCAGATCTCGCCCGCCTATGCGTACGAGAAGGCGCCGGACCAGGATCACTTCCCCGGGGTCGCGCAGACGCGCGCGCTGTTCTCGGCCGCGTTCGCCGACGGTCGGCGCAAGAAATGGAGGCTGAACCACACGCCCCTCTTCCTCGACTTCCTCGAGGGTAAGGTCGACTACCAGTGCACGCCGTGGGGAATTCCGAGCTACTCAATCTTCGGCTGGCAGCGGCCGTGTTACCTGATGGCGGACGGTTACGCCAAGACCTACAAGGAGCTGATCGAGAGCACGGACTGGGATGCGTATGGGCGCGGTCGCGATCCGCGCTGCGAAAACTGCATGGCCCACTGCGGATACGAGCCCACCGCAGTGCTCGCCACCACGGGCTCGCTGAAGCAAGCGCTCCGGGCGATCGTGCAAAGCTGATCAGGTGCGTGTCCTTGTCGTAGAGGATGAGACCAAGCTCGCGGCGCTGTTACGCCACGGATTGCGGCGGGAGGGCATGGCCGTCGACGTGGTGCCCACCGGCGATGAGGCGCTGGTTCGCGCCACCGCCACAAACTACGACCTGATCCTACTCGACGTCATGTTGCCGGGGCAGAACGGGCTCGACGTCTGTCGCGCTCTGCGCGCCCGGGAGGTGTGGTCTCCGATGCTGATGCTGACCGCGCTCGACGAGGTCGAGGATCGCGTGAACGGGCTCGAGAGCGGCGCCGATGACTATCTGGCCAAGCCCTTCTCCTTCCAGGAGTTGCTGGCGAGGATGCGGGCACTGATCCGGCGCGGGGCACCGCCACGCCCGACACTGCTCAGCGCCGGAAACCTGCGCCTGGATCCCGCAGCCCGGCTCGTCTGGCAGGGGGATCGCGAGCTTTCGCTGACGCCGCGGGAATTCGCGATGCTGGAGCTGTTCATCCGCCGTTCGGGGGAGGTGCTCAGCCGGTTCGATCTGCTCGAGCACGTTTGGGACGCCAGCTACGAGAACCGGTCGAACGTGATCGAGGTCTACGTCGGCTACTTGCGCGACAAGCTCGACCGGAACGCGATTGAGACGGTGCGGGGCGTCGGCTATCGGCTGCGGGCATGAGCGTGCGCCGAATCCCCTTCCGGGTGCGCCTGACCTCCGGATTCGCCGCGGTCATGATCCTGCTCTTCGGCGGTCTGGCGCTGCTGCTGCATGCGCGCTTCGAAGCCGGTCTCGACCAAGCAATCGACCGCGCGCTGCGCACCCACGCCGGCGATCTGCAAACGCTGGTGCGCGGAGAGCGGCAGCTTCCCACATTGCCCGAGAGCGGTGGCGCCTTCGCGCAGGTAGTCGACCCGTCGAGTGGCCGGGTTCTGGCGGGCACCCCCGACGCCGAAAGGTCGCTGCTAACCAGGCCTGAGTTGCGGCGTGCCGGAACGGCGTCTGGCTTTGACCTCATCAACCGGGGCGACCATGCGCGGCTGCTGGCCGGCCCGGCCGACACCCGATCTCCGGCCGTGCTGGTGGTCGGGGACTCGCTGGCTCAACGCAACAGTGCGCTCACCACGCTCAGCGAGCTCCTGTACATCGGTGGGCCGATGTTGCTCATCCTCACTTGCCTGACGGGCTACGGCCTCGCAGCATGGGCGCTCGCCCCGGTAAAGAAGATGAGCGAGCGGGCGGACCACATCTACGGAGAGCCCAGCGGCGAGCGTCTGCCGGTCCCGGAGGCCAACGACGAACTCCACCGGCTGGGTGAAACCCTCAACCGGATGCTCAGTCGCATCGAGGACGCGCTGGCGCGAGAACGAGCCTTCATGGCCGATGCCGGGCACGAGCTTCGGACGCCGCTGGCGATTCTCAAGCTCGAGCTCGAGTTCGCGCTGACCGCCGACAGCACCCGCGAGGAGCTCCAAGCCCGGCTGCGGTCAGTTGCCGAGGAGGTCGACCGACTGACGAAGCTCGCGCAGGACCTGCTGGTCATCGCTCGCGCGGAGCAGGGCCGGCTGCCGTTCGCGAAGCGTCCGATCGAGTTGCAACCGCTGCTCAACCGTCTCGCGACCCGGTTCGCCACCGCGACGAACGCCGGCGGCCGGACCGTCAGGCTCGGGAGCACCACCGAGCTTGTCGTCGAGCTGGATCCGGCGCGGCTTGAGCAGGCGCTCGTGAACATGATCTCGAACGCGCTTCGGCACGGAGACGGCGACGTCGTGCTGGTCGCGGACGAGGTCCGCGGGTGGGTGGAGATTCACGTGCTCGACGATGGGCCGGGCTTGGCGCCAGACCTCGTACCGCGCGTCTTCGAGCGCTTTGCCCGGGCGGACCGAGCGGGGTCGGACCGCGGCGCCGGCCTCGGCCTGTCGATCGTCGAGGTCATCGCCAAGCTCCACGGCGGACGCGCCCACGTACGGAATCGACCCGGCGGTGGCGCGGACGTGTGGCTCGAACTTCCCGGTCCGGCGTGGCGGGAGTGCGAAGCGCAGTCGACCGAAGCCCCGCTCAGCGGGACGGCTCCGGGATGACCGAGCTCGACGGCATCCGCGCGCTCCTGGCCCAACGGGCGGGGGAAGAGATGGTCCTCAACGACCGCTACCTGAACCCGCAGATGGGCCGGATCCTGCGCACACTCGGCTTCGACCGGCGCTGGGTAGGCGGCGACCAGACGCACCTGATCGACGCGGACGGTGAGCGTTACCTCGATCTGATCGCGGGCTACGGAGTCTTTGCCTTGGGCCGCAACCATCCCGACGTCGTCTGCGCGGTGCAGGATGTCCTCGCCGCCGGCACCGCGAGCCTGCCACAGTTGGGGGTGACTCTGCTGAGCGGGGTTCTGGCTGAGCAGCTGCTCGCGCGCGCGCCTGGCAGCGTCGCCGCGATGGTGCCGGCGAACACGGGTACCGAGGCGGTTGAGGCGTCGATCAAGATCGCCCGTGCCGCCACCGGGCGGTCACGGATCGTGTACGCGGACCACGCCTTCCACGGGCTCACGCTCGGCTCGCTGTCGATCAACGGCAACCAGGAGTTCAGGGCCGGCTTCGGACCGCTGCTCCCGGGATGCGATGCGGTGCCGTTTGGCGACGTCGAAGCCGTCGCGGGCGAACTGGCTCGCGAGGATGTCGCCGCGGTGATCGTCGAACCCATCCAGGGCAAGGGCGTCAACCTTCCTCCCGGCGGCTATCTCGCCGCCGTGCAGCGGCTGTGTCGCGAGGCGGGGACGCTGTTCGTGTGCGACGAGGTCCAGACCGGGCTCGGTCGCACGGGCCGGTTCCTGGCGCTTGAGCACTGGGATCTCGCCCCCGACATGATCTGCCTGTCCAAGGCCCTTTCCGGCGGCCTTGTGCCGATCGGGGCGGTGCTCGTATCAAGGACAGCGTTCGACTGCGTGTTCGACGGGATGGAGCGCGCGGTGCGTCACGGCTCGACGTTCGGCGGGAACGATCTCGCCGCCGCGGCGGCCCTCGCCACCTTGCGAGTGCTCGACCGCGACGGCCTGGTGGGTCGCGCCGAGCGCATGGGGAAGCTCCTGCTCGGGCTCACGCAGCCCCTGGTCACGCGCCACGAGATCGTGCGCGACGTGCGCGGCGCCGGGCTGATGTGGGCCATCGAGTTCGGCCCACCCCGAACGACGGGCCGGTCGCTGTTCCGCGCCGTCGACTACCTCCAGCCGGGTCTGTTCGCCCAGCTGATCACGGTGCCGTTGTTCCACGAGCACCAGATCCTCTGCCAGGTCGCCGGTCACCGCCTGAACGTGATCAAGGCGCTGCCGTCGCTGCTGATCGACGAGGCCGACGTGCGGTACTTCGCCGCTGCCCTCGCCGAGGTGGTCGCGGACGCCGAGCGCATGCCGACGGCGATGGCCCGCGTTGGAGCACGGATGGCGCGTGGCACGGCGAAAGCTCAGCGGGCGCGGGTAACATTTTTCAGGCAGGACGGGCCATGAGGACATCGGTCAGGCGCAGATTTACCGGCGCGGTCGCGCTTACCGTCCTGTCGCTCGCCGCTGCCGCGTGCGGCAGCTCGAGTTCGCATTCGAGCACTGACAGCGGCGCTTCGAGCACGACCGCCGCCAGCTCGGCGACCACGAGCGCCACCTCGACAAGTAGCACGACGAGCGCATCGGCTGCGAGCGCGTCCCCCACCAGCGCCACCACCCCGAACGTCACGACGGGCCCTGTGCGGGTGACACTCCACGGCGCGAACCACAACCCGGTCGCCGGCAAGCTGTGGGCCTACTCGGTCCGCGTCACTGACGCCACCGGACATCCCCTATCCGGAACCGTGGACACCGACTTCGTCGTTACCGGCCTGGGGGTCGTGGGGAAGGAGACGCCACCGGTTCACCGCCTCAAGAACGGCGCGCTGAACGATCAGGTCACCTTCCCGCCGCAGGCGGCCGGCACGCCGATCACGCTCGTGACGGTCGTCCACACGAGCGCTGGATCGGTGGCGGTCGGCTGGCCTGTCAGCGTCACGAAGTGAGCCCCCCGAAGGATGGGAATGGTCGGCGGCGCCTGACAGCGGCGCCTTCGCCGGCGGCCTCCCGCGCGCCGAGTGCCCACGGTGGTGCTGACGTGTCCGTCGAGCGGGTCTTCAAGACGTACGGACGGGTGGAGGCGCTGCGCGGCATCTCCTTGACGGTCGCGCCGGGCGAGCTCGTCACGATCACGGGTCCGTCAGGCTCCGGCAAGAGCACGCTGCTCAATCTGATTGGAGCGCTCGACGAACCCGACTCGGGCACGATCGCCGTTGGCGGACGGCCGGTGCCGAAGTCCCGGGAGGCGGTCGAGTTCCGGCGCCGGGTGGTCGGCTTCGTCTTCCAGGACAACCTTCTGCTCCCTTATTTGACCGCGCAGTCCAACGTCGAGACCGCCTTGATGGCGACCGGCGTGGGGCACGACGCGCGCCGCGAGCGCAGCGGGGAACTACTTGCCGAGGTGGGTCTGTCCGACCGCGTGCGGCATCTCCCCTCGGAGCTGTCGGCGGGCGAGCGCCAGCGCGTGGCGATCGCCCGGGCGCTCGCCAACGAGCCGCTGCTGCTGCTGGCGGACGAGCCGACGGGCGCGCTCGATTCGGACTCGAGCGAACGCGTTCTGTCGTTGCTCGCGGGCGTCCGCGAGCGGCGGGGCATGACGCTGATCATCGCCAGCCACGACGAGATGCTCGCGCGCCGTGCCGACCGCGTGGTGCACATCGCCGACGGCCATCTGGGCTAAGTGCTCAGCGAGGCGACTCAGATTTGCGCGAGCGCGACCACCGAGTGCATCCTCGTGACGCGCCAGACCGGATAGATCGCGCCCAGCACCCCGATCGCGATCCCGATCAGCGCTGCCCGCCCGATCCCCCACCCGGTCAATGCGGGCGAGATAAAGCCGCCCAGTCCGAGCGCGTTTGGGAGCAGCTTGCTGGCGGCCAGGCCGAGCAATATCCCGGCGCCCGTCCCGAGCATGCTGACCGCGATCGATTCGCCGAGCACGAGCGCTCCGAGTTGTCTCGCGCTCCAGCCGATAGTGGCCAGGAGCGCGAGCTCGCGCCGGCGTTCGAGCAGTGCCGCGAGCATCGTATTGGCCACCGCCAGACCGCCGATGATCAACGCGAGGACCACCACGAGCGTCACCGCCTTGGAAATCAACACCGTACTCGCCCCGGCCCGGACCGCCTCGCCGGGATTGGCGATCGGCACCACGCCGGGCAGCGCGCGCGTGAGCTCGCGCTCTGCCCTCGCCTCCGGCGTCTGCGCCCGCAACTTCACCGCGAAGGTGGTCGCCTCCTGCGAGGTGCGGCCGGCGAGCGCCTGAGCGTCCGCAAGCGTTAGCAGGACGCCCGAGTCCTCGTACGAGAGGCCGGTGTGGAAGATGCCGCCGACCGGCAGCGAATGCCCGTCGATCGTGAGCCTCGCCCCGGGCTGGAGATGGAGCTGGCCGGCGAGCAGGTCCCCGACCGCCGCCTGCCCGGGCGCGATGCCGTGGCCGGCGGTGATTACGAGCTGGCGCGCGGCGAAACCGCTGGGGTCCAGGCCCAGCACGATTGCCGAGGGCGCCCCCTTGACGGCGCCGATGAGGAGCTGAATCGGGGTGACCTCGGCGACCTCGGGCTGTGCCCGGACCCGGGGCAAGAGCGAGAGGGGCAGGACCGACGAGGTTGGGTCGCCGGCGTCGCGCTGAAACAGTCCGAGGTCGGCGCGGCCAAGGTGCACGAACTGGGCGGCGGTGTCATTCAGGCCGGTCGACAGGGCCAGCAGCGCCACCACGGCGGCGACGCCGACGGCCACACCGGCGGCCGTCAGGAACGTTCGCGCCGCGCGGCGGCGAAGGTTCGCTGCGACCAGGACGGCCATTTACGGCAACGTATCAGCGCGTAGCCGGCCATCGGGCGCGCAGAGCCCGAGCCGGTGCCGGTTGCCGGTGGCCGGCTGCACATCGCCGGACACGCGCGCCACTGCTTTTGAGCGCCCGAGAATCGCAGCGCCGGTCGTAACCATGGCGAGGCCGAGCAGCAGCAGGAGAATCTTGCCCGACGCGGAGCTCCATGTCTCGGCCCCAGCCCACAGCGCCATCAACACGGGCAGCGGGTCCTGCACCGCGCCGACGACGGGCGACACGGTGACCGCCGGCCGCTGTTGGAGGGCGGTGGTCTCCTGGAGGAACGCCAGCGCGCCGAACCCAATCGTCGCCGCGAGCCACGCGATCGCGAGTCCCCAATCGGCGTTCGCGATGTCGTTGGCGAGCAGCTTGTTGACGAAGTCGACCCAGGCGTAGGCGAGCCCGGCACCGATCACGAGCGCGAGCGCCCGGCGCGGTTGCCGCCGCCCGACGGCGTACGCGCCCAGCGCGCCGATGCCGACCACCACGAGCGGCACCAAAACCCGCGCTGCAGTCGGGTTCTGCGCGTCGTGCTTCGGGGCCGCCACGATCACCGCTGTCACCCCCGCCACGATCGCAAGTGCGCCGAAGGCCTCGAATCGGCCGACGCGCTCGCCGAGCTTGAACCGCGCCACGGCCAGCAGCACGAGCTGGGACGCCGACAGGGTGGGTTGCACGACCGTGATCGGCGCAAGTCCGAGAGCCAGAATCTGAAGCGGCCACGCGAGCACCATCAGCCCCGTGCCGGCCAACCAGCGCGGGCGGCGGGCGAGCGAAGCCAGGAGCTTGAAGCGCGCGGCCTGTTTCGCGGGCGAACGCCGGTCCTCGGCGGCCTGAAAGACGACTGCGAATGCATTCGCGACTGACGCCGCCAGCGCTACAGCGATGCCCGCCGCGATCACGCGACGATCAGGCTCGTCCGGAGGCTGCCCGGTGGTGCACGTATAGTTCCGTGCGCTCGCGCGGCCCAACACGCGTCGGCGGCGGAAGCGGGAGCTCGTACTCCACCTCGCGGAAATGATCGGCGTACTGCCGTCGCGGATTGTAGACGGAGTTGAACTTCCAGATCATGCGCGCGAAGTTCGTCTGCCCCCGAGCGAGCTGGCACGCGAGGATCCCGAACGTCTGCGCCACCGCCGCGACGCCGAGGAACTTGCGGTTGATCACCGCCTGGGTTCGCACCAGCTCCTCGTAGAACTGTTCGAGCGGGAGCTTGGTCGGGAGCACCGCGTGCTGGATGTCGAAGAGGCGATAGTCAAGCGTGGTCAGCTTCTGCGACTCGCCATGCCAGATCTCGGTCCCCGGATAGGGCGTAATCACCGTCAGGTGGACTATCTCAGGAACCGACAACGCGAAGTCGCGAACGACCTCAAACTGCTTCTCGTCCCATCGCGGGTCGACGATCAGGTTGATCGCGACCGTGATGTCGAGCTTGCGCGCTGCCTCGAGCGCCCTCATGTTGAGGTCCGGACTCACCCGCTTGCGGTAGAGCTCGAGCCCATGCTCGTCGAGCGCCTCGATGCCGAGGAACATGTACGCCAGCCCGAGTCGCCGCCAGCGCGCGAACACCTCCTCGTTCCGGAGCAGCACGTCAGCGCGCGTCTCCAGGTAGTAGCGCTTGCGAATCCGGCGCTTCTCCACCTCCCGCGCGATCGCCTCCCCGTGGTCGGCCTTGATGAACGCGACATCGTCGACGATGAACACGTTCGGCTCCCGGATCGAAGCAAGCTCGGTAGCGGCCGCCTGCGGGGATGCCTTGCGGTAGGCGCGACCGTAAAAGGTCCAGGCAGAGCAGAACGAGCAGTCCCACGGGCATCCGCGCGTGAACTCGATCGATGCGCATGGGTCGAGCTCGCCAATGAAGTACTTCCGTCGCCGGCGCATGAGGTCGCGCGCGGGCGGGCACTCGTCGATCGAGTCCAACATCAGCGGCGCTCCTCGCCCCTGACCGTCGGGTGTGACCACGCCCGGAAGCTCGTGCGCGCGGCCGTGGCGCGCCGCGTCGAGCAGCGGCGGGGTGATCGCTTCGCCGTCACCGCGAACCACCGCGTCGAGTGCCCCACCTGACTGCTCGAGCACGTGCTTGGCGATGAACGACACGCTGTGCCCGCCGGCGAATGTGAAGCACGCCGGTAGGCGCCGCTTGATCATTCTCGCCAGATCGAGGACCTCCGGGATGTTGGCCAGGTAGTTGAGGCCAAAGCCCACGGCGTCGGGCTGAAAATCGGCAAGCTCGCGCTCGAGGTCCGCATGCGAGAACACCTGAAGGTCGAGTACGCGGACGTCATGACCAGCCTGTCGCGCCGAGCCCGCGACCCGCTCAAGGCCGAGCGGCTCGAGCCGCAAGAAGATCTCCGAGTACATGAGCGGACTCGGATGAACGAACAGGACGCGCAAGTGGCTCCCTCCTGACCTGGAGATGAGGCTACACGATGCCCGATCCGAACCCGCCGGAGCTGATCGCCGGTACCGTCAAGTCCGTGCGGCGCTGGCTTCGAGAGAACCCGATGGCCTCCTCTGCCCTGGCCATCGGCATCGCCGGCGTGGCAGTCCTGGTGATCGCCCGCGCCACCGGGGCCGACGCGGTCGGGCGGGCTTTCGACCGCTTCGATGCTCCATGGGTCGCGCTTGTCGCCGGAGCCTCGTTGCTCACCTATCCGGCCTACGCACTCGCCTATCGGTCGATCGCCGGCATTCACGGTCATGCGCCGATGGCCCTGCCGTTGGTGGCCAGGGTCGTCGTCGCCGGGTTCGGCCCGTTTTCGCTCTCCGGCGGGTTCGGCATCGACCAGCAGGCTTTGCACGCACTCCATGAGGACGAACGCAGCGCTCGGGTCAGGGTAGTGGCGCTCGGCGTCCTCGAGTGGGCCGTGCTGGCCCCGATGACCTGCGTGGTGGCGATCGTGCTGCTGGCGCAGGGTGCGGACATCCTTCCGTCCCTGCTGTGGCCCTGGGCGATTGCCGTCCCGCTAGGGTTCGGCTTCGGCCTGTGGGCGAGCGCGCCCGGGCGGATCGACCGCATGTCCAATGTCGGCGGGAAGCGGCGGGATTGGCTGGCCCAGGCGCTCGAGGGAGTCGGCGTGCTGCACGAGCTGATTCGCAGGCCGCGGCGGTACCTGGTCGCTTGGCTCGGCACAGCGCTCTACTGGGCCGGCGACATCGGCGCCTTCTACGGTGGACTGCGGGTGTTCGGGCTGGAACCTGGCGCCGGCAAGGTGATCATCGCCTACGCCACGGGATACGCGGCGACCCGGCGATCGCTTCCGCTCGGCGGAGCCGGCGTGACCGAGGTGCTGATGACCTACTCGCTCTACTGGGTCCGCCTGCCACTGGCGCCGTCCCTGGCGGCCGTGCTCGTGTACCGAGTGTTCAATTTGGCGGTCATAGCGGCGCCGGCGCTAATCGCCCACCGCCAGCTCGAGCCCTTGCTTGCACCGGCCAGTGGGCTGCGGGCGCGGGGCGACACCGGCGATTGACGCGCCGTTTCGCCTGGCCTCAGCCGGGAAGCCTCCGGAAAAGCCAAAGGAGGTAGAGGAGATGTCCACGCTGCTGATTGTCGTGATCGTCGTTGTCGCAGTGCTCGTGGTTGGCGCGCTGCTGCTCGCCCTGACCCGCGGGCGCAAGGTCGCCGCCGGGCGTCGGCGCGAGCGCGTACTGAACCAGCGCCGCGAGCAGGCCGCCGGCGAGCATCGCCAGGCAGCGGAGGCCCGCGCCGGACGAGCGGAGGAGGCGGAACATAGGGCCCGGCTCGCCAGTGCTGTTGCCGAGCGGGATCGGGCCGAGGCGCGCCTACACGAGGAGCGTGCTCGTGCCCACGAGCAGGGCCTCGGCGACGAGGAGCTAACGCGCGGGGACCTGCCGACAGAGAACGAACGGATTGCGGCCCCCGCCCAGTCCACGCCGCGCGAGCACAACGGGGACCGATGAACACGTCGAGGACCACCGAGCGCACGTCGAATGTCCCGTCGGAGGCGCCGCTCGCCGAGTTGATCAAGCAGCTCTCGGAGCAGAGCAGCCAATTGGCGCGACAGGAGGTCGAGCTGGCCAAGGCCGAGCTCGCCGTCAAGGCCAAGCGCGCCGGCATCGGCGCCGGCATGTTCGGCGGCGCCGGTGCCTTCGGGTTCTACGGACTGGGGGCGCTGATCGCGGCCGCGATCCTGGCGCTGTCCACCGCGGTCACCGCCTGGCTGGCCGCGCTGATCGTGGCGGTGGTGCTGGCGTCGATCGCGGGGCTGCTGGCGCTGGTCGGCAAGCACGAGGTCGAGGAGGCCACGCCTCCCGTGCCCAAGCAGGCCACGGAGAGCGTCAAGGAGGACGTGCAGTTTGCGAAGACGCGCGCACAGGAGGCGCGGCGGTGAGCGCTGCGAAGGATCCCGAACAGATCCGCGAGGAGATCGAGGCGACGCGCCGGGAGCTCGGCGACACCGTCGAGGCGCTCGCGGCCAAGGCCGACGTCAAGGCCCAGGTCGGGCGTCGGATAGAGAACACCAAGGCGTCGGCTCGAGCCAACCCGGCGCCGCTCGCGGTGGCGGGGGTATGTGTGGCCGCGTTTCTGCTCTGGCGGCTAAGTCGGCGCTGAAGGCTAAGTCGGCGCTGAAGGCGCCGCCGTCAGGCGCCGCCGACCCACGTCATTAGATCGGCGTTCCCCACAGGGGGAACCAGCGCTCCAGCTCCTGCTCGACCGGCAGCTCCTTGCCGATCTGGGCCTTGAGCACGAGCTCGCGCTCGTTGTCGCGCTGCTCGCCGGTGCCGGCCGGCGCGAACGGATAGAACGTGCCGCGCTTGTAGTTGTAGATCCAGTACAGAGGCCGCTTGCGCGAGTCCTCGAACGCGAACACCGCGCACAGGACGCGCTCACCGTAGCCCCCGGCCTCGAGCGCGCTGCTGACGGCGTTGATCCCGACCACGAGGTCGTCGAAGTCGCCGCCGCGCAGCACGAGCCAGCGGAAGCCGTAGCTGTCGTCGCTGCTCGTCACGGTTGTGCCGCTGTCGCTGGCGGTCGCCTTGACGACCTCCTCCATGTCACGCACGATCCCGTCGAAGTCGGCGGTGGCGAGCGGCTGGAAGACGATGGCGGCCGCGCCGCGGGTGCCGATCCCGAGCCCCGTCTCCATCGTCACGTAGGCGGTGCTGATCGCGAACAGCCGGTCCGGCGCGGGCTTGGCCAGCTTGCGCTTGCCGGTCAGGACGTCGAGGAAGCCCACGCGGCTTACGCGGTGCCCTGGAGCTGCGCTTCGAGCCGCTGCAGACGCGCGATCCTCGCCTCGAGCGGCGGGTGGGTCGAGAACAGCGTCGCCGCCGCCTGCTTGGCCTTCGGCGGGAAGATGTAGAAGGCCGCGAGCTGGGTGTTGGCCTGGCGCAGGTCGCGCTGGGGGATGCGGGCCATGCCGCCGTCGATCTTCTGCAGCGCCGTGATCAGGGCGCTGGGCCGGCCCGTGAGGATCGCCGAGCCCCGGTCGGCGGCGAACTCGCGGTAGCGGGAAAGCGCCTGCAGGAGCAGGAACGAGATCACGTAGACCGCGGCGGAGATCAGGATCACGAAGATGAAGGCGTTGCCGCCGCCCTGGTTCTGGTTGTTGCGGCCGCCGCCGAAGCCGCCGCCGAAGAAGAACCCGAACTGCGTGATGAACGCCGCGATCGAGGCGAAGAAGCTGGCGATGGTCATCACCACCACGTCGCGATTGAGGACGTGGGTGATCTCGTGCCCGAGCACCGCCTCGAGCTCGGCGGGTTCGAGCAGGTTGAGGATCCCGGTGGTGGCGCACACGGTGGCCGTCTTCGGCGAGCGGCCGACGGCAAAGGCATTCGGCATCGGCGTCTGCGCGATGGCCACGCGAGGCTTGGGGATGTTCGCCTGCACGCACAGGCGATCGATCATCGCGTGGAGCTGCGGCGCCTGCTGGGGCGTCACCTCCTGGGCCCCCATCGAGTAGAGCGCGATCTTGTCGGAGGTGAACAGCTGCAGCGCGAACAGGCCGGCGGCGATGATGGCGATCGTCACCGCGCCGGCGCCGGCCGCGATCAGGACGGCGATCAGGACCGCGTACACCAGTCCCAGCAGGAACATGGTGAAGAGCATCCGGGTCTGGAGGCCGGTGTCGCGACCGAATGAGTTAGAACGAGCCATGGTCCCTTAATCTTAGGACGCGCGGGATAAGGAATCCGTGAATGGGGAATATGAGTCCCAGAAGTGAGCTTCCTGCAGGACACTGTTGCCTCCCTGCCCTTCCCGGGACGGGCCGGGGAGATGGCTCGTGCCACCCGGGCATACCTGGCCGGGATCGGCACCAGCGGATCGCTCCTGGCCGGCGCGGCCCTGATGTTCATCCTAGCCAGCGCACTGGTCGCCTTTCGGGGCTGGCCGCACGTGGCGGCCCAGCCTTCGCCCGCAGAGGTGGTCGTCTCGCCACGATCGGCGGCTGCGCCGACCTCGCCGCTAGGGCGACGGCTCGCCTTCATCACGGCCGCCGCCAGGACCGGCGGTGCGGCCGGCCGCGGCACCGGGGCGGGCGGACTCGGCGGCGGGGCTGGCGGCGCGGGGCGAGCGGTGGCGCCTGGTAGTCCGCGGTCGATCGGCACGCCGGCCTCGACCTCGCGTCCGGCCGGCGGGTCTTCTGGCTCCAGCGGCGCCTCGTCCTCCGGGTGTGGCGCCGCGGGAGCGGGAGGCTGCGGATCCGACTTACCCGCCCCGGCACCCAATCCGGGCTCGGGCGTGACCCAGCCGGTGCACAAGGTGCTTCAGAAGGTGACCGGTTCCGTCGGCACCGTTGTGAACGGGGCCGGGAACACGGTGGGGTCGGCCGTCCAGCAGACGACGGGCGCGGTCGGAGGTGCCGTCGGTGGCGTCAGCCCGTCCACCGGCGACGCGGTGAGCGGGGTCGGATCCGGGGTGGCCACGACCGTCAGCGGCGCGACGCAGTCGGTCTCGGGCGCGCTCTCGGGCCTCGGCCAGCAGCTCACCGGCCACTAGATAGAACGTTCTACTCGGCGGGTTTGCCGGCCGCTCGCGCCAGCTCTCGCTCGATGAACCGCAGGCTGACCGCCTGGAGGTCGGGGTCGTGCTGGACCGACCGGTGGTGGCCGCCGGGTACGGCGATCAGGCGGCTGTGCGGGGAGCGGGTGAGCTCGGCGAGCTCGCGTGAGTGCTCGACCGGGACCTGCTCGTCGCCCTCGGCGTGGAGGAGCAGCACGGGGGCGTCGAGCAGCGCGACCGCGTCGCGCTCGTCGTGAGCGGCCAGGAGAGCGTCCACCGCGGGCTCGTCGGCCCGGAACGTGAAGCGCCCGTCGGCCAGCCCTCGGCGAAGGCCCTCGGCGCTCGCCGGGCAGATGGCCACGACCGCCGCGGCGCCGACCGGGCCCGCGCACACGAGTGCCAGATACCCGCCCATGCTCGAGCCCCGGAGGGCAACCGGCGCCCGGGGATCGTTCAGGCGGTCGCGCAGCAGGGTCGCGATCGTGTGGACGTCCTCGAGCGCCCGGCGGTTGAGTGGTCCCTCGCTCTCCCCGTGCCCGCGCTGGTCGAAGGCGATCGCCGCCAGGCCGGCGCCGAGGGCGGCGCGCGCGAAGTCGTGGTGATTCTCCTTGCACGAACCGGCGCCGTGCAGCACGACGACGCCGCCGCGGGCCGGCCGTTTCGGGAGCCACAACGAGTAGGCGAGACCGTCGTGCACGGCGATCTCGCTCGGCAGCTCTACCGTGACCGGGCGGAGTCGAGGCACGCGTCGATGATGTCGCATGTCATGATCGACGACCGCATGAGCACGACCACCTCGACGCTGTCGCCGGTCTATCCGCTGGGCTCGCGGGTGAACGAGCACGGTCGGCTGGAGATCGGCAGCTGCGACGCGGTCGAGCTGGCCCGCGAATTCGGCACGCCGGCCTACGTGGTGGCCGAGGATGATCTGCGCCGGCGGGCCCGCACTTTTATGGACGCGCTGGCCGCCCGCCACGCCGACTACGACGTGCTGTTCGCCTCCAAGGCGTTCCCCTGCACCGCGGTGTACCGGCTGCTCGCCGAGGAGGGCCTCGCCTGCGACGTCGCATCGGGCGGGGAGCTGTTTCTCGCCCTGCGCGGAGGATTTGACCCGGCGCGGATCTACTTCCACGGCAACGCCAAGTCGGACACCGAGCTGGCCGAGGCGCTGGACGCGGGTGTCGGGCACATCGTGATCGACTCGCTGCACGAGCTCGCCCGCCTCGAGGCGGTCGCGGCTTCGATGGGACGCCGGCAGGAGGTGCTGGTCCGGATCACGCCGGGGGTGGCCGGCGACACCCATCACGCGATTTCGACCGGGCAGGCCGACTCGAAGTTCGGGTTCGCGCCCGAGGATGCGCGACAGGCGATGGAGCGCATCGCCGGCGCCCCGCACCTGGAGCTGGTCGGGCTGCACTTCCACATCGGCTCGCAGCTGCTCGAGCTCGAGCCGTTCCGCGCCGCGGTGCGGACGCTGGCGGCGCTGGGGGACTTCCCCGTCTACAACGTGGGCGGGGGGCTGGGCGTCGCGTACACCGCCGACGACAGGCCGCCGGCGGTCGCCGACTACGTGAACGCGGTCGTGTCGGTCGTGCACGAGCAGCTCGGGGCTGACAAGCGGCTGCTGCTCGAGCCCGGGCGAGCCCTGGTGGCCAACTCCACCGTCACGCTGTACACGGTCGAGACGGTCAAGCGGAACGTCTCCACCTGGGTGGCGGTCGACGGCGGCATGTCGGACAACCTACGCCCGATGCTGTACGGCTCGAAGTACGAGGCGCTGATCGCGGACCGGCCGCTCGCGCCCGCCGAGGAGCGCTGCAACGTCGCCGGCAAGCACTGTGAATCCGGCGACGTGATCGTGCGCGACGTGTGGCTCGCCGACCCCGCGCCCGGAGATGTGATCGCGACGCCGGTGACGGGGGCGTACGGCTATTCGCTGGCCAACAACTACAACGGGGTCCCGCGCCCGCCGGTGATCTTCTGCCGCGACGGCGAGGCTCGCGTGGTCGTGCGCCGGGAGACCTACGAGGACCTGGCCGCGCGTGACGTCGTCTGATACTAAGGCGCCGCCGTCAGGCGCCGCCGACCAACCTAATCGTGTCTTCCGGATCGGGCTGCTCGGCCACGGCACGGTCGGGTCGGCGTTCGCCTTGCTGCTGCCCGAACACGCGGACCGGATCGAGCGGCTGACCGGACTGCGGCCCGAGCTCGCCGGGGTGATGACGCGTCGCTCGGGTTCGTTCGACGAGCTGCTCGAAGGCTCAGACCTGATCGTCGAGCTGATGGGCGGGATCGACCCGACGCGCTCGTACCTGCTGCGGGCCATGCAGGCTGGGCGCCACGTCGTGACCGCCAACAAGCAGCTGCTGTCCCAGCACGGTGAGGAGCTGTGGGACGCGGCACGCTCTCACGGGGTTCAGCTCCGGTTCGAGGGGGCGGTCGCCGGCGTCGTGCCCGTGATCCGCGTTCTCCAGGAGTCGCTGGCCGGAGCGACGATCGACCGCGTGCACGGGATCGTCAACGGCACCACGAACTTCATCCTGACCGAAATGGCGCGGACCGGGATGACGTTCTCGGAGGCGGTTGAGGAGGCGCAACGGCTGGGGTACGCCGAGGCCGATCCGACCGAGGACGTCGACGGGCGCGACGCGGCGGCGAAGATGGCGATCCTGGCCCGGCTGGCCTTCGACACGCCCGTCCACCTGGACCAGGTCCGCTATGAGGGGATCGAGCACATCCAGCCGGACGATCTGGCCTATGCCGACGAGCTGGGGCTGGTGTTGAAGTTGATCGGCACGGCGGAGCGGGTGGGCGGCGGCCTGTCCGTGCGCGTCCACCCCGCGTTCCTGTACCCGCGCCACCCGCTGGCCTCGGTGAGCGGCCCGTTCAACGCGGTCACGGTCGAGTCCGAGGCGATCACCGAGATCACGATGTCCGGGCCGGGCGCCGGCGGCCCCCAGACCGCCAGCGCCGTGCTCGGGGACGTGATCAGCGCGATGATCCCGCCGGCCTCGACGCCACCTACCTCTCAGGTGCTCGAAATCGTCGGCGACGTGGTCTCGGCCTTTTATCTGCACCTGGAGGTGGCCGACGAGCCCGGAGTGCTGGCCGCGGTGGCGCGCGTGCTCGCCGAGCAGGACGTATCGGTCAAGTCGGTCGTCCAGCGCGGTTTGGGCGAGCAGGCGCGGCTCGTGATGGTCGTTCACCCGGTGCTCGAGTCGCGCTTCTCCGCCGCGATGGGCGAGCTGGCCCGGCTGGAGGTGCTCCGGGCGCCGCCGCGGGCCATCCGGGTGATCGAAGAGGAGTTCGGGTAGGACGGTGGCGCGGGCTCCGGCCGGCGGACAACTCGCCATTCGGTCCTCGCGGCTGGGCGAGTGTCGCGTTCTCCGCACCACAGCCCGGCGAACCGCCGTTCACCGCCGCCGGGGGGGTGAGTGACGAGTTGCCCGCCATGCCGGCGGCGGGCGGGTTCGGCTAGGGTGCCGCGTCGATGAAGGCGGTCCAGATCGTCGAGCTGAGCGGTCCGCGGGGCGCGCTGCGGGTCGTTGACGTACCCGAGCCGGCGCCCACGCACCCGGCGACCCCCGGTCGGGGAGTGCTCGTCGACGTCAGGGCCGCCGGCGTATCCTTCCCGGAGGTACTTCAGACTCGCGGCGAGTACCAGGTCAAGCCTGAGCTGCCGTTCATCCCGGGAAGCGAGGTCGGGGGCGTTGTCCGCTCCGCCCCCGAAGGCGCCGGCCTGGCGCCGGGCGATCGGGTGGCGGCCTTCTGCGGGCTGGGCGGCTGGGCCCAGGTCGCGGTGGCGCCAGAGTTCTTCGCCTTCAAGCTGCCCGACGAGCTCGACTTCGCTCAGGCCGCCGGCCTGGTCATGAACTATCACACCGCCTACTTCTCGCTGAAGCTGCGCGGCCGCCTGGCCGAGGGCGAGACCGTGCTCGTCCACGGCGCCGCCGGCGGCATCGGAACCGCCACCCTCCAGGTCGCGCGTGGTCTCGGAGCGCGGACGATCGCGGTCGTTTCCACCGACGAAAAGGAGCGCGTGGCGCGGGAGGCCGGCGCCGACGACGTGGTCCGCAGCGACGCGCCGTGGAAGGACGAGGCTCGGGAGCTGTCGGGCGGCGGCGTCGACGTGGTGGTCGACCCGGTCGGCGGCGACCGCTTCACCGACAGCCTGCGCTCGCTGCGCGAGGGCGGCCGCGTCGTCGTCGTCGGGTTCACCGGCGGCTCGATCCCCGAAGTCCGCGTCAACCGGCTGCTCTTGAACAACACCGAGGTGATCGGCGCCGGCTGGGGTGGCTACGTGATGTCCAAGCCGGACGTCAACCGCGAGATCGGCGAGGCGATCACGCGCCTGATCGAGGAGGGATTCATCCGGCCGGTTGTGGGCGCGCGGTTCCCGCTCGAGCAGGCGGCCGACGCGCTCGAGCTGATCGACGGGCGCGGCGCGACTGGCAAGATCGTGCTCGACGTCGACTAGCTGCTGAGCTTGATGCTCTGACATCCTCCTGCCCCATGCCGGGGATCATCGAGCGCTACCGCGAGCGGCTGCCGTTCGACGCGGGAGACCCGGTCGTCTCGCTCGACGAGGGCTCGACCCCATTGATCCTGGCCGAGCGGCTGTCCGAACAGGCGGGCGCGGAGGTATGGCTGAAGATCGAGGGCGCCAACCCCACCGGCTCGTTCAAGGACCGCGGGATGACCTGCGCCGTGTCGGCCGCGGTCCGCGAGGGGGCCCAGGCGGTCATCTGCGCGTCGACCGGGAACACCGCCGCCTCGGCCGCCGCGTACTCGGCCAGGGCCGGGCTGAGGGGCGCGGTGATCGTCCCCGAGGGCAAGATCGCCACCGGGAAGCTCGCCCAGGCCCTGATGCACGGCGCCCGCGTGGTGGCGCTCCGGGGCAACTTCGACGAGGCGCTCAAGCTGGTCCGCGAGCTGGTCAACCGCCACCCGATCTCGCTCGTCAACTCGGTCAACGACTTCCGGATCGAGGGCCAGAAGACCGCCGCCTTCGAGATCCTCGAGGACCTCGATGGCGCCGGCGAGCTCGACGCGCTCTGCATCCCGGTCGGCAACGCCGGCAACATCACCTCGTACTGGAAGGGCTTTCGGGAGGTGGGACTCAGGCCGCGCATGTGCGGCTTTCA
>Ga0335073_10004788_pt1 | contig 18952 bp, 17 predicted proteins | sample Lox_Sample_22_FD_207093 | JGI IMG/M metagenome (GOLD analysis project Ga0335073, IMG submission 207093) | Soil microbial communities from Loxahatchee National Wildlife Refuge, Florida, United States - Lox_Sample_2.2 | ecosystem: Environmental > Terrestrial > Soil > Wetlands | place: USA... | reverse complement strand
CTCCCGAACGTCTCCCAGCGAACCTGGATCGCCGCCGAATCAATCATACAAGCGGTCTACTCCGCCGACCCATCAGAAGGAATCCCTCCTCCAAGCCCCGCGATTCGATTATTTTCCGAAGTCTCCTAAGGGGCTCCGGGCAGGACGATGTCCCAAGCCGCGGGCCCATAGGACGGCGAGCCGGCCACTTGCCATTTACCGGCTCGCCGCGATCCAAACCTGAGAGGCGGACACATGGCGACGGAAAACATCGACAGCAACCAGACGATCATCATCCGCGGGAGCCTGACCGAAACCGTGCAGGGCGGCGCGACGGTCAGCATCGCCGGGGCGCACGTCGAGACCGTGGGGGCCGATCAGGCCATTTCCGTCGGCGGCAGCCGGACCGAGAACGTGGGTGGCATCGCGACGGTCAATGTCGGCTTGTCGCAAGCCGTGACCGTGGGAGCCGACCAGGTTCTCTCCATCGGCGCCAACCGAGCGATCACGGTGGGCGGCAGCGCCGCCGTTCGCGTCGGTGCGAACCAGTCGACGGAAGTCGGCGGCGCGCTCACGCTGATCGCCACCGGGCCGATTGTGCTGCAGGTCGGCGCGGCGTCCATCACGCTGGATCAGGATGGCGGAGTCACAATCGCGGGCACGCGGATCACCATCGACGCATCGGGCGATGTCGTCCTGACAGGTCAAAGGATCCTCCAGACAGGAGTCGCGTAGCGACATTCTCGGAGGCGGCCCGACGCTGATCACTTCAAGGCCGGAACCGGCGACGCTCATCATCTCGTCAACGAGACCGGCGAGGACGTCGTCTATCTCGAGATCGGCGACCGCACGGACGGCGACGCCGTGACGTACCCCGACGATGACCTCGCGGTCGTCACGGTCGACGGCCGGCCCACAAGGACGGAACGCCTTACTGAGCGCCCGCGCGCCTCACCCGGCCCGCTGCAACCCTGGCTGAGCGGCGGACTCAGCCGACGGGTCGAGGCTCAGAAGGTCGGCCAGCCGCGAGCGGGCGCGGCTCACGCGGCTCTTGATCGTGCCGATCTCAACCTCGCAGACGCTTGCGGCCTCCTCGTAGGAGAGGCCGCTCGCGCCGACCAGGATCAGGGCTTCGCGCTGCTCGGAGGGAAGGAGCGTCAGGGCCCGGCGAAAGTCTTGCAGGTCGACGTGGCTTTCCTGGCCGCCGGGAACGGCGACCCGCTGCGCGTAAAGGCCGTCGCTGTCCTGCACCTCGCGCGCGCCCTTGCGGCAATTGGAAAAGTAGATGTTGCGCAGGATGGTGAAGAGCCAGGCGCGCATGCTCGTCCCTGGCTGGAACTTGTCGAAGTTCGACCACGCCCGCAGGAGGGCCTCCTGAACGAGATCGTCGGCGACCGAGGCCGATCCGCTGAGCGAGATGGCGAAGGCGCGCAAATTCCCCATTTCCGCGACGAGCTCGTCTTTGAATCTAGCCGGAGGCATTCGCACCTTTCTCCGGCGCGGCGTCATCGTCCGCCCCAAGTCGCGCAATGAGGTCGTGGAATCGCTGCGGCAGAGGCGCCTTGACGAGGTCGTCGTAGTGGGCCCTGAGCGCCTTTCCGATCGCTTCCATCGCTTTGGCGTCAAGCCCAGCATCGGCCGGGGCTTTTTCGTCAGTGGGTTTCGCTTGGTTCATCGATCGCCCACAACCTGTCCTGAGGCGCTTAAGTCCCAGGACATTAACGGCGGAACAGACTTATGGTTCCATCCATTTTAAAAAAGGCCTCAGACGCGCCCGGCGGACCGCCGGGCGCTGTTCCTCGAGCTTGCGCGGCTCAGCCCGCTGGAGCCCGGAGCTTTCGGGGCGCTCAGGGGTAGCGTCTCGAATAGCCGAGGACGGCGGAGACGAGGAAGGCGAGCAGCGCCACGACGAAGACGATCTTCGCCGCCGCGAAGGCAGTTCCGGCGACGACGCCGAACCCGAGGGCGCCCGCGATCAGCGCGATGATCAGAAATGTGATTGCCCAGCCGAACATGTCTGTCTCCTCAGGGGCAAGAGGCCCCGCTTCCACAACGCAGCCAGGCCTTGTTGGTTCCGCCCACGCCCGTTGGTCGAGGCGAGCGGATGGAACCTCGCAGGCGCGGGCGCGTTTCAAGACGCTGCAAGAGACCGACAGGCGAGAGGAGAGAAGAGCCATGGACTGGGATCGGATCGAAGGGAACTGGAAGCAGATGAAAGGAAAAGTGAAGGAGCAGTGGGGCAAGCTGACCGATGACGACCTCAACGTCATCAACGGACAGCAGGACCAGCTCGAGGGCAAGATCCAGGAGCGCTACGGCCTGGCGAAGGACAAGGCGCGGGCCGCGGTCGAGGAATGGCGGGCGCGCCAGCAAATGTGACGGCGAGCCTGTCCTAATGAGCTTTCAAACCAAGGCCCCGCCTGAGGACAGGCGGGGCTAATTCATTGCCTTGAGGATTTGCGGCTTGACTTCGCTCTCGAGCGTCGCGGCCGTCATCGGTCCGACGAGCTTGAACGCCAGCGATCCGTCGCCCCGGACAATGAAGGTTTCCGGCACGCCGTAGACGCCCCAGTCGATGCCGGCGCGGCCATCATTATCGAGGCCGACCTTGGCGTAAGGGTCGCCCTTGGCGCCGAGGAACCGGCGAATGTTCTCGGCCGAGTCCTTCTGCGCCACCCCATAGACGGCCACCCCCTTGGCCTTGAGCGCCGGATCCGCGGCCAGCGCGAGCAGGAACTCGTGCTCGTAATGGCACGGCTCACACCACGAGGCGAAGACGTTGACCACGCTCACATGGCCCGAGCGCAAGTCGGCGTCGGTGAGGCTGGCCGCGCCGTCGAGGCCGGGCAGGTCGAGCCGCGGCGCGGACTGGCCAATCAAGGCCGAGGGAATGCTCGCCGGATCGCCGGCGTTGAGCCGAAGGAACAGGAGCCAGGCCAGCGCGGCGAAAATCGCCAGCGGCAGATAGACGAGCCAGCGGCGAGGGCGCGGCGCGGCTTCGGTCTCCATGCTCATCGGCGCCCGGCGCCCTTCGCGCCGCCGCGCGCGGCCTCGAGCGCGCGCGCCGCCTTCTCCATCTGGGCCTCGAGGCGACGCCCGTCGAGGAGGACCCCGCCGATCATGGCCGCGATCGTCGCCGCGGCGACCGCGTAAGCCGCAACGACAAAGCCGATGTGCGGGTCGGCCATCAGGCGCCTCGCGCCGCGAATTCGGGTTCGAGCCGGTCGCCCTCGGCGGCCGCCAGCATTGTCGCGCGGGCGATGCGGCGGCGCAGGATCTCGTTTCGGATCGCCATCACGTGAAGGGTGAGAAAGAGGCAGGTGAAGGCGAGCGACATCACGATCAACGGCATGAGGAGCGAGGGCGCGATGGTCGGGCCGCCGAGCCGGAACACCGAGGCCGGCTGATGCAGGGTGTTCCACCAGTCGACCGAGAACTTGATGATCGGCAGGTCGACGGCGCCGACCAGGGTCAGGATCGCCGCCGCGCGGGCGGCGCGCGAAGGATCGTCGATCGCCCGCCAGAGCGCGATCAGGCCGAGATAAATGATAAAGAGCGCCAGCACCGAGGTCAGGCGCGCGTCCCACACCCAATAGGTCCCCCACATCGGCTTGCCCCAGAGCGAGCCGGTGGCGAGGCAGATGAAGGTGAACCCGGCGCCGAGCGGCGCCGCCGCCTTCTGCGCCGCGTCGGCGAGCGGGTGGCGCCAGACAAGGGTGCCGAGGCTCGCCGCCGCCATCACGCCATAGATGAAGGTGGCCATCCAGGCCGCCGGCACGTGGAGGTACATGATCTTGACCGTCTCGCCCTGCTGGTAGTCGGGCGGCGCGGCGAAGGAAAGGTAAAGGCCGACCGCGAACAGGGCCGCCGTCGCAACCGCGAGCCACGGCAGCACGCGGCGCGAAAGGTCGACGAACACCGTCGGATTGGCGAGATTGGCCATGGGCGAGGCCTTTTAGCGCTGCGCAGGTTAAGGGGCAATTGCGGCTCGTGAGCCGCTGGCGCCTGGCCAGAGGCGGGTCGGCCGACCTCTTGCGACGGCATGCTTGCATTGCCCTCCGATTGCCCTTCTTATCGCCGGACAAACAAGAGTCGCGGCGCAGCAATGCATGACGGCTTTCGCAATCGTATCCGGCGCCTGTCGCCATGGCGTTCGATCATATTTCGCTATTTCGCGTATGGCGCGGCCGTGTATGGCGGACGCTTGGCCCGCTGGCTTACATCCAGCTGGCGACAACCTTTGCTCTGGATCGCCGTGGTCGCCGCGCTCGCGATCTTCCGGCGAGCCTGGATCGCGGGCGCAAGTCTCACGCCGCCCTTGGCCGCCGAGAAGCTGCGGGCTGCCCTGTCGGCGCTCATCGCGGCGTTGCCGAATCCGATCGAGATCGAGCGGCGTCTCCAGGAGATGGTCGACAATCGAGCCGCTGCAGAGCTTCTGAACGAGAAGCCGGCGCCCTCGGTGATGAGCGTGGCGGGAGAGGCTCTGCGGTCGTGGGATTTCCCGATCGAGGTCCTGGTCGCGACTGCGATTGCCTGGACCGCGATCTACTATTGGCGAGGCCGCAATCGGCTTTTGGTTCTGGCGCCGGTGAATCACGCGGGCGACGCGTTCAAGGATTTCGCGGATGGGCTCGAACTGCGCATCATGAACGAACTAAAGCGCTTGCGGAGTCTCCACGCCATGCCCGATCGCGGCAGGGCGGCTCACGGCGGGACAAGTCTGGAGGCGGGGGCTGGCAAGTCCCTTGACCAGGTTTCCGGACTGAGGATCGGGGTCAACGACGACGTTGCGCGGTTCTCGGCGCTCATCGACGACAGTGCAGCGGTCAGCGTCGGGCCGGCCAAAATCTCGCTGAGGCCGCTGTTCGCTCTGTTCGCGACCCTGAGCCGCCGCAATCGCTTGCGGTCGAGCCTGCATCGAGACGGGAACATGCTGGTGATGGCCGCGGAACTTAGCGGCGGCGGGGCGTGGCGGATCGAGCGTATGATTCCCGATGGCGCATCTGCGGATGAACGGGCGAAGCAACTCGAGGGCGTATTCGACGAACTGGTTTATTCGGTCTTCAGCACCCTATCGCAGCTCCGACAGCTGGACTGGGCGGCTCTGCAGCATTTTTCACAGGGCTTGTGGGCGTTGCAGAGTGCGCAGGTTGATCAGTTGAATCGTCTGGAAAACCTGCGCGAAGCGGAACGGCAGCTCCTGGCGGTGCGCGGACTTTCTCAAGACTTCGCCCGCTGCAGCTACCTTTTGGGGATCGTTTACCAGAAATTGGCCGATCTGGCCGAGACTTCCGATCAAAGCGCGGCCGCAAATTGGCAGGCCGCCGCGCGAGCGACCTTCATACAGGCGCTGGCGGAAGACCCTCGAAACCGCGACGCGGCCTACGCGATCGCCTGGCAAAGCTATCAGCGAGGAGCCATCGACTCGGACCAGTATGCGTTCGCGGTCGAGTTCGCAGACCGGATGCTGGAAGTCGATCCGACCGACCCGAGAGCCTTGAACATAAGAGGCGTCGCGGGGTGCCGATTGCGGAGAAAGACTGTCGGGGAGGCGCAGCAGGCATGGAAGAACAGCCTCGAGGACCGTCGCGCCGCGGCGGCCTATTTATGGCGTTCGTTGTGCAGGCAGGCGTGGTCCGGGCAAATCTCCAGCGCGCTGCGCGCGGACCAAACCGACTATTTCACCAATCTCGGGGTCGCCATATGGAACGCCAATCTGATTCTTCGGTTTTACCGAATGAAAAGAGTTCTTTTGCAAGGCTTGCACGACAATCCCGCGACGCGTCCGGCGTTCGAACTGGCGAAGGTCATGGACGACAGCGCTGTCCATCAAAGCGGCGCCGAGACCATGTTCCAGAAGGCTCTTTTCAACGCCAAGACTTTCCCTGAGCGTGTTCAGGTCCGCGCTCGCCTTGCTGCCTCGCTGTATAAATGGGGTGGCGATAATAGGCAAAAAGTTCAAGACGCTTTGTCAATATTGGTCGAATCTCCGTCTGTGCTGACAACTGACGCATGCAATAATCTAGCTATTGTTATGCGCAATAATCTTGTCGACAATCTTCTACCCGCCAAATTTTATTTGTATCGGAGGGATAGGCTCCGCGCCAAGAAAGATGGTCTACCTGAGATTGTCGCTTGGCCTGAGTTCTGGACGAACACGTGGATTGCCTTTCTGAACAGGATTAATGAAAAATCAAAAGCAAATATTGACACGGTTTTCGGTATTATCGAATACGATCGCTGCCGTGATCTAGAAAAACAATTTTCCGATCTGAAGATTGTCCTCAAACGCTACATTTTTAATTACAACGTGAAGTCTCGTACTTGCAACCCGTTGATGTGGAGCTGCGCTGCTTTGTCGATACTGCAAGCCGTGGCGAGCATCAACGACGGCAGGCTCTCCGAGACTGACATCCGAAAGGCAATCCGGCAGTTGAGGTCCGGCGTCGGCAAATTGCAAAAAGATAGGGCTTTTCCACGAGATAGGCTGTTGGCCGCCGCTTACGCGAAGCTTTCTGAAGCCCTTCTCGTGCTGGCGCAATTCGACTCCTCCACGACCGAAAAGGCCAAAATGCTCGGCGAGGCGGTCGATTACGCGCAAATGGCCAGAGCGCGCGAGCCGTTCGATGCGCCAATGTACACGACATTGCAGTCCGCTTATATGCTTCGTGCGGAACTGGGGCAGGCTCAGAGAATTGCCACCTTAGGCCAATCCCTAAGCGTCAATAATCCATATCTCGTTTATAATATTGGATTGGTGCATTGGTTTATTGCTATCCAATTGATCGATAAGGCGCAAAGGAAGGAGCGTTTCAGAGCTGCAATTGAATTGTTTGAAGAAGCTTATCTTTCTAAATCGGGAAGCGACGATATCAACAACGGGGCTTGTCACTTCTGGCTTGGGCGATTTCGAGGTGAGCTTTGTATTTATGACCAGTCGAGGGCCAACTATCAGATCGCGAAGAATTTGAACTATCGATTCTTTGAGAGCTGCATGTTTATTGCCTGGACCTGCATCGAACAAGAGCGCTACGGCTGGGCCGACGTCCATCTCGACGAAGCTATGTTTCAATTTCGAGGCTCCTGTCTCCGCTTTGTTCAGCAACGCAAGGGCGGCCTTACCAGAAAGATTCACGCGTGGATTGCAGAATCCGACGAGGGCCCCGGCCCGCCACATGAAAAGATGCCGCTCGGGTATCTGCTGGCTCGGGTGCGGCTTCTGGTCGCGCATCTCTGGCGCGAGCGCGGCGATCTCGACCGCGCCGAGCGGCGACTGGCCTCCGCGCGCCGCCTGATCCGACGTCTGCCGCCGCCAATGCATTTGGCGCGCGGCCCGACACTTGAACGACGGGAATTCCTCCGGTCCTTGGAAGCTCAGGGTCTGGAAATCGAGGCTCGGATCCAGGAGGGTAAAGGCCATCGGAAGCAAGCGATCAGGCTTCTCGAAGAGTCGATCGTCGTCAACGAAGGCGTTGGCACTTCCGCCTATCTACTGGCGGGGTTGCTCGTGGACGAGGCGGAGGTCGCCCGGTTCTCTCATTCCTCCGTCGAGAGGGCGGAGCGGGCGATCGAGGTCGCGCGCAGGACCGACGCGCGGGATTTGTACGAAGACAAGTTGAAGGCTTTCGAGCAGCGCCTTGCCAAGCGCAACGAAATCAAGATGCATGCCAAGGCCCCAAGCCCGTAAACGCGCGGCATTGACTGAGCCAGACAGCGGACGCGCAAAGCGTCAGCGGCGGCGCGCGCTCACTCCGCCTCCCGCCACTCGCGCAGGGCTGCGTCGACCACCGGCGCCGCCGAGCCGCGCAGCGACCTGGCGAGCGCCTCGAGCGCGGCCAGGCGCGGCGAGCCGCGGCGGTAAACGAGCCGCACCTGGCGCGAAGCGCCGCCGCCGACGACCTTCAGTCCGTCGAGCCCGGCGCCGAGCCGGCGCCAGTCGGCATAAGCGAGCAGCGGCGCGAGCGTCGCCCCCTGTCCGGCGGAGATGAGGTGGCGCAGGGTCTCGAGGCTTGTCGCACGCACGTCGGCGCGCCGCGCCGCCATTTGCGCCTCGCCGCAGAGGGCGAGCGCCTGATCGCGCAGGCAGTGGCCCTCGGCGAGCAGGAGAAGGGTTCCAGGATCGATCTCCTCAATCCGGATCGAGGCCCGCCGGCGCCGGTCGGGCCGGCGGGCGGATACGAGAAAGAACGGCTCGTCATAGAGAGCCGCCTCGGCGAGCTTGTCGTCTTCCGGGTCGGTGGCGATCACCGCGCCGTCGAGCGCGCCGGAATGAACGCCCGCCAGCAGGCGATCGGTCAGGTCCTCGGCGAGATGAAGCGGGGTCAGCGGCAGGGCTTCGATCGCGGCGGTCAGCGCGAGCGGCAGGAGATAAGGCGCGACCGTCGCGATGACGCCGAGCCGGAGCGGCCCGGCGAACGGATCGCGCGCCGCCCGGGCGGCTTCGCCCACTGCGGCGGCGGCGGCCAGCGTCGCGCGGGCGCTGGCGATAACCGCCGCGGCGCGGTCGCTGACCCGCGCCCGCCGGCCCTCGCGCTCGAACAGGCGAAGGCCAAGTTCGGCCTCGAGCTTGAGGATTTGCCCGCTCAAAGTCGGCTGGCTCACGTTGCAGGCCGCCGCCGCGCGGCCAAAATGGCCGTGGTCGGCGACGGCGACCGCATATTCGAGGTCCCGGAGGTTCATGACGGTGCGATAGGGCTCAACGATTAGCGCATAAGAAACTATCGATTTGAACAATCGTCAATGGCGCGCTATTCCACCCCGGCGGAATTCGAGGAGGCGACGGATGAGCCGAATGACGGTGCAGCCCATAATGCGGCGGGCATCCGATTTCGCCCCCTTGATCCAGATCATTGTCGACGCCGGCGACTGCGGCAGCCTCGCGATTGGGTTCGCGAGCCGTCGATGTCCGGGCGTGTTGATCCATCCATAACGGGAACGCAACGGAGAGGAACATGGCAGACGAAAGCAAATGCCCGGTCGCCGGGGGAAGTCGCGGACGCACGAACCGGCACTGGTGGCCTGATCAGCTCGATGTCCACGTGCTCCACGGCAAGTCGTCCTTGTCCAACCCGATGGGCGAGGATTTCGATTACGCAAAGGAATTTGGGAGCCTCGATCTCAACGCGGTGGTCAAGGATCTCGAGGCGTTGATGACCGATTCGCAGGATTGGTGGCCGGCCGATTTCGGCCACTACGGCGGGCTCTTCATCCGCATGGCGTGGCACAGCGCCGGCACGTACCGCATCGCCGACGGCCGCGGCGGCGCAGGCGGCGGCCAGCAGCGCTTTGCGCCCCTCAACTCTTGGCCGGACAACGCCAACCTCGACAAGGCGCGCCGGCTCCTGTGGCCGATCAAGCAGAAATATGGCCGAAAAATCTCCTGGGCCGACTTGATTATTCTCGCCGGCAACGTCGCCCTCGAATCGATGGGTTTCAAGACGTTCGGTTTCGCCGGCGGGCGCGAGGACGTTTGGGAGCCCGAAGAGCTCTACTGGGGTCCGGAAGGGACATGGCTCGGCGACGAACGCTACAGCGGCGAACGCGAGCTGCAGAATCCGCTCGCGGCGGTGCAGATGGGCCTCATCTACGTCAATCCGGAGGGTCCGAACGGCAAGCCTGACGCGGTCGCGGCCGCCAGGGACATTCGCGAAACTTTCTTCCGTATGGCGATGAACGACGAAGAGACGGTCGCGCTGATCGCGGGCGGCCACACCTTCGGCAAGACCCACGGCGCCGGCGATCCGTCATTCGTCGGCCCGGCGCCTGAAGGCGCCGCGATCGAGGATCAGGGCCTGGGCTGGAAGAGCTCGCATGAGACGGGAGTCGGGCCCCACGCCATCACCGGCGGCCCCGAAGTCACCTGGTCGCAGACGCCGACGAAATGGAGCAACCATTTCTTCGACAACCTGTTCAAATATGAATGGGAGCTCGAGAAGAGCCCGGCCGGCGCCTGGCAGTGGAAGGCGAAGGGTGCCCCCGCCACGGTGCCGGACGCCCACGACAAGTCGAAGAAGCATGCGCCGACCATGCTGACAACGGACCTCGCGCTCAGAATGGACCCGGCGTACGAGAAAATCTCGCGCCGTTTCTACGAGCATCCCGACCAGTTCGCGGACGCGTTCGCCCGCGCGTGGTTCAAGCTCACCCACCGCGACATGGGGCCGATCCAGCGTTATCTCGGCCCGCTCGTTCCAAAGGAAGCCCTGATCTGGCAAGACCGGATTCCGGCGGTGAACCATCCGCTGATCAACGATCGGGACATCCGCGTCCTGGCGGCGAAGATTGACGCTTCGGGGCTTACGGTTTCCGAGCTCGTCTCGACCGCCTGGGCCGCGGCGTCGACCTTCCGCGGCTCCGACAAGCGCGGCGGCGCGAACGGCGCGCGCATCCGTCTTAGCCCGCAGAAGGACTGGGAGATCAATCAGCCGAAGCAGCTCGCAAAGGCGCTGGCAAAGCTCGAATCGATCCAGAAAGAGTTCAACGCCTCGGCCAAGGGCGGCAAGAAGGTCTCGCTCGCCGACCTCATCGTCCTCGGCGCCGGCGCGGCGATCGAGAAGGCCGCGAAGGCCGGCGGGCACGAAGTGAAGGTCCCGTTCACGCCGGGGCGGATGGACGCGTCGCAGCAGCAGACCGACGCACATTCCTTCGCCCCGCTCGAGCCGGCGGCGGACGGCTTCCGCAACTACTATCGCCGTAGCGACATCATGGCCCCCGAAGAAGCGCTGGTGGACAAGGCGCAATTGCTGACGCTGACCGCGCCCGAGATGACGGTTCTCGTCGGCGGCCTGCGCGTGCTCGGCGTGACCGCCGGCGCATCCACGCACGGCGTCTTCACCAAGAAGCCCGGAACGCTGACCAACGACTTCTTCGTCAACCTGCTCGACATGAGCACGGAGTGGAAGCCGGCTCAGGGCAAGGAGGGCGTATACGAGGGGCATGACCGGAAGACGAAGAAGCTCAAGTGGACCGGGACCCGGGTCGACCTGATCTTCGGCTCGCACTCGGTGCTGAGGGCGCTTGCCGAGGTCTACGCCACCGCCGACTCGAAAGAGAAGTTCGTCAAGGACTTCGTCAAGGCCTGGACGAAGGTGATGAATCTCGATCGCTACGACATCGTCGCCAGCGACGAGCCTGCCCGGATGGCGGCGGAGTAAGGGCGCGGACCCGCTCAAAGGGGCCGGGTCGCTGACCCGGCCCCACAACCTCAGATCTCCTCGAGCGCGAGGTTCGTCGTCCGCGGCCCGAAAATGCCGATCGTCGCCATCACGACGCCCATCGCCGCGGCGATGAAGACGAAGACGCCAAGCGCGCCCGACTTCTCCAGAATGAAGGCGATGACGAAGGACGAGAAGATCACCGAGAGCCGGCTCCAGGAATAGACGAAGCCCGCGGCGCGGGCGCGAATGCCGGTCGGGAACAATTCCTGCTGGTAGGCGTGGAAGCTGAACGACATGATGTTGGCGGCGAGCGTCAGCGCCACGCCCATCGCGATGATGAGCGCCGAATCGCGCGCCTGGCCGAAGATGAGGCCGCAGACGAGAATGGCGCCCGCCGCCGCGACGATGATCCATTTGCGCTCGAGCCGGTCGCCAAGAAGGAATCCGAGGAGCGGCCCGAGCGGCGCCGCAAGCGCGATCACGGTCGTATAGCCGAGGCTGGTCGAGACGGTGATCCCCTGCTTGACGAGGAGCGAGGGCACCCAATTGTTGAAGCCGTAAAATCCGACCGTCTGGAAGATGTTGAACACGCTCATCAGGATGACGCGGCCGCGTATGCCCGGGACCCAGAGGTCGGCAAACCGGCTCGCCGCCGCGACCGGCTCCTCCGCGCCGGGCGGCGGAAGCGGGCGGCCATGCTCGGCCTCGACCTTGGCTTCGATCTCGCTCAAGACCCGATCCGCCTCGTCGAGCCGGCCGTGCTTGGCGAGCCAGCGCGGGCTCTCCGGCAGGCCGAGCCGCAGATAGACGACGACCGGCGCCGCAAGCGCTCCGGTCAGGACCACCCAGCGCCAGCCTTCGAGCCCGAGCGGCGCGATTGGGACGAGCATATAAGCGAGGAACGAGACCACCGGCACGCAGACGAAGCCGATCGCCTGGTTGACCGCGAAGGCGCGCCCGCGGATCGCCTTCGGCGCGAGCTCGCTCAAATAGGCGCCGATCGTCACCATCTCGACGCCGAGGCCGATTCCCGAGACGAGGCGCCAGAAATTGAGGCTGGCCGCGTCGCTCTGCAGCGCGACCATAATGTTGGCGGCCGAGTACCAGAGAAGCGACCAGGTAAAGATCGCCCGGCGGCCGAACCGGTCGGCGAGGAAGCCGCACAAAATGGTTCCGATAAAGAGGCCGGTGAACAGGGCGGCGATGAAGCTCGCGACCCCGGTGGTGCCGAAGAGGCCCGCGGTCGTGGCGGTCAGCACGCCCGATTTGACCAGGCTCGGCGCGACATAGGCCGAGAACAGGAGATCGTAGAGCTCGAAGAACATGCCGAAGCCGAGCAGGACGACGATTGTCCAGATCGTGCGCGTCGCCGGCAGCCGGTCGATGCGGGCGGAGATGGACCCGGCGCTGACCGGCGCTGCTCCCTGGTCGTTCATGTTTCCTCGCCCTGGGCCGCCCGCGCTTATGCCTCGGGCTTTCCGGCCGCCATAAAGACCCGACCTTGCGGCGTCCTGTCAAATCTGATCGCGGCCGCTTTCCGGGCGGGGGCAGAGGAGCTTGACTAGCCCTGCCTCAGCACAGTGCGGTCGACGCTCCACGGGCCGCCGCCGGCGAAGGCGAGATAGAGGAAGACGAAGCAGAACAGGATCGCGGAGCCTCCGCCATTGGCGAGGGGGAAGAAAGAGCGCGGCGCAAACGCCATGAAATAGGCGAGGGCCATCTCGCCGGAAAGGATGAACGCCACGATCCTGGTATAGGCGCCCACGAGCAGCATGAGGCTGCCGACGACCTCAAGGAACGCTGCGAGAATGAGGAGACCGTGCAGGGGCGGACCGGGGACAGGAAAGCTGAAGACCTTCGAAAGCCCGTGCTCAAGAAAGAGCAGCGCCGCGACGATGCGCAGGATGCTGAGGACGTGGGGCCTCCACATTTCCAATCTGGCGTAAAGCGCTTTCATTGCCGCCCTCTGATTGGCGCTGGGCCAAGATGCTGAGACGGTTTGGAATTCGTGGGATGCATTTCCGCGGGGCGTTTCTGCCTCGCGCGCGCATCTCAGCGACTGCGCTACTCGATTGTTGGACGAGAATCAGGACGCAACTTGGCGAAAGCGCGCCAACTTCGAGGAACACTTGACGCGTGCGTCGCGTAGAACCGGCGCCTTTATTCCCGCGCGTGCCTCAGCGCCGCCGCGGCGGCGAAGGGCGCGGCGGCGATAGCGAATAGCGACAGCGCGCACAGGGCCAGGAATGGCGAGAGAAAGGGCGCCGCGCCGCCGCTTGCCGCCGACGCCGCCGCGACGCCGAAGATGAGCACTGGGATCGTGAGCGGCAGCGACAGAACCGCCATGAGCAAGCCGCCGCGTCTCAGCGACACGGTGAGCGCCGCGCCGATCGCCCCAATCATAGTGAGCGCGGGTGTCCCGGCGAGCAGCGTCGCCGCGACCAAGAGGAGCGGCAGCGGCGTCATCGCCAGCATCAGCCCGAAGAGCGGGCTCACGACAATGAGCGGGAGCGCGGTCGCCGTCCAGTGGGCGGCGCATTTGACAAGCACGGCCATTTCGAGCGGCAGCGACCCGGTGACGAGAATGTCGAGGGAGCCGTCCTCGTGATCGGCCTGGAACAGCCGGTCGAGTCCGAGCAGGGTGGCGAGCAGCGCCGCGATCCACAAGATCGCCGGGCCGAGCCGCGCGAGCAGGTTGAGATCGGGCCCGAGCGCGAACGGCATGACCGCGACGAGGATGAGGAAGAACACCGCGCCGACCGAGGCGCCGCCGCCGATCCGCCGCGCGATCCGCCACTCGCGGACGAACAGGGCGAGGGCGGGGGTCATCGGCGCCGGGGCCCTCATCCGGCCCTCATCCGGCCCTTCGGGCCCCCTTCTCCCGGGGGGAGAAGGGGTGCGCGCCCCCGGTCTCCCTCCGGGAGAGGGTCGGGGTGAGGGCGCGCGCACCTCACGCCCTCGCTCCGTTTCTCGTCGGCCCGAGCCACACCTCCTGCGCCCGCTCGAGCCCGAGCGGCGCGTGGGCCGCCGCGACGATGACGCCGCCGCCGCGCAGGTGCGCCTGCATGATGGCCGTGAGCGCCGCCTGGGCGGCGGCGTCGAGCGCGGTCGTGGGCTCGTCGAGCAGCCATAAAGTCCGCTCGGCGATGAGAAGACGCGCGATCGCGACGCGCCGTCTTTGTCCGGCCGAGAGCAGGCGCGCCGGGAAATCGATCACATGGGCGAGGCCAACTCGCACGAGCGCATCAAGCTGCGCTTGGCGCGAGGATCGGCCGTCGAGCATCGCGGCGGCGAAGGCGAGGTTCTCGCCCGCGGTCAGCGCGCCTTTGACGCCGTCGGCGTGGCCGAGATAGTGCGCCTGCTCGCCGACGCTGCGCTCGGGATCGCCGCCTTCGAGCGCAAAGCCGCCCGCTTCGACCGGCAGAAAGCCGCAGAGCGCGCGCAACAGAGTCGATTTGCCCGCCCCGTTAGGCCCCGTCACGATCAGGCTCGAGCCCTGGTCCGCCGTGAAGGAAAGTCCGGCGATCAGCCGCCGCCCGCCGCGCTCGATCGTCAAATCCCATGCGCTGAGGCGCATCGTCCCCCAAAGCCCCGTCGCGCCGCCGCGCTTTTTTAAGACGATAGTTGGTGTAGCCTGCCCTCCCCAATATATCTATAAAATGCGGATCCCCCTCAAACGCCCTAGCTCCGGGAGCGCTCCCATGGCCAGCCTCGACAGTTTCAAGTGCCGCAAGACGCTGACCGTCGGGGCGAAGTCCTATGAGATCTATTCCCTAAAAGCGGCGGAAAAGAATGGGCTTGCCGGCGTCTCGCAGCTTCCGTTCTCTCTCAAGATCGTGCTCGAAAACCTGCTCCGCAACGAGGACGGACGCACTGTCAAGAAGGAGGACATCGAGGCGGTGGCCGCGTGGAGCGGCAATCGCGGCAGACACGAGCACGAGATCGCCTTTCGTCCGGCGCGGGTGCTCATGCAGGACTTCACCGGCGTCCCCGCGGTCGTCGATCTCGCCGCAATGCGCGATGCGATGGTCGCGCTCCACGGCGACGCCGACAAGATCAACCCGCTGGTCCCGGTCGATCTCGTCATCGACCACTCGGTCATCGTCGATCATTTCGGCACCCCGAGGGCGTTCGCCCAGAATGTCGCGCGCGAATACGAGCAGAACCAGGAGCGCTACCGGTTCCTGAAATGGGGCCAGCAGGCTTTTTCCAACTTCCGCGTCGTGCCGCCCGGCACCGGCATCTGCCATCAGGTCAATCTCGAATATCTCGCCCAGACCGTCTGGACGGCCAGGGAGAAGCGCGACGGAAAAACGGTCGAGGTCGCTTTCCCCGACACGCTCGTCGGCACCGACAGCCACACCACTATGGTCAATGGCCTCGCCGTGCTCGGCTGGGGGGTTGGCGGCATCGAGGCGGAAGCGGCCATGCTCGGCCAGCCCCTGTCGATGCTGCTGCCGGAAGTGATCGGCTTCAAGCTCACAGGCGAATTGCGCGAGGGCGTGACCGCAACCGATCTGGTGCTGACCGTGACCCAGATGCTGCGCAGGAAGGGGGTGGTCGGCAAATTCGTCGAGTTCTATGGCGCGGGCCTCAACGCGATGACCGTCGCCGATCGGGCGACGCTCGCCAACATGGCCCCGGAATATGGCGCGACCTGCGGCATCTTCCCGATCGACGCCCAGACGATGACTTACCTCAAGACCACCGGGCGCAAGCCGTCGCGGCTCGCTCTGGTCGAGGCCTACGCCAGGGCGCAGGGCGCCTACCGCACCCGGCTCACGCCCGATCCCGTCTTCACCGACACGCTCGAGCTCGATCTCGGCGAGGTCGCGGCCTCGCTCGCCGGCCCCAAGCGGCCGCAGGACCGCGTGGTCCTGAGCGAGGCCAAGGCCGGATTCGCCGCCGCGATGGAGAGCGAGTTCAAGCAGGCCAAGAGCATCGCCGAGCGCCACAAGGTCGAGGGAACGAACTACGATCTCGGCCACGGCGACGTCGTCATCGCCGCGATCACCTCATGCACCAACACGTCCAATCCGACCGTCATGATGGCGGCCGGGCTGCTGGCGCGCAACGCCGTCGCCAAGGGGCTCACGGTCAAGCCATGGGTCAAGACCTCGCTCGCGCCCGGCAGCCAGGTGGTGCAGGACTATCTGAAGGAAGCCGACCTGCAGAAGTCGCTCGACAAGCTCGGCTTCAACATCGTCGGCTTCGGCTGCACAACCTGCATCGGCAATTCCGGGCCGCTCGCACCCGAGATTTCGGCCGCGATCGCCAAGCACAACCTGGTCGCCGCCGCCGTCCTGTCGGGAAACCGCAACTTTGAGGGCCGCGTCAATCCGGACGTGCGCGCGAACTATCTCGCTTCGCCGCCCCTGGTCGTCGCCTACGCGCTGGCAGGCTCGATGCAGGTCGATCTCACCCGGGAGCCGCTCGGCTTGGACAAGCAGGGCAAGGCGGTCTACCTCGCCGACATCTGGCCCAAGACCGACGAGGTCCACGAATTCGTCGAGGCGACGATCAACGCCAGGATGTTCAAGACCAAATACGCGAGCGTGTTCGATGGCGACGCCAACTGGCGCAAGGTCAGGGTTCCGGCCGGCCGGACCTACGCCTGGGACATCGGCTCGACCTATGTCCAGGAGCCGCCCTATTTCGAGGGGCTGACCAAGACCCCGATCCCTGTCGCCGATATCGAGAACGCCCGCATCCTCGCGCTCTTCCTCGATTCGATCACCACCGATCACATTTCACCCGCGGGCTCGATCAAAGCGGCGGGCCCGGCCGGACAATACCTGATCGAACATCAGGTCAGGCCGGTTGACTTCAACCAGTACGGCACCCGCCGCGGCAACCACGAAGTGATGATGCGCGGCACCTTCGCCAACATCCGGATCAAGAACCAGATGGTGAAGGATGAGGCGGGCAATGTGCTCGAGGGCGGTTACACGAACATGCAGCCGTCGGGCGAGCGCCTGGCGATCTATGACGCCGCGATGCGCTACCAGGCGGAGAAAGTTCCCCTGGTCGTTTTCGCGGGACGCGAATACGGCACCGGCTCCTCGCGCGACTGGGCGGCCAAGGGCACGAAGCTTCTCGGGGTGAGGGCGGTGATCGCGCAGAGCTTCGAGCGCATCCACCGCTCGAACCTGGTCGGCATGGGCGTGCTCCCGCTAGTGTTCGAGGAGGGAACGAGCTGGCAGACGCTGGGCTTGAAGGGTGACGAGACGGTTACGATTTTTGGCCTCGGCGGGACATTGAAGCCGCGCCAGAAGCTCGAAGCCGAGATCAGACGGGCCGATGACAGCGTGACGCTCGTCCCCCTGACCTGCCGCATCGATACGCTCGACGAACTCGAATATTTCAAGAACGGCGGGATTTTGCCCTACGTGCTGAGGCAACTCGCGGCGTGAGTGGGGCCCGCGGGGAGGCTGCGCCGCAGGCGCAGCCGGAGCGTTTTACACTCAGACAGCCTGGATGCCGGCCGTGCTGGCCAGGTCCCTTAGGACCGCCATGAGTTTATCCTTGCGTTTTTGGTTTGTGACTTGGGAGACGGCCGCCTTCAGATCCTCGATAGTGCTCGTTATCTTCCACAGCGGTGCGCCTTCGACGGCGACTTGCTTTGCAAGCTCCTCCGCCTTGTCGCAGTCAGCGGCGTCGAACGCCGTGCCGAGCAGGGTCGGCCGGAGCCATTCGTCGGCCACGCCGAGCTTCTTGGCTCGCTCGCAAGCAGCGATAACGATCTTGGAGACGGAGAGCGCCCGCTCGTCGTCGCCTTTCCCCTTTCGGACTTTGTAGAGGCGCGGAAGGTTGCTCGAGCAGTAGTATTGATTGAGGTCGAACTCCATTCCCCGTTCATAGGCGTCGATGCTCTTGGCGAGGTACTGCATCTGTTCCATCTCCGTCGCTGATTTTGTGTAGAGGCGCTTGTAGCGCCCACCGAGAATGCCGCAGCGCTCCGGGCTGGGGCCAGACTGGGCGATCAGCGCTTCGAGCTTGGCGATCGCGTCTATGGGCTTGCCCGCGTTTGCAATGGCGAACGCGTTCAGTTCGCGAACTTCTTCCTGTTCCGCCACGTCGGTTGGAAGCTTGCCGATGAAGTCGGTGATCCAATTCCAGTCCTCTGCGGTGTCCGCGCTGTCTTTCATGAGAAGCAGGAGCGCCAGCACGGTCGTAGGAATGAATGGCGGCTTCCAATATTGCGCGACAAGCTCTTTTGCCCGCGCCATGCGTGCGGCGTACGGCAGGACGCGGACGGCCCGAATTTCGCCCTGGAACGCGGCTGTCGCGGCCATCACATCCTTCATCGTCGACGCGGCCGCCTCATCCACGTCGTCTGGATATCCCTTGATCGAGCCATACACCGGCGAAACGCCCTCCCTGCGTTTTTCAATCTCTCCTGTGATCGCCTTGATGACCGCTTCGGCCGCCGGCCTGCCGACCTCTCCGTCGGAGAGCGGATAGCGCACGGTCCGCATTTGCGCGACGTCGAACAATTGCTTCGACCATTCGGCGGCAGGCAGAACGCATCCCGTTTTCTTTGCGGCGTGGCGCACGCCAACCTCGTAGTAGACGTTGCCGTTCGGGATGGTCATGTCGGCCAGCACGAGATCGGCGAAATAGAGCCGCTCGATCATCTGGTTGATGATGAGCGCCCCGGTGTCCTGATCGGCGCGGACGGGATCGTAGCCGAGCGCCTGAATGGCCGGGGTGAACGCCCGGTCCCAGAGAGCGTTGAAATCAATCTCGCCCGGCGCCTTGCTGCTCGGCTCGACCTGGGTCGCTCTCCGCCCATAGGGCATGATCATGAAACAAAG
>Ga0335073_10004787_pt1 | contig 18955 bp, 20 predicted proteins | sample Lox_Sample_22_FD_207093 | JGI IMG/M metagenome (GOLD analysis project Ga0335073, IMG submission 207093) | Soil microbial communities from Loxahatchee National Wildlife Refuge, Florida, United States - Lox_Sample_2.2 | ecosystem: Environmental > Terrestrial > Soil > Wetlands | place: USA... | reverse complement strand
TTTTCAAGACCGACGCCAAGGTCAAGGAGCTGATGCCGGACAACCCGCATCTTCACCATTGGCTCGACATGGCGCGCTCGCGCATCAAGTTCCAGGGCCTGCCGGCGCGCATCTGTTGGGTCGGCTTAGGCGACCGGCACCGGCTCGGCCTCGCCTTCAACGAAATGGTCGCGTCGGGCGAACTCAAGGCACCGATCGTCATCGGCCGCGATCATCTCGATTCCGGCTCGGTCGCCTCCCCCAATCGCGAGACCGAATTGATGATGGACGGCTCCGACGCGATCTCCGACTGGCCGCTCCTGAACGCGCTTCTGAACTGCGCATCGGGCGCGACCTGGGTGTCGATCCATCATGGCGGCGGCGTCGGCATGGGCTTTTCGCAGCACGCCGGCATGGTCGTTGTCTGCGACGGGACGCCGGAAGCAGCGCGCCGCATCGAGCGGGTGTTGTGGAACGATCCGGCGAGCGGCGTCATGCGCCACGCCGACGCGGGCTACGAGACCGCCATCGCCTGCGCGAAGGAAAAGGGTCTCGACTTGCCGGGCCTGGATCAGGGATAGAGGCCCCTCAGCCTCGCAGCGCTTGGTCGAGATCGCCGATCAGATCGTCGGGGTTCTCGATTCCGACCGAGAGGCGGATCAGCGCCGGCGTGATCCCGAGGCGGATCTGTTCGTCCGGCGGAACGTCGGAATGGGTCATGGCGGCTGGATGCGACGCGAGAGTCTCGGTTCCGCCCAGACTGACGGCGAGCTTGATCACTTCCAACCGGTCGAGAACGGCGAAGGCTTCGGCCTCGCCGCCCTTGACCTCAAAGCTGAAGGTCGAGCCCGCGCCCTTGCACTGGCGTTCGAAGACCCGCCGGTCGGGATGGCTCTCCGGTAGAAAGCCCAGATACCAGACCGCTGCAACCGCGGCATGGCCGCGCAGAAACTCTGCCACCTTGCGCGCGCCCTCGGCGGCGGCGGTCATCCTGAGCTTCAGCGTCTCGAGCGAACGCATGAGCAGCCAGCCGGTGTTGGGATCGCACATCGTGCCGAGGATCGTGCGCATGCCGCGGATTGGGTCGAGCGCGGCAGTCGTTCCCGAGCAGCCGCCCGCGATCAGATCGGAATGGCCGCCGACATATTTGGTCAGCGAGGTCACGACCAGATCGGCGCCGTGAGCGATCGGAGTCTGAAAGAGGGGCCCGAGGAAGGTGTTGTCGACGATCACCGCGGGACGCCTTCCACCCTCGCCCTTGAGGCCCTCGGCGAGTTCTCGCGCGCGGGCGATGTCGACGAGGCCGTTGGTCGGATTGGCGGGCGTCTCGAGATAAAGCGCCGCGATCGGCCCCATGCCGCGCGCCCGGCTCACCGCTTCCTCCATCGCCCTGGCCCCGCCCTCCGCCGCGAATTCGATCGAGGTCACGCGGAACTGCGGCAGGATCCTCTTCAGGAGAAAATCGGTCCCGCCATAGACCGGGCCTGAATGAACGATCACCGAACCCGGACGCGCATAGGCCCAAAGGCTGGTCGAGATCGCCGCCATCCCCGAGGCGAAAGTCAGGTTGGCCTCCGCCTCGTCCCAGATCGCGAGCCTGTCCTCGAGCATCTCGAGGTCGGGATTGTTGATCCGGCTGTAGATGAGGCCCGGCTCCTCGTTCGGCCGCTGCTGCCGCAGGCCATAGGCCAGCTCGAAGAATTCCTTGCCGTCCTGCGCGGTGCGGAAGACGAAGGTCGAGGTGTGAAAGACCGGCGGCTTCAGCGACCGCTCGGAAAGGAGCGGATCGTAGCCATAGCCCATCATCAGGGTTTCTGGCGCAAGCGTCCGATTGCCCAGCACCCGCTTGCGCCATCGCTGGTCGGACATGCGTCTAGCCTCCCTGATCGTCGGCGCGGCGCCCGCTAGTCCGGGTCAATCCCCGCCGCGAGCTCGACCGGCTTTCCGTGCGGCGTGCGCAGGTAGGCGCGCTCCCACTGCTGCTCGCGCGTGTCGAGCTCCGCGCGCGTGACGCTGCCGTTTTCCGTGAGCAGCCGCTCGAGTGCGGCCAGCACGGCTCGATAGTACATTTCGCGGTCATCAGACTCGGCGTCGAGCGTCCCGATCTCGGCCCGGAGCGTCTCGGCCCAGCGCGCCACGGAGATCGCGCCGCGCTGGACCAGAAGGTCGGCGAGCGCCAGCGCTTGCGCGTGCCACGGTTCGCCAAACACCGGCTCGCCGTCCTTGGCCCTGAGGAAGCCCAGCCCAAGCTCAGGCCGGTTCAAGATAGCTTTCCCACAAGTCGACGAACACGCGGTCGAGGCTCCCTTTGGCTTCCGGCCAAAGGTCCGCCGAGGCGAAGCTCACCGTATACAGATGCTCGCCCCGCTTCTCGCCGCGCGCCGACGCGTCGGCGAGCACATGGCCGCCATGATGGGCGTGGATCGCCCCTGCCCTGCCGCGCACATATCCGGGCAGGCGCGTATGGCCCGAGCCGCCGTCAAGCCTGCACCGCACGGTCTGGCCAAGGGCGAAGCGCGGCGGCGCATTGACGTTGACGACGAAACTTCTTGGATCCTTCACCGAAGCGCGCGCCGCCTCTGGGGTTTGCGGCGGACGGCCAGGCCTTGGCGTGAAGGCCAGAGCCCCGCGCTTGATCTCATCGAGCGTCAGATAGCCCTCGTCGACCAATTGCGCGGCGAGCGTCGTCAGCCATTGATCATAATAGGGCCGAGTCAGATAATCGACCGGATCCGCAAGCTCGCGGCAATGGCGGAACCAGTCGATTGTCCAGGCCTGACCCGCGGCCGACGACTGCTTGATGCCGAAGTCGCGGATCTCCCACTCGGCATGGATCACCTTGTCGTCCGCCTTGCCGGCGATCGGGCCGAACCCCTCGCGCCCGCCGAGGTCGTGAACGCCGTCCATCAGGCTTTCGCCCGCGCCGGAGACAGATCGCGCTCCGTGCCGATCATCGAATTGCGGGTGACAAGTTTGGCGAGCGCTGCTTCGCTCCACTCTTTAACGCCCTTCGGCCGCTCGGGCAGCACGAGATAGCGCCGCTCCGATGTCGAGTCCCAGACCCGGACCTGTGTTCCCTCATCAAGCTCGACGCCGAACTCCGCGAGCACGCCGCGCGGATCGCGCACCGCGCGGGCGCGATATTCGTTCGATTTGTACCAAGATGGTGACAAGCCCAGGATCGAGAACGGATAACACGAGCAGAGCGTGCAGACGACGAGATTGTGCACGTCCGCGGTGTTCTCGACCGCCTGCAAGTGCCCGGTCGCGTGGCCGGCGAAACCGAATTCCCCGATCGCTTGGGTTGCGTCGGCCAGGAGCCGCGCCTTGAATGCAGGATCAACCCAGGCGCGCGCCACGACCGCGGCGCCGCGCTTTGGCCCGATCTCATCGCGATACATTTCGATCCAGGCATCGACCGTGGCGGGGTCGATGAGCTTCTTCTCGGCGAGCAGGCTTTCGAGCGCCCTGGTGCGCAGCGCCGGCTCGGACGGCAGGAGCGAATGCAGCTCATGGTGGATATGTGAAATCGTCTTCGAATCGAAGCTCGCCATCGCGCGCCTCCCTTGCCGGCCAGCGTATCATGCGCCGAGGCGCAGTAAAGCCGGCGATTCCCCCCTCCCCTCGTCCCGTCCCGGACCTGATCCGGATTGTCGAGGGGGGAGAGGGTGAGAGCTTAGACAGGCCTCAAAACGCGTTCCGGTCATGGTGGGTCTGTAAGAATTGTCGCACCCGCGGCTCCGGGCTCTCGTGGAACACCCGACGGGGCGGACCCTCGTCGATGATGCGCCCTTCGTCGATGAAGGCGATGCGGTCGGCGACATGGGCGGCGAAGCCCATCTCGTGAGTGACGATGAGCATTGTCATGCCTTCCGCCGCGAGACTCCTCATCACCTCCAGCACTTCGCCGACCAGCTCCGGATCGAGCGCCGAGGTCGGCTCGTCGAACAGCATGAGCCTCGGCTGCATCGCGAGCGCTCGCGCGATGGCGACGCGCTGCTGCTGGCCGCCCGAGAGACGGAACGGATAAGCGTCGGCCTTGGCGGCGAGGCCAACGCGCGTCAGCATCGCCATTGCGCGATCGGCCGCACCGCGCGCCTGAAGCCCGCGCACGCGCCTAAGCGGCTCGGCGACGTTGCCGAGCGCGGTCATGTGCGGCCAAAGGTTGAAGTGCTGGAACACCATGCCGATCTCGCGCCGCATCGCGCGCAAGGTTCGCGCGCCCATGCGTCCGCGCGTTCCGTCGGGCTTATCCTCGTAGCCGATCAACCGGCCGTCGATGCGCAGGTCGCCGGCATCGTAAGGCTCGAGAAAGTTCACGCACCTGAGAAGTGTACTCTTACCTGATCCGCTGGGCCCGATCAGGCAGACGACCTCCGAGCGCTTGACCCCAAGGTCTACGCCGCGCAGCACTTCATGTGCGCCGAAGCTCTTGCTCACCTTGACGAGCTCGATCATCGGCGCGCTCACGCAGCTCTCTCCTCATGCGCGAGATAAGCCGTCACGCGGGCTTCGAGTCTCAAGCCGAGACGCGACACCGCTTCGACCAGGAGCCAGTAGAAGACCGCCATGGCGAAGATGGCGCCGAAGGCCGTGAACGTCTCCGCCGCCATCGTCTGCACCTGATACATGAGCTCAGGCACGGTGATGATCGACAAAACCACCGTCTCCTTCGAGAGGATGATGAGCATGTTGACGATCGCCGGAACGGCGGCGATGAGCGCCGCCGGCAGTATGACCCGCATCATCGCGTCGAACGGAGCCATGCCGACGCTGACCGCCGCCTCGATCTGGCCGACCGGAACGGCGGCGAAGCCGGCGCGGAAGATCTCTGCGAAATAGGCGGACGAGTAGAGCCCTAGCCCCAGAATTCCGGCGGCGGTCGCGCTTAGCTTAAGCCCGATCGATGGGCCCCCGGCGTAGAGGAGGAAGAGCTGCATCAGGAACGGCGTGCCGCGGAACACCTCGATGAACGCGCGAAGCAACCAGCTCAGCGGCGGGATCCGCAGCCGACGCAAAAGCGCGATCGCGAACCCGAGCAGAAGGCCGAGCGCGCCGCCCGCGCTCCAGCACACGACAGTGACGCCGAAGCCGCTCAACAGCGAGGGCACATAGTGCCAGAACAGGTCCAGGTTCATCGCGCGCCTGCCTCCCCCAGGCGCCGCTCCGCGAGCGCGCCCAGTCCCGCCAGGCAAAGGTTGATCGCGAGATAGAACAGGCCCCCGCCGACATAGGCCTCGACCGGCCGATAGGTCTCGGAGGCGATGTTCATGCTGACGCGCGTGAGTTCAGCGATGCCGACCACCGAGACGAGCGACGAGGCCTTGAGCAGGAGGATGAATTCGTTGATGAGCGGAGGAACCGATATTCTCAGCGCCTGCGGCAGAAGAATGCGCCGCCAGATGTCGAGGCCGGAGAATCCGAGCGCGGTCGCCGCCTCGCCCTGCCCGCGTGGCACTGCGTTGAGCGCGCCGCGCAGGATCTCCGCCTGATAGGCCCCCGACGATAGCGCGAGCGCCCCGACCGCGGCTGCGATCGCCGGCACGTCGAGCCCGTATTCGGCGAGAAAATAGTAAATGAACAGAAGCTGCACGAGCAGCGGCACGCCGCGAAACACGCTGACGTAAGCTCCGCCAAGACGCCTGAGCCAAACGCGCCGCGAAACGCGGGCGGCGCAGATGAGCGCGCCGATGGCGAACCCGAATACGATGCCGGCGAGGGACACCGCGATCGTGGTCGCCGCCGCCTGCGTGAGATAGCCGAACGAGTGGAGGATGACCTCAGGTTTCATCAGCCGCCCTGTAGGGCCGGGTCGATAAGGCGTCCATAACGACGCCCGTCTCACCGCGACAGGCTATGGACCCGGCCAGCGGGGTCAGCGACACCGCCCTACACGTCAACGGGCATCAGATGGTCGGCTCGGGCACGGTCTTCGGCAGGTCCATCGTCTGGCCGAACCAGGTCTTCTGGATCTTCGCCATCGTCCCGTCGGCCTCGACCTTGATGATCGCAGCGTTGATGGCGTCGATCAGCGTCTTGTCGTCGAGCCGGCCGACCCAGGAAAAATAGGTCGGCTCGCCGAAAGGCGGCGTCACCACAGCGAACGTGTCGGGGCGCTGCGCCGCCGCGTAAGCGAGATTGGGCAGCGAATTGACCGTCGCATCGACTCGCCCCGCAGCGAGATCCGCGGACGCCTGGTTATTGTCGACATATTCCTTGACCTCGACCGGCTTCGGCAATTTGGCGGCAAACGCCTTGAGCTGCGCCACCTGCGAAGTGCCCTTTTGGCCGCCGACCGTCTTGCCCGCGATGTCCTCGGGCTTCACGATGCTCTTGTCGCCGGCGCGCTTCATCAAGGCCGCGGTAGCGTCGGCAATCGGCACGGTGAAGGCGTAGCGCTTCATGCGCTCCTTGGTGATGGTGACCGGCGCGATGCAAAGGTCGAACTTCTTCGCTTCCAGCCCAGGCAGGACGCTGGTCCACGGCAGATCGAGATAGGACACCTTGACCCCCATCTCCTTGCCGACGGCGTCGACGAGGTCGCGGTCGACCCCTTTGTAGGTTCCATTGTCGGAGATATCGAACGGGGGAAACTGCATTTCGGTCGCGGTCGTCAGGGTGCCGCGCTTCTTGACCTCGGCCAGCGTATCGTCCGCGAGCGCCGCGCGCGTGAAGCCGAGGAAAGCCCCTGAAGCCGCAAAAGCGGCCAATCCGCCCTCGAGCGCCTCGCGCCGCGTTAAGGCGAGTTTGTCGAATGTTGTCATTGCCGAGCTCCCATTCCTGATTGGTTCGAACCCGCCCTCTCAGCCGCGAATTCAAAACCCTCCAGCTCCCGCAAGCCAGACGCCGGCTCAGGGCGGAATTGATCCTTCGCGAGCGCCAATGTTGACGAGGCTTATTCAGGTGTCAAATTCGGCGCACAAGACGAGGTTCGGGAAACACTCGGCCAGGCGGGAACGAAATTCGCCGGTGTCCGTTCCTAATTTGGCCCGATTCAGCCTCGTAAACTGCACGAGAGAACAAGTCCTATGGACGATCGCGCAATTGCAGAGGAGGCTCTGTCGGTCCTTGGGACCGGGCGCCAGATCAAGCCCTTCACGGCTCGCCATCCCGGCTTCGACCTCACCGACGCCTACCGCGTCGCGCAGATAATTTGTGATCTAAGGGCCGCGCGCGGCGAAACGCCGGTCGGGCGCAAGATTGGATTCACCAACCGCTCCGCGTGGCCGATGTTCGGGGGTCGCGCGCCGATCTGGGCTCGCATGTACGCGACCACCGTGCACGATCTCGGCTCCCACTTGCAGGCGACGCTGGCCGGATTGGCTGAACCGCGTATCGAACCCGAGATCGTCTTCGGTCTCGCTGCGGCGCCGACACCGGAGATGGACGCGCGCGGCCTGGCGGGATGTATCGATTGGGTCGCGCATGGCTTCGAAATCGTGCACTCAATCTACCCCGGCTGGAAGCGGTTGCCCGCGGACGCCATCGTCGGTTTCGGCATGCATGCCTCGCTCTGGATCGGGCCGCGCCATCCGTTCCGTTCGCGCGCGACCGAATGGATTGTTGAGTTGACGAGCTTCGAAATCGAGCTTTTCCGCAATGGGGCCGCCATCGTTCGCGGCCGTGGCTCCAATGTCCTCGATGGACCGCTGAACGCGTTGCGCGCGCTCGTCGCAGTTCTCGCAGCCGACGATCAAAGTCCCGCGCTCGCCGCAGGCGAGATCGTCAGCACCGGCAGCATCACGCCCGCGGAACCAATCGCCGGTGGAGAGGTTTGGACGACCCGTATCGCCGGGATCCCTCTTGAGGACTTCCGCCTTGCCCTGATTGCCAGATAGGAGGACGGGCTTGGAGCAGGGTCCGCCGGCGGTTACCCGAGCGCTCCAGACGTGCATTCTGTCCGGGTTCCGGCGCCGAAGGCGCGCCTGCGGGACCCAGCCCCACGCGCTCGGCAATTCGACCCATAAGGCCCCTCACGATCGAGGAACCGCTCCCGCTCGTCTTCGCCGCGTCTCAAGAACGGCCCCCGAGCGAGCTCGTCGAGCGTTTTCGCGGCGCGCCCACGAGCTTCATCGTCGACGCCATGAACGGGACTGGCGCGCTCGACTGGCCCATCAGGCCGCTCGTGGGCCGCTCGATGGTCGGCGCCGCTCTCACCTGCGACTGCGGCCCGCTCGACAATCTGGCGTTCATGGCGGCGCTCGCGGAATGCCGGCCGGGCGACGTGCTCGTGGTCGCGACCGGAGGCTATGTGCGAGCGGCGGTGACCGGAGACCCTTGATCGGCGTCGCGAGAAACCGGGGCTCCGCTGGCTTCGTCACCGATGGTCTGGTGCGTGACCTCGACGACCTCGAAACGGTCGGCCTCCCGGTTTTTCGCCATGGGCGTCACGCCCAATTCGCCGCAAGGGCGCGGTCTAGGCTCGGTCGGGCTCCCGATCGTCTGCGGCGGCGTCTCGGTCGCCACCGGCGACGTGGTGGTCGGCGATCGCGACGGCGTAGTCGTCGTCCCCCGCGCGCGCATCGCCGAAACGCTCGACGGTCTTAAGCATGTCAAAGCGATCGAAGCGGCGACGCTCGAATGCGTGCGTGCGGGATTGAAAGAGCTGCCGGTCGAGGTTCCGCGTTGCGAAAGATCGGCAAGGCGTGACGCAAGCGTGGCAATAAGATTGAGCGGGAGGGAGGTATTTGGCGTGATCGATTTTCCCACTATCGATTCCCACATCCATCCCTTGACCAGCAGCGGTTCGGCTATTCCTGGGCCAACGGGGCACCGGCGCTCAAACGCGACTGGACCCCGGACGATCTCGCCAACGCGGCGAGCCCATGAGCTAGAGAGCTTCGTGTTCGTCGAGGTCGACGTCGACATGCCGCAATATCTCGACGAAGCCGAATGGGTGGACGGCCTCGCCACCCATGACCGCCGCGTGCTCCGCACCGTGGTCTCACTGCCGCTCGAGCGCGGGGCGGCGATCGAACCTGAGATGGCGCGCGTCGCGAAGCTCAAAATCGTCCGCGGCGTGCGCCGCCTGATCCAGAACCAGGCCGACCCGGAATTCGATCGCGCGCGCCACCGGCGAGACGATGGCCCGTGTCGTCACCGAGGCCCTTCGGGAGCGGCTGGCCCGGCTCGAACGACGAAGCGCCCGGGCGAGCGTCGAGGAGCTCCTGGCCATCGCCGAGCGGGCCGCCTCGTATGTCAAACGCCTCTACCTCGACCACGCCGAGTTCCTGTACGACGAGCATGGCCAGCCGCGATGATCGTCGACGCGTGCGCCCTGGTCGCCGTCCTCTACGGGGAGTCGGAGGCGCGAGATTTCGTCGAACGCATCCATACCGCCGACGTCTGCAGCATCAGCGTGGCGAACCATATCGAACTGATGATGGTGGTCGAGAGCCAACTCGGTCCTGACGGCGCGCGCCAGGCCGAAGCCTTCCTCCGGCGGGCCGGCGTCGTCGTCGAGCCCCTCACCCTCGAGCAGGGCGACCTGGCCCGGCAGGTTTCTTCGACTTCGGCAAACGCCGGCACAGGGCGAGCCTGAACTTTGGCGATTGTTTTGCCTATGCGCTCGGCCGAACGACGGGCGAAGCGCTCCTACTCAAGGGGAATGATTTCGTCCTGACTGACACTCGCCGCGCGTGAGCGCCTCGGCCTCTCTCGGGGATGACCGCAGCGCGATCATTCGCTTGCTCCGCGATAGGAAAAAGCCCTCACGCCGCGTCGTGAAAGATGATTCCAAGCGTGAAGCGTTCGCCGCTTTTGATGCGGCTCACCCCATGACGCAGATTGACTCGGTAGGCGCCGCGCGCACCCTGAACGGGCCGCTCGCGCACCGCGAAAATCACGCCGTCGCCCTGCCCCAAGCTTACGACCTCGGCGCGCGACTGCATGCGCGGCCGCTGCTCGGTCAGCACGAACGCGCCGCCGGTGAAGTCTCCCCCTGGTTCAGAGAGCAGGATCGCGACCTGCAATGGAAAGAGATGCTCGCCGTAGACGTCCTGATGCAGGCAATTGTAATCGCCGGGGCCATAGCGCAAGAGAAGCGGCGTTGGCCGGGACTGACCCGCCGCACGGCATCGGGCGCGGAACGCCTCATGCTCGGATGGGTAGCGGACGGAACCGCCCATCGCCGCGTTCCAGCGGTCGGCGATCGGGGCGAGCCGTGGATAGAAGCCGCGGCGAAGCGCGACGATCAGATCGGGCAGCGGCTCGGCGAAGTACTTGTACTCGCCACGGCCGAAGCCATGGGCCGCCATCGCGATGCGGGAGCGAAAGAGCGCGTCGTTGGGATAGAGCGCTTGAAGCTCGCGGCACGTCTCGCGCGCGATCAGCTTGGCCGCGACGGCGCAGCCATAGGCGTCGATCTCGCGCTCGATTCCCCGCCAGTCGAGCGCACCCAGAGGGATCGCCGCCTCTAAAGCGGAGGCGGCAAGGGACCGAGCGAGCCCGGTCATCACGCCGCCTCCCGCGCGATCAACTCACGCTTGCGCTCGACTCCCCAGCGATAGCCGGAGAGGTCGCCGTCCGTCCGCACTACGCGATGACAGGGGATCGCGACCGCGAGCGGATTGGCGGCGCAGGCCTGGGCCACCGCGCGCACCGCCGTCGGGTGGCCGATCGCGCGCGCGATGTCCTTGTAAGTCGCCGTCTTGCCGGCGGGTATGGCGCGGAGCGCCGCCCACACCCGTTGCTGGAACGCCGTGCCGCGGATGTCGAAGGGAAGATCCAGGCGCTGGCTGGGCGCCTCGACCAGGCCGACAACCTGCGCGACCGTGCGTTCGAACTCAGGCTCGCCGCCGACCAGCTCCGCCCGCGGGAAGCGATCCTGCAATTCGCGTAACAAGCGCTCCGGATCGTCGCCTAGCAGAATCGCGCACACGCCTTTATTGGTGGCGGCGACTAGCACCGCGCCGAGCGACGCCTGCCCGACGGCGAAGCGAATGACTTGGCCCGCGCCCCCGCGCCGGGCCGCGCTTGGCGTCATGCCGAGACGCGCCGCCGTCGTCTCATAGAAGCGGCTCGAGGAGCTATACCCAGCGTCGTAGAGCGCCTCGGTGATCGTCCCGGCGGCACCCAGCTTCTCGGCCGCCCGACGCGCGAGCACCTCGGCCGCGTAGGCCTTCGGGGTCACGCCGGTGATCGCCTTGAACACGCGATGGAAATGGTGCGGGCTCAAGCCGGCGCTCAAGGCGAGGTCGACGAGCTTGGGCGTCTCCTCCGCCTGCTCGATCTCGGCGCACGCCCGCTTGACGGCCTCGACTCGCGGATCAGGCGCGCCGAGCTTGTCGGGCCGGCAGCGCTTGCAGGCGCGGTAGCCGGCCTTCTCCGCCTCTGCGGGAGTTGTGAAGAAAGAGACGTTCTCGCGGTTTGCCGGACGCGAGGCGCAGCTCGGCCGGCAATAGACGCCGGTGGTGCGGACGGCGAAGATGAGCTTGCCGTCGAACGCGGGATCGCGGCTGCGCACGGCCTGCCACCACGCCTCTTCGTGGCGGCTGGATAGCCTCGGGGCGTTGGCATGGTGCGCTTGGGTCATCGGCATAGACATAGGGTCGGCTCCGGGGTTTGTCTTCAGAAGTCCCCCTGCCCTACGCCGATCCTCGCGCAGCCGAACTCCGCTCCTTGCGGCGCAATTCTTCAGAACGCAAGTTTGTGCGGCCCCGAGTCCCTGGCGCCGCCCATTTTCGCGGACCACGAAAGATGAGGCCGGTCGCGGGGCCGCCGCGATCTTTCTCTTGACACCTGATTCTTGCAGGCGATCGTTGGCCGCAAGATTGCGGTGACTTCGAAGATGGTCAGCGAGGTTCTATCGACGCTCACGCGTCCATTTGGCGCGCGGCGCGGGCATTGCGCAAGGTGCACCCGTTCAGCGTTCCTGCTGGCGATCTTCGTTTGGAGTCTCGCGCTGCTTGCGTCCCTGGCGGAAGAGAAAGTTGCCACACTCGTCCTGGGAGCCTTCGCGGCCGGCTTGACGGCGCTCTGGGTCGCGCATCTCATCGGCGCAAGATATCGCAGTGGCGTGGTGGATCTTATTCTACTTAAACATGGAGCGACAAAAGCTGAAGTGAAGGCGATTACCGCCGCCCTGGATTTTGTTCTGGGCCGCCGCGGCCGCGACTGTCGCAATATGGCCGATGGGGAATCTTTGCATGTCCGCCTCGAGAGCGTTGCAGGACGGCGCGAGCGTCTCACGCAGGTTTCGATAATGAATAAAAAAGAATGCGTCGCGGCCGTTTTTCTTAACGAGGACGGCGCGTATGCGGAACGGCCGCCGACCCCGCGCGAGACGAGCTGACTGACCGGCGAGCGCGCCTACCCTTGAGAGGCGTCACTTAGCTGCGTAAAAAGACACGGTCGTTTGGCGAGGGCCGCGGGACTGCCGATGTCGACGAATTTTCCATTCTCAAGGCAGCAGACCTCGTCGGCGAAGTGGGTCAAGAAGTGCATGTCCATGTCCACGACAATAACGGTCAGGCCGGCGCAGGCTTTGACGAGGGCGTCGTAAATCTCCATCCGTCCCAACGGATCCACTCCTGTCGTGGGCTCGTCGAGAAGCAAAACTGTGGGTTTGAGGAGAAGCGCGCGCGTCACGGCGAACATTCGGCGTTGGCCGCCGGTGAGCCCAATGTCGTCCTGCCGGGAGACCATGTAATCGAGCGGATGGCCGCCACCCGGCGTCTCTTTGACCAGCACGCTCCAAAAGCCAGTCTGGCGACATACGGCCTCGATCTCCGCGTCCGTAGCGTCGGCCTTGGCGAGCCGAAAATTCTCCCTCGCGGTAGCGGTGATGAACAACGGAAACTGAGACACCTTCACGAGCCTGGTGCGAAGGTTGTCGAGCCTGATCGCGTTCAGATGCTTGTCTCCGATCGTAATCCCGCCGCCCTGGGGCTGCCGCAGGCGAGCAATCAGGTTGAGAATAGTCGACTTCCCGGTTCCGAACCGCGCAACCACCGCCGTTATTCTGCCAGGCGGGAATACGTGGCTCACCCCATCGAGAATGTTCGGCAGCCCCGGCGCATATGAAAACGTCACGTCGTTGAAGGCGACCGATCGATCGTCATTTGATAGCTCGACCCAGCCGTCACGCCCGTCGAGTTCGGGTTTCGCCTCGAGAAGGTCCAGGACCGCCTCCGTCTGAGGCCACGACGCCATAAATCCTGCCGCGACTTGCAGCACATTCTGAATTGGGACAATGGCCATGGGGACGAAGGCGTAGAGGCCGAAAATCGCTCCTGCAGCCGCCGGGCTGCTGCTCCCGACTGCGGCAAAGGCGCCATAGAGCAGAATTGCGGACTGCAGCAGGCCCGACATCGTACTCTGAAAGTCATTGGCCAACTCGCGTCGCGCCGCCGCGGCGACCTGGTCGCGAGCCTGGGCTCGGATCCGCCCGACGAAAGCGCGTGACCTTTGGGGCACGGCGCCCATCAACTGAATCTCGCTCGGTCGAGAGAGAGAGTTCATGAATTCGTCGGCCAATCGCGCTTGACTGTCGCGGGCGCGGACAAACGGGGACCGAAGGCGGACGGCCAGGAACCATCCAATGATCGGAAGCCCGATCATGCCGACCAGGAAGATCGCCTCGATTGCGCTGTCCTGCTGTTGCAGGGTTCGCAGGTTGAAAATGAGGAAGTACACCGCGCCCGCCATCGACATGAGCCGCACGAGAGGCCCGGTGACGATTTCCGCCAGCATCGATTGGGCGACCATCACGAAAGTCGTTATCAGTAATGTTGCTCGACCGGTATCAAACTTCTGCAGGAACGCCGCGTCCAGGGTCAGAAGCCTGTCGTGAATATCTTGCCGCAGCCGGGCGACCATTAAGTTGTCGACCCAGGCCGTCAAAACCCGGACAGCATAGGTCAGCAGGAATATTATGACGGTCATGACGGCAAAGACGATCGCCGCCGTCTTGCCCGTCTGCGGCAGCAAATAGGAAATGAACCCCGGCGATCCGGCGCTTCCCATTGATGATGGGCCGCTCGTATGAGAAAGCGACAGGATCACTGCAACGAGCTGCAGGTTGTACAGCACAAGCAGGCTGAGAGCGATGTTCAACACAATTTCGGCGGCGACGCCGAACGGAGCGACCCGCACAAGGTAGAAGCTCCAGCGGATGACCGAACGCCAACGGATCGCGCCGAGTTTGGCGCGGGGCGCGGGAAGCGCCGTCTTGTCTGACCCTGGAAGGGGCGTGGACGGCGCCGCAGGCTTCCAGCCCGAAGGAGGGCCGGCGTGGGTTAGATTCCAGCCCTGCTGCACTTGGCCCCCCGCTGGCCTGTTTCCCGGTCAACCGGCACGCTTAAACAAAACAGAGGAACGCCTTCCCCTCCCGCCACCGCGCTCCTCGCCCGGGAGCGAAGAACGCGATGAGTCCGGGTCTCACCCGTAACGGCGTCGCCGCTAACGTTCGACCCGCAGATCAACCTTCCGACAGGAAGGTATGGCCGCAGCAATGACACGTATAATACAGCCACACGCCCGGAATGACGTCGCCGTAGCCGATGCACCCACAATAAGGGCACACTTGAGCTTCCATGACTTCTGGTTCAACATCGGCTTTGGTCGGTGTCGGCGACAGTTTCTTCACCTTCTTGGGATCGAGGTTTTTCTTTTGCTCATCGGTGAGTTTCTTGCCGACTTTCGCTACGATTTGCTTTGCCATTTGAATGATCCTCTCTATTTGTATTATTTCCATTCCCTTCAAAATAAGGCTCTTTTATACAAGGCCTCTCACCACCACCATGACGTCAAGCGCGTGAGCTAACCTCCGGCCGCTCCCGCTGACGAATTCGCCAGATCTCGCAATGCGGTTTTCAATTCGAAAGAGGTGCGCTCGGGATAAGCGCCAAGCAAAAGCGCGCACAGGGCGCAAACAGTCGGAGTCGCTATGCTCGTTCCCGTTACTGTCGTATACCCTCCGCCTCGCGCCGGCACCACCACATCCTCTCCGCGCGCCTCAAATTCGACTGGAGTCCGACGTCGAAAAACGTAGTCAAAAGGAGAGTCATACCGGCCTCGGTCAACCCCGATGCATGACGAGAACGAGGCCGGAAATCCATCGTCGTCCACTGAGAGATTGCGCCGCGCCGCAACGACGATCTGTTCCTGGAAGTAGGCGCGCTCGCAGAGTTCGATCAGCCTGGGCCGCAACCTGGACGCGGCGGCAAGACTCATATTGATCAGCCGCCACGGTTGTCCGAGCGCATACTCGAACCCGGCAAGCATTTTTTCAGCGGCGCAGTCAGGCTTTCCGCCAAGGACGCAAACGTCGTAGATCTGAGCGTTCGGAGCGATTGCGGCGATGATGCCAGCGACTGCGGTCCCGTGACCAAAACCGTCATTGTTATCGAGCGGGCGCCTTTCGCGCACGACAGGCTTGCCGTCCTCGAACTCGACGGCCACCGCGGCGGCTATGCGTCCCAAAAGGTCCGGATGGCTTCCGTCGACGCCGGAGTCCAGAACCGCGACCGCCACCGGAGCCACGGCGCTTTCGCGGACACTCTCCCACGCCCCGCCGAGCGAGGCGACCCACGAACTAAATCGAACGTCGGGCGGCAATTTGGTCTATTCCCTCTAAAATCTTGACGAGGGGCGTCAGGGCGCCAGGCCAATCCGAAATGACGCGTTGCAGTTTAGAAATAATCAGTCGTTCGAGCCGGGCTGTATCGCCGAGCCCCTCAAGATTCGGAAGATCGCCTTCGGACGCTCTGATCGTCCGGGTCTGTTCCACGAGCAGCGCCGCGATACGTGCGAAACGAGCAAATAGATCAACCTCTCTGGCAGAGAAAATCCTGCCCTTCATGAAAGTGACCGCCTTCATCACCCCGATCGTACGGTCCCCTAAGAGCATCGGGGCGACGATCTCGGATTCGGAACCGTCCGAAACGCGCTGCGTTCGCTCGGGGTCCCGGTAAACCGCCGCCCCCGCTTGCACGTGCTGGGTCAGTACTGCAAGTCCAGCCAAACCCTCGCCGATGGGACAGCGATCGCCCACAACGACCTTCTTTTTCGAAGCAATTGATCCCGTCGTGATAGCGACGATCAGATTCGAAGTTTCAGGCTCGACGACAAGGAGCGTTCCCCCGTCGGCATTGATCGCAAAAACACCGAGATCGACGATCTGCCTCAGAGCGTCAGCTTCGGCGGTCGCCGGTAAGAGACCGAGGTAGCGAGACAACACCTACGTCTCGTCAAATCATAGAAAAAACAGGACCAGAGTACACGGATTTGTGAAGGTTGCAAGCAATTTCCCCGCATCTTTGCAGGGCAATGGCTTCTGTTTTTGCGCACGAGGCGCGGGCTAGAGCAACGCGCCTTCAAATGAATCGCGCTCGACGCTCCTTGTCATTCCCGCACACGCGGGACCCTATAAATTCGTCAAAGCCTTGCCGGACGCTTCAAGATTGAAGACCAAGCGATCGCTCGGCGATTTGGCTCTCCCGGCAGCCTCTTCCGTCGGGGCGGCGGCGCGACCAATCCACTACGCCAGCGCTTGCGTAAGTTTCGCCACGCGTTCGAGGATCTTCGGAGCGGTCACTTGCCCCTGTCCTCGATAAGCCGCCTCAGCTTGTAGAGCGCCTCGAGCGCCTCGCGGGGCGTGAGCGCGTCGGGATCGAGCGCTTCGAGCGCGGTGCGCACCTCGTCACGCGCTGGCGACGGAGGCGGGTCGCGCGGCTCATAGGAGAAGAGTGGCAGCGCGTCGAGCGACCCGCTCGAGCGCGACGCCTCCAAGCCCGCGAGCACCTGCCGCGCCCGCTTGACCACCGACGGCGGCAGCCCCGCGAGCTTCGCGACCTGAATGCCATACGAGCGATCGGCGGCGCCAGGAACCACCTCATGCAGGAACGCGAGCGTCCCTTTGAACTCGGTGACCCGCATGGTGAGGTTGACGAGCCGCGGCAGCATCTCGGAAAGAGCGGTCAATTCGTGGAAGTGGGTGGCGAACAGCGCCCGCGAGCTGTTGACGGCGCTTAAGTGCTCGACGCAGGCGTAGGCGATCGAGAGCCCATCGAAGGTCGCCGTGCCGCGGCCGATCTCGTCCAGGATCACCAACGAGCGTACGGTCGCCTGGTTCAGAATGGCCGCCGTCTCGACCATCTCGACCATAAAGGTCGACCGCCCCCGCGCCAGATCGTCCGCCGCGCCGACGCGCGAGAACAGCCGGTCGACGATGCCGACATGAGCGCGCGTCGCCGGCACATAGGCGCCCATCTGCGCGATGAGCGCGATCAGCGCATTCTGCCTGAGATAGGTCGACTTTCCCGCCATGTTGGGGCCGGTGACGATGGCGATGCGCCCGCCCTCCCCTGCTTCTCCCGAGAGATCGCAGTCGTTGGCGACGAACGGCTCGCCCGCTTCCTTCAGCGCCGTCTCGACCACCGGATGGCGCCCGCCCTGTACACTGAAGCTCAGCGACCCATCGACCGCCGGGCGGGTCCAGTTGCGCTTGACCGCGAGTTCGGCGAGCGCGGCGGCGACATCGATTTCGGCCAGCGCCGCGCCGAAGTCGCGCAAGCATTCGCCTTCGGCGAGGCAGGCCTGGCGCAGACGTTCGAACGTCTCGAGCTCGAGCGCGAGCGCGCGGTCGGCCGCGGAAGCGATCCTCTGCTCGAGATCGGTGAGTGCGTTGGTGGTGAAGCGCATCGCCCCGGCCATCGTCTGGCGGTGGATAAAGGTCGCATTATGGGGAGGCTTGAGCAGCGTCTCGCCCGCCGCCTGCGGCGTCTCGATGAAGTAGCCGAGAAAGTTGTTGTGCTTGATCTTGAGCTGCCGAACGCCCGCCTCGTTGGCGTAGGACGCCTGCAATTCCGCGATGACGCGGCGGCTTTCGTCGCGCAGACTCCTGGCCTCGTCGAGCGCCGGCAGCGTGCCGGGGCGAACGAACCCGCCGTCGCGCTTGAGAAGCGGCAGATCGTCGGCGAGCGTGGTCTCGAGGTCGCGCTCAAGTTCCGCGCAATCGGCGCGTAGCCGCGCATAGGCTTTGAGCAGCTCGGGCGGGAGATCCTGCGCGCGCTCGAGAATGCCGGCCAGAGCAGCCCTAGCGGCGAGCCCGTCGCGAATGGCGGCGAGATCGCGCGGGCCGCCGCGGTCGAGGCTCAAGCGCGAAAGGGCCCGCAGAAAATCGGGGGCGTGCATGAGCGCCCGGCGCAAGGCGTCGCGCATCGGCGCCGCCTCGACCAGGAATTCAAGGGAATCGAGTCGCCGATTGATGGCCTTTGGGTCGGTCAGCGGGCTCGCCAGCCGCTCGGCGAGCAGGCGCGCCCCGGCAGGGGTGACGGTCAGATCGATCGTCGCCAGCAGCGAGCCGTCGCGCGCTCCGCTTAAGGTTCGAGTGAGCTCCAGATTGGCGCGGGTGGCGGGATCGATTTCGAGGCTCGTTCCGCGCGCCCGCCGCGTCGGGGCGGAGAGCGCGGGCCGGGCCTCCAACTGGGTGCGCTTGACATAGGCCAGTGCAAGCGCGGCGGCGGCGATCTCGGCGCGGGTGAACGCGGCGAAGCCGTCGAGGGTTTCGACGCCATAGAACTCGCAAACCCGCCGCTCGGCAGCCGCGGCGTCGCCGCCGTCGCGCGCAAGCGGCGTCAAGGGTACGCGCATGTCGCCAACGATCTGGGAGAACGACGGTTCGTCGTAGACGGCCTGCGACGCGACGACCTCGCTTGGCTCGAGCCGCGCGATCTCCGCGGCGAGGCCTGCTTCGTCCGTTTCGCTCAGCATGAATGCGCCGGTGGACAGGTCGAGCGCGGCAAGGCCGTAAGCCTGCCGCCCCTCGCTCGCGCGGACCTTTTGGACGGCGACCAAAAGGCGGGCGCGCCCGGGCTCCAGCAGCCGCTCCTCGGTGATCGTGCCGGGCGTGACCAACCGCACGACGCCGCGTTGAACGACAGACTTTGTTCCGCGCTTCTTTGCCTCCGCCGGATCTTCGAGCTGCTCGCAGACGGCGACGCGATGGCCGAGCGCGATCAGCCGGTTAAGATAG
>Ga0335073_10004786_pt1 | contig 18960 bp, 14 predicted proteins | sample Lox_Sample_22_FD_207093 | JGI IMG/M metagenome (GOLD analysis project Ga0335073, IMG submission 207093) | Soil microbial communities from Loxahatchee National Wildlife Refuge, Florida, United States - Lox_Sample_2.2 | ecosystem: Environmental > Terrestrial > Soil > Wetlands | place: USA... | reverse complement strand
AGAGGCTGCCGGCTTCGGTTCGAACCTTGTTGGATTTCGGTTCGGGCGCAGGTTTGCCAGGGATTCCGATCGCGATTTGCCGGCCAGATGTTCAGGTAACGCTGGCCGAGTCGCAAAACAAGAAAGCTGCGTTTCTAATGGAGGCGGTTCGGGTTCTTGACCTAAGCTCGACAGTCTACTCGGGGCGAGCCGAAGAGTTGAAGAATCGGTTCGATTGCGTGATTTTGCGGGCGGTCGACAGAATGGCTGCTGCGGCTCGAGCGGCAGAGAGTTTGGTAGCCCCAGGGGGCTGGCTGGCGCTGATGACTACAGAAAGCGGTTTGGTTAAGCTGCAGGCCGCGGCGTCAGCCGACTTTAAATGGGCGCGGCCTCAGAGGCTTCCGTGTGGCGAAAGGCGGTTGCTGGCGCTGGCACAGAGGCAGGATACGCGTTAGCTTCACCCAGGAGGGGTTGTTCCACGTGGAACAAGTCAGTAGTCAGATTGTGAACCGTCACCGATTCGCCGCTCCGCGTCAACAAGCCAGGTCAAACAAGTGAAGAGGCGAATCAACGAAGCACCAAGTTCCACGTGGAACACAGCCGCAGATAGTCAATTTTCGGGTAGATTGAAAATCGATTTTCCCGGTGGGCAACTGCGATTGAATTCATCCGAGTTTTCCACTTTCGAGGCCATTCAGGCCTGATGCCATTCCAAACAGCTCCTGTAGCCGCAAACCTATACGCCAGAAACTCTTGCAGCCTCTTTGGGGCGGGAGGCTCCGGGGGCTTTCCACAGGTTGTCCGAGTTCTCCACAGCGAAACTGGCTACCCTCGATTCGCCGCTACTATTAGTCTTGAATGCCATGGGCAGAATACTCGGCGTGGTGAACCAAAAAGGTGGTGTTGGCAAGACCACGACCGCGATCAACCTGTCCGCTTGCCTGGCTCTTCAAGGTCTGAATGTCCTGCTGGTTGATTGCGATCCCCAGGCGAATGCCTCTTCCGGCCTCGGATTACAACGCGACGACAGCCGGCATTCAATTTATGACGTTTTGGTCGGAAACAGCTCCGCGGAGCAAGTCGTTCTCCCAACCGACATCGAGACGCTCTGGCTTCTTCCGGGCTCAAAGAACCTCACCGGCGCCAACATTGAGCTTGCCGGGCAAGAAGATCGCGCGACACGTCTTCGGTTCGCCCTGACGCCGGTTCGGGAAAACCACGACCTGATCATTCTCGACTGTCCGCCTGCACTCGATCTGTTGACTCTAAACGTTTTGTGCGCGGCTGAGATTCTTATGGTTCCCATGCAGGCGGAGTATTTCGCTCTTGAGGGTGTTTCCGAGCTGATCTCCACGCTAGAGCGAGTGCGGGCCGCTTACAATCCCGAGTTGACCATCGAAGGTGTGCTGCTTACCATGTACGACGATCGCACCAATCTGGCACAGCAGGTGACGGAGACACTTCGCGAGCATTTCCGCGAGCGGCTTTACCGCACCGTGATTCCGCGCAATATACGATTAGCCGAGGCTCCCAGCCATGGCAAGCCGGTTGCGCTTTACGACGGAAAGTCGAGGGGAACAGAGGCCTACTTTGAACTTGCAGGGGAGTTTATGGCGCGAAACGGCATTGAAGCTCCCCGCAGCCGGGAACGAAAGGCTGCGGCTTCAGTAAGACCGGCTGCCGAGGTTCGTTTCTGGCCATACTCCTAGGAGCCGCCGGCGGGTTTGCTTCCGGGCGCTCCACCAGATTGAGAGCCCCCGATCCTTAGAGAACAAGATCCAATTGCCGCATTCAGTCGCCATTCCCGAGGGATAGATTCAATGACTACAGCAGCTATAGACACCAAACGACGCGCCCTGGGCAAGGGGCTCGACTCCCTGCTTCCGCGCGCGCAAACGGGCCCGATTCCCGCCGAGAACGATGGCGGCCGGCCGAGAGAGATCCCAATTGAACTAATCGACCGCAATCCGTTTCAAACCCGCGGGCTGATCAATCAGGACCAGCTTGCCGAGCTGGCCGCTTCGATTACGGCAAATGGAGTGGTGCAGCCGGTCCTCGTGCGCCCCCTGTCTCACGGGCGATTCCAATTGATTGCCGGCGAGCGGCGGTGGAGGGCCTCTGAGCTGGCCGGCAAGAAGACGATCCCGGCAATTCTGCGGCAAGTCTCGGACGAGCAGGCGATGGAGATCACCATTGTCGAGAACCTGCAGCGCGCGGATCTGAACCCAATTGAGCAGGCAAGGGCTTTTGAGCGGCTGGCGCGCGAGTTCCACATGACCCAGGAGCAGATGGCGCAGCGGACCGGCAAGGATCGCGCAACGGTCGCGAACTTCCTGCGGCTGCTCAAGCTGCCAGCCTCAGTACAGGCCAGGGTAGAGTCTGGCGAGCTGACATTTGGCCACGCACGCGCGCTCCTCGCGCTTGAGCACGCAGAAGACATTGAAAAAGCGGCGCAGCGTGCGGTAGCGCTTTCGCTTTCTGTTCGCCAAGCAGAGGCTTATGTTCAGGGGCTGCTGCATCCTGAGCGCAAGCAAAAGAAAGACCCCGCTCAAGTGGATGCTGTCGACCCAAATGTGCGAGACGCCCAGGAGCGCCTGCAACGGGCGCTGGGATTAAAGGTCACAATCGAGGATAAGAGCGGCCGCGGCCGAGTAATTATCGAATACTCGCAGCTTGAAGATTTCGATGCGATCATGGAGCGGATGGGCGTGAAAGAGCGCGAGTAAAGAGGCTCAATGTAAGAGGGTTAACGGTCTTGATTCCGACGGCCAGCAAACTACTGAAAATCATATAATCTGATTTTATGCAAACACGCTCCATTAGTGTTACCGAGGCGGCACGGAATTTTTCTGAATGCGTGAATCGCGCCCGCTATCAGGGCGTAACCTTTATCCTCCATCGCAATGGAGTGCCGGTGGCGCGAATCGTACCTGAGGGCGAAAGCGGGCAAACCGCGCCACGGAAGTCTGCATTGGCCAATCGAGGTACGACACCCGAAGCCGAACACCTGGCATTGGAGCGAATGCGCAGCTTGTGGTAAAAATCGGCGCCCATTCGGCTCAGAGACCGCCTGGACCGCCTGGTTCGAATCTCAGTGTTTCACCCAGCCATATTTTCCGGCTTCGAAGCTGCGGCGATCGAGCCGGGGCAGCGCGCGCGCAACCTTATCGGGAATGATCGGAAAGTGACGGGCGGCGATCAGCAGCTCGGGAACGCACCAAACGTCTTCATCCGAGGTCATCCAGTGGCGATGGTCGAGACGCATGAGGTTCACCGGGGTCGAATAGCTGCGCAGGGTGCGCTCGCGGCGCAGGTTGAAGTAGTTCTCAAAATAGCTGAGGGCCAGTTCGCGCAGTGTGCGGTAAACGGGCGCGCGAAACCTGAGTCCCGCAAAATTCGACTTGGCGATGCCGCCCCACAGGCCGCGCTCGCGGTAGAGGGCAACAACGTGGTCGTCGTCGCGCACCGATTCAAGGTCCATTAAGAGTGGCGGATGTCCGTTGACGCGCAAGGCCGCGGCGGCAACCAGCGCCCCCTCCATGCAGTGACCCTTGCGTTGGCGCAGCACGCGGGCGGGCGACCAGGCGGTGTCGGCATACTGGTAATCGAGCGCGTCAATGAATTTCTGGATGCGTGCCGGAGTGTTGAGCGCGCGCAGGGTGCGCAGATCGCCCGCTGACAGGTCAAAACCCTGGAGCCGCTCTTTCCCGAGAGCGTGGTTTGACGATCCCTGTGGCTTCAAAGGCTGCCCTCTAATAGCGAATTCAAACTCCGGAAATTATAAAACTCTCATGTCACGCGGCAATTGTCGCAAACAGCAGGTCTGTTACTTTCCAGGCGCAACAGCACGGGCGATCGAATTAACCACGAATCTCCGCGGTTGAGATAAAGCTTCGCCCCATTCCCGCCGATGGAGGAGTGAGAGCCACGAGTGATACAGAGGTCTGCATGACGAAAAAGATTCTTGTCGTCGACGACTCGGTGACGATGGTGCTGAGTCTGAAGACCACGCTCACGATGAACGGATTTCAGGTTGAGACCGCGGGCAACGGGCGCGAAGCGCTGGACCACCTCAAGGCGGGAGTAAAGCCGAACCTGATTCTCACCGACATCAATATGCCCGTAATGGGAGGGCTCGAGCTTATCAAGAACGTTCGCGCGATGCAGGAATTCAAATTCATCCCCATTCTGACATTAACTACGGAGAGCGAAGCGGCGAAACGCAACGCCGGAAAGCTGGCCGGCGCGACAGGCTGGATCGTGAAACCGGTTTCGGGCAACGACCTAGTGACGGTGATCCGGAAAGTGCTGCCAGGGGGCCTGGCGTGAAGGAGCCCGTTGAGACATACGAACGTGGAGGGCTGGCCGCAGAAGCGGGCGCTTCGAAGATACAGGCACGATCGGAAACAGCCCCAGCGACCGTCGATGCGCATCTGAGCCGCATCCGCAAGCGAATGTTGTTCGAGTCCCTGACCAAAACTGTACTGCTGGGCGCGTACGTCTTTCTGCTGTCACGGCTGGATGGACCGGTTTTCTCTGCCAACGACATTCATGGCGGCATTTTGCTGATCCTCCTCGTCGTTGTACCGGGGTTCATTTATCGCTACAAGAACTACGCCGAGGCGCGCAGGGTAGTGACCGAAATGTGGTGCCGTACTCAGATGAGTGTCAGCGACATGGTGCAAATCCACGAGATGCGCAAGGTTCTGCAGCGTGAGGCGCGCGATTGTGGACTGTTCACCGAGTTGCTTCGCGAGCAGATTAGGGACTCGCTGGCGGAGTCGGAACGCGAAGTGGTTGCGGCCATTGAGCAGATGGGACGATTGATCGACCGGTCGAACCAGGAAAAGGAGCACATCGCGCACTCCGTAAAAAGTGGAAAGAGCCTGGCCGAATCAACCAGCGCGCGTGTGACGGCCAACAGGGAGTTGATCGTCGCGATCGAGATGCAGCTTGATACGCAAATGATGGAAATGAGGGCGAACTTCGCCCGCATCCACCAGATGTCGGGCGAAGTCTGCTCGCTCACGCCGCTCATCAAGGTGATTACGTCAATTGCACAGCAAACCAGTCTGCTGGCTCTCAATGCCGAAATCGAGGCGGCTCGCGCGGGCGTCGCAGGGCGTGGATTTTCGGTGGTTGCGATGGAAGTGAGGAAGCTGGCGGTTCTTTCCACCAAAGCAGCGGCGGAGATTTCGGAGAAGATCAAAGCCACCTGCGAGAAGGTCGCAGGCGAGCTGAAGTCGGCGCAGGAGGCGTTGAACCGGACCGAAGCCAACGCTGCGATGAGCCATCTGGCCAAGGATCTCGATGAGATGCAGGAGGAGTTCTCGACCAACAGCCGGCTGCTTTTCGAAGTCATTAACGGCGTGGACTCGAGTTACAGCGAAATGGTGGACCGGCTCTCGAACGCAATGGGGCACATTCAGTTCCAGGACATCATGCGGCAGAGGATGGGGCACGTCGAGGACGCGTTGAAGGAGCTGAGCGACCAGGTGCTGGTGCTCTCTGAGAAGCCCGACGATGCGCAGTGGGACGGGCGGCTCGATCGCACCTTCAAGGGCATGCTCGACGAGCAACTGAGCCGGTACAAGATGGCCAGCCAGACGGCCACGCACATGGCGGTTTCAGGCGGCGCAGCCGAGGCGGATTACAGCAGGCCGGCGATCGAATTGTTTTGATGGCCAAGCCGGAGCCGGCGCGGGTGCGGTTTGAGGGGCGGCCATCTGATGCCGTTGTTCATTTTTTTGAATTGACCGGGGCTGTGAAAACCTGAGCTCTCGAAAAATTGGGCTCTCGAAACTGGGGCTTTCGGAAATTCGGGCCCTCGAAAACGCGGGCTCTCGAAAAAAGACGTTTCCTATTGCATCCTTTCAGCCGCTTAAGCGTGCCCTAATCTATTCGCTGCTTTTTCCTCCCCGGAATTGCCCCTGCACTGCCGATAACACAAGTGACCCCGCAGCTCGGAATCCGCGCCAGAGTGTGAACCGGCCGGACGAATGGAGATTGCGGGCGCGGGAATAAGGGAGCTGGATGTGGGAGTGACGTTGAGGCAAGCCGACGATTCGAGCCTGATCGAGCTCGAGGGCGTAATAGACATCGCCTGTGCTCAGGAGTTGAAGGCCGCGCTGGTGGAGGCAATTGATAAGGGAAGGAAAGTCTCGGTGGTTGCCGAAGCGAACACCGAGATGGACGTGACCGCGATGCAGCTGCTTTGGGCGGCTCAGCAGGCGGCCAACGAAAAGGGCGTGGCGCTCACGTTTCCGGAGAGTCTCTCCGCAGCGATTGAGGAACTGTCCACGAGAGCGGGATTGAAGTGTATTCCTGTTCAAGCGTAGGAAATGCTCCCCGCGCCGAAAACCGGCCAAGCACGAAGTGAGAACTGAAGCAGGGACGATGAACGAAGCGGTTGGGAATAACGCCGAGCAATTCAAGCAAAGCTTCCGCGAAGAGGCGCGGGAGATTCTTGCGGATCTTGAAGCAGCGCTGCTTGAGTTGAATGAGAACCACGGCGACGCCGAGCTGGTGGGTCGCGCTTTTCGCGGACTGCACACGATTAAAGGCTCGGGAGCGATGTTCGGGTTCGAGCGGCTGGCGGCCTTTACCCACGACCTTGAGACGGCATTCGACCAGGTGCGAGGCGGCCGGCTGGAGGTGTCGTCGGAGCTGATCGACCTCACCCTTGAAGCGCTGGACCAGATCGGAACGATGCTGGACGAGGGCGTGGCGGGAAAGCCCCGGGCCGATGAGCAGATCTGCGCCAGGATTCTCGAAAGGGTGAGGCGGCTTGCGGGATTCAGCGCTGTTGCAGTAACGGAAAAGCGCACGGAGATTGCGGCAGAGGCATCCGCGGCGACCGGACCCGCAGCCAATGCCCCAGCGGCGCGGACCTGGCACATTCATTTCGCTCCTGGGCCGGACATGTTGCGATGCGGCGCGAACCCGCTGCTACTTATTGGGGAACTCGGAACGCTGGGGGAGCTCAAGATCACCGGGTTGACCAATGCAGTGCCGCCGCTGAGGGAACTCGATCCGGAGCGCTGTTATTTCGCCTGGGATATGGAGCTCGAAACCGAAGCAGCGCCTGAAGCCATCCGCGACGTTTTTATCTTCGTTGAAGATTCCTGCGAATTGAAGATCGAACCGGCGGCCGGCTGCTCAGCGCCTGAAGGGGTAACAACTGCCGGCGGGATGACGGAACCGCGCAGCGCGCGTGGCGGGCGGCGCGATTACGATTCGCCTGATAAGGCCAGCAGCATTCGCGTCGCGGCCGCAAAGCTGGACTGCTTTGTGAATCTGGTGGGCGAACTGGTGACGGTGCAGGCGCGGTTGAGCGAACTGGCCGCCCGGCGCGATGACCAGGAGGTGAGCGAAGTTGCCGAGGAGGTGGAGCGGCTGGCCACGGCTCTGCGCGAGAACTCGATGGACATGCGGATGATGCCGATCCGCGGCACGTTTGAGAAGTTTCGCCGGCTGGTGCACGACCTGGCGCGCAGCCTGGGCAAGAGCGTGGAGCTGACCATTGAAGGCGCCGAGACCGAACTCGACAAGTCGGTAATCGACCAGTTGAGCGACCCGCTGATGCACCTGATTCGCAACAGCATGGATCACGGCGTGGGGCTGCCGGAGGAGCGCATTGCCCACGGCAAGCCGGCGCAGGCATCGATCAGGCTGGCTGCGCGCTATGCCGGAGCGAGCGTTTTGATTTCGGTCGGTGACGACGGCCGCGGCATCGATGCCGAAGCGGTGCGGGCCAAAGCCATTGAGCGCGGACTGATCGGTCCCGACGCCGTACTGACCGATGCGGAAACCTACGCGCTCATCTTCCAGCCGGGATTCTCGACAGCCAAAGAGGTAACCGACATTTCAGGCCGCGGGGTGGGCCTCGATGTAGTGCGCCGCAATATCGACAAACTGCGCGGCTCAATCGATGTGACGAGCCGGGCATCAGAGGGCACGACCGTCACTTTGCGCCTGCCTCTTACGCTGGCGATTATCGACGGATTACTGGTGACGGTGGGAGAGGACTACTTTGTGCTGCCGCTGGCCAACATTCTGGAGTGCATCGAACTGTCGCGCCAGGAGATCGACTCGGCCGACGGAAAACACTTGATCAACGTTCGCGGCGAAGTGGTGCCGTATATCAGGCTGCGGGATCGGTTCGGAACGCGCAATGCCGTGCCGGCCTTCGAGCAAGCTGTGCTCGTAGGCACTGAATCGGGCCGATTCGGGCTGGTTGTCGACAGCGTGCTCGGCAACTGCCAGACGATGATCAAGTCTCTCGGGCGCGTTTACCGGCAGGTGCAGACGCTCTCCGGAGCCACGATTCTGGGCAACGGAACGGTGGCGCTGATTCTCGATCCACACCGGCTGGTGGAGGAGTCGATTTCGGCCGCGCGGCCGCAGGTGCGCGGGCACCCCAGAGCGCCAGACAGGTTGGGCGGAACTCGAGCGCCCGCGTAGACAGAGGATCGTAGGTTATCTGGCGAAATCCTCAAGACGAAACTCATTGGACGAGCCCGGGCCTCAGGCCCGCGGGCAGAAAACAGGAAGGAAGGGCGAGATGGCAACGCTAGTGACAAGGGAAACCCGAAAGGCGAACGGATCGGCACACAGCCGTCCGGGCAACGGACGTCTCCAACCGGTTGAGGCGAGAGGAGAACAACTGCTGAACGAGATCATGCGGCTGGTGGATGCATCGAAAGAGGGCCGACTTAGTGAGCGCGGGAGAGTCGAAATGTTCGACGGCTCAGAACGCGAGCTAATCCAGGGTGTGAACGAGATGCTGGACGCGATTCTACTGCCCATTGGCGAAGGCAACCGCGTGCTGGCGCAGATTTCGGCAGGCAAAATCGACGAGCAGATCGCGCAGACCTACAAAGGCGACCACGAAAAGATGAAGGTCGCGGTGAACAATGTTGCTGCCGTGCTCCAGGGCCTGGAGAAGGAAATGGCTCGCTTGACAGATGCCTCGAACGCGGGGCAACTCTCTGAGCGCGGCAAAGCGGAAAAGTTCCAAGGAGCGTATGCCGAGATTGTACTGGGCGTCAACGCCATGCTGGACGCGATCCTGCTGCCCATCGGCGAAGGTAACCGCATTCTTGCGCAGATTTCAGCGGGCAAGATTGACGAGCTGATTGCGCAGGCCTACAAGGGTGACCACGAAAAGATGAAGGTCGCTGTCAATAACGTCGCGATTGTTCTGCAGGGCCTGCAAAAAGAGATGTCACGCTTGACGGTTGCATCGCATGAAGGGCAACTCTCAGAGCGCGGCAAACCCGAGCAATTCCAGGGAGCGTATGCAGAGATCGTGCGCGGAGTTAACGAAATGCTCGACGCGATCCTGCTGCCGATCGGCGAGGGAAATCGCATTCTTGCGCAAATCTCCGCAGGTAAGATCGATGAGCTGATTGCGCAGACCTACAAGGGCGATCACGAGAAGATGAAGGTGGCGGTCAATAACGTGGGCATCGTGCTGCAAAGCCTGCAGAAGGAGTTGGCCCTGCTGATTGCGGCGTCGCATGCCGGCGAGTTGTCACAGCGCTGCAAGGCCGACCAGTTCCGCGGCGCATTCGGCGACATTGTGCGCGGCGTAAACGACATGCTCGATGCCATTCTTCTACCTATTGGGGAAGGCAATCGCATCCTGGCGCAGATCTCGGGCGGCAAGATCGATGAGCTGATTGCGCAGACCTACAAGGGCGATCACGAGAAGATGAAAGTTGCGGTAAATAATGTCGGGGTTGTGTTGCAGGCCTTGAACAAGGAATTGGGGCGGCTGGCGGAAGCAGGCCGGCAAGGCCAACTCTCCACACGCGGAAACCACGACCAGTTCCAGGGGGCCTTTGCCGGAATTGTTCGAGGCGTCAACGACATTCTGGATGCAGTCATCGCGCCGCTCAATGTTTCCGCGCGCTATGTCGAACTGATCTCGAAGGGTGACATGCCGCCGGAGATTACCGAACATTACAACGGCGACTTCAACACCATCAAAAACAATCTCAACGCTCTTATTGCCGCTATGAATGAAATTACCGCGGCCGCCGAGCAGGTGGCTGGCGGCAATCTCACGGTGACATTGCGCGAGCGTTCGGCGCAGGACAAGCTGATGCAGGCGCTGATCTCGATGGTGGCGGGGCTGACGCGGACAGTCAGCGATATTCGGACGATCGCCGGCGAGGTGGCAGCGGCAAGCCAGGCTATTTCCACGGCATCGATTCAGGTGTCGAAGGGCGCGAGCTCGCAGGCTGCCGCCGCCGAAGAGGCTTCGTCGTCGATGGAAGAGATGGTTTCGAACATCAAGCAGAACGCCGATAACGCCGGCCAGACCGACAAGATCGCCAACAAGAGCGCCAAGGACGCGCAGGACAGCGGCAAAAGCGTTCTGGAGGCGGTAGCGGCGATGAAGGAGATCGCCAGCAAAATCTCGATCATTGAAGAGATCGCGCGGCAGACCAACCTGCTGGCTCTGAACGCAGCCATTGAAGCGGCACGCGCGGGCGAGCACGGCAAGGGCTTTGCGGTAGTGGCGGCCGAAGTGCGCAAGTTGGCCGAGCGCAGCCAGAAGGCGGCGGGCGAGATCAATCAGCTGTCATCGACGACGCTGCGGGTGAGCGAGAAGTCGGGCGAGATGCTGGAGAAGGTTGTGCCCGACATTCAGCGCACGGCCGAACTGGTGCAGGAGATCTCCGCGGCCAGCAAAGAGCAGGATACCGGCGCCGAGCAGATCAACAAGGCGCTGCAGCAGCTCGAACAGGTAATCCAGCAGAATGCTTCGGCGGCGGAAGAGATGGCTTCGACGACCGAAGAGCTGACCGGCCAATCGGAGCAACTGGTGAGCGCGCTTTCGTTCTTCAAGACAGGTGAAGAAAGGGGCACTCATGTACATCGCGCCGGGCCGGCCAAATCGGCGAGACCCGAGGCAGGTGCTTCGAGCGCGACGGCCAAGCCGGCCAAACCGGCGAAGTCCAACGGGCATGATACATCGGCGGAAGCCATGGCGAAGTCCGGTGTTGCTCTGCGCATGAATGAAAAACGCGACGCTCTGGATGCGGAGTTTGAGCGGTACTGAGGCGGGGGAGCGTTTGCCCGGCGGCCTGGCGCTCGAGCCAGAGTTGCTGATGCAGACGCTCCAAATCACGCAGCATGAAGAAAGGAGATTAAGCGATGAGCGTGAATGCAATTACCGAGACGCGCCAGTACCTCACATTCAAATTAGGCAACGAAGTGTTTGCGACAGATGTGGCCAAGGTGCGAGAGGTGCTCGACCTGACCACGATCACCCAGGTTCCGCGCACGCCGGAGTTCATGGCCGGAGTTATCAACCTGCGCGGCAGCGTGGTTCCGGTTGTCGATCTGCGGCTGTGCCTTGAGATGTCGAAGACGGTGAACACGCGCAACACCTGCATTGTGGTGGTGGAGGTGATGCTCGACGGCGAACCCACGGTTATTGGTGCGCTGGCCGACTCGGTTGAGGAAGTGATCGATCTCGAGCCGGAGCAGATTCAGCCTGCGCCGCGCATCGGGACGCAGATCCGAGTGGATTTCATCAAGGGAATGGGCAAGCGCGACAACAACTTCGTGATGATCCTGGACATCGACCGGGTATTCGCAGCCGAAGAGCTGACGGCGATTTGCGCGCCGGAACGCAGTCTGGCCGAAGTAGCGGCATAGGAGCGGCGCGGTGTCTCATCACGTTGATACCGGAGTAGAGTCGCTTTCGTCGCATGATTTTGCGCGCATCAGGGAGCTGATCTATGCGCAGGCGGGCATCAACCTTGGCGTCGACAAGAAGACCATGGTTGAGGTCCGCCTGAAGCGCCGCCTGCGCGACTTGAACATGAGCTCGTATCGCGATTACTGCGAGTTCGTCTTCAGCAACGGCGGCATAAAAGACGAACTGGTCAGTCTCATCAACGTTATTACGACGAACAAAACAGATTTTTTCCGCGAGCCGGCACATTTCGATTTCCTTTCACAGAGCGGGTTGGCCGAGATGAGCGGAAAACTCGATGGAGCGCGGGCGCTGCTGGGATGGAGCGCCGGCTGCTCAAGCGGCGAGGAGCCGTACACGCTGGCGATGGTGCTGAGCGAGTATGCGGCGTTGCATTCCGGATTCCGATTCAAGCTACTGGCCACGGATATTTCGACCGCAATGCTCGAAAAGGGGCGCCTGGGTATTTACACAGAAGAGTGCGCTCAACCGATTCCGCTCCAGTTGCGGCGCAAGTATCTGCTGCGCAGCCGCGAAGGCGAGTCGCGCCGTGTGCGCATCGCGCCGGAGCTGCGGCGTGCGGTTGAATTTCGCCGGCTCAACCTCATGGACGCGAGCTATGAAATGGCTGAGAGAGCCGACTTCATTTTCTGCCGCAATGTGCTGATTTACTTTAACCGCGCAACGCAGGAGTCGATTCTGCGCAAGCTGATCGCGCGACTGGTACCCGCGGGGCATCTATTTGTTGGCCACTCCGAGACGCTGCATGACATGAATCTGCCGATTGTTCCGGTGGCGCCCGCGCTCTACAGGAAGGCCGATGTCAATGCCTGAGACCGCCGAGATTTACCTTCAGCCGGGAGAATGGAAGCTGGTCCGCGAGCCGGCCATTCTCAAGACTGTACTCGGCTCCTGCGTGGGTATAACTTTCCGCGCGCCCCGTCTCGGGATCAGCGCCATGTGCCATCCGATGCTTCCGTGCTATGCGGCGCGGCCGGGCGCAGATCCGAGCCGTCTGGTTGTCGGTCGATACGTCGATTCCGTCATTGAACAAATCGCCAATAAATTCGCAGGCCAGGATGCGCAACCGGGCGAGATCGAGGTAAAGCTCTTCGGAGGCGCCGACGTTCTGGCCTCTTCAAGGAAAAACGCGACGGTGGGTAAGATGAACGGCGTGACGGCGCTTGAAGTGCTCGAGAGGCTCGGATTTCGCCCGGTGGTTTCGCGCCTGGGTGGAAGCCAGGGCGTATTTATCGAGTTTCACACCGCGACCGGCGAAGTGCTTTTGCGCCGGCTGAACAACATGGACGCCGTCGCGCTGGCGCGCACGTAAGGAGAGCAGGAACACGATGGCGACGAAAAAGCGCACGCGGGTGTTGATTGTGGATGATTCAGCCATTGTGCGCCAGGCCCTCAGCACACTTCTTTCGAGCGACCCGGAGATCGAGGTGATGGCAACGGCCTCCGATCCTTTTGTTGCGGCGGAGCGCATCGGCCAAGAGATTCCCGACGTCATCACGCTCGACATCGAGATGCCGCGCATGGATGGTCTCACATTTCTGCGCAAGATTATGACGCAGCATCCCATTCCGGTAGTCATTTGTTCGAGCCTGGCTGAGGAAGGCGCGCAAAGCACGCTTAAAGCACTCGAGTACGGCGCAGTTGAAATCATTACCAAGCCGAGGCTGGGCACGCGCCAGTTTCTTGAGGAATCGCGAACCACCATCTGCGAAGCAGTGAAGGCGGCAGGCCGCGCGCGGGTTAACCCTACCCAGGTTCAGCATGTGGTTGAGCCCAAACTCACGGCCGACGCCATTCTGCCGCAGGCAACGCGCGCCATGGCCGAAACAACTGAGAAGGTGATCGTGGTGGGCGCATCGACGGGCGGCACAGAAGCGCTGCGCTCGCTGCTTGAGCCGTTGCCGGCCGACGCGCCGGGAATTGTAATTGTGCAGCACATGCCGGAGCTGTTTACGCGAGCTTTTGCCAATCGTCTCAACGGACTGTGCGCGGTGACAGTGAAAGAAGCGGAGACCAACGACACAGTTTTACGCGGCCACGCGCTGATAGCGCCCGGCAACCATCACATGCTGCTCAGGCGCAGCGGCGCGCGATACTTTGTCGAAATCAAGGATGGCCCGCTGGTTTGCCGTCATCGGCCATCGGTCGATGTGCTCTTTCGCTCGGCCGCGCGCTATGCCGGGCCGAATGCAGTAGGTGTGATCCTTACGGGCATGGGCGACGATGGCGCCCGCGGAATGCTGGAGATGAAGGAGGCGGGCGCATACAACATCGCGCAGGACGAAGCGACCTCAGTGGTGTTTGGGATGCCGAAGGAAGCCATCAAGCTGAACGGCGTGGATAAGATCATGCCGCTGCCGCAAATTCCGGGGGCCATTCTGGCGCGGGGCAATTGAAGGGAGCCGTCGAGAAATCGAGGAAGGATTGAGAAGGTTCGTGCGGCCCACCCTGGCGACAAGAACAAAAACGTTGCGCAGGTCCACCCCACGGACGAGGACCTGTCCGTGGGGACCCCGGCGGGTGGGACACCCGACATTAATTCTGGGGCGTACGCGTTCGTGGTTTCCCGTCCATTTCACGATGAGACTGTGAAATGGACGGACACTTGCGGCTCGGTTACGCGAAAAGTAACCGGGGCTAGAAAAGGAATTTACCTCCGAACTGGAACACGCGTGGATCGTATGTGCTGGTTACCTGACCGTAAGTGCTGTCGGTGGTTCCGGAGTCGATGGAGCTGAATTCAGTGTGATTGAAGGTATTAAACGACTCGAAGCGCAGTTCGAAACGAGTGCCTTCGGGTGCTTTGGTGAATGGGAAATCCTTATACATGGAGAGATTCCAGTTGAAGAGGCCCGGCTGAATAATCATGTCCTTGCCTGCGTTGCCGAAGCCGTTGGTCGTGCCTCCGTTCCAGGGAGCGACGGGATTCGCAAACGATGACGTAGTGAACCACTGGGTTCGCGTTTTCGGAAAGCTGACTTTGCTCACCACGTCGGGCCGCGAGGTTGCGTTTCCGCCCAGGCCCAGCACGTCGGGTCCGTTGTAATAGATGTTCTGCGGTGAGCCGGTCTCGGCCGTAGTTACGCCTGCAAGCTGCCAACCGCTCAAAAGTGTGCGTCCGAACGCATTTCCATTTTTGAAGAAGGGCTCGGCGTAGATATAGTTCGCATTAAAGATCTGGCGGCGATCGAAGAGTCCCGAACCGCGATCGTATTTGAGGTTGTAGGGATTCGAAATGGCTCCGGTGCCCGCTTCGTTGGCGGTTGTAAGGTCCGCGCTCTCGATGTCGATCTCATGCGACCAGGTGTAGGCGAGTTCAACCGTCAGCCCATGGAAGCTTTCCATGCGCAACGCGGCTTGCAACGAGTTATAAGTGGCGTTGACCGCGTTCTCTTCCACTAAGGCATTGCTGTATCCGAGATACGGCCGATAGAGGTTCGGATTGTCATTGGGGCAGCTCGAAACGCCGTCCACGGGCGTCCATGTGCCGCCGCACGATGTTGCCACTGCCTCGCGGTCAGCCAGATCGTCGAGCGGCAGGTCGTTGGTTTCGCGCTTGTCGTCCTGGTTCCACGCGCCCGATCCCACGTACTCAACTGTAGCAACCACCGAGGGAGCTAACTGGTGCTGAATGCCGAGGCTGTATTGCACGGTAGCCGGATTCGGGTAGTAATACGACATCCTTGTGAGGCTTGCCGTAGCTACGGGGATGTTAGTGGATGTGCCGTTGGTAATGCTGGTCGATGGGGAGGAGAAGAAGACATTGCTTACGCTGGGCTGATACGCAAATGGCGGGGTCGTATCAAGGTTGTAGATATCGTTACCCTGCATGCGTTCGTAGAAGACGCCGATTCCTCCACGCAGAACGCTCTTGTCATCGTCCGCTAGCTGATAGGCGAATCCGAGACGCGGCTGCCAGGTGAAATAGTCGTTCTGCACCAAGCCTCTGGGGAACCCATTTGTACCGGCTGCTTCAATTCCATTGAGGTAGAAGGTCTGGCCCTGCGCTGAGACGAGTCCGGGACTTGGAGCTGTACATCCGCCGACTCCGGCGGCTGTGCAAAGCGTGCCGCTCGTGGTGAAAGTAGCCCCCTCTGCCGGGTTGTAGTCGGATGGTACAAAGTTGGCTACGTTATTAAGCTTCTCGAAGGTGTGCGGTAAAGCATCGTAGCGAAGGCCGAGATTAAGCGTGAGCCGCGGACTTACACGCCAGTTATCCATGGCATAACCGGCATAGTTATCGCTCAACCAATAATCCGTGCGCTGCGCTTCTAACTGGTCGTAGGAGTTAGCCAGTCCAAGCAGAAAGTTCAGGTAGGAACTTCCGGAGTACTGCGATCCGCTGAAGCTGTAATCGCCTTCGGTGTCAGCCTGTAGTTGCTGGTTCTTGTCTTCGCGCATGAGAGATACGCCGAACTTAAAGGTATGCCTGCCCCTCGTAAAAGTCAGATCGTCGCGAAGCTGGTAGTCGAGATAGGAGTTGTGCCAGGGCCAGTAGATCACGCTCCAGCTCGTGTTGATAGGCCCATTGCTGAAGCCGATTTGCGGCAGGCGGCTTTGGGGGTTGTTGTTGATAAAGAAACTCGTAGCACTCCATCCTGTGGGCTGTGCGAATGTTGCGGGGGCAACCGCGTAGGGGTTGACGTTGATGGTATTGCCATTGACATACAAGCCGGTTTCGTTCAGAACCGTCGGCGAGATGGTCTGCGTGAGGCGAACCGCAGCGCCCCATGAAGGGTTTGAGAATTCGTCGCCCACGGTGTCGTAGCTGTCGCCGCTCCACTGAGTAGGAATGACGGTTTGCGTCATTGCGTCGTGAATCCAGCTACCCATGAGGTGGTACTTGTCGCTGAAGTTGTGGTCGATGCGGACCACATCTTCACGGACATAAGTTGGCTGCTTGGGCGAGGCCACGTAATTGTCGGTTCCCGAGTTGGGCTTGGGAATGGCGCCAGTCCCCATAAAAAGAACCGCATTGGGATCGAGGAGATTGGCCGGAATTGTATAGCCCGATGTGGCGTTACCTGGGAACGGCATACCGGGAGTGAGGCCGTCTCCTTTTTCGAGTGAAGTATAGCTTGTGTTCTGAGGAACGCTTGGAACGATCGGCGCTCCACCGCCGTTCCAGGGATAGTAAGTGAAAGGCGTGGTGGAAGACGTTGGAAAGTCGTTAGCCGGAACGGTGGGAGTTTCAGAAGGATTGACGCCAGCGATGTACCTGCGCCACTCCTCGTTGACAAAGAAAAAGGTCTTCTGCCGATTCTGGTTGTATACATGCGGAATCCAGACAGGTCCGCCGATGTTGCCGCCAAAGATGTTGAGCCGCAGTTCCGGCGTGGGGGTTCCGTTCAGTTTAGAGAAGTAGTAGTCCGCGTCGAAATCGTCGTTGCGGTCGAACTCCCACAGCCCGCCATGAAAAGCCTTCGCACCGCTCTTCAAGTCGACGAGGACCGTGCCGCCCGAAGCAATTCCATAGTCGGGCGAATAATTGCTGCTCAGCACCTGGAATTGCCCGATCGCGTCGGGAGACGGCAGCACATCGAGCTTGCCACCCGAGCCTCGATCGTAGACCTCGCCACCATCCATCATGAAATTGTTGTGGTCGGGGCGCAATCCATTAAAGCTGATGGTGGCCACGCTGTTCTGGGCGGTGACACCATTGAAGGCCGGACCATTCCACGAGACGCCTGTTCCGAGCGTGGTCAAGCTGGTGATGTTGCGCCCGTTGGTGGCGATGTTTTCAACCTGTTGCCCGCTGATAAGCCGGCTCACTTCGTTGGTGTCTGCCTGCACCTGCAGCGCATTTGCCGTTACCGTAACCGTTTGCGAGCCTTGACCCACGGTCAGTCTGATGTCCTCGCGCACCGTCTGCGCGGCATTCACCGTGATATTTGTCGTGCGATATTGGTTGAAACCCCGGGCCGTTACTACGAGCGTGTAGTGTCCCACCGCAAGGCCGGGAATCTCGTACAATCCCACGCCGTTGCTCACGGTCTCCTGGGTCGTATTGGTTTCCTGCTGGGTAAGTCGAACCCTCGCATTGGGAATTACCGCCCCGCTCGGGTCAGAAACCGTGCCCGTGATTGCCGAAGTCTCCTGAGCGGTTGCCACAGGGGCTAAAGCCAGAAACAGGAGAGCCATTAATACGCAAAACCACCGCCGATTATCCACGTTGAAGCACGCCATCTCAGCAACTCCTTGAAGATTGGAAAACCGTTTGTTATAGAAGTGAGAATTGATTCTGCTTTTTACGCAGGCATCGACCCCAATGCCTGAACCCCGAGAGCGAACGACAAAATGCGCGATGCGCACTTGCCGATCTTTTGGGCTGAGACGCGCAAATCGTCAAACGAGTTAGCGGATCGGATATTCGCTGTTTTGATCTGATGAATCGGCGGAGGAACCGACTGGAATAATTAAGTTGAACGGCAAATCACGCCGAGGTGGAGCTTTAACACAAAACCAATTTACGACTGGGGGTGGGACGCTAATCGAACTCCTTTCATTTAATCAAAAGTAAAGTTAGATTGATCTCGCAGCCGGCATTAAAGCGACGAGCGAAACAGAAAACGCCGCTTAATGCGGATCAAGAGTTTCTGTGCCGAGGACCCGCTCCCGATGGAGCGCATATCGGCATGTTCGTGTCGACCCGCCAAACCGATTTGTCGATGAGCTTTGGCTCTGCCAGCATGCTTCGCGTGTATCAGAGCATTCCGATTGGGTTCCTCTTCGTCCCGATCACGCTTGTTGCGTACATCGGATTGCCGAAGGAAAAGAGCAATGCGGCCGCGGGTATCGTGCATCCTATGCGCAACATCGGTGGCAGTGTCGGCACATCGATGGTGTCTACGATGGTGTTGCGCAGATCGCAATTTCATCAGTCGATACTGGCAGAACATACTCGCTCATTGCAGTTTTCGAACGCAGCGGATTCGCTCGCGCGCCGGCTCAACAACAACGGGATTGCACAAGCCGACGCCCATACCAACGCGATCGGCCGGCTTGCACACATGGTGCAGGCGCAGGCCGCGGTGTTGTCATACATCGATATTTACTGCGTGATTGGAGTGGGCACGGCGCTTATGTTCCTCCTTTCAGTGTTTCTGAAACGCAACACGCCCGGCGCCGGAGGCGACATCGTGGCTCATTGAAATTGAAAGTTCTGTTAAGTTATCGCGAGCGGCGAAAGGCAAGCGAACCCGCGTTTGAAAATTGAACCGATTTATATGCAATCGGCGCCGTCTGCC
>Ga0335073_10004785_pt1 | contig 18965 bp, 10 predicted proteins | sample Lox_Sample_22_FD_207093 | JGI IMG/M metagenome (GOLD analysis project Ga0335073, IMG submission 207093) | Soil microbial communities from Loxahatchee National Wildlife Refuge, Florida, United States - Lox_Sample_2.2 | ecosystem: Environmental > Terrestrial > Soil > Wetlands | place: USA... | reverse complement strand
GTCCTGTGGGGAGCACCGGATGTCCCGCCCGCAGCAGGCCGGGAAGCGGTCCGCCCGCTCTTCGCCGCGGCGGTCGAACTGGCGCGTGCCCTGGGCCTGTGGACGGGACGCCTGGATCTGACGCCGACAATGGAGCATTACGCGGCCAGCGGCCCACGGGAGCGAGTCTGGGGAGATCCCCATGACCTGGCGGATGGGGTCTGGGAGGCGTTCCGGTGGCTGGACGCGGCCGGTGCCCTCGAGGTAACCGCACCCGGACCGGCCGGGCCCGGGGGATCCAGACCAGCCCGCGGCGGGGCAGCCGGCCGGGTAAATGCGGCGCTGGCCCCGCTGGACTGGCTCGACCAGGCGCTGCTGCGGGACCGGCTTCTCGGTTACCTCTCGGGCGATGGCCTAGCCGGTGATCTGCCGGGTCGGCCGCTTGCTCCCACGCCACGGCAGGAGGAGGCCGTTCGGGAGCTGCTCGGGCTGGTCCGTACCGGTGTAGCGGGACTCGACCCGGCCGAGCCGGCCTCGGCGGCCAACGCGCTGCGGGTGTATGCCGCGCTGGTGGACTCCGCCCCGCAGTTCCGGGACGATCCCTCGATCCCGCCACTGGTGCAGCGGCTGCTCGAGGCATGGAGCTGGGTCGCAGCTCAGGCGATGCCGGCCGCGGCGCTGGACCGCCTGCGCGGCGGTGGCATCCCGCCCACACCGGCCGCCGCAGTGCACCCGGCCGGATCAGCAGTCCGGGCCAATACGACGGCGCTGCAGTTCGCGGCCGGGCTCGGTGCCTCGGCAGCCGACCTGATAGCGGCCCTACAGACCGGGGCGGGCACCGGCCAGGACCAGGACAGCCCAGTGGGCAGCGCGTACGCCGGCGTCGCGCTGCTGCTCAGGACGGTCACCGACCTGCAGCTGTCCGCCCTCGCCGCCCGGGATGAATTCCCGGGCGGACCGGATGCATCACCGGCCGCGCTGCTGCTCGCACTGGGCCGGCGCTGGGCGGGCCCGGGCGGAGCCCAGCGTGGCCGTGTTGACGCCGGGCTGGCCCTGCTGGCCGGCCTGGATACGCCGCCCACGCTGGAATCGGTGGGCCGCGGCTGGCTGCCAGTCACGCCCGCAGACGTAGCGCGCTTCGAGCGCACCTGGCTCGCCACTCTCGCGGGGCAGGGCATGCTGGGAAATGGAGATTTGCACCTCCATCTGCTGACGGCAGGACGGAAACGGATGGTTGCCGTTGCTGGTACGGCGGCTGGGCTGTGGCCGCTGGGTCGGCTCCTGCATGACACGGGCGAGCTGCCGGCAACCCTGGCCGGGTGGCTCACGGCCTGGGAAGCCGAGACGGGCCTGCGGCCGCCGGTCCACTGCGACGCAGCGCTGGTGGGGCTGCTGTCCGCGCGCCTCCCAGACGCGCTCCTGGTACCTGGAGCGAACAGCGGTACGTCTGCCAGCCAGCGGACCAACCGGTCCGCCTTCCTGCGGATGCACCGGGCACTGCGCTGGGGCCGGACTGGCCGGCCGGGGCCGGACTTGCTCGTGGAGCTGATGGCCGGGGGCCTCGTGCGGCTGTGGGCCCGCTGGCTTCGAGGGTTCTCCACCGCGAGCGTGCCTTACCTGCTCGACCAGCTTGTCCGGCGACCGGGCCTGATCCGCCGGGACGGCACCGGCGTTCACGTCGAACTTGATCCCCGGCCGCTGGACGTCGTCCTGGAGATCGCCCACTACCTCGGCGATCTGCCCGGAGACCCGCTACCCCGCGAGCGGGACGTGACCATACGGGTCAGGCGGACATGATGGCCGATTCCTTCCAGGACAGCAGGCAGCATCTGTGGGACGAGCTGTCCCGCGTCGACCTGCTGGTCAAGGCCCAGACTGCGCGGTGGCGCACGACGATCGCGGCGACCAAGCCGCCGCACCTGTGGGGCATGGTGCATGTCAGCGAGGCCGAGGTGGAGGCCTACCTCAGCGACCAGCTCCGGCCCCCGGCGGCCGGTGCTGACTCGGCCCAGTACCGGCAGGCCGCGGACGCGCTAGCCGCGCAGATCGAAGAGCGGCGGGCGGCTACCTCCGGCGACGTTACGCTGCGGCTGGACCGGCTGGCCGGCCTGTTCAGCCTGTCAGAGCTGGAGCGGGACATCCTGCTCGTGGCGCTGCTGCCCGAGGTTGATGGTCGCTACCACCGGCTGTTCGGCTACCTGCAGGACGACGCTTCCCGGAGCAGGCCATCCATCGAACTGGTGGCCGGGATCGTCCAGGAGGATCCCAGCGACCCGGGCCCAGCCCGGGCCGCCTTCCACCGCACCGCGCCGCTGCTACGCCACCACCTGCTCACTCCGGCGGTGCTGCCTGCCCGCCCGGGCGAACCGGATACCGAGCCGCTCTGGGCCCGTCCCGTTCAGATCGACGACCGGATCGCTGCTTACCTGCTGGGAAGCGATCACTGCGACGGACGCCTGACTGGGATCATGCGCCTGCCTGATGCCGCGGCCACCATCGACGATCTCGTCCTGGACGCATCTGAGGCGGACCGCCTGCGCGGCCTCGCCGACTGGGTGATGAACCGGATCCGGTCGGAGTGTAGCGGGACCCTGCTGTTCCTGCATGGCTCGGCGGGTGTGGGACGCCGCTCGGCGGCGCAGGCGATCTGCGCCGCGTGCCGTGCCGCGGTCCTGTTCGCCGACGCCCGCGCGTGCCTGCGCGCACCGGCCGGGTTCGAGTTCCTGGTCGACCTGTGCTTCCGGGAGGCGGCCCTGCACGGCAGCGCTTTGTGCTGGACCGGATGTGAGGCGTTGCTCAACGAGGAGCAGCCCCCGGACCGGTGGGAGTACCTGGCCGGTGAAGCCGAGGCCGTCGGGGTGCTGACCTTCGCGGTGAGCGAGCGGCCCTGGGATCCGGTTTCCGCGCCCGGCCCCGGGTGCGGGTTTGGCGACGGCGGCTTCCAGAGACTCGACGTGCCTATGCCGGACTACCGCCTGCGCGCCCGGCTGTGGGAGCGGTACCTCCCCGATCCCGGGGAACTGGCCAACCCAGGGCTGGACCGGGCTAGCACGGCCAGGAATCTGGCGAACGCTTTCCGGCTGAGCGGCGGGCAGATCATCGCAGCGGTCGCCGCGGCGCAGCGGGCGGCGCGCACCCGCGAGCCGGGCAATCCGCGGATCACCGTTGAGGATCTGCACACCGGCTGCCGCTCCCAGACCTCCACCCGCCTGGTCAGCTTCGGCCGCCGGATCGAGGCTGGCACCGACCTCGAATTCTCCGATCTGATCCTGCCCGCATCCAGCCACCTCCAGCTCGCGGAGTTGCGCGCGCATATCGCGAACCGGAGCCAGGTCCTGACCGAGCTGGGCTTCGAGCGTCGCTTGCCGCTGGGGCGCGGTCTCATCGCGATGTTCACCGGCACGTCCGGCACGGGCAAGACGATGACCGCCGAGCTGCTCGCCCGCGATCAGGGGGTCGACCTGTTCAAGATCGACCTGTCCGCTGTGGTGAGCAAGTACGTCGGCGAGACGGAGAAGAACCTGAGCCGTATCTTCGCCGACGCCGAGCACGCCAACGCGATCATCTTCTTCGACGAGGCGGACGCCCTGTTCGGCAAGCGGGGCGAGGTCAAGGACGCCCGCGACCGCTGGGCCAACATCGAGGTCAACTACCTCCTCCAGCGCGTCGAGGAGTACGCCGGGGTGGTCATCCTCGCGTCCAACCTCCAGCAGAACATCGACGAGGCTTTCCTGCGGCGCATCCAGTGCATCGTCGACTTCCCATTCCCCGACGCTGAAGCGCGCTGGCGGATATGGCAGGGCGTGTTCCCGCCGGACCTGCAGGGCCCCTCCGAGGACGAACTCCGCGAGCTAGCCGGACAGTTCAGGCTGGCCGGAGGGAACATCCGCAACATCGTGGTGGACGCGGCGTTCCGGGCGCTGGCGGCCGCCCCGGACGGGCCGCTTGTTATCCGGCTGCGCGACCTGGTCGCGTCGACCGCCCGGGAGTACCAGAAGCTGGGCAAGCCGATCACGCGTGGTGAGTTCAGCCCGCGGTTCTACTCCTGGCTAGAGGACCTGCAGATCGGTGGCCGGTCGGCTGCGGCGGGGGGCGGCTGAGGTGGCGGAAAAAACCCTGGACACCGAGCGGGACCGGCCCAGTACCGGTCAGCACGCTCAGCCTGAGCTCACCCGCCTGGGCCCGCCCACCGGAACGACGCATACGCCAGTCGCGCCCGCACCAGCGATGCCGCCTGCTGGCGCCGGGACCCCTGCCGCGGCGCGCGGTGCCGCGCTGCTGACGATGTCAAACGTCGGCGGGGCAGACCGGGCCCGCGTGACGTCCGCCATCCAGCGCCGGGCCGGCAACACCTGGCTTGCGCACCGCGTCGATCCTGGCCTTACCGTCAGCCATCCGGCCGACCCTGCCGAGCGCGAGGCCGAAGCCGTCGCACGCCAGGTGGCCGTCGGCGGCGGCCAGCTGGCCGCTGGCGGCAGCCGCTCACCAGCTGGAGCTGCCAGACTCCACCGCGCGCCCGCCGCAACGGCCGACGGCCATCCGGGCGCCGCAGCGGCGACCGCGGCGATCCAGGGCCGGGGCGCGGGCCACCCGGTCAGCCCGGCGGCCCGCCGGGCGCTGCAGCGGCGGATGGGCACCGATCTCGGGGACGCCCGGGTCCACAGCGACGCGGTTGCCGCCGACGCGGCCGATGCGCTTGGCGCCCGCGCCTTCACCCATGGCCGGGACATCTACCTGGCCCGTGGCGAGTCCGAGCGCGACCCCCACCTCATGGCGCACGAGCTCACCCATGTTGTGCAGAACCGATCCGCTGCTGCCAGCGCGCCGTTGTCTCGGCTGCCCGCGGGTTCCCGTGCGCCGGGCGCTCCGGCTGCAGGTGCTGCACCGCCGGCTCCTGCCCATGCAGCCGCGCCTGCCACGGCCCCAGGTCGTGATGATGTCGCCCCCGGCATCGTGGAACTCAAAGGCCAGAAGGGCTTCAGCCCTGACCCGGCGACCGCCGGCTTTCTCGCGGAACGCAAGCGAGGGCTGGTCAACGTCCGGTTCGGCGAACTCGCCCACGGCCCTATCCAGGTCCGTTTGTCGGGCGGCCAGTACGTGTTCCATGAGCTGCCGGTGCCGCTCACCCACCCACTGTTCGCGCGGATCGGCGCTGCCGCCCCTGGGCTTCCCCCCAGTCTTATCCTGACCAGCAAAAACGGCGTGGTTTCCGGGCAGGTGGGCATAGCGGCCGAAGGGAAGGCCCAGTCCCTCGTCGAGCACGTCCGGAAAGCACCGGAAATCCTCGGACTTGCCGGTGTCCAGATAAACGCGCTGTCTCACATCGATAACACCGTCAAGGACGGCACCCTGCGCCTCGGCGTGAAGAGCGTGCCGGTCACGATTGGCTCGGCCTTCACCGGCTCGATCACCCTGCAGGTGACGAACGAGACGGTCACGTTCGAGGGCAGTGCACAGGTCCAGGTCGCTGGGCTGGCCAGCGGCGATCTCAAGATGACCCGTTCGGAGGACGGGGTGGTCACCGGCCATGCCGTGGTCGAGGCTCAACTGAGCAAGCAGGTGACCGGCCACGCCGACGTGAACTGGGACGGGCAGGCCGTCACCGGCGAAGGCAAGCTCGGCTATCAGGGTGAGAAGTTCTCCGGCTCGGTGACCGTGTACCTCATGGAGCGGGCGAAGGCCGACGCCCTGGTGCGTGAGAAGAAGGCACCCTCGGGCGGGGGCGGGGCGGCCGAACCCGCGGTGGCCCCTGCCTCCCCGGCGAAGACCCCCCCGAAGGGGCACGTCCATTACGCCGTCTTCTGTGAGGGCGACCTCACATTCGCGTTCAACGAGTGGCTGACCGGGACAGCGCACACAATCCTCGACCATGAAGGTCACCTCACAGTCATCGGGAAGATCACCCCGCAGAAAGAGTTCGAGCTCTTCCCGCAGAAGAACTACGACAAGGAGCTCTTCAAGGTCCAGGCAAAGGCCAGCTACGGGATCCCGGTCGTCGGCAACATCTTCATCTTCGCTGGCCTGGGCATGAGCGCGTTCGCGTACCTGGGGCCAGGGAAGTTCTACAACATCGTCATCGACGGGACCTACTCCACCGATCCAAAGGTCAGCAAGAACTTCAGCATCCAGGGCAGCATCAACATCTCCGCCGCCGCCGGCCTGAAGCTGCGCGCCGAGGCGGGCGCCGGCTTTGAGATCCTGGATCACGACATCAAGGCCGGCGCCGGCGTCGACGGCATCGCCGGGGTCAAGGGATACGCCGAGGCGACACCGAAGATCGGATACCGCGAAAATGCTGAGAAGGGCGAGGACAAAAAAGGCGAGTTCTTCATCCGCGGTGACGTTGAGATAGCAGCACAGCCCTTCCTCGGCCTGTCCGGGGACGTGTTCGTCGAGATCGATGCGCCGTGGTGGTCGCCCGTTCCCGACAAGAAGTGGGTCTGGCCGCTGGGAGAAAAGGAATGGCCGGTCGGCGGCTCGCTGGGGTTCATGGCATCCGTGGACTACGTGTTCGGATCGAAGAGCTGGCCAACCGTCGAGTTCAAGCCCGCCGAGTTCCAGGCCGACAAGTTCATGTCCGACCTCTACGCCGACAAGGCCAAGGAAAAATCAGGCGAACCTGGCCAGCAGAACGGCACCTGGCACGAGAAGAACAGCGAGGCAGCCGAGCCTCCCAAGCCCGGCGAGGGGAAGGGTGCCCCGCCAACAGGAAAGCCACTGCCCACCAAGGGCGAGGCCAAGTCAGCACCGCCACCTGCGGCCAAGACCAAAGGAAAGCCCGCCGACCCGAACGCCAAGACGGCGGACGGCCGGACCGTCAAAGAGCTGCAGGACAAGGCGGCCGCGCATGGCAAGAAACCCCCCACCCCGGGCGCCGCAGGCAAAGGTGCCGAGCAGAAAGGGTCTGCGAAGGCCGGTACCAGCGGCGAAGAACACGACAAGAAGCTCGCCGAAGGCCTGCGCGCTCTCGACGCCGTAACCGCCCGCTATGCCCACGACGGCGCGACCAAAGACGAGATAGAGCCCGGCGTGAAGTCGGTACGCCGCAAATTTACCATCTTCAAGTCCATCGAAGTGGTCGATGGCGGTGACACCTGGGACTACGAGTACGTCGCCACCCCGGGAAACAAGAAGGGTCCGCCAAAGGCGGAATCCAAAGCTGAACAACGGATCAAGAGTGCCAAGGCGTTTGAGGAATTTCTGGAGCGTGGCGGCAAGGTAACGGTGATTCGCGAGCCCTGGCACTGGCACCACTTGCTTCCGCAAACGCTCAAGCCCTGGTTCGAGGCGCCAGAGCGGGGGCTGAATATTGAGGACCCGAAATTCAAAGTTCGGCTCGAACCGAACAAGCATCTTAAGGAAGTGCATGGCGGCGGCCCACCACGCGGTGGCCTCTGGGTGGAGACCTGGCGAGATTTCATCAAAGCGAATCGTCATGCGACCGCTCAGCAGGTGTTGGACCAGCTGGCCCAGATGCGTGCGTACTTCGGCATCTAGCCCGCTAGAGGAAGAGCATCCGGAAAGAGGAGTCACCGCCAGACTTACGACTGAGACCTTACTAAAGATCCGCTTCCGCAGTGCAGCTGTACGCTGCTGCTCAAAGGAGTGGCTGCAAAGATGACGATGATCAAAGTGTTGGCTGAGCATATGGACAAGGTGGCGCGGAGGCCCGTGCCTGAGCATCTGCCTGAGGGGCCGGTGAAGCACGACGGGCCGCATTCGGCCAGCTTCTCGAAAGAGGAGATCCATGCGGCCAGCCTGCTGCATGCGGCACCGGGGGACGGCAGTGCGCCAGAGCGGGCGCGGCGGATGGCGGCGCTTCAGCACTGCATGGGCAACGCGCGCCTCTGCCGGCTGCTGGACGAGGTCGGCGCGCGAACCCGGCACGTGCACCCATCCCCGGAGATACCGAAGCGGAAGTAGTGGCCGACCGTGGCCGTCGCCACGAGGCATGCATCGGAGGGCGCTCGGTTGCCGTGGATCCGGCACCGGATGGTGCTGGACCGCCCCTGCACATTATCGGTGAAACATCCCGGCAACTGACGGCGTGGTGACAGTGCTTGACCAGGATGGAGGCATGGGCCAGGTTCCTCCGCGGGCGGCGGTGTGCATCGTTCGGGCCGAGCGGCAAGGTGCGGGAATGCTGATCTCGCTGGTGATCGCTGAGAATATCGAAGAGATCTCGGGACAGCGGTCAATGCACGTCACCAACATCGATGCTGCTCTCGACGCCGTCCGTCATTTCCTTGTCCAGTTCGTGAGTCAGCACACTAAGTGAGTCCTGAGATTGGGTCGTTGTCCTCGGCGAGGCAGTGGCCCGAGGTGCCCGTGGCCTAAGAAGCTACCGCCTACGGCACCATGAGCCAGCGTCATCTGGATGGGGACAGCAGTGGATAAGAAGTGACAATGCGGTGACGCTCCATCCCTACGGTGGGCAAGAAGTCCGCCGGAGGGGGCAGACGCCAATGTCTACAGACTTCGTGCACGCACTTATAGCCAAAGATGTCCCGGATGCACCTATCGTCCTGCATTTGTTTGGTGGCCCCTTCGTTACCTGTGACGGCATGCGCCTGGAGGTGCCTGAGGGCAGCAAGCGCCTCCTGGTCTTTGTGGCACTGCACATCGGGCGCATCGAGCGCCGTTACGCAGCGGGTGCGCTGTGGCCCACGGGGGACGACATCCGCGCTGCCGGTAATCTGCGGTCGGCACTGTGGCGGCTGAACGGGGCGGGCATCCGGGTGCTGTCGGCCGACAAGCACGGCGTGGCCATGCGTGATGATGTGTTCGTCGACCTGCACATCATCAGTTCTTGGGCGGCTCGTCTGATCGGGGGATCCGCGTCCAGCGAGGATCTCAGGGTCATGCCCTGGGGCATTGACGCGCTCGATTTGCTGCCCGGGTGGTACGACGAATGGGCGCTCGTCGAGCGTGAGCGTATCCGCCAGCGGCTGCTGCATGCGCTAGAGGCGTTGAGTCGGCGGCTCGTGCAGTTGCGGCGGTGTGCTGAGGCGGTAGACGCCGCGATGATGGCCATCGGCTCCGATCCACTGCGGGAGAGCGCGCAACGTGCCTTGATCGAGGCGCACCTGGCAGAAGGAAACCTGGCCGAGGCGAGCCGTAGCTTTGAGGCCTATCGTGAACTGCTGGCCCGTGAACTGGGCACAGAACCTGGCCATGATCTGAGTGCGATGGTCAGTCCGCTCGCACAGCTGTGGCCGAAACAGGAGCCGGTGATGGGCCCGCGCTACCTGGCTACCGTGCCGACCTGAGCCGTGCTACCGGTCAGCGCCCCGCTCCCGGCCAGGACTCCCGGGCTGAACGGCCGGCCAGGAAGGTCCGGGGAGAATCCCCCTTACCCGCCGTTCTTATGTGCGTTGCCAGGAAAGCACCAGGAGATCGGAGGTATGAATGAGCTCGGCTCAGGCCATCCGGCAGGGCCAGCGCCGCCGCACCGCGGGTCCCATGCGCTTGCGGCTTCGACGGCTGTGGAAGCTAATGTACCGACCGATAGCAAAATGGCGGAGGTCCCGGCGCTCACGGCGAAGGCGGAGGAATGTCGAACGGTCCCGCACCTGGCGGCACAGTGGCTGGTTTGTACAGTCCGCGCGGATCATCACCATCGTAGCGTCAGCCCTCTTCATCCTGTGGGTCGGCCGGGCTCTGCTCATAGCCCTGCACAGCCAGTGGCGCAATGTCCCATTCAATCTTGACAAAGCATGCCAGAACACCAATTTCTCGTGTGACGCCGCGTCTGGTGCGCTGGTTCCTATTTTTTCGATCGCACTTGCGTCTCTCGTGTTCTTGTTTTTCAGGCTGTCGCGTGTCCGGCGCCCATATGTGCGCAACGCAAAGGAGAGACCGCGGGAGATTGTGGAGACCGCAGGTGCCATTCATGACGAGGTGGTCGGCCGGGACGAACTGTGCACGGTCATGATGCAGGACCTGCGTAACCGGGGGACCCGTCGCCCGCACGTGGTCATCGGGGGAGTGGGGACTGGCAAGACGGCATTGCTGGTCCGGCTGACCGAGCTGCTGGCGGGTCAGGAAGCCGTCCCGGTGCCGGTGCGCCTGCGGGACGCCACGGAGCAGCTCGACTTCCGGAAGCTGGCCCGTGACCGGTTCCTGGCCGACGCGGACACGCAACTGCTGTCGGACACCGAAGGGGAGCGCGTCTGGCGCCAGCTCTGCAAGGACGACCGGGTCGTCGTGCTGGCTGACGGACTCGAGGAGGCCCTTATCGAGGGGGACGCCGAGAAAGATCGCGACACCGCGATCCGGGTCGCCATCCGGCGGGCCAGCCGCGAGCGGTTGCCGCTGATCATCGCGTCCCGGCCGCATGATCCGCTGCGCGGGATGGAGGCGGTGATCGTTGAGTTGGAGCCGCTCAGCGAGGAAGCCGCGCTCGACTACATCCAGCGTGCGGGCCCGCCGGACGACGAGCACCGCCTGGACTGGATCGTGGAGACCGCCGACGTCGCAGAGACGCCGCTCTACCTGCAGATCGCCCGCGAACTGCACTCGGCAGGGCTGATGAAATATGTCTCGACAAGCCGCGATGGTGAATGGCTGGACATCCGTGGCGTGGACCGCGCGGCCCTGCGGCTGCGCCTGCTTGATACCTGGACGCAGGCACTGATTCGCGGCAGGCTCGCACGTGGGCTGTCGCTGACCGACACCGACCGCGCAGCCACCGTCGAGCACCTCTCGGCCCTCGCCTGCATCGGGCTGAACCAGGACCGGCTCCATGTGAGCTTTGCCGACCTCGAGTCGGCCCTGGTGCGTCCCGGAGCAGCCAGCAGTGAAGCCGGGCCGGCCCAGCGGATGGCTCGGGCCCGTTCGAGGCTGAGCCCGCTCTCCGGCCAGCGCGACCCAGCAGCTTCGCCGTATCTGCCTCTCGCCATCGAGCTGAGGCAGAGGCTGCAGCTTCTTGGGCGCAACCCCGATGTCCAGCTGGCCGCCACCTGGGGCGCACAACTCGGGCTCGTCGAAACGGCCGGGAAGAATGTGCGTTTCTCGCACACGATCATGCAGGCATATCTCGGGTCCCGGCTGATCGACGTCGCCTTGACCGATGATCAGTACCGTAAGGCGGCCCTCAAGGATCCAGGGCGGGAACTGCTCATCGCGCTTGTGCTCCGCTCGCGTGCCCAGGCCGGCGACGCCAGGCCGAACAGGCGAGCGCTCTATCGGATAGCGAAGCTGGCGGGCAACCAGCGCAGTCACCGCGACCTCCTGCTCAAAGCAGCCCGGCGCCGCTCCGACGTGAAGGCGCTCCACCTGTATTCAGCAGCGCTGGACATCGATACCGCGGAAGACTCCCCAGCCCATCAAGCCATCGCGGATGAGTTGCAGGAGCGCTGGCCGGCCATCTCGGCACGAGATCCGCGGACCCTGGAGCAAGCTAAGTCAAACCTGGTCCAGCGGTTCGGCGAAGCTGCGAGGCAGATCACCGTTCGCCGTGGCGAGCTGAGGCGCCCCGTCGAGCCCGCCTACCGGCAGCTGTACTGCATCATCTGCGCGGAGCCGTCATATCCGATCCGGGTGGCAGCAGCCCAGCAGATCGGCGCCGGTGGCGATGCGGCGTTCGACGCTATTGGTGACTGGCTTGGCCCGCTGAGGCGGCCCGCATCGATTCCGGGGACTGGTGCCAGAGCCATCAGGCAACGTGGTGCTGGCGGGCAGGCTGCGAAGATCAGGGGGAAGACCACTCTCGAGGATGGGGAGCCCGGCTGGCGCGAGGATGTTCTGCGCGCATGGCTGGCACCAATGCTCGTCGGGTCGATCACCAGCCGGCTGCCACGAGAAGCCGCACAGCATCAGCTTGAGCACTGGCTGGCCCTCGTCGAAGCGCAGCGCCGGGACAACCTGCGCCTGTCAGTCGAGGTTGCGCTCGCGCAAGGATTCAAGTACGCGGCCAACCGCCGGTACGAGCACTCCAGCGCCGATCTTGAGATCCGGGACTACCTGGCTGAGCGGGCCAGGGAAATGCTCAGGGGTACGCGATTCTGGTTCACCCGGCTGACCCTTCTCCACGCATTGTGTCTCCTGTCCTTGTCGGAGGATCCAGACGGACATAAATCCCGGGGCAAAGACGACGCCGACCCCAGGATGCTGGTGGAGCACTGGGCCGCCGGTCCAGATGACGAGCCAGTACATCCATTCGTCCGTGAGGCAGGCAGGCTTGCTACCTTGGCTCTCGAGACCGGGCAACCCGATCGTTTCATCTGGATCGACGAGAGCGGTGTCGTCGCCAGGGTTGGTTCGCAATCGGTACGTCGGATGACGCATCGTAAGCACGGCCTCTGGATCCCACCATCGACCGGATGGTCTGCCCTCGATCCGCGTGCATTCCGGCTCGCCTCCGATGTGCTGCTGCTGCTGAATCTGGCCGAGCGCGGTGGCCGCCCGAATGACCGCGAACGCTACCTGCAGCGCACAAACCGGAGTGACCTGCCGCCCTGCCTCACCGGTAAGCGAGATCCCCTTGACCCGACCCGGGCCGTCGGGATGGCGACCGCAACGTCCAAGCCAGGGTCCAACTGCAAGCCGGGCTGCCCGTTCGAGCTCTGTCCTTATCCCCCGGAGAACGAGAGGTCATACCGGGCCGAGCTGAGCGAGGCTCTGTGCCGTCGGCAACAAGCGCTCGTGCGACCGAGCCTAGTCCGGCGCAGAACGGCCCCATGGCAGGAAGTGCTGCCAGGAGACCTCAAGCGATTCTGGAAGCAGATGGGACAGCGTGCACAGCCAGCTGAATCCGGTCATGAGCCAGCTACCGAACCTTCAGGTGACCGGGGCGCACATAGGAGCGAGCACTGAACCCTGCCAACAGGCACTTACCATCAATGGTGAGCTTCGCTGGCCAGCAAAGCCTGCAACTGGCTTGACGGGCTTACTCCCAGCTCCTTGTCGAGAACACGCTCGCATCGCTTGAACTGCCGCCACGCTTCTCCTGTGTTGCCCTCGGCCAGGTGGACCCGGATGACCAGCCGATGCGCGCTCTCTCGCGTCTCCTCCATTCGCAGCGCGCCCAGCGCGAGCTCCAGGGCCACGGCATGTCGCCCGGCCCGGAGCAGCTGGTCCGCTGCGACTTCCAGGACATGCAACTGAAGCTGTCGCACTCGTTCCCGCTCGAGCACGATCCAGTCGTCATACCAGCCCGGCAGCAGCTCACCCTGCGGCCACAGAGAGGCGAGATCAACTTTCATGACGCATTCGGGCCAGTTGATGATCTGGAGTGCCAGCGCTCTCCAGTCCTGGTAGTCCACCTCGACACCCTCATGGAACAACAGCTGGCCATTCGCGGAGTTCAGAATTTCTGGCTCCGATCGCCGCAGCCGCCAGAGCGTCGTGCGCAGCCGACCGGCGGCACGATAGTCGGGGACATCGGGCCACAGGACTCCGCCCGCCTCCTCGCGTCTTAATGCCGTCCGTAGCGCGACAAGAGCGATCAATCGCTGCGCTGATAGCTGAAGGACTACACTGTGCCCGCTTCGGCACAGAGCCAGCGCACCGAAAAGGCAAACCCTCATGTCACGTCGAGGAGCGGTAATTGTCACGAGAATCGTCAATTTCGCGATGTCGTGTGTGAACGTGCATACACCCCGGGTACGACGGCGTGACGCTCATTCTTCCTCCTTCACGATGCCGGGCCGCCCACCTGCGGCATGGCCGTGCTGCCTAGGCGAAGCTTCACCTCGGCGGCCGTTCCCGGATCCGGACGATTCGCTGCGGTCTATAGGTGGCGTTCCAGTGATACGGTCAGCCGCCACCAGACCCACGCGCTTCGGGGATCTCTCTAGCATCAGGCTGCGGTGCGCTGGTGCCGTTGCTGCCAACCCCTCAACTCGTGAATTCGCCAACTTCAAGATCATGTATTCCAGTCACGTGGCCGCGGCGAGCCGCTATCAGGACCCCTGGATTCCGTCATAGATTTCCCCAGCAGAGTGCGCATATGATTCCTCCGTACCGGCGGGGCGTAACGCTGGTGTGTAAGCCCGATGGAGACCGTGTGGAGGTTAGATCCCAAGTCTGGTGTGATCGCAATGCTTACAGCATCCTCGCGCCGGCGGCACGTGAAACTGGGCTGGCAGACCGACGCAACCGACCTGCGATCGCTGATCGCCTACGACCACTGACATAAGGATCACTCGTCTAGCCACAAATATCCTCGTGGACGCCCGTTCCGGGCTGAAAATCGGGGTGGCTGCCCGCCGACGCCGGAACCCCCCTTGATCGTTTGAGGTCGTCGTCTAGCCGGGCGCTCGGAGCCGCGCCGTAGGACCGTCATTGCCGGCTTCGCTGCGTCGGGTGCTGCCGCACGCCACTTAGGGTTGGTCATTTCCGGTCAGGCCCCAAGGCCGCGGGCGAGCAGGGTTCGCCGGGTGCGGGTGCCTGTCTTCGCGAAGATCGATTTGAGGTGATCTTGGACCGTGTGCTCGGACAGGAACATCAGCTGGGCGATGTCCCGGGTGCCTGCGCCGGTGGCGAGGTGATCCAGCAGCTCCGTCTCGCGGGAGCTCAGCCCGCAGGCCCGGGCGAACAGTGAGAGGCGGCCGCCAGGGGCGGTGGTCTCGATGCTGATGGCGATGTCGCGCTCGGGCACCGGGGCTGCCGAGTCCATCCGGGCGGCGCGCAGGGTCAGCCGGTGGCTGCTGCCCAGGTGGACGCGGGCCAGCGGCGCGTTGGAGTCCACGCCTGCTTCCCGGGCGAGCAGCTGCGCGGCCACGTTGTAAGCGCCAGCCGGGACCGGCGCCTGGCCCGCATCGTCCGGCGGGACGAGCAGCCGCAGGTACCGCTGGGTCTGCGGGGTCTGGGCCCGCACGTCGAGCGTGGGGGACAGCAGCAGCACGACCGGGCCCGCGCTGGCCTGCTGGCCAGCACGGCCGGCCGCGAAAGCCGCCGCCTGGCTGTGCCGCAGCGCCGTGGCCAGCGGCCCGGCGATGGCGTGCAGGAACTCCAGTTCCGCCGCCGTGAACGGGGGTGCCCCCTGCATCCGCCACAGGTCCAGAAACGCCCAGCAGCCGAACCGGTCCCGGTGGACCGAGGTGGCGATGTCGGTGACCTGGTACCGGCAGAGCAGGTCCCGCCACATCAGGCTGCGTGCCAGGTCCCCGCCGGTCGCCTGGCGCAGCGAGGCGACTGGGGTGATCATGCTGGTCCACCTGCTGACAGTGGTCAGGTATTTGAGCCGGATCAGCTGCGGCAGCTCGGGCAGGCACGGGACATCCGCCAGCGGCGCGGAGCCCACCGACGTCTCCGGGTCGGTGACCAGCCAGACGTAGGCGTCGAACCCGATCACCCGCCGTAGCACGGTCAGCACTTCCAGCCGCAGCGTCCGCGCGTCGGCATCGCCCCGGCAAAGCCACAGGATCCGCTCCCGGGCCTGGGCCCGGGCAGTTGTACTGGCCACGGCCGCAGGTTAACCGAGGCGGGCCGCACGCTGGGAGAACCCGCGCCCAGAATCCCAGGAAGCTGGGATGGGCCAGCCGTGGGCGCGCTCATAGCGTGACAGGCCAGAAGGAACAGCCTGCTATCAGGAGGAACCATGCACACGATGGTGGTGCAGATGTCGATCGACCCCTCGCGCGCCCACGTGGTCACCCGCCACCTCCGCGAGGACATCGTCAGCTGGGCCAGGCAGCAGCCGGGATTCATCAGCGGCCAGTGGCTGCTGGGCCGGGGCCAAAACCACGGCATGGGCGTCGTTGTCTTCGCCTCCGAGCACGCCGCCACAGCCGCGGCGCACGGCCCACGCAACTTCCCCCGCGACCGAGACCGGGCCTGGAACGTCGAGGACGTGACCGTCTACGAGCAGGTCACCTCCGCCTGACCGCTCACCGCCCCGCACGCCCGGTATGTGAAGCCACCGGCGACGTCCGCAGGGTGTCCCGCTTCCCCGGCCGTGATCACTTCGCCGCTTACAGCTGCACCGCTCCCATCGAGGTGTCCTCGGGCGGCCGGAAAGTCCACCGGCTGTCGCGGCGCGGCAACCGCCGGCTCAACCACGCGATCCACCTGGCCGCGGTTACCCAGATCCTTACCGGCACAGTCCGGGCCGCGCCTACTACGACAAGAAGCTGGCCCAGGGCAAGACCCCGAAAGAGGTACTGCGCGCGCTGAAATGCGACATCAGCGGCGCTATCTTTGCCTGCCTGCAGGCAGACGCCCGGTGCGCCTCAGCCGCCACAGCAAAGAGCCCGGGATGGCAACCGGGGAACGGCTCTGCCTCCAGCGCGGCCGGCTCACACCCCGCACCACCAGTCTGGGCTTCCCCTCGTAACGTGGAGACATCGCCTGATACGTGAATGGCTTCAACCGGGCGGGCGGCAGCACTCGGCGGAGCGTCAGCGGAGCCGGGTTCGTGGGTGGGTGGTCAGGCGGCGGGCTGCAGGGTGACCTGATGGCCGAGAGCCTCGAGCTTGGCGATCAGGCGGCGGGTTTCCCGGCCAGGATCGAGGCGGCGGGTGAAGTAATCCGCGCCGAGTTCGTCGTAGGGGCGGCCGGTGGCCAGGACATGCCAGACGATGACCAGGATCGCGTGGGCGGCCACGATGATCGCTTTCTTCTTCGCGATGGGGCTGCGGTAGCCGCCAAGTCTTTGGGGGGGCGATCTGCCCAGGTCGCAGGGCCGCGGCCAGCTGGGTCATGGCCGAGTAGATGTCGCCGGTCACCGGAGCGGCGACCGGCCGGTTGCTGTCCATCTCCGCTGAATCGATGTCCACCTGGACAAACCGACAGTCCGCCGCCCACTGCGGCGGCCGGCCGTGCCCCAAAAGCCAGTTCAGCCTGGCGCCGAGCAGCATCACCACATCGGCCTGGCCGATGGCCAGCGACCGGGCCGCCATCGCCGACTGCGGGTGGTCATCGGGCAGCAGGCCCTTGGCCATCGACATCGGCAGGAACGGGATACCGGTGGACTCGATGAAGGCGCGGACCGGCTCCTCGGCCCGCGCGTAAGCGGCGCCCTTGCCGATGATGATCAGCGGCCGCTGCGCCCCGGCCAGCAGGTCCAGCGCCCGGGCCACCGACTCCGGCGCGGGGAGCTGGCGCGGAGCAGGATCAACCACCTTGAACAGCGACGCCCGGCCCGCCGCCGCGTCCAGCGTCGCGCCCAGCACCGCGGCGGGCAGATCCAGGTACACCCCGCCCGGGCGCCCCGAGACCGCGGCGCGGACAGCCCGGGCCACCCCGATCCCGATATCCTCCGGCCGCTCCACCCGGAACGAGGCCTTGGCCAGCGGCTTGGCCGTGGCCATCTGATCCAGCTCCTCATAGTCGCCTTGCTGCAGGTCCACGATCGCCCGGTCGCTCGAACCGGCGATCTGGATCATCGGGAAGCAGTTTGTCGTGGCGTTCGCCAGCGCCGGCAGCCCGTTCAGGAACCCCGGAGCAGACACCGTCAGGCAGATCCCCGGACGCTGGGTCAAAAACCCGGCCGCAGCCGCCGCGTGACCCGCGGCCTGCTCCTGACGGAACCCGATATAGCGGACCCCCTTCGCCTGCGCGACCCGGGCCAGGTCGGTGACGGGGATACCCACCACCCCATAGATCGTCTGGACCCCGTTCAGCTTCAGGGCATCAATGACCAGATTGAACCCGTCCGTCAACTCGTCCCGGACCTCACTAGCAGGCATTCCTTCTCCTCCCCGGCGACCCGCCGCTCCCGGCGACCCGCCGCTCCCGGCGACCCGCCGATCACATCGACGCCCTGCCTACCCGAGTGTTCCGTGCACCAGGCCGCCTGCCATCACCGCGAAGGCCCAGCCCCGCCCCCCGCTAGCCCAACCAGCTCACCCCCGCTAGCAGGAAACGCACCGCCCCCACCCGGCTGACTCAGTCTGCGAGACAGACCCGGGCCGAACGCGGGGGTGGTGCCGAGGCGGATCCGCACGACCTGTGCGGCGCCCGGCCAGGTGATGTCGGCAGCCGGGGACGTAGTGCTGGCCGGAGTCCTTTGATCCCCCCTGGCAGGTAGCCGAGCTGGTTACTGGCCGTGAAGACATAAGCGGACCTGGCCGCGAAGCTGGACACCATGCGGCGCGAGCCCCAGTAAGCCGCAACGGTGGAAGGAAGCGAGGCACGAACGACGGCGGAGATTCTGGCTCCGAACACACCGCTTCTCGGATGCGCGGCGTCAGGCACGGTGTTCGCGACACGGTTCGTCGACTACCCCGCGGGCGAGGGCTGAGGCGGCGGATTAAACAGGGACATATCAATGGTCGAGGTACGTGCCGAGCAAGGGCCCAGGAGTGCCCAGGAGGGGCCATGGATGACAGGGTCGTGGACTGATCTGCCGCGCACGCGCCGCCGACGCTCCTAGCAGTTCGCGATTGGTTGCTCGTGGCGTTGGCGTTCTCGGCAGGAATCTACGACGCGATCTCCTTTCTGTCCTTCGGGAAGGTCTTCACGGCGGCTCAGACCGGGAACTTCGCGCTCCTGGGACTGGGAGTTGCCGGCGCCCGCCCGCCAACTGGGCCGCTGCCAGTGACTGTGGTCATATCTCTCGCCGGGTTCGCGGCAGGTGGTGGGCTGGCGATGCCGATACTGAAGTCGTTCAGCGGCGATGAAGAGATAGAAGATGACAGTGTCTTCCAGGCGTGGCCGCGGCGTGTGTCGATCGTGCTCGGGGTCGCACTGGTCGCGCAGGTCGGCTTTCTCGCCGTGTGGATGACGAACTCGCTGTCGATAGACATTGTCCGTGTCCTGGTCGCCCTGGCCGCGTTCGCGATGGGTTTGCAGATCAACGCCGTCCGGTTTCTGCACGTGCCTGGCGTCTCTACCACGGCCGTAACCGCCACCTTCATCGCCTTGGTAAGCGCTATCGCGGACTGGTCGCTCGACGCGCACGCGGCCCGGCGCTCGGCCGGGGTCCTCGTGAGCGTGACCGTCGGTGCCGTCCTCGGAGACTGGATGCTCAGGCATGCGCACAGTTACGCACCGGTCCTGCCAGCCTTCGTGACCGCGAGCGTGATCGCGATCGCCTCGGT
>Ga0335073_10004784_pt1 | contig 18967 bp, 13 predicted proteins | sample Lox_Sample_22_FD_207093 | JGI IMG/M metagenome (GOLD analysis project Ga0335073, IMG submission 207093) | Soil microbial communities from Loxahatchee National Wildlife Refuge, Florida, United States - Lox_Sample_2.2 | ecosystem: Environmental > Terrestrial > Soil > Wetlands | place: USA... | reverse complement strand
GCCGCCGGACCTGGCCGCCTCATCCCGACTGCGACTGTGGCGGCTGGTGGCACTGCACAACACCCGTCTGACGCGAGGGCAAGCAACTCGTCCGGCCCAGGCGGCAGTGGCGCGGCAGAACGCGGCCACGCCATGCTCGTGTGGCAGCTTGTCTTGAGGTAGCGGACAATGGGATCTTGACAACCTTCCCGGCCCGGCCGGCCGGGGTTCCCGCGCATGGGAAGCAGGGAGGCAGAGAGAAGTGAAGCGGCGCATCGTGCCTGGCCTGACCGTCGGTACTCCCGTGCCGCGATATCTGTGAGCGATCTGCCCCGCCGTGCCGTGACGCGGACGGCAAAGCTTGCCACGCTGCCGGTCGGCCTGGCTGGCCGAACCGCGTTGGGGCTCGGCAAGCGCCTCGGCGGGCGCCCGGCCGAACTTGTTGCCCAGGAGATCCAGCAGCGGACCGCGGAGCAGATCTTCAGGGTTCTTGGCGAGCTGAAGGGCGGCGCGCTGAAGCTGGGCCAGGCCCTGTCGATCTTTGAGGCAGCGTTGCCTCCCGAGATAGCGGGCCCGTACCGGGCCACGCTGACCAGGCTGCAGGAGGCGGCACCGCCGCTGCCGGCCAGCGTCGTGCACCGGGTACTCGTGGCCGACCTCGGTGCCAACTGGCGGGATAACTTCACCGACTTCGACGACAGCCCGGCCGCTGCCGCCTCCATCGGCCAGGTGCACCGCGCCACCTGGCGGGACGGCCGGAAGGTAGCGGTGAAGATCCAGTATCCGGGCGCCGGTAAGGCACTGATCAACGACTTCACCCAGCTCAGCCGCCTTGGCCGGCTGTTCGGCGTGCTGATGCCGGGGCTCGACGTCAAGCCGCTGCTCGACGAGCTCCGCAAGAGGGTCGCGGAGGAACTCGATTACCGGCTCGAGGCAGCCTCCCAGGAGGCGTTCGCGGACGCCTACTCGGGCGACCCCGACTTCCTGGTTCCAAATGTGGTCGAAGCGACCGACCATGTCCTGGTCAGCGAGTGGATGGACGGTACTCCGCTCTCGAGGATCATTGCCGATGGGAGCGTCGAGCAACGGAACCGGGCTGGCATCATGATCGTCAGGTTTCTGTTCTCGGGACCCGCACGGGCCGGCCTGCTGCATGCCGATCCTCACCCAGGCAATTTCCGGCTGCTCGACGACGGCCGGCTCGGGATCCTCGACTTCGGTGCCGTGGACCGGCTCCCAGAAGGCCTCCCGCCTTTCTTCGGCAAGCTCCTGCGCCTCATGCACGAGGACCGCGACATTGAGACCGTCGAGGCAGAACTACGGGCGCACGGCTTCCTCAAGGAGGGTGTCAGCGTCGACCTCGATGCGCTGCACGCCTACCTGGCGCCGCTGGCCGAGCCGTCCAAAGTGGAGTCGTTCAAATTTAGCCGGGAGTGGCTGCGGGCCGAGGCTTCGCGGGTCACGGACATGAGGTCCGCGGCCATCGGCCGCCGCCTCAATCTGCCGCCCTCGTACATCCTGATCCACCGTGTCTCGACCGCCGGCATCGGAGTGCTCTGCCAGCTCGAGTGCGAGGGTCAGTTTCGGGCCGAAGTGCTCAGGTGGATGCCGGGCTACACCGACGCGACCGACCCGCGCCCGGTCGGGGACGACGAGCCAAGCCCGGAACGGGACGACCCGGACGGAGCCGTAGCCGGAGCAGCCAGCCCGAGCTGAGCGGCGCCGGGCCGAACGCGGGTCGCGGGCAGCAACAGGGCCCGGGAAGCCTGCGCTTCCCGGGCCCTGGCCCCCCGCCGGGGAACACCGGCCGGATGACGCATCACGGCAGGTCACTGACCTCGGCGGGGCACTGACTCCGGCGGGCACCGGCCCGGGTTCAGGAAACCTCCTCGGCGGCCAGCGCACCACGGAGCCTTACGGCCTCGTGCCGCGACCTGACGAGCTGACGCTGTGCCCGGTCCGCCCGGCGAGTTGCCCGGGAGAGCGCTTGCACCCGCAGCGCCTGGCGCTCCATCGCGGCAGTCGCCAGCATTGTCTGTTGTCGTTCTCTGACCAGTGCGGGATTCATCTACTCCACCACCTCAACCTCTGCGCAGCGGCGGGTCAGGCCGCTACTTCGTCTTTCCTGGGCCGTCCACGTGGCCGCTTGCGCGGCACGATCTCGCCGCGAAGGAACAGCTCGCCACCCCAGACTCCCCAAGGCTCCCGGCGCTCGAGCGCACCAGCGAGGCACGCCATCCGCGCCGGGCAGCTCCGGCACAGGTCCTTAGCGCACTCCACGTCCCCTGGAGACTCGGCGAAGAACAGGTCCGGGTCATCCGTGCACGGCAGCATGCGGCCACTCGGTATCCCGGTGATCGCTCCCGGTAGGCCGGCGTTCTGCCCGGGCGCCGACATAGCCACGCCTGGTCCGGCCGACCGGACAGCCTTGGCTCCGGTCGCCTGGATCCCGGCGCCTGCCACTTCCGCCGAAACCGCCCTTGTGATCGCCGCTACCTGCACGGATTCCGCCTCGAACCCCGCCTGGTCATCCAGAACGGCGGTGGTGCCGGGCCGATGCATCGGTGCCATCCCCTCTCGTCTACTCGTCTAAGGTCTCTCACGCGTCTGACAAAACGGTGGCCTCGCATGACGAAGGCCGCGGACCCGATTTCGGGTCCGCGGCCTCTGAGGGGATCAGGCCGGTCGTTCTAGACCGGATCCCTCGCCGGATGCGGACCCAATGTGCCGCCGCTAGCAGCGGCAATGCGGGTCGGGTACGGGTAGTTCTGCTTGCTGGGGTTGGGCTGCCCGAGCGCCATGCCCCGGTCAGACGCCGTGTGGCGCTGCCCGAAGACGTCGGCGGCCCAGAATGCACGCGGGCGCGGGCGCGGGAATGCGGTCGCCCGCACGTGCGACTGAGCGGTCCGGACGGCGACTGACGGCAGGCAGGCGCCCTCGCCGAACGGTGTGCGCGCATCAGCGGCAGCCTCTATTTCTGAGACTTTGTTCAGCATCCTGGGCACCTCCTTCCACAAGGCGTCGTCAACGGTCCCGAGGACACGGGAGAAGCCTACGTAGCCCCCCCGCGACGGGGCAACTGATTTTCCTGGCGGATTTCTCACACCCGCATCCGGGTCGCTCAGGAGGTGCGGATCAGCCCCTCCTGCACCACGGAGACCACAAGCTGGCCATCGCTCGTGTACATCTCGCCGCGCGCGAGCCCTCTGGCTCCGCGGGCGACGGGCGAGTCCTGCGCGTACAGCAGCCACCGGTCGGCCCGGAACGGCGCGTGGAACCACATCGCATGATCGAGGCTGGCTCCCGTCGTCCGCCCGTCCGCCCAGGACAGGCCGTGCGCGATCAGCACCGAGTCGAGCAGGGTCATGTCGGACGCATAGGTGACCAGGCACACATGCAGCAACGGGTCGTCCGGCAGGTCGCCGTCGGCCCGGAGCCAGACCACGTTGCGCGTCGCCCGCAGGGCGGGATCACGCTCCGCCTCGAAGCTCAGCGGCCCGACGTGCCGGATGTCGATGGGGTTGCCGCGGTACCACTCGCCCGCGGCCGGGCCGAACAGCCGCTCCATCCGCTCAGCCGTGGGGACAATCGCGTCCGGCGGCGGCACGTCGGGCATCGGGTCGGCATGCTCCACCCCGGGCTCGTCGTGATGGAACGACGCGGAGAGCGTGAAGATCGTCTTGCCGTGCTGGATCGTCGTCACCCGCCGGGTGGTGAACGAGCGCCCGTCGCGAACCCTCTCCACCAGGTAGATCAGCGGAACCGTGGGATCGCCCGGCCGGATGAAGTACGCGTGCAGGGAGTGCACGGCCCGGTCGGCTGGCACGGTCCGGCCGGCCGCGACCAGGGCCTGGCCAGCTACCTGGCCGCCGAATACGCGCTGGCGGCGCTCTCCCTCAGGGCTGCGCCCGCGGAAGATGTCGACCTCGATCTGCTCCAGGTCGAGCAGGTCCAGCACCTGGTCCAGGGCCTTGCTCATGACCGGCCACCCGCCCTGCTCGCCAGGCGCCGTGGCCGGATCTCCTCCACGAACCGCGACGGCTTGCGGCTCCGCCGGCCGCCGGCCGACCGGGCCAGCGCCCATGACAGGCAGACCAGGTCCCGTGCCCTGGTCACCCCGACGTAGAGCAGGCGCCGCTCTTCGGAGATGGCATCATCGGTCTGCGCGTACACGATCGGCAGCATCCCATCGGTGAGCCCGGCCAGGAACACCACGTCCCATTCCTGTCCCTTGGCCGCATGCAGCGAGGCCAGGGTGACCCCGTCCATCGTCGGAACGTGCCCGATGGCACTGCGGGTGGCCAGCTCGGCACCCAGGTCGCCGAGCGACGCTCCCGGCGACCCGGCGAAGAAGTCGTCGGCCAGCTGCGCCAGTGCCTCAAGCGACTCCCACCGCTCCCGGGCCCGGCCCTGGCCGGACGGCGCCTGCGGGCTCAGCCCGATTCCCGACAGCACCGCCCTGACCTCGTCAGCTGGCTCCTCGCCGGCCGTCACCGAGCGCGCGGCGGCCCGCAGCAGGCCGACCGCCTGGCGCACCTCGGCCCGCTCGAAGAACCGCTCGGCCCCCTTGACCGCGAACGGCACGCCGACCTCGCCGAGGGCCTGCTCGAACGCTGGCGTCTGGGCGTTGGTCCGCACCAGCACCGCGATCTCCCGCGGTTCGGTCCCCGACCGGATCAGCGCCGCCGCCCGCCGCGCCACCGCCGCGGCCTCCGCCTGGTCATCGTCATACTCGGTGAACTCGGCCTCCGCGCCGGCCGGCCGCTGGGCAACGAGCACGTCCCCGCCCGCACCCCCAGGCCCGGGACCTGGCCCGGGCGCGCGGTGACCGGGCCGCGACGCACCGCGCCGCTGGGTACCGCCGAGCCGGTTCGCCAGCGCAACCACCTGCGGCGTGGACCGGTAGTTGCGCACCAGCCTGATCACGGTCGCGTCAGGGAACTCGGCCGCGAAGCCGGTCAGGTACGCCGGGGAGGCTCCGGTGAACGAGTAGATCGTCTGCCGCGGGTCGCCGACCACGCAGAGGTCATCCCGGTCGCCCGTCCAGGCGTTGAGCAGCATCTTCTGCAGCGGGTTGACGTCCTGGTACTCGTCCACGACGAAGTACGCGTACCGCTCACGCACCGCCGCGGCAGCGGCCGGGTGCTCGGCCAGCATCGCCGCGGTGAGCTCGAGCACCGACTCGAAGTCGACCAGGTGCCGCTCGCGGCGCAGCTCCTCGTAGGCCGCATACAGCCGGGACAGGGTGGCCGGGGTGACCGGCTGCGACCGGCTGGCCTTGGAGCTGGCCTGCGGGTACTCCTCGGGGCGGACCCCGGTGACCTTGGCCCACTCGATCTCGCCGGCCGCGTCCCGCAGCTCGGTCAGGCTCAGCCGCAGCCGCAGCCCGCGGGCCACCTCCGCCACCAGGTTGATCTTGGAGTCGAGCACCCGAGGCGCCGGGCCGCCCACCGTCAGCGGCCAGAAGTGGGTGAGCTGGCGCAGCGCAGCCGCGTGGAAGGTCCGTGCCTGCACCTGCTCCATCCCGCCGCCTGGCATGACCTGACGGCCCAGCAGGCGCAGCCGCCCGCGCAGCTCACCGGCTGCGCGGGCGGTGAAAGCGACGGCCAGGACCCGTGCCGGGTCCACCACGCCGGTCGACACCGCGTAGGCGATCCGGTGCGCGACCGCGCGGGTCTTGCCGGTGCCCGCTCCGGCCAGCACACAGACCGGTCCGCGGGCGGCCAGGGCAACCTCCCGCTGCTCAGGGTCGAGCGCGGCCAGCACGGCCTCAGCGGAATCCATGGGTTTCCACCTGCCCTTCCAGCACTCGCCCTCCCAATCCGCCATCTTTGCGCATGCCACCGACGCGAGGCGGCATGCTGAACGGGATGCGCGAGGAGGCTTTACGCGTTAGTAAGGTTCAGTAGGGCCTGAAGCTGAAGGGGAGGACGGCGATGACACAGCCGCTGACCATGTACACCACGACGTGGTGCGCGTTCTGCAAGCGGCTCAAGCGCCAGCTGGCGGCCGACGGCATCGAGATCGCCGAGGTCGACATCGAGCAGGATCCCACGGCCGCGGATTTCGTCATGAGCGTAAATGGCGGCTTCCAGACCGTGCCCACCGTTGTGTTCCCCGACGGCAGCGCGCTCACGAACCCATCGGCCGCCGCGGTTAAGGAACGGCTGCACCAGCTGGCTGCCACCGATGTCTAAAAAACGATCCAGAACGCTACGCTCCGTAGCTGATTCCGTCGCGCTGGAGGCGGGTTCCCCGGCGGATTCCTTTGGCGGCTCTCCGATCGCGGAGTCGTCGGCCCTTGACCGGCCCGGGCTGGGCGAAGAGGCCGTGGTCCGGCGCACCAGGGACGGGTGGCGAGTTGGCGACGATGAGCTGCCCGACCTGACCTGCGCGATGGTGCTGGCTGACCTGCTTGCCGCCGAAATGCCCACCGACATCCAGCCAGCCATCCCGGCTGGTCCGGTCGGGCCGCCACCGACGCCCGCGCCCGCGCCCCGGCCCGCCCGCAGCGCCGCCACGCGCGCCGAGTTCTCGCCGGACGAGGAGGCGACCCGGCTCAGGACCACCGTCGGCCAGCTCGAGCACGCGCTGACCGCGCGGATCCGGATCGAGCAGGCGATCGGGGTGCTGGCCGAGCGCCACCGCATCCGTCCCCGCCAGGCATTCGAGCAGCTCAGGTCGGCCGCGCGAAACCGGGGCCGAAAGGTCATCGACATCGCGACCGACGTGGTGGCCAGTGCCTCGAACCCGCTGCTGCAGCTGCCCGAGGAGCTGTCCCGGCAGCGCTCGGCACCGCGCCATGCCGCTCCCAGGAATCCCCGGCGCGTTCTGCGTTCTGAATAGACGGTCGGGTCCCGTTACGCCGCAACGCCTTCGGCCACCCCGTAGGTTGTTACTCCTGGTTGATACTCAACCTCGAAGGGTAACAATCCCCCGAGGGGGAGGGCGTGGAGGACGACGAGGGGGCCCACAGCGGCCATCCCGGCCGCCTGCTCATCATCGGAGGCGCTGAGGACCGGTGCCACGGCGCCCGGCTGCTTGAGCGGTTCGTCGAGCTGTGCGGCGGGAGCGCCGCCCGCATCGTGCTGGTCACGACGGCCACGGGCCAGCCCAATCTGGTGCACGCCGGCTATGAGCGGGTGTTCCGCAGGCTCGGCGCCGACCAGACCATCCAGTTGCGGCTGCACGGCCGCGCCGACGCCGACAGCGACGAAGCGGCCAAGGTGCTCGAAGACGCCACCGGCGTCTTCATCAGCGGCGGAGACCAGTCCCGGCTGCGGACCCTGGCCGGTTCCCACTGACCGGCGTCATCCGGAGCGTCACATGCGTCTGGAAAGCCTGCATCACCTGAACGGACCGAACGTCTTCACGGCCAAGCCCGTCAGCCTGGCCCGAGTCGAGCTCGACGAGCTGACCGGCAAGGAAACGACCGACTATCCCGGCTTCGCCAGCCGGCTCACCGCGGCCCTGCCCGGCCTGGCCGGGCACCACTGCGCGGCCGGGCGCCCGGGCGGGTTCCTGGCCGCGATGGCCCGCGGGACCTACTTCGGTCACGTGACCGAACACGTCGCGCTCGAGCTGTCCGGCCTGGCCGGCCGCGACGTGCACCTCGGCCGGACGATCTGGGCGGGCGCCGACGGCCGCTACGAGATCATGATGGAATGCCCGCAGGACGAGCCAGCCGATTCCGAGGTTCCAGCGAGCCTGCTCAGCCTGGCCATGGCCACGGTCAATAACACTCTTCTTGAACGTGACGCCGACTTCTCAGCCGAGCTGGCCAGGATCTGGGGTGTAGTGGAGCGAGAACGCCTGGGCGTGAGCACCGCGGCTCTCGCGGCCGCGGCGCGCCGCCGCGGAATCCCGGTCCGGCGGGTCGGCAACCTCAGCCTGCTCCGGCTCGGCTACGGCCGCCACCGCCGTCTCGTGTGCGCGGCGCTGACCGAGCAGACCTCGGTGATCGGCGTGGACATCGCCGCCGACAAGGTGCTGGCCAAGCGGCTGCTGGCCGACGCGGGCGTGCCCGTGCCCGAGGGCATGGTGGCCTGGAGCGAACAGGAGGCGGCCGCGGCCCTGAAAGCCCTGGGCGGCCCGGTGGTGGTCAAGCCCCGCACCGGCAGCCAGGGCGCTGACGTGGCCGTCGGGGTAGCCACCGCCGATGAGGCGGCCGCCGCCTACACGCAGGCGGCCGGGCAGCACGCCGGTGTCATCGTGGAGAGGTTCGTTCCCGGCACTGACTACCGGGTACTCGTCGTCGACGGCCAGGTGGTGGCCGCGGCCGAGCTGCGCCCGGCCACCGTGACCGGCGATGGTGTCAGCGATATTGGCCAGCTGATCGCCCAGGTGAACGCCGACCCGCGCCGGGGCGAGGGCCACTCCCGCGAGCTGACCAAGATCAAGCTGGACGCCCGCGCGATCGCTCACCTGGCCGCCCAGGGTCTTGACGCTCACTCGGTGCCGGCTAGCGGCCAGGCCGTCACGCTGCGCCGGAACGCGAACCTGTCGACCGGCGGGACCAGCCGGGACGTCACCGACCGGATTCACGACGACGTGGCCGACATGTGCCGCCGTGCCGCGGCCGTGGTCGGGCTCGACGTGTGCGGCATCGACGTGCGGCTGACCGACATCTCGGCGCCATTCGGTGCTGGCCCGGGGGAACGGGGAGCCGTGATCGAGGTCAACGCCTGCCCGGGCCTGCGAATGCACCTGTCCCCGGACGAGGGAACCCCGCGGGATGTGGCGGGCGCGGTCATCGACAGCCTGTATCCCCCTGGTGCCCCGTCCAGGATCCCGATCATCACGGTCACCGGCACCAACGGGAAGACCACGACGGTCCGCATGATCGGTCACATCCTCAGCCAGGCCGGGCTGCGGGTCGGCATGACCACGACGGACGGCGTCTGCGCGGGCGGCCGGCTGATCTACGAGGCGGACGCTTCCGGGCCGCGGTCGGCCGAGATGGTGCTGGACGACACCAGCGTGGAGGCCGCCGTGCTCGAGACGGCCCGCGGCGGGATCATCCGCGGCGGGCTCGGCTACGACCAAGCCGACGTCGCCGTGATCACCAACATCTCGGCCGATCATCTGGGCGCGGACGGGGTCGATGACCTCGAGGAGCTGGTCGGGGTCAAGGCGCTGATCGCCGAGCAGATCCACGACGGCGGGACGGTCGTGCTCAACGCCGACGACCCGGCCGCCGCCGCGATCGCCGACCGGGAGCGCGTGCGCGGGCGCCATCCGGTGATCAGGTACTTCAGCCTGGGCGAGCGCACTGGCTTGCTCGAGCGGCACCGGCAGGCCGGCGGGATCGCCTACCAGCTGCGCGACGGCCAGCTGGTCGAGCTCGAGGGAGCCAGGGAGCGCGCGCTGCTCGGCGTGGCCGAGTTGCCCGGCTCGTTCGGCGGGCGCGCCCCGCATGTGGTGGCCAACGCGCTCGCCGCGGTCGCCGCCTGCCGCGCCGCCGGAGTCAGCGCCAAGGACATCAGGCGCGCCCTGACCACGTTCGCGCCGGACCAGTCAAACCCGGGCCGCGGCCAGGTCTACCTGGCGGCCGGCAGCCCGGTGATCGTCGATTACGGCCACAACGCGGCCGCCCTCGACGCGACCGGGCGCATGATCAGCGATGTCTGGGGCGGCGAGCCGGCCGCCGCGATCACGCTACCCGGGGACCGCCGCGACGACCTGGTCACCAAGGCGGCCGAGACCATCGCCGCGTGGTTCGGCCGGGTCGTCGTCTATGAGGACGCCGACCAGCGCGGCCGCGTGCCGGGAGAGATGACCGGCCTGATCACGACGGCCATGCGCCGCGCCAGGCCAGACATCACGTGCGCCGCCGCCGACGGCCCGCGGTCGGCCCTCCGCACGGCGGTCACGATGGCCCCGGGCCACCCGGTGCTGTTCCTGTACGAGAAGCTCGGCGCGGCCGCCGACGCGATCGACGCGATTGGCGGGCAACCCTGGCCGGATGCCGCCGGCACCAGTACTGCCGCCGGCCGGCCCGCCCGTCCGTGGCCAGCCGCGTCCGCGACCACCTCGCCAGCCACCCACCCGGCCAGCAGTCCAGCGCGACCAGCCACGCCGCCGACCGGCCCGCTGTACCGGCCGGACCGGCTCTCTCAGTGGAACCGCGGCCACCGCTAGGCCCCAGCCGCGTAGCTGGCCAGCGTGGTAACCCCCGGCCCGGCGCCGCCGCCAGATGCTCTCCCCGACCGGGTGAAGCGCCATTTTCCTTGATCATCGCGACTTTTCACGCGCTCCCGTCCGTTCATGACCTAATTTAGACCGTTTTGTGGTCAGCGAGCGAGCGAGTGAAGAGTGAGGATGATCAAGGAGATGTACCGCGGGCGGCCGTCACGGCTGCCAGATGATCTTCCGACTGATTCTGCGACGGCCGCCAGGTGTGGCCCGGAAGCGCTCATCCCTTGAGGAGCGGGTTTGCGGCGCGGAAGGAGCGGGTCGGCCGCTCCATGGCTGCGACAGGGGGCAATCTAGATGACCGGTGCGCTAGCCGTCGGCGAGTGCGGCGCCGGCGTGGGCCCACGGGCGCGTGAAGCCCACCGGGACCTCGTCGCCGGGCGGCGCCGCGCTGGTCCCGAAGACGGAGACGCGAACCGGGAATCCGACGGCATAGGCCTCGATCATCTTGTCGTGGCCGATCACCAGGCCGACATGGCCCGGCGCCTGGGGGGTCCCGTCGGCACCGGCGAAGAACACCAGGTCCCCGGGCTCGACCTGGCTGGCCGGTACCCGCGGTCCCCAGGACCACTGCTGCTGCGAGGTACGCGGGATGTCGACGCCAGCCGCCCGGTAGGCCATCATCACCAGGCCGGAGCAGTCGAAGGCGTCCGGCCCGGTCGCGCCCCACTGATACGGCTTGCCGAGCTGAGCCTCGGCGTAGTCGATCGCGGTGGCAACCGTATTGTTCGGCACCTGCCCGTCAGTGTCGGCCACCGTGTTCGCGCCCGGTATGCAGCTGGGAACGTTGGCCACGGTCACCGGGCTGACCGTGTAACCGCCGCTGGAGTAGGTCGAGGCATAGGACAGCACCAGCTGCACGTATGAGTCCGAGTGGTTGTAAGCGAAGATCGCGCCGGACACGTTCTGCTGCACCCCGTGCTCGAGCAGGTATTTCGCCGCGCCAGCGATCGCGTCGGCGGGATCGTAGACATCGGCGACGCCCCGGCCGTCGGCGTCGGTCGCCACGCCGTTGACGACCTCGCTGGCCGGGTGGATCGGCGCACCGCCCCACTCGTTGCCGGAAGCGCCGCCGATGCCGATCTGCATCGGGCCCGCCGCGCCAAAGGCGTTCGCGCCGCTGTGCACGCCGGGCAGGCTGGACCGGCCGTCGTCGCTCTCTACCTCGCCGATCCCGGCCAGGACCACCCAGGGGACCCCGTACTTGCTCCCCGTGTCCCTGAACAGGGCGAGGTAGTTGGACGGGATGGAGTCGCGAGCGTCCGGGCTAGCCGTCGGCTGGCCGCCCTGCGCGGCCGAGCAGCCGGTGCCCGACTCGAACAGCAGCGAACTGCCGCCCATGATCAGCATCGGGGCGGTGATGAGCCCCATGATCACGATGACGGCGACGGCGATCAGCGCGAGCACCGCGCCCCGGCCACGGCTGTCCGGGCGCCAGTGCCATCTCATGAGTTGCCTGCCGAGGCCAGTTCGATGTCGTTGACCTGCCAGCTGGTGCCAACACCGACGACCGTTACGGCGTACTGGGTGCTGTTCAGGCTCCGGCCGGCGGTGTCGGTGATCTGCTCGGTTATCGTCACGACAAAGGTGATGCTGGACGGGCCGAAGGCTCGCAGCGAGTTGATCGCCGCGCTGCCCGTGGACACCTGTTTCTTGCTGGTCCGCTGGCCCGCGACGCCAGGCACGGAGTAGCCCTGGGCGATGACGTCGGCCAGCTCGGAGGTGATCAGGTCGTGCATGCTGGCGACATAGCTGGTGGCGTTCTGGCTGTACGACCAGGTTCCGTACGTGTCGGCGAACTGGGTGACCACCGTGGCGGCGGAGCCCAGCTGGGCCTGGGTGAATGGGAGCCACTCGTAGATGTCGGGGTTGGATGGCGTGGCCGCCGTCGCCGGGCTCGGGCTGGCTGCCGGTATGGCCGGGGACGTGACCCGGGACGCCGGGGAGTGCGCCGCGGCCCGCGGGCTGCCGTTGGCCTGACCGCCGTGCGCCCGGGACACGAACATGTACGCGCCCAGCCCGGCGAGGACGATGACAATCAGGCCGAAGACCGCCTTGCGCTGGCCAGCATTCAGGTCCATGGCTGCATCGGCTACTTTCGCCGCCTCATGGGGCGCAGCCAGAACGGTGCCGGGCTATCAGGCCGGCCGGCCTCGTTACCGCCGGCTAGCGGCGGGCCCCCGGTGCCGCCGCCGCGGGAGGGTTCGCCGTTTGGTGGCGCGGCGGGCGGACGCGCGGGCGCGGAACTCTGGCGGCCGACCGAGGAATCGGCCCACGGACCACTTTCGGCGCGACCGGACCAACCCCGCCTCGGCCGATCCGGTGTCGCCGGGCGCGCGGACGGCGCGGGTGGCCGGGCCGACGTAGCGCGTGGGCGAGCCGACGAAGCCGGCGGCCGGGACGGCGTAGCGGGTGGCCGGGACGGCGCGGCACTCTTACGGCCGGCCGAGGAATCGGCCCATGGCCCGCCTTGGCCGCGGCCAGATGGGGCCGGGGGCGCCGCGCTGGGAGAGGCCGACGGGCCCGCTTGCGGCTGCCGCGGTGCTATGCCGGGCCGCCAGGGCCATCCCGAGCCCCCGGAACGGGACGGCGGGGCGGCCGGGGCCGGGCCGGAACTGGCCGGCGCCGGACTCGCGGCGGGCGGAGTAGCCCGGGCCGGGCTGGCCGGGGCGGAGGCCGCGCGGGCGGGGCCGGCCGCCGCCGGGGCCGGGCCGGCCTGTACGGCGCGAGACGGCACGGGGCGGGACCGGACGGGGCCGCCCGGGCCAGCACCCGGAGCTGGGCGCACTGCACCGGTCTGCGCAGTGCCTGTTCCGGCGGCCACCGCAGCGGCGTCCGCGGCCGTCCGGCCGGGCGGAATCGCCCCGGCGGCTGAGCCGCTCCCGCGCGTCCTCGCGCCGGTGGCCGATCCCGCCGCCTCGCGGGGCGGGAGATTCAGCGGCGGCGCGGAACGCCGAGCACCGTCACCGGCGGCCGAGGCGGCCCAGGCGCGAGCCCGGGACGCCAGTCCGGACCGGCTGCCCGCGCGAGTCCCGCCCTCCGGCGGCGTGATCCCCGCTGCGGCGGCGGCTTCGCTATCTTCACCATTCAGGCTCGCCCCATCCGCACCCGCCATGCCGGCCGCCGCGGCCGCTCCAGCGCCGCCGCCCAGCGCCGCGGCCGCGGCGGGATTGCGTCGCGCCCACCGGGCGGCGCGGTAGGCGGCGACGCCGGGCACGGCGGCGGCCGCGGCAGCGAGCGTGTTCTGGCGCAGGCTGGTGCGGTAGCGCTGCATATCGATCTCGGAGCGCTCCGTGGAACCGATCATGCCGTAGCCGACCGCGGAGAACAGGTGCTGGAATGGCCTGCGGTAGATGAAGACGGCGATGGTCACGAGCGCGATCATGAGGATCTTCAGCGCCCACGGGAGCGTAGCGTCGCTGGTGCCCATGATCAGCGAGTAGGCATAGAGCAGCACGCTCAGCACCAGCGCCACCGCCGCCTGCTTGAGCAGCACGCCGACCAGCATCTCGAACCAGCGCAGGGCCACCACTCGCCCGAACCCTGGATGCGTGCCGATCAGCAGGAAGAATGGCCCGACCACAAGCAGCAGCAGGAAGCCGAGCTTCAGCAAGATCAGCGTGACCGCGATCAGGAGCACCAGGACGCCCGCGATCGCCGCGGCGAACAGGGCAGCGAAGCCGATTTCCAGCCGGGTTGTCCACTGCTTGCCCTGGAAGAGCGGATAGATTCCGGGATCCTTTTGCTGGATGCTGGACGCGATTCCGTTATAGGTGGCCTGCTTGGCCTGGATCAGCGTGGTGGTCGGCGTCTCGTTAGTGGCGATGGCCTGCGCCCACAGAAGCTGCCTGCCGTAGGTGTTCACCGGGGTCTGCGTGCTGGCCGTGGTGCCGAACGCCGAGGTGCCGAACTCGCCGATGAGCCAGGGCTTGCAGACGAGCACGGTCCACAGCTCGTCGGCGTTCTCGGCGACGACCCCGTTGCCCGACGAGAAGTTGAAGTTGGACGGCTGGACCTGCGGATCGTTCTTGCTGAGGGGCAGGCAGTTGCTCTGGCTCGGGGCGGGCAGCTTGGAGAACGCGGTGTTGAGCGACTGGCTGATGCCATTGGACACGGCCGTGCCTGCCCCGGTGAAGTCCGACGGCTGTCCGATAAGCCAGATCGCCGCCACGCAGGCCACCACCATCCAGATGGTTCCTTCAATGGTGCGGGTCCCGCGTTTGCGGATCAGCCCCTGCCAGGCCAGCCAGATCGCGCCGAGGAGGACGACTGCGGACAGGTAAGGGAAGTAAATGGCGTTGCCGAGGTCGCTGACCAGCTTGTCCACGACGTTGGTGAGCCAGCTAAGGATGCCCACGCCTGCGGCAGACTGGTAGATGGTGATCGTGACCCGGTCGATCGATTTCGCGATGTCGAACACCATGCTGGCGACGTTGTTGCCGATCAGCGACGTCATGTCGGAGCATTGCAGGTTGGTGGCAGCCCAGTACTGCCCGGCGACCCCGTAGCTGTTGTAGAGCGTGGCTGGCTGCGCGCCCGATGACGCCGGTGGCTTGATCATGGAGTCGATGCCGGCGTTGGCCTGCTCGGGATCGGGCAGCGATGGCTGGCAGATGTTGTTCAGGTCACCGGTCAGGCCGCTCTGGCCGGCCGTGCAGAAACCGAAGAGAGATCCGATGTCGCCGATCCCCGGGACCGAGCAGGCCCCGCCCGTCGCCGCGGGCAGCTCATCGGCCGTGGTGACCGCCTCGACTGGCTGGTGGGCCTGGCCATGGGCGGCCGAGGGTGTCCCGGTGGTGTGTGCGGTGGCGGGGTGTGCGGCGGTGAGCCGCGCAATGGCCGAACCCGCACCGGCCGCCTGCGCGGCGTGAGCAAACCCCAGCAGGGCCGCGAGCACGGCAAGCACCAGCAAGGTGCGATGCGGGAAATGGCGCAGTGTGCGCATCTGGGGGGCTCCTGGGCGGGGGGTGGGGGGTAGCTCGGGCGAGCGGTCAGCCGGCGCCCGGATGCGAGGCGGCGGGCTGCGGGGTGGGCGGTCGGGCGGTGGGCGCCGCCGTGGCAGGCGGAACGGGCACCTCGGGCTTGGCTCTCGTCGGATTGGTGTCCAGGCGTCGGCGCAGATCGTCGGAGATCAGGTCGACGCCGATCCGGCCCGCCCGGCCGTCTAGATCACGGAAGATGCACTCACCGTTGCCGAGCCCCCTCAGCACCGCTTTGTGATCGTCGGACGGCTCGACGCCGAGCAAGGCCATGACGTTCGCGACCTCCATCCGCTCCGAGGAACGGAACGCGAACACCCCGGAGATACAGTTCGTCACCTGCTCGTTCAGCAGGTCCCCCGCGTTCTGGGAAACAAGGATCAGCGCGGTGTTGCGGGACCGGCCCATCCGCGACACCTCTGGAATCAGCTTGGCGCCCTGCGGCGTCGAAGTGATCGCCCACGCCTCGTCGAGGAAGATCGCTTTCGGCAGGCTGCGATCCATGCCGTTCAGCAGCCTGCGCGCGAACTGCGACACCAGGTACAGCAGGGCGACCGAGAGCCGCTGCTCGTAGGAGAAGTCATCGCGCCGGACTCCGACGTCCGGCAGGGTCAGGCCGGCCAGGGTGAACACCGTGGTCCAGCCGGCCGCGTCGATGCGCTCCCCACCGGAAGGCGCAAAGCACAGCTTGGCCAGCCGCATCTCCGACATCGACCCGAGCACCGCGCCGAGGTTCATCGACGCGGGGTCGGCCGACTTCTCCAGGTGTGTCACAACCTTGCCCAGGCTGGGCTGGTCCTCCTGAGCGACGGCGCCGACCGCCTGGATCATCGCGCTCTCCCGCTCCTCGCTCATCCGGGGCAGCAGCAGCCGCAACGTCTCCGTCGCCATGGTCCGCCGCTCGGCGAGATCGTCGCCGAACGAGAACGGGTCGAGCAGGCCCGGCGCCGCGCTGCCGAGCGGGATGACCCGTGCCTGGCGCCCGCGCTCCCGCAGCAAGCCGACCAGCGACTCCGCATCTCCCTTCGGGTCGATCACGGCGACGGTCACGCCGCGCAGTGCCAGCTGCAGGATCAGCAGCAGCGCCAGGGTGGTCTTGCCGCCTCCGGGCTCGCCGGTGATCGCGATCGCGGTCGGGCGGTTCCGCGCCGCGGCGACCAGCGGGTCAAAGTGCACGATGGTCCTGGCCCGGCCCAGCGTCTCGCCGATATAGGGGCCGACCCAGCCGGCGTCCGTCGCGGCGCGATCACCGAGGTCGACGGTGGCGGTCGGCATCCCGCCCGCAATCGTGTACAGCGGCTGGCGCTGCAGGTAGGAGCTGAGCCGGACCCGGTCGCCCGGCAGCGACTCGCAGAGCAGCGAGAACTGGTCCCCGGTGGAGTTGACCACGTCGATCCCGGCGTCCCGGTAGTGCTCGGCCACGGCCTCGGCTCGGCGTACGCACAGCTCGCGCGTTGGCGCGGTCACCATCAGCCGGTGCCAGCCGTACACGAACGGCAGCCGCTCCTTGGTGATGCCGTGCTCGAGCAGCCGGGCCGCCTCGATCTGCTCGGCGAGCGCGATCGGCAACTCGGCCCCGGCCTCCCTGATGTGCGCATCCATGTCCCTGGCGTGAGCGAGCCTGCGGCTGACGTCCTTGCTGGCCTTGTGCGGGGGTATCAGCCGCATCCGCAGGCTGGCTTCGACCGGGAACGGCAGGGCGTCGCTGTAGTGCAGCCACGGCTCGCCCTCGGGGAAGTACATGACGTCGGGGAACCGGGCAAAGGACAGGAATGCCGCGTAGGACTCTCCGGCCGGATGCTCGAGCCGCAGCAGCGTGCGCCCGTTGTGCACCTGGCCCTCGAGCAGCGCCTCGATTTCGCCCGCGCCCCATCGGCGGCGCTTGGCCGCGGACGGCTGCGGCTCGCCGGTGGTTCCGGCCAGCGCGTGCCGGAACAGCCAGGCGATCTCGTCGGAGCTGGCGTGGTTCGCGGCCAGGGCGCTGGAACCCAGCGCCCGGCCGAGCCGCTCGGCCTGCTCGGTCCACCGGGCGATCTCGCCCGCTGGCATCGCCTCGTCAGTCAGGCCCAGGGCTTCCTCGCTGGCCCGGTAGGCGCCGATGAACTGGGCGAGGACCCCGCCCGACAGCTGGGCGCGCATGCCACGCTGGCCAAGCCGGACACCGAGGTAGACCTCCTTGGTCCAGAAATCCTTGGCCCATACGTGCTGGTACATCTCGTCCAGGTACTCCGGCCAGCCCGGGCCGCCGTCCGACGTGGCGTCCAGGCCGGTCGCCCACTCGGCCGCCGGGTAGGAGCGGTGTGCGATCCGCAGGTGCACCTCGGCGTCCGGCATCCGGACCGCGGCCAGGGCAACGGTGATGTTGATGGCCAGGGCTTCCCGATCCTGCGGCGTGGTGAACTCGTACGACACCGTGGGCAGCCGGTAGTAAGCCCACGCGTGGGTCTCGGTGAGCAGGATCCGGTCGTCGAAGTAGCGCACGGACAGACGGCTTCTGCGCCCTGCCTTAGCCCCGCTCACCGGATGTCTCCTGCTCGCCCGCGGGGTTCCATTCCGCCCACACTCTTCAGGCCGCTCATGGCCGGGCCCGCACTTGCTCGGGCGCGCTGGCCAGCGCGGCGACGAGCACGCCAGCCAGCGCCGTGTACGCGTGCAGGGCGGCGGGGCTCAGGCTGCCGGCCACCCTCTTGGGTTCCGGTGCGCCCGGAGCCGGCGGTGCTACCCGTTCTGGCTCACGATCCTTGAGATGGTCATCCCACGGGACGCGGACAATCGCCCGGCACCGGCCTCTGGCCAGCGCCTCGGCCTGTTCGACGTGCGGCAGGGTATGCCTGCTGACGCCATTCAGCACGGTGATGGCGTCGTCGGCGAGCTGGGCGTGGCCATGGGCCTCCAGCCATTCCCGCGTCGTCGCCAGCGCGCTGGGCGCATCCTGGCTGGCCGGGGCGACCAGGATGAGCTGGTCGGCGGCGGCCAGCACCCGCGGTACCGCCGCCGCGCCCGGGTCGGCCAGGGTAAGCGGGTACCGGGCCGAGAGCAGTTCGAAGATCTTGGTGATGTCCTCCTCATCCGTTTCCCCGGCCGCCGCCGCCTCGCGCGTGACCACTTCGAGCCGCGACGGCGCGGGCGGCGCAGATCCGGTCAGGGCCGGCACCGCCTGGGCCCGCTCGGCCAGCGAGCCTCGGCCGGGATTGAGGTCGAGCGCGGCGACCGGATCATCGCGCAGGCTGGTCAGCACCTCGCCAGTCAGCAGCGTGGTCACGGACTGGCCGGCGCCCACCGTGCAGCCCAAGACCACCACCCGGCGTCCGGTCGGCATCGGGAGCCGCGCCCGGGCCCGGTCTCGCTGTAGCTGGTCCGGCCTTCCCGGGCGGTGGCCGCCCGGCACCACGACCACGTGGTCGTGCCATCCGGCGGTGCGGCGCTCGGACGGGTTGCCGAGGACCCGCTCCACCGTGCGGATCGGGCGCTCGCCCGGCTGGTCGCCGGTCACCGTGACCAGCGGTCGCGGTCGCGGCGGCGAAGCCGGCGGGGCTTCCTGAGCGGCGGCCCGGTCCGGCACATCGCGGGCAGGCGGCGCCGGCACGGCACGACCGGGCTGGGCCGGCGTCTCGCGAACCGGCGGCGCGGGCACGGCACGACCGGGCTGGGCCGGACTCTCACGAACCGGCGGCGCCGGCACGGCACGGGCGGGCTGTGCCGCGACCTGCCGGACGGCCGGAGCGACGGCGGGAGGGGCGGACGGGGCGGACGGGGCGGACGGAGCGGACGGAGCGGACGGAGCGGACGGAGCGGACGGGGCGGACGGGGCGGAC
>Ga0335073_10004783_pt1 | contig 18974 bp, 15 predicted proteins | sample Lox_Sample_22_FD_207093 | JGI IMG/M metagenome (GOLD analysis project Ga0335073, IMG submission 207093) | Soil microbial communities from Loxahatchee National Wildlife Refuge, Florida, United States - Lox_Sample_2.2 | ecosystem: Environmental > Terrestrial > Soil > Wetlands | place: USA... | reverse complement strand
CCACGCGCAACGCCGACTCATCCGGCGCCAGGCTCTTGCCCTTGACCCGTTGGCCGCGCTTGTCGCGTCCTTCCCACGCGAACGGGATGTCGCGTCTGATGGCCTTGACTGAGGCGGTCGCTGCTGCTGCTGGTGCCATGAATAGCCCGTCCTGCGTCAGTCGATGGTGACGCTATTGATTTCCTCGAGACTCGTGAGTCCTGACCTCACTTTCTCGAGACCGGAGCGGCGGAGATCCCAGACGCCTTCCTTGCCGGCCTGATCGCCGATCTCAACGGCGCTGCCGCCGGCGAGGATGATCCGCGCGATGGCGTCCGTGATTGGCAATACCTGGTAGATGCCCACGCGTCCCTTATAGCCGTCCGTGCAGCTCCCACATCCCTTGGGGGCGAATAGCCGCAATCCGCCCTTCACGTCCTCATGTGTGAAGCCTTCCTTGAGCAGGGCCTCCTCGGGGATGTCCATCGGCTGCTTGCATTGTGAGCACAATCGCCGTGCGAGGCGTTGCGCGATGATGAGGCTGACAGACGTCGCAATGGCGTAAGGCTTGACACCCATGTCGACCAGTCGTGTCAGGGTTTGCGGCGCGTCGTTGGTATGCAGCGTAGATAGCACCAAGTGGCCGGTTTGCGCGGCCTTGATGGCAATCTCCGCGGTCTCCAGGTCACGAATCTCACCGACCATGATGACGTCAGGGTCCTGACGCAGGAACGCGCGCATGGCGGCAGCGAACGTCAATCCGACCTTGGGGTTGACGTTGACCTGGTTGACTCCGGGCAGGTTGATTTCCGCCGGGTCTTCCGCGGTCGAGATGTTCGTGTCCTCGCGATTGAGAATGTTGAGGCCGGTGTAGAGGGAGACGGTCTTGCCGCTTCCCGTCGGTCCGGTCACGAGAATCATGCCTTGCGGCTTGGCGAGGAATTTCTCGTAGAGTCCCTTCTGCACCGGCTCGTAACCCAGGGAATCGATGCCCAGCATCGCCTGCGAGGGGTCGAGAATACGCATCACGATCTTCTCGCCGAAGAGCGTGGGGCAGGTGCTGACGCGGAAGTCGATGGCGCGGGACTTCGACAGCTTCATCTTGATGCGGCCGTCCTGCGGGACGCGCCGCTCCGCAATATCGAGACGCGACATGACCTTGAGGCGTGCCGACAGTTTCTGTGCGAGCGCCACGGGCGGCTGCGCGATCTCCTTCAGCACGCCGTCCATGCGGAATCGAACCCGGTATATCTTCTCGTAGGGCTCGAAATGGATGTCCGAGGCGCCGCGGCGGATGGCATCGAGCATCACTTTGTTGACGAACCGGACGATGGGCGCATCTTCCACATCGTCGCGGCTGAGCTTGTCCTCAGCCTCGTCGTCGCCACCAGTTACCTCGAGTGATTCGAGGTCGACGTCATCTTCGCCAACGAGCGGAGAGATCGCGGCTTCGGCCTGCTCGATGGCCTTGTCGATGGCCTTCTGAAGCTTGTCTTCCTCGACCAGCACCACCTCGATGCTGAGGCTGGTCTGGAATTTGATCTCGTCGATCGCGTGTTGGTTGGTCGGGTCCGCGACCGCGAGGAACAGCCGCCTGCCGCGCCTGAAGATCGGCAGCACACGATGCTTGGCGATGAGCTTGTCGTTGGCGACCCGGACCGTTTCCGCGTCGAGGTTGATCGCGTCCAGGTCGAAGAGGGGAACGCCGAATTCGTTCGAAGCAGCTACCGCAATATCCCGAGCACTGGCAGCGCCGCTCGAGACGAGCTGGGTAACGATATTGGTGCGACGCTCCCTGGCCGCATTCATGGCCTCGAGCATGGCCGCCTCGTCGACGACCCCGTCCTGTACCAGGCGTTGCGGCAAACCTCCGAGTCCGGAGCGTGCGCTGCCAAGCGCCAGAGAAGCGTTCTCGTTCATGGACTTACGATAAGCGGATCCGCCCCGTGGAGTTCAAGTCTACCCGAGCCGGGGGCTCAGGCAATTGTCATATCTTCGCCATGGTGGCACAGCCCTGATCCCCCCTGCGTGAACGGCTTCCCAAAAGAGAAAGCCCCTCCGGAGAGGGGCTTCCTGGGTCCTTTAAGGAAGGGGAACTTAGACGCGGCAGTTCGACGGGACGTACTTGTCGTTGGCCGCGCTGGACACCTGGCACAGCCAAGTGATCGCGTCCGTGGGGACCGACCCGGTGACGAGAGCGGCGCCGTCCACCTTCGGGGTCAGAGTGAGCGTAACGCCAGCAGCCACGCTGCTGTAAACGACCGTGATCACACCCGTGGTGCTGCTGACCGTAACGCTGTTCACGTTGGTCGTGGACTGGGGCGATGTCCAACCGAGCACCAGACTCGAGGCCGCGTTATCGGCGTTCTCGGCAACGGTGGTCTCAGCGGCAGCCGCCAGGTTCAGACCTTCAGTGATGCGGGCACGGATGACGTAGTTCTGGTAAGCAGGAATGGCGATGGCCGCCAGGATGCCGATGATCGCTACGACGATCATCAACTCGATCAGGGTGAAACCCTTTTGTAGAGACTTCATGAGAAACGCTCCTCGACGATTGATTTGATGTTTCGCAAAGCGGCGCCAAGGAGCGCCTGCTGGGTGGTTAAAAGCAAGGCCTATGCCAAAGGACGGACTATTTAATAACCTATTGAATATCAAAGTAAAAGAGACTCTCGGCTTGGCATCGTGACTTGACTTAGTATGGTGGTCGCTGACCAGCGACGCCGAGGGAAGCGTCACAAACTGACGGAAATTGTCATGAGTCACCAGACGGCGGGCGTACTGGGCGCGGCCACCAACAATCTGCCGCTGCACCCGGTCAGCGTCTATCGGCAGCCGAAACAGCAACTGGAACCGGTTTGAATCTGACGAGCCAATCACACCGACCCGCTTTCGGCGAAAGACATAATGCCCGCGGCGCGCTCGGCTATTCTTCGCGCCGCAACTACACTGCCGAGGCGCGCGCCGCGAGCGGCGGCCGTGCCATACGAGATTTGAAATGGCTGCAATCGCCTGCCTAACAAACAGTATCGAGCCATCCGAGACACCTGAGCTCGAGCTCACCATTCTCATGCCCTGCCTCAATGAGGCGGAGACCGTCGCGACGTGTGTGCGTAAGGCAGAGGGCTTCCTGCGGAGAGCTGGCATCGCGGGCGAGGTACTTGTGGCGGACAACGGCTCGAATGACGGCTCGCCGCGGCTCGCGGCGGAAGCCGGCGCAAGGGTTGTCCACGTGGAGGCCAAGGGTTACGGGAGCGCTCTGCTCGCGGGAATGAAGGCGGCGCTCGGCCGCTACGTGATCATGGGCGATGCGGACGACAGCTACGATTTCTCGCAGCTGGATGCCTTTGTCGAGTCCCTGCGCGCGGGCAGCACCATGGTCATTGGCCATCGCTTTCGCGGCGGCATCCGCCGCGGCGCCATGCCATGGTTACATCGATATCTCGGCAACCCCGTGCTCAGCTTCCTCGGGCGGCTCTTCTTCTCGTGCGGCATCGGCGACTTCCACTGTGGCCTGCGTGGGGTGAATCGCGACGCGGCGTTGCAGTTGCGACTGCAGGCGCCGGGCATGGAGTTCGCGAGTGAGATGATCGTCAAGGCGGCGCTGTCCCGCTGGCGGATAGCGGAAGTTCCGACGATCCTTTCACCTGCGGGCCGGTCGCGGCCGCCGCACTTGCGCAGCTGGCGGGACGGCTGGCGGCACCTGCGTTTCCTACTGATGATGAGTCCGCGGTGGCTGCTCCTTTATCCCGGTGCCTGCCTGATTGCCGCGGGTCTTGCGGCGGAGTTGGCGATCCTGCGCGGGCCGATAGTCATTCGCGGCGTCGGGTTTGACGTCCACACCATGCTCTATGCCGGCGGTGCCACGATCCTGGGGTTGCAGCTCGTGTTGTTCTCCCTCGTGGCGCGGACAGTCGGTGTGGTCAAGAATATCCTCCCGATGACCAACAACCTGGAGCGGTTCCTGCGGCTCTTCACCCTGGAACGGGGCATCATCCTCGGCGCTTCCATCGGGCTCGCCGGCTTGGGGCTCGCGGTTTATTCGGTCGGCAACTGGGCCCGCGCCCGCCTCGGCGCCCTCGATCCGGTATCGATGATGCGCATCGCGATTCCATCGGTCACCTTCATGTTGGCCGGCGGCGAGATCCTGTTTGCCTCATTCCTCCTCGGGCTGATCGACGTTCGTCCATCGGATGAGAATCGCGCATGAGCTCAATTGAAGAGGCGCTGGTACTTGCCCGGCGTCCTTCTTTACTCGCGACATTGACCCGCGTCGTCACTGCGCCGAGGTTTCTCGTCTATTGCTGTTGCACCCTGGCCGCGCTGCTCACGAGTTATCACCTCGGCAAGGATGTGTCGTGGGACACTCTCGACTATCACTTCTATGCGGGATTCAGTGCCCTGCACGACCGCTTCGGCCAGGACTATTTTCCGGCGGGTCCGCAGACCTACCTGAATCCTTACGCTTTCGTCCCGTTCTATCTGCTGGCCGTTTCAGGTCTCACTGACCTCCAGACCGCTTTGATTCTGGCGGCCCTACAGAGTGTCATTCTCTGGCTGGTATACGAGCTGGCGCTGGCAATCGCGCCGCCCGCGAAGCCGCCACAACGCCTGGTCATCGGGATCTGCGCGGTAGTGCTCGCGTTCGCCAATCCGGTTCTCATCAATCAGCTCGGCTCGAGCTTCGCGGACATTCTCACGGCAGAGGTGGTCGTCGCCGGGTGGCTGTTACTCGCCGGCGCCGTTCACAAGCAAGGTGCTCTGAGAGTTGCGCTTGCAGCGCTCCTGCTGGGCAGCGCATGCGCGTTGAAGCTGTCGAACGCTTTCCCCGCCGTCTGCGCGGGCGTCATGGTGCTCCTGATTCCAGGGAGTTGGCGCAGCAGGTTGCGATACGCAGCGCTCTTTGCCGTCGCAGGCTTTGTAGGCTTTGTCGTGGTTGCCGGCCCATGGTGCATTCGTCTGCAACAGCACTTCGGTAATCCGTTCTTTCCGTTTTTCAATGGCATCTTTCGGTCGTCGCAGTTTCCGACTGCGCCTACCGTTGACTACCGGTTTATTCCCTTTTCGCTCACGGCGGCGCTTTGGCGCCCGTTTGCCATCGCTCTCCCGGACGGCATGGTCCACGTGGAGTTGGCCGCACCGGATCTGCGATATGTGTTTCTCCTGGTGGTGGCCACGCTGTCACTTCTGGCCTGGGGTTGGAACCGCCGGCATGGGGGCGCCTCGGCGCGCCTCAAGGCGGCAGGTGACAGCTCCGGGCGGGCGCTCTGGGCGCTCGGGCTGGCCTTTCTCGCCGATTGGATACTCTGGCTGACAGAGTCCGGTAACAGCCGCTATTTCATTCCCATGGCGTGTGTTGCCGCGGTTGTCGCCGTCGGCATGCTCTTCCGCTTCGGCTCGGAGTGGCCGAGAGTCCGTAACTATCTGCTGCTCGCCGTCCTTGCCGCGCAGCTCTGTCAGCTTTACTACGGTACGCAGTATTCTTCGACCGTTCCTTGGGACGACCAGCCCTGGTTCCAGGTCTCCGTGCCGAAGACTCTGGCCAGCGAGCCCGAACTCTATTTCACCATCGGCATCCAATCGAACGCATTCCTCGCGCCCTATCTGGCGTCGGATTCCGGATTCATCAATCTTGAAGGCAACTACACGCTGGGCCCCGGTGGAGCGAATGGCAGGCACATAGAGGCATTGATCCGGCGCTATTGGCCGCACGTACGGATTCTCGTGCGCGACCCGCGGCGCGATGCGGGCCACGAGCGCTCATTGCCGAAGCTGGTCAATGAGGACGATGCGCTGGAGCCCTTCGGGCTGCGGTTGGATAGCAGCAGCTGTGAACGCATCGTCGCCAGGGCCGTGAGCTCACCGGTAGTGGGTATGCTTGCGGGCCGGTCGCCTTCCAGGCTGACCGCTGCGGAAGTCGAAACCGGATACTTCGTCTCCTGCCCGGTCGTGGCCGCGAAGGCTCCTGATGCGGCACTGGTCGCGGACCAGAGCAACGCCGACCTGGCACTCGATCGCCTGGAGGACGCATGCCCAGCGCTGTTTCAGCCGCGGCGGCCGGCGACCTATCTACTCGGTGACCGGGCGGGAGCCCATATCTGGGCTCGAGAGTATTCGAGCACCGATTTCATCGCATGGACGTCCAGGGGCTGGGTGCACTTCCAGAGGCTCATGCGGCAGGAGGGGTATGCCGGCCAGGAAAGCGCCTGGGACAAGGCACCGCTGCGCGTCAGCTGCGGTCGCGGCGCGGACGGTTACTTTCTTCAAGTGACGGGACTGCACTGAGGGCCGTCTGATGGTCTCTCTGGAGAATTCGGCGCCGCTGCCGCGAACCGCCGCCCCATGGCTAGCGGCAATGCGACGGATCGTCGCCTCCCACAGGTTCTGGGCCTACAGCGGCTGCACACTGCTCGCGGTCCTGAGCAGTTGGTGGCTCGGGAAGGACGTGCTGTGGGACACGATTCATTACCACCTCTACGCCGGGTTCAGTGCCCTCCATAATCGCTTCGACCTCGACTACTTCGCTGCCGGGAACCAGTCGTATCTGAACCCTTACGGCTACGTGCCGTTCTATCTGCTGGCGACCTCCGGATTGACGGCGTTCCAGGCCGCAACGGTGCTCGCGGTCTCGCAGAGCGCGATCCTGTGGTTGAGTTACGAGCTCGGAGTCGCGGTCGCACCTCCGGAAGATCCGCACACCCGCGTCGCAATGGGAGTGTCTGCGGCGGCGCTCGCGTTTGCCAATCCCATCCTCATCGATCAGTTCGGGTCCAGCTTCGCGGACATCACTACCGCGGAACTGATACTCGCGGGCTGTCTGCTCCTCATCGTTGCGTTTCGCATGCCCGGCGCATGGCGCATCCTGGGTGCTGGTTCCCTGTTCGGCGCCGCGGCTGCCTTGAAGCTGAGCAATGCCCTGCCGGTTGCGGCACTCGTGATCGTGCCGCTCTTCCGCCCGGTTGGGTGGCGCAGGCGCCTGGGCGATGCGGCACTTCTCTGTGTGTGTGTGGGTGTGAGCTTTGCGCTCATCTCGCTGCCGTGGTCCCTGCAGCTGGAGCGGCATTTCGGCAATCCGTTCCTTCCGCTCCTGAACGGTGTGTTCCGCTCCCCCCAGTACGTCAACGGGGCGGGTCTGGAATCTCGCTTCATCCCGTCGTCGCTGGCCGCGGCCCTGTTGCGTCCATTCACTATCGCAACGCCGGTCCGGATGGTGCACTTCGAGACCGCCGCTCCCGATCCCCGGTATCTGATTCTGCTGCTCGCCGCAATAGCGACTCTTGCGTGGCGGTTTACGCGCTACCGGTTGGGGCAGTCCGTAGCAGACGGCCCGTGCGGATTGCCTGAGAAACGGGCGCTGACAGCGCTCGGATGCGCATTTCTCATCGATTGGATCATCTGGCTGGCGATATCCGGCAACAGCAGATATCTCCTGCCCATGGCGTGCGTATCCGCCGTGATCGCCGTCGCACTGCTGTTCCGAATGTTGGCCCGATGGTCGCGGCTCCGTTACGGCGTCGTTGCGGCGGTGCTGGCTGCTCAGATCTGGCAGGTTTACGCCGGCACGGAGTTCCGCACGCCGCTTCGCTTTCCCTGGAACCACGGTCCCTGGTTCGACGTCGCGAAGTTGCCCGCGGCCGACTCGAAGCCGGCTCTCTATTTCAGCGTGGGAGTCCAGTCCAATGCCTTCATCGTGCCTTTCCTGCCGGCCGGCTCGGGCTTCATCGACCTTGACGGCGATTATGTGCTCGGCCCGCTTGGCGCCAACGGCGCCCACGTTCGCTCGCTGATCCGGCGATTCGCGCCTCATCTTCGCGTGCTCGCCATCGACGCGCGGGTCGATGCCGATCGACGAACCGATGCTCCGGATGCCGCCAACCTCGATGATGCGCTGGCACCTTTCGGGCTGCGCGCCGCGACGAATCGCTGCTCCAGGATCGTGGTCCCCGCCGTTCCCAAGTTGCGCGTCGCTACCATCGGACACGCATTACCCAACCTGCCGTGGTCGGCCTGGTACACCCTATACCTGGTCACCTGCGACGTAGTGGAAGACCCGGGCGCCTACCGTGCCATGTTGCCTGCGTTGCAGTCGGCCGATCGGGTCCTGGACCGGGTGGAAGATGCATGTCCCGCAGTCCTCCAGCCCCGCCGCTCGCTCACAATGCGCGTGAACGACAGATATCACCACGACGACTGGGTACGTCGGTACGGAAACACCGACACCGATGCATGGGTCAGCGGCGGCCGCGTACTCTTCGAGTCGGCGCTAGGCGGCGATACCGTGCATGATCTCGGACCGGTGAGCGCCTGGGAGAAAGCGCCGCCGCCGCGGATTGCATGCGGACGTACGGAAGACGGCCATTTCTATATGCACACCGCTCGATGAGGCACCGTGGCACTGGGACCAGCAATCCGCCGATTACTGGGGCCACGCCTGGCCCGGGCCGCGGGACGCCGCTACCGCGCCGTATTCGTGGACCTCGACAAACTTGCCGACACGCTCGCCATCATGGTACCGAAGGATGCGCACCTGCTCGATGTTGGTGGCGGTGACGGCGAGCCACTGAACCACCTGTTGGCGCGCCGGCCCGACATTCGCGTCACGACTATCGATACCGCTCCAGTCGTGGGGCAATGGATCGACGACCAGTTCGAACCCCGCGTCACTCGCCTGCCTGGCACGAGCATCATCGATTATGTGGCAAGAGGCGCGGTCGCTCCGCAAGCGGTTCTTCTTGCCGACGTGATGCACCATGTGCCGCCGGGCTCCCGGCCGGCACTCGTGCACTGCCTCGGTAACCTGCTCGAGCGAACTCCGGGTCTCAAAATCATCGTCAAGGACATCGAGCCGGGTACATGGCGCGCGTGGCTCGCGTGCTGGACGGACCATCACATAACTGGAGACAAGGGAGTGATCCCAATCTCCCAACAGGAGCTTCATGGGTTGTTCACCGCCGAGCTTGGGCCGCTGCGCTGTGAGCATTCGGACCTGATCGCCGAGGACAGCCCAAACTATGTCGTCGCCTTTTCCCGCTAGGCAACCACCAGCCGCCGCGCCCTGGGACCGTGCGCGCGTGGTCGTCCCGGTGCGCAACGGCGGCGCGCGGTGGCGGGAGGCTGCCGAGGCGTTGCGCCGGTCCGTGCCCGACGCCTCGCTGATCACTGTCGTCGATTCCGGCTCCAACGACGGCAGCGATCGGATCGCAGCGGACAGCGGGTTCGAGCTCATCCGCATCGATCCGAAGACGTTCAATCACGGGCGGACGCGGCAGATGGCCATCGAGCAGTGTTGTTCGGGTAAGGAGTTCGTGGTTCTTCTGACGCATGACGCAGTGCCCGACGACGCACGCGCCCCCAGCGAATTGCTGGCCGCATTTGCCGATCCGGAGGTCGGCGCAGCGTATGGTCGCCAGCTGCCTCATCGCGATGCCCGGCCATTCGACGCGCACATCATTCTCTTCAACTACGGCGATCACAGCGAGACCCGATCGCTTGCGGATGTCGCCCGCCTCGGCATCAAGACTGCCTATCTCTCCAACTCCTTCGCTGCATATCGGATATCGGCGCTGCAGGCCTGCGGCGGTTTTCCCGACCACCTGATCCTGGGAGAGGACGCCGCTGTAGCAGTCAGGATGCTGTTATCGGGCTGGAAGGTGAGATATTGTGCGGAGGCGAGGGTTCGCCACTCGCATTCCTACACCACCCGCCAGGAATTGCAGCGTTATTTCGACTTTGGTGTGATGCACACGCAACTTCCGGAGCTGTTGCGGCATTTCGGGGTAGCAGAGGGGGAAGGGGCGAGGTTCGTGATGTCGGAGTTGCGTTATATGGCGGCCCGTGCGCCCTGGCTCCTGCCGCTCGTTCCGGTGAGGAACGCCGCGAAGTACGTCGGCTACCGTCTCGGCCGGATGTACCTGAGGCTTCCCCGGGCCTCGTGCCGACGATTGAGCATGACCAAGGTGTATTGGGACGGGGGAGCCGCCGGAAACGCCGGCGCCCGCTAGGCAGCGGCCTGCCGATCGCGCGCCGGCAGGCGGTACGTGAACAGCCATTGTCCCACGAAGCTCAACGGTGTGTTGACGAAGGCAATGAGAATGGCGGCTCCCAGGTACCACATGTGCAGCACATCGACCAGAAGCTTCAGTGCGAGCGTGTTCGTGCACAGCAGGACCGCATTGACGGCCATGTAGCGCATGGCACCCGTGTGGTTGACAGACTTCGACAAGAATGTGAATCGCGCGTTGAGTAGATAGCCCACGAGGTTCGATACTACGAACGAGGTGACGTACGCCACCAGGTAGTTCACTCCCGCCAACTCGTGGAGTCCGGCCAGAATCGCCAGGCCGAGTGAGAAGCAAGTGAGCCCCACGGCACAGAATCGCATGAGCTTGCGGAGACGCGTCATCATCGCCGCACTTTGGAGCGGGCGAACTGGGAGAGCAAGCGCAATCTGCCGAATTTGCAGGGTGGTGGCGCTCGCTCCCGACCCCGTCGGGCCGCGATTCTGCCAATCGGGTCACACAGCGGTCCACTGAGGCGCGGACATAATGCGATACTTCCGGGTCTCGGGTCGAGGCCGACCGGGTGGCGCGCGAGCAGCTCGATGAATGATGCAGAGGGCCAGATGTCCGAAACGACTCGTCCGGTCGCCCGGGACGGCGTTGCGCCCGGGCAATTGACCAGAGCGCTCATGTCGGCGCAAATCGCAGATCGTCTCCTGGGATCTGCGCCCGCACTGGCCCGGCAATGGACCGACACCGCCCCGATCAACTACTGCGTGCTCGATGATGTGCTTCCGGCCGCTTGGGCGGAGGAGATCCGAGCGGCGTTCCCGGACCCCGGTGCGATGACCCTCAGGCGCAGCCTGCGGGAGCTCAAGTACGTGGCTGCGCAAATGAATCGGCATCATCCGCTGCTGGAGGAAGCCATCTACGCTTTCCAGTCGCCGGAGGTGGTTGCAGCCATCGAGCGGATCACCGGCATGTCCGCGCTCGAGCCCGACGAGAAGCTCTATGCCGGGGGCATCTCCCTCATGGCGCCCGGCCACTTTCTCAATCCACATATCGACAATTCGCACGATAAGACGCGGCAGCGATATCGCGTCCTCAACTTGTTGTATTACGTAACTCCCGGCTGGGCCGAGGGTTGCGGCGGCAACCTGGAGCTGTGGCCGCAAGGTCTGCGCGGGCCGCAGACGACGATCGTCAGCCGCTTCAACCGCCTGGTCGTGATGCTCACCCATCGGGGTTCGTGGCATTCGGTGTCGCGAAACTCGACGGATGAGCTTCGCTGCTGCGTCTCGAATTATTACTTTTCGCCCAGTCCGATCGGCGGCAGACACTACTATCACGTCACTGAGTTCCGCGGCAGGCCGGAGCAGACGCTGCGCGACCTTGCTCTCAGAGCCGACAACTGGGTGCGCACCTTCATCCGAACACGCTTCCCGCGCGCCTTCGCGAATCCGCACTTCTACGAGACACCAGCGGAGCCGCGGTCGGCCGAAGGTCCATCCAAGTGACGCGAAACGTGGAAGTATCAAGTATGGTGCAGGCATGATTCTTCAATGGTTCGACGCGCGCGAGGCCGCTGCGATAGGCGTGGCGCTGGCCGATCACTTCGTGCCAGATTCGAGCCTATCGGCGTCGGGACGAAAGAAGGCCGGCGCATCGAGAGACTGGCGCCAGGACGTGCCACGCCTTCGCCAGCGAATAACCCGTGAGGCCGGCTCGCTGAAGCTGAACCTCTTCAAGCGTGCCCGGCTGCTGAATTCCTTCAAGTGGAGGCTTTCCGAGCTGGGATTCGATGCGAAATCGGTGGAAGAGCTCACGCAAGTTGTCCTGATGCAGCTGGTCGTGAAGGGTGAGAGCGTCGCGACTCCTTCCGGCGACAGCGGTGTACGCGCAGACGGAACGGGAACCACGAGACGGCTGCCGAATCTCCTCGGTCAGGCTGACGCGGTGTTTGCGCAACGCAGGTATGCCGAAGCCGCAAAACAGTTGGAGGCAATAGTCGCCCTCGACGACCGCAACGGCGATGTGCATGCCAAGCTGGGCGCGGCCCTGTGCTGCGTGGGCCGGTATGCCGATGCGGAGCGCGCGCTGCGGCGCGCCATTGAACTCAAACCGAGTCTGGCCAGCGCTTATTTCAACCTCGGTACCCTGCTGCGCGACAAAGGCGAATTCGCGGCCTCGGAGACGGCCCTGCATCGCGCGGTTAAACAGGACCCGAAGAATGCCCTGGCGCTGGCGAGCCTGGGCCTCACGCTCGGCATGCGCGGCCGCCTGAGCGAGGCGAGGGAATGCTTCGGGAAGGCGCTGCGCCTGAAACCCCACGATGCGGGAACACTCAGCTCCCTGGGGTGGCTGGATGGTATAGAGGGGCGCTTCGAGGAGGCGGAAAAGCACTACTGGGCGGCCCTCGAGGCCGATCCGCGACATCCGGGCGCCCGGGCCTTGCTGGCCGGGCTGCGACGCATGACGGATGCCGACAAAGAGTGGCTCGCGGGCGCCGAAAGGACGCTCGCGGAAGGCGTGCCCCCGCTCGAGGAATCGAAGCTGCGCTATGCGGTCGGCAAGTACTTCGACGACGTGGGGAAGTATTCGAAGGCGTTCGAGCAATTCGAGCGGGCAAACGAGCTGCAGAAACTCGTGGCCGCGCCCTACGATCGCGCCGCCCGGACGAAATTTGCCGACGAAATGATCCGCGAGTACACCAAAGAGCGGCTGGCGCAGCCCGGGAAAGGCGCTTCGGGCTCCACGAGGCCGGTGTTCGTGACCGGCATGATGCGCTCCGGAACCTCACTCGTGGAGCAGATCATCGCCTCGCATCCTCAGGCCAAGGGTGCCGGCGAGCTGAACTTCTGGAATGAGGCGGCGCGTAAACAACAGGAGCCGTTGGACGAGGCGCGCACGAGGAAGCTGGCCGAGTCGTATCTGAGGATATTGCAGCAACATTCTGCGGATGCACTGCGCGTCGTCGACAAATCCACGTTCAATACCGATCATCTGGGACTGATCCACCTGGTCCTGCCGAAGGCCCGGATCATTTACCTGCAGCGCGATCCGGTGGATACGTGTCTGTCGTGTTATTTCCAGGACTTCGCCAACGTGGCGAGCTTCACCATGGATCTGTCGGACCTGGCGCATTATTGCCAGGAGCACCACCGCCTGATCGCGCACTGGCGCCAGGTGCTGGCGAGGGAGACGCTGCTCGTGGTTCCCTACGCGGAGCTGGTCGCCGATCCCGAGACCTGGAGCCGCAGGATCATCGAGTTCATCGGCCTCGAGTGGGATCCGCGCTGTCTGCGATCCCACAAGACGCAGCGAGCAGTGTTGACCGCCAGCAACTGGCAGGTGCGCCAGCCGGTGTATTCGCGGTCGGTGGGGCGTTGGCGCAATTACGAGAAATTTATTCGCCCGCTGCTGCAACTGCGCGATTTGAAATTCAGCTGATTCACAAAGCGCTTTTGTAGGCTGGGCGGGGGCTCGATAGCCTGGAAATGGAACTTAAAGTCATGAAACGACGACTATGGGACCTTGGAATTCCCGCGCTGATCCTAGTAGCCATTGCGGCGGCGATCGCGCCGGGCGCGCGCGCGGAACTGCGTACGCAACAGACGGTGGCCATGGTGCGGGCCGGACAGTTTGCGGCGCTCGACCGGTACTACGCCGCCGTTCAAGCCGGTTACGACGCTTGAAGCAACAGGGCGACACTTTGTGACCATGCTGAGAGTAATGGCTGCCCATGACGCTGCCAATGCGCCGTCCATCCTAAAAATCGATGCGCACGTTCCGATCTCGTTAAGAACAAAAACTCAATCCGTCGCCGGCGCAGGCTATATCCGATTGGGAAATTTCTACATAGCGGAACACCCGGGCGGCCGTCCCGTTGCGGACGATGTCTGTAAGCGGATTCTTGCTCTCACGAAGTCGCATCTCTTGGAAGTCGGACGAGATGCGAGCGGGTGGAATACTCTATATCGTGATCCAGCTGACAACAGATACTGGGAGTTGGTTTATCCGCAGAGCGGGCTGCATGGTGGTGGGCCTCCTGAGTTGCGATGTCTGACTACGGATGAGGCCCGACGGAAGTATGGCGCTCAGCTCGAGCAACAGCAGACGGAGCTTCAAAAGCTCATCCCGCTGGCTGTCGCAGATATGCGCTTACTCGATCCCTAGCTTCTTGATTCGATACCGCAGGGAGTGAGCTGCGGTGAAATGGTTATCATCAGCCTTGGCATGTCTGGTAATAATTACCTGTTCTTGTTCGGACGGTAATTTTGATGGTGAGCCGGCGCCGACCATTGTGGTGCTGAAAGCAGGCTCCATTACATTTACGGGTAAACCGACGGCTATGGCGCCTCCGAAGCAAGGGTCCCTTTCCGGCGAATTGAATTCTGTTTGCTTTGTATTGCAAGATGGTGTCGACTTACAGAACGCCGATGCCATGAATGAATTATTCAGAAAATTGATGAACGGCGTAACCATTCACGCCGACATTCAAATGTCATCCGGGAGGGTCATTCCGCTGGCGCAGCCGACAGAAAGTTGGTCCGAAGACGGCGTTGTACTGAAGCATGGGGAGTTTTCTGCTTGTTCTGCTCCTCCGTGCGGGGTAAAGGTCAATTCGGGAGAACTCGTGAGCAATTTCCGGGTTGCCGCAAATCCCGCCTTTACAGTCAAGGGTGTGTATTGGCGATCGGAACAGGACGCGGCGAAGTCTTCTGAGGAACGGGGGCAGAAGTCGGTGGTGTCTGCGGACTGCGTAGTACCTGGAAATGCCTTTGGGCAGATGTGACGTCAATCACGGGTAACTCCTGCGTGGAGTCCTATCGTGGGAGTCTGCAAGCGGATGCTAGGCGGAAGCCAAGTCATGAAACGACGACTCCGGGATTATGGGATTCTTGCTCTGGCTTCGGTGATGCTCGCTGGAACAACCGGTGGCGCGGCTCACCCCGCGCGTGCACGCCCGGAACTAGACGCGCAACAGACGGTCGCCATGGTGCGCGCCGGGCAGTTTGCCGTGCTCGACCGATACTACGGCTCAGTGCAGGCGGGCTACGATGAAGGATCGGTGTCCGACGAGAAGCTCCGAGCGGAGTTCCGCCACTTCTACGACGCATCGTCCGACCTTGCCGCGCACTATCAAGCATGGGTGAAAGAAACCCCGAAATCGTATGTAGCACACCTCGCCAGGGCGATCTACTACCTGAGGGTCGGAGAGGCGAGTCGCGGTAACAGGATCATTGCCGACACCTCCGAGACGCAGCTGACAGGCATGGATGCCGCATTCGGCACGGCAACCCGGGAGCTGCAGGAATCGCTTCCTCTGGAGAGCAAGCCGCTCCTTACCGTGTTTTACCAGCTCGACATCGGAAAGTTCGAAGGGGATGCGGCCCAAAACGGTCAGCTGCTGCGGGCATCGCTGCGGATAGACCCCAAAAATTTCATCGTCCGCGATATGTATGTCCAGACACTGATGACGGCTTGGGGCGGCAGTACGGAAGAGATCAGAGCCTTCGTAGCTGCGAGTAAAGCCGCGGGGCTTTCGGCCAGACAAGTGAATGATCTGCAAAGCGTCGTGTTCTCTGACGAAGCATGGATCGACGAGGTGCAGAACGAGAACTACGCGAGGGCGGCGGATGAATATCTCTCGGCCGCAAAGCTCTCGGGCGACGATACATGTGTGCTTTGTGCCGGCATGATGTTGGCGAAGGGGGGTTATTTCGTGCGTGCGGCCTCGGTGCTCACGCAATACCTGGCTCGCCACCCCGACTCGGTCGAGGCGTTGGAGATCCGCGCAGATATGTATTTCAAGGTGGAACGGATACCCGATGCCACGCGTGACTGCAGGCGCTTGGCGGATCTGGGAGATGCCTACGGCCAGTACATCCTGGGACTGGCGTACACGTTCGGAATGTATGGCTTTCCAAAGGATATGGACGCGGCAGTGCGGTGGCTGCGGCCCGCGGCGGCGCAGGGGTTTCCAAAAGCGAGCCAGCTGTTGTCGGTCGCCATCGCCGAGCAACTCGCTCATCCGCGTCCGGCCGGCGCTACTCGATCCCCAGCTTCTTAATGCGATAGCGGAGCGCCCTGAAGCTCATGCCCAACAGCTTCGCTGCGGCGGTCTTGTTGTAGCGCGTCTTTTCGAGCGCCTTCACGATCGCGTCGCGCTCGATTCCTTCGAGATGCTCCCCGAGGGCGGCGCCGCCGGCCGCGGCAGGCGCTGATGCCAGGGCTGCTGGTGCCGTCGGGCGGGGAGTGGTGCGGAGCTTGATGTGCTCGGCGGTGATCACGCCGGTTACGCAGAGTGTTATGGCGCGCTCGAGGACGTTCTCGAGCTCGCGCACGTTACCTGGGAAAGGATAGGACTGGAGGAGCTCTAGCGCGTCGTCGCCCAGAGTCGGGGGTTGCTGGCCGGTGCGGCGCCCGAGTCTTTCCAGGATCGCCTGGGCTATGTCTGGAATGTCCTCGGGGCGCTCACGCAGACCCGGCACGCGCAGCTCGATGACGTTGATGCGATAGAACAGGTCCTCGCGGAAGAGGCCTTGAGCCACCAGCTCGGCGAGGTTCTTGTGGGTGGCGGAGAGGATGCGGACGTCAACCGTTTCCTCGCGCGACTCGCCGACGGGGCGCACGGTCTTTTCCTGTACGACACGAAGGAGTTTGACCTGCATGTGCAGCGGCAGGTCGGCTACCTCATCGAGGAACAGCGTGCCGCCTTCGGCGGTTTGCACCAGTCCCTTCTTGTCGGCGACGGCGCCCGTGAAGCTGCCGCGCTTGTGGCCGAAGAGCTCGCTTTCCATCAACTCCGTCGGGATCGCGCCGCAGTTCACGGCGACGAAGGGGCCCTCACGGCGGGCGCCTGACTCGTGAATCATGCGGGCGACCAGCTCTTTGCCCGTACCCGACTCACCGTAGATGTGCACAGGTGCCTGGCTGCGTGAGACCCGCGAGATCATCTCGCGCAGCTGCTCCATCACCTGCGAATGGCCGATGAGACGGGCGCTGCTGGGATCGGCGGCTGGATCCGGCGACCCGCCGGTGCCCAGGCGGATGGCGCTGCCGACGAGCTTGCGCAGGACGCCCAGGTCCAGCGGCTTGGAGACGAAATCGAACGCTCCGAGCTTCAGTGCGCGGACGGCGGACTCGACGTTGCCGTGAGCGGTGATCACCGCGACCGGCACGGTCGAGCGGTTCTCCTGGATCCAGGCGACGAGGTCGAGGCCGTCGCCGTCGGGCAGACGCATATCGGTGAGGCAGAGGTCGAACGCCTCGCTCTTGAGCAGCTTCCTGGCCGTGGTCACGTCGCCCGCGGTCCGCGTGCGCAGATTCATGCGGCTCAGGGTCAGGCTGACGAGCTCGAGCAGATCGGGCTCGTCGTCCACGATGAGCACGGTCGGCTTGGCCGGCTCGGGGCGGACGCTCGTCAAAGGTGAGTTCAATGCCCGGCCTCCCAACGTCGCGGGTCTGCGAATACCAGCCTAAAAACGCTTCCGCCGCCGTGACGCGGCTCATAGAGCAGCGTTGCGCCATTGGTTTGGGCCAGTTCCCGGGCCAGAAAGAGACCCAGTCCCGTTCCCCGGCCCCCCGTAAAGAAGGGCTCGAAGATACGGTCGACGTGCTCAGCCGCCACTCCAGGCCCCCGGTCGGCGACTTCGAGGAAGGGGCGGCCATTGGACATCAGGCGGCCGCAGCGCATCTCGATGGCGGACTCGGCCCCGGACGCCTGCCGGTCCGGGTAGGCGTAACGCATGGCGTTCTCGCAAAGGTTCCACACGATCTGCCGCAGCTGGCTGGCATCGAAGCGGACCTCGATCTCGACCGTCGGGCCGCTGACCCGGATTCGCTCGCGCGGCCACTGCATCGTCTCGACGAACTCCTCGCAGAACTCATCGCTCCAGGTCTGCAGCGGCAGGCGCTCGAGGCGTGCCTCCTCGCGCCGTGAGAGCCTGAGCACGCTGTCGATGATGCCGCTCACCCGCTCGGCATTGTTGCGGATGATCTCGGTCAGTCGCCGGTCCTCCGGCTCGAGATTCTGCGATTCCGCGAGTAACTGGCCGGCATGGCTCATGGCGCCGACGGGATTGCGGATCTCGTGCGCGATGCTGGCGCTGAGTCTCCCGAGGGCCGCGAGCTTGGATTGCTGAACTTTCTCCGTGATCAGGCTCGTGTCCTCCAGGAAGACGAGCACGGGGGGAGGCGTCGAGGTGCCAAGCGGCGCGAAATGCGCCCGGATGACCTGCGCGCCGTCGGCGCCGACAAATGTCTGCTCCAGTGCCGGAAAGACGCCGGTATCGCCGCTGTTCTGGCGCCAGCGCTCGAGCAGATAGAGCAGTCGCGGCGAGGATTCGCCGAGCAGTGCATCCGGATAGGCCTTGTCATCACCGAGCATGTGCGCCGCCGACTCATTGATCAGGCGGATGCGGTCCTGATCGTCGACCACGAGGATGCTCTCGCGCAGATGCTGCACGATGTACTGCGACAGTTGCGCGAGATTCGCGAGATCAACCTCCTGGCGGCGCAGCGTCGCCTCGCTTTCCCGGATGCGGTTGGCTAGCGGCCACGCGAGCACTGCGATCGCGAACAACACCACACCCAGCACCCCCGCCGTGGTGTATTCGGCAAAGTGGTGCAGCGGCGCGCTCAGGCCGACCAGGAACTGCTGCACCAGCACGGCGAGCGCCGCCATCGCGGCGATCAGCAGCGCGTCGCGGTGCTTGGCCAGCGTCGCCATGGCGAGCACGGGCAGCACGAGGAGGATGCCTAAGCCGCTCGCCACGCCGCCGCTCGCGTAGAGGATGAGTCCGATCGCCCCCGAATCCACGCTGGCGTTGACGAGGGCTACCAGGCGGAGCGTCGACCACCGCAGCCGCCGCGCGATGATGAGAAGCACCGCCGCCGTGAGGTAGAGCACGCAGGCGGAGACGAAGAGGCCAGGGTGCGCCACCACGGAGAGCGGCGCGCCCGACAGCCATAGCGCGCTCAGCAGAACCACCG
>Ga0335073_10004782_pt1 | contig 18975 bp, 15 predicted proteins | sample Lox_Sample_22_FD_207093 | JGI IMG/M metagenome (GOLD analysis project Ga0335073, IMG submission 207093) | Soil microbial communities from Loxahatchee National Wildlife Refuge, Florida, United States - Lox_Sample_2.2 | ecosystem: Environmental > Terrestrial > Soil > Wetlands | place: USA... | reverse complement strand
GGTCCGCCGATCATCATGCAGTAGCCGCGCTCCAGGCCCCACACGCCGCCGCTGGTGCCGACATCCACATAGTGAATGCCTTTGGGCGCGAGTTCCTTGGCGCGACGAATGTCGTCGATGTAATACGAATTGCCGCCATCGATAAGGATGTCGCCTGCTTCGAGGTACGGAACGACGGCGGCGATGGTCTCATCCACGGCGGCCGCAGGAACCATCAGCCACACGGCGCGCGGCTTGCTCAGCTTCTTCGCCAGGTCCTGCAGCGAGCTGGAGCCGACCGCCTTCTCTCGCGCCAGTTCCTCGACCGCTTTGGGGAACATGTCGAAGACCACGCATTCGTGGCCCGCCTTCATCGCGCGCCGCACCATGTTGGCGCCCATACGTCCCAAACCAACCATTCCCAGTTGCATCGATTCGCTCCTCTTGAAGTTTTCTTTTACCACGGAGACACGGAAAACACAGGGATGGGGGATTGAGGATCAGGGATCAAGGAGTGGGGACTAGAGCTAGGCTGGCAACTAGAGGAAATTCTTGCTACTCCCTAATCTCTAATCCCTAACCTCTAGTCTCTGAACCCTCTGTGTTTTCCGTGTCTCCGCGGTGAATACAGTTTCTACGCGCCCTTGGCCAGCACCATGCTTTTCGATTCGATCACCTTCATCAGGTCGTTCCACGAGTCGGTAAACGCCTTGGCGCCTTCCGTCTGCAATTGCGCAGCGAGCGCGTCAATATCGATGCCGGCCTTACCGAACTCGGCCAGCACCTGTTCGCAGTCTCCCCCGTCGCGCGGCATCACGCCGCCCACCTGGCCGTGATCGGCAAGCGCCTTCAGCGTGCCCTCAGGCATGGTATTCACGGTGTTGGGAGCCGCCAGTCCCGTTATGTAAAGTACGTCTGAAGCCTTGGGATCTTTGGTTCCAGTACTGGCCCAAAGAAGCCGTTGCGGATTGTAACCGGCTTTCACGATGGCCTGCCACCGCGGGCTCGCGAGCAGATCGCAATACGCCTTGTAGATGCGGCCCGCAATCGCGATTCCCAGCTTGTCGCGCAAGGCTTCCGGCGTCTTGCCCATGACGGCGACGTCCCAGCGGCTAATGAACACCGAGGCCACGGAGCCGACCCCAGTATCGAGACCGGCTGCGATACGCCGCTCAATGCCGCGCAAGTAGGCTTCCGCCGCGGCGAGGTACTGCTCGCGCGAGAACAGCAACGTAACGTTCACCGACACGCCGGCAAGAATCGCTTCCTCAATTGCCGGCAGGCCTTCCTTTGTACCGGGAATCTTGATAAACAGGTTGGGACGGGCGGCGCGCGCGTGCAGCTCCCTGGCTTCGGCCAGCGTGGTCGCGGTGTCATAGGCCAGCAGCGGCGAAACCTCCAGCGATACCCATCCGTCCACGCCCTTCGTCCCATCGTGAATGCCGCGGAACATATCGGCGGCGCGCGTCAGGTCCTCCAGCGCGAGTTCAAAAAACAGCGCTTCGCCGGACTTGCCGTCGCGCATTTTGCGCTGGATCGCCGGATCGTAGGTTGGGCTGTTCTTGATCGCGTGGTCGAAAATTGTCGGGTTGGAGGTCAGGCCAGTCACGGACAGATCGTCGATATAGCGTTTCAGGGTGCCGGTATCGAGCAGATCGCGGGTGATGTTGTCCAGCCAAAGGCTCTGGCCCAGCTCGTGCAGTGCTTGCGTAGCTTTCATCGATCACCTCGAACTCAATCGCGCGCAGTATCAGGCCGGCAAAGCGGTTGCAAACGATAAGTTCTGCAGAATACCCCGATGCGGCGATGCGCGCGAGAACAGGCCTGATACTATACACCCGCCAAGACCACTGCGGGTGTGAATGTACGAAGTCAGCGGTCAGCAATCGGCAGTCGACTGTCAGCCCTGGAAGATCGTGCTGCAGTTGGGTCGCAGTCTTGAGATTCGAGAAGAACGGCCAAGGGACCAATTGCAACTGATTGCTGACTGCTGATTGCTCCGCCGTGAAAGGAGCCCCAACCATGGCCACGACAATTGCTGAGCTCGACAGCCGATTCCGCATACCGGGAGTTGCTCAACTGATGGCCGGCAACGGCAACTGGCCCAAGGTGCAGGTGACCGCGCCTGCCGCAGCGGGCGAGATCTACCTGCACGGCGCACATGTCACCTCCTGGAGGCCTACGGGGGCCGAAGAGGTCCTCTATCTGAGCCCGCATTCAATCTGGCAAGAAGGAAAAGCCATCCGCGGTGGCGTGCCCATCTGCTTTCCCTGGTTCGGCGACAAAGCCGGCGATCCTCGTGCTCCGGCCCATGGATTGGTGCGCACCAAAAGCTGGCAACTCGATTCCGTCGAACAGGTTGGCGATGCAGTCTCGGTCGCGATGTCGACGGAGAGTGACGACGGCACGCGGCAGTGGTGGCCGGCAGACTTTCGGCTCGCATACCGCGTTACGTTCGGTGCCGAACTCGTGCTCGAGCTGACTGTCGCCAATACCGGTTTGTCGCCTTTGCGTTTTGAAGAAGCACTACATGCCTACTACAGTGTGGGAGATGCAACATTGGCCCGGATCACTGGGCTCGAGGGCGCCTGGTTTATCGACAAGACCGACTCCTTTCGCGAAAAGCTGCAAAGGGCGACCGAGCTGGTCATCGCCGCCGAAACCGATCGCGTGTACCTGAACACTGAACACCCGCTGGAATTGAGCGACCCTGTCCTACAGCGTAGGCTCACGGTTGCGAAGGCGAATTCCCGCACGACCGTGGTTTGGAATCCGTGGATAGAAAAGGCCGGGGAGCTGAAAGATCTCGGTGAGGACCAGTGGGGGAAGATGCTGTGCATCGAGGTCAGCAATGTCGGCGATTTCGCGGTGGAGCTCGCTCCCGGCAAGCAGCACACAATGCGGGCGGAGATCAAGATCGCGTAGCCCTGGCGCTGTGAAGTAGGGGATTGGGGACTAGGGATTGGGGATTAGTTGCTGAGGGACTTAATCAGAGTCTCCCTAATCCCCAACCTCAATCCCCGGTCTCTCCAACCACCGCATCACCCCGTCCGTTCCACCCCCACATCGATCTTGCGCGGCGTGACCACAACCCGCGATAACATCCGGCGCTTCAGGCTCTCGTAAATCGGCTCGCTTTCCAGCAGCGTCGTCACCAGCATCGCCATGAGCGATGCGCCAAGCAATCCCAACGTCAGGTCGGCGCGGCCGGTCATCTCCACGGCCAGCACGATGCCGGTCAAGGGAGCGCGCACGCAGGCAGCGAAAAGCGCGCCCATGCCGACAATCGCACAGGCTCCCAGCGACAAGGCCGCACCAGGGTCCAGGTGATTGACCACGGCCGCAAATAACGCCCCCGAACAGGCGCCCAGCAGGATCATAGGGGCAAATAATCCTCCCGGCGCGCCCGCGGCATACGACCAGCAGCCCAGCAGAAAGCGCACAACGAACAAGCTGGCCAGCAGCGTGATCGTGAAATGGTTGGCGAGAATGGCTTGCGTGGGGCCCTCGCCGCCCCCGACCATTCCGGGTGCAAACCAGGCGACCGCGCCTACCACGGCGCCGATAATCGCCGCGCGCTTTAACGAAGAGATGCGGGACATCCTGTCGGTCAGTCGCAGCAGCCTCATGATGGCGGCGTTGTAGCAGGCGCCGGTGAGACCCAGCAGCGCGCCCAAGCCGAGAAACGGCCACTTGTTCCAGATGGCGGTCGGGCTCACCTGTGGCACGGTGAAGCTGAGGGTGTTGCCCAGCATGACCCGCATGAGCCAGACCGCAACCGAAGCCGCGGCCAGGGTGGCGATCAAAAGCCAGGGGGTAAAGCTGCTGGTTAGCTCTTCGAACACGAAAAGAGAGCCGCCGATGGGCGCGTTGAAGGCGACGGCCAGGCCCGCACCCGCGCTGGCCGCTTCCACCACGCGACGGTCTTCATCGTCGCGGACAAGATAGCGCGCGACCCAAACCCCGAAGGAGGAGCCCATCTGCACTGTCGGTCCTTCGCGGCCCAGCGCCAAACCGGAACCCATGGCGATGAGTCCACCAAAGAACTTCACCGGCACGACGACCGGGGACGCCGGTTCGGCTTCGCCGCTGAACACGGCTTCGACCCGCTGCACGCCGCTGCCTTCCGCCGTGGGCGCAAACTTCACCACCAGCCAACGCGCCAGCCCTGCGCCTGCCGCTCCGAGCGCCACCGGAATCAGCCATCCGATGTGCGGCCACCTACCCGCCCACGTGATCAATTCGCCACGCAGCCGGTCCGATACGATGAGGAAGTAGCGAAAGGCGCCGCCGACAAAGCCAATGAGAGCTCCGCCAAGAATGCTGGCAACAGCGAGGCGGATCACGCGCGAGTTCAGCAGGGTCATGAGCGGCGGCCCTCCCCCCATCTCGCCGATGCCGGCGCGCCGGGAACCCCAGTCCGGGTGGGCTTGCCCATTTTAAGCGGTTTTGGCGATGTCGTAGTCGGGTCGCAGGGCGTGCTCTCTAAATCTGTTACTATCCTCGCAATCCGATCCGCGAAAGAGAGCCATTGCCATGAAGCACGTCATCATTGTAGGCGGCGGTTTCGCCGGATTTCATTGCGCCCGCAAGCTGGCCGCGCATAACGACGTCCGCATCACGCTGATCGACCGGAACAATTATCAGCAATTCCAGCCGCTGCTATACCAGGTTGCCGCTGGCTTTCTCGCCCCCAGCAATGTTGCCTACAGCTTGCGCAATCTGCTTGTGCCCTATCCCTCGGTCGAGGTCAAGATGGATAAGGTGGTCTCTGCCGATCTGAAGACCTGCACCGTAACCACGATGCACGGCATGACTTACCAGGGCGATATTCTTGTGCTCGCGGCCGGATCGCAAGCCAACTTTTTCGGCACGCCAGGCGCCGACCAATTCAGTCTTCCGCTGTACTCGCTGCACGATGCCGAGCGGCTGCGCTCGCGCATTCTCGGGGTGTTCGAGGGCGCCGACCGCGATCCCTCGGTGATTCAGAAGGGCGCGCTTAATTTTGTGCTGGTAGGCGCCGGTCCGACAGGAACCGAAATGGCGGGGACTTTGGGCGACATGATCCATCACGCGCTGAAGATGGAGTATCCCAAGCTCCCCATCGAACATACGGGGATACACATTGTCGATATGGGGCACGCCGTTCTGAGCGCCTTTTCGCCCAAGGCCCAGGCTTATGCGGCGCAAAAGCTGGAGGAGCGCGGCGTGCAAATCCACCTGGGAATCGCGGTGAAAGAGGTCGGTGAAGGGCATGTGCTGCTCTCCGACGGCGAGCGCATTCAGACCCACACCGCGATCTGGGCAGGAGGTTTGCGAGCCTCTACGTTGTCGGGGAACTTGAGCGTGCCGCCTGGCCATGGCGGACGCATCGATGTCGAACCAGACCTGACGGTCAAGGGCTTTCCCCAGGTATACGCGCTCGGCGATTTCGCCAACATACCTGACCAGGAGGGCAAGCCATTGCCACAACTCGCCTCAGTGGCTGAGCAGGCCGGCAATTGGTGCGCCCGAAACATCATGGCCGACATCAACGGCGAGGCGAAGAAGCCCTTCCAGTATCTCGATAAAGGCATCATGGCGATGATCGGGCGCAGCGCAGCCGTAGCCGAGGTCGGACCTCACCATCATGAACTGCAGGGGCCCATCGCTTTTGCCGCATGGCTTGGCGTGCATGCCGCGCTGCTGACCACCAGGCAAGCCAAAATCGAGGCCTTTGTGGAATGGGCCTGGGACTACTTCAGCGCGGTCAAGGGCGACCAGGTGCTCGATCGCTTCCGCGAGGAGAAGATCGACTGGGATGCCGACCTCCCGCCGGGCGAGACCCAGGCAAGTACCTCTTGACCGCCAGTGCTGGAAGCATGTCGTCCGCTAGCCAAGCCGTACTGCTTTCCTGGTCCGTCCCGCCGGCGGCAAGCTTTGCGCTTGCGCTGACTGCGGTTGTTTATCTTCGCGGCTGGTTCCTGATGCGTTGGGCTCGCGTGCCGTTCGTCCCGGCCTGGCGGGCGATCTGTTTTCTGCTGGGACTGATCACGCTTTGGGTTGCGCTGGCTTCACCTCTCGACACCCTCTCCTCATTCATCATCACCGCGCACATGTTGCAGCACATGCTGCTGATGATGCTGGCGCCGCCGCTGATCCTGCTGGGCGCGCCGCTGATTCCGCTGGTGCGCGGCTTGCCGATATTCGCGGCGCGCGAGTTTGCCGGATCGTTTCTGAATTGGCGGCCGGCACAGCGAATCGGCAGCGCGCTGACCCGGCTGCCGGTTGCCCTCATCGTGATGGGAGTGGCGACGTTTGCCTGGCATACGCCGCGACTCTATGAGCTGGCGCTCTCGTCGAGCTCGTGGCACGAGCTTGAGCATGCCTGTTTCTTCATCGCTTCCCTGATCTTCTGGTGGCCGGTGGTGCAGCCGTGGCCAAGCCAGCCGCAGGCGCCGCGCTGGGCGATTGTGCCGTACCTGTTAATCGCCGATCTGCTGAACACGACGCTCTCAGCGATCCTGGTCTTTGCTGACCGCGTGCTTTATCCCTCTTATGCGGCGATGCCGAGGCTATTCGGCTTCTCGGCCCTGCACGACCAGGCTGCCTCCGGCGCGATCATGTGGGTAATGGGATCGATGGCGTTCCTGGTGCCGGCGGTCATCATCGCGGTGCAATGCCTATCGGGAAAAACCGTAGTGCTTAAATTCCAACCGATTCAGAGAGCAGATAACTCGCCAATCAATTGGCTTGCCCGGTTGTTTTCATTGGTTCCCGGGGGAATACGCCGGCGATTCGGCGCCCGCAAATTGGAGGCAATAACATTCGTCGTGTTGTTTACAGTGGCGGGTCTGTGCCTGGCCGCGCTGGCCTCACGCGATTCCGACGATGACAACCAGGTGCTGCGAATGCGAGGGACCTCGGGGCCCTTTGCGATCGCGGTTTTTGCTGCACCGGGAGAATTGCCGGCAGGCTCCAATACAGTCGCCGTGCTGGTGCAGGACCGCAACACACAGGAGGCGCTGCAGGATGCAGGAGTCGATATGTTCGCTCAGCAGAAAGATGGGGCGCAACCAACCTGGGTCGCTCGCGCGAGCGCGGAAGATTCGGAGAATAAGTTCCTGCAATCGGCTGATATCGAGTTGCCGAGCGAGGGCAATTGGTCGCTGTCCGTCCGCGTGAAACGCGGCCTCGATACTGCCGAATGGACGCTGCCGCTGCAGGTAGTGAAAGCAGACAGCGGTTTCGCCTTGCCCTGGGCGTACATCACTTTTCTGGTTCTCGCTGTGGTGCTGGGGCTTGCGTTCCTAGGGCATCACCGCGCGGGGCGAGCCATGGCGGCGCGCGATTTCACAGCCGTCATCCTGGGCGGCAATAAGCCGCTGACCTAGCTCCGGAAGCCCGGCCGAGCTGAGGCTGGATCCCTTCACCGTGGCACGCTTTCACGTCTGGAATCGCGTGTGCGTCCAAAGTTGTAGAAGCGGCGGGCCGGATCCAGATCTGCTCTGGCCTCGCTAGCGTAAAATATGTGCAGCTTCCCGAAATACTCAGGGCCATGTTGAAGCCGGGGCAGTTAGCACAATTCGTTTTCGCGACGCTCCTGTTGGTTTGGACACCGCTGTTCGCTCAACACTATCAGGGGCGAGACCACACCGTTTTCCATCGTCGTGCTCCGGCGCCGCCGAGCAAACACACTGCGGTGACTTCCGGCACGTCGTCGGTCACGCGGCTCCCTGTCGGCAACAGCGCTCACAGTGCCGATACCACGCGGCATCACGATGCCAGCCTCGTTCCTCCGGCCACCTCGACGGCGCCCCAGAATTCACAGCCCAGCCCGCTCCCGCCAAAATAGTCCACCCACAATCTTCGCCCCACAGTGCAGAATATAGGCCATGGAAATCTATTTCTTGCGCCACGCTAATGCCGGTGAGGCGAAGCTGAATCCCGAAAAGGACGAGCAGCGAACGCTCGACCAGCGCGGCATTGAGCAGTCCCACATTGTAGGACGTTCTTTGGCGGCACTGAAGCTGAAGCTCGACGCCATTCTCTCCAGCCCGCTGGTTCGCGCCAGGCAAACCGCATCCATCGTTGCGGGCGAGATCGGACAGGAGGACAAGGTCGTCACGGAGGAGGCGCTGCGGCCGGAGGCGAACTACGAGCAGTTCCTGCAATTGCTGGCGCGATACCGGGGCAAGGGGACGATCCTGATCGTGGGCCACAATCCCAGCCAGACGGAGTTCCTGAACCGGCTGGTGACCGGCGACTCCGCCGAGGCGATTGAGTTTAAGAAGGGGGCTATCGCCCGAGTGGACAAAGATGGGGGCAAGCCGGCCGTGCTCAAGTGGTGCATGCCGCCCAAGGTGGTGCGGGCGATTCAGCAGGCCGCAGCCAGCAGTTCGCGCCCGAAGACAGTCTCGAAATAGATTTTCTCTTGCTCGACTGCCCAGAGCTCCAGCTCGATCCCTTCCGGCGGCCGCGGCTTCAATATCAGGCGCACCCGTCCGTCCTGATGAATGCGGACCTGGAGTTCGCCGACGGCGGCGCGGCGTCCCTGATCGAGGGCCCGCGCCAGTCGCAGCAGTGCGACGGCTTTCGCGACATGGATCTGCTCGATGCCCGGCAAAATGCGCATTACGCGATCGCTGGGCGAGGGAAGCGATTTGCCCACATAACGCGCAATTGCGCCGATGATGCGCCGCTGCAACGGCGTGTAGCCGAAGATTTCGGAGTTGGAGATGACGTAGTAGGTGTGGCGGCGTCTTCCCGAGCGGTTGATGTAAGCGCCGACTTCGTGCAACATGGCCGCGGCTTCCAGCCAGTCCGCATACTCCGGCGGCAACTGGTGTACCGACTGCAAGCGGCGAAACAACTCTAACGCCCAGTCGCGAATACGTTGCGCGAACTGCAGGTCGGCGCCGTAGTGTTTGGCCGCAGCCAGCAGGGCGTCATGCCGCTCGGACTCGACGCGCTCGCGCATCGCCGTGCTGGCGTGGTAATCGGCCATCATCTGCGCCAGCAGGCCGTCGCGAAGGCCAAGCGGTAGATAGCGAAAACTGCGCAGCTTGCAAAGCTGCATGAGTTCGGCAAACACCATGGCGCCGGCCACGATGATTTCCGCCCGGCGCGGGCCGATGCCGGGCAGGGCGCGCCTTTGCGCCAGGTTACGGCGGCTGAGTTTTTCGAGCAGTGAAGCCACGGCGGTCTGGGGTACAGTTTGCGGCTTGCTCTCGTCGTAGTCGCGTCGTTTGGCGGCGTACAGGCTGGAGAGCGCGGCAGGCGTGCCCGAGGTGGCGATCGCGACCTGCATCTCGGCGTCGATGATGCGCTTCTTGATACGCGACACCTCGCGCTGAATGACGGCGCGCATTTGCTGCAGCTCGGCCCGCCACGGCGGATCGTGGTGCAGGAAGGTCTCGGTCAGGCGCACTGCCCCGATAGGCAGGCTCACCATGTCTGCGATATGGCCATTCATGGAGAGCGTGAGCTCGCAACTGCCGCCGCCCAGGTCGATCAGCAGCGCGCGCGCCTTGGCGATGCGCGCATGCGCGAGCACCCCCAGGTGAATCAGGCGGCCCTCTTCCAGTCCGGAGATGACCTCGACCTTCCATCCGGTGGCGGTGCGCACCCAGTCGACGAAGGCGCGCGTATTGCGCGCGTCGCGCAGCGCACTGGTAGCCACCACGCGCACCCGGTCGGCAGCGTGGGTTTGGGTAGCGCGGTGAAAGCGGCGCAGCACCCGCAGGGTGTGCGCCATGGCCTGGGGATCGAGCGCTCCGTTGGCGAAGACGCTCTCGCCCAGGCGGGTGACCTCGCGGTCATCGTGCAGGGTCTCAAGGCGCCCGCGAACCACCTTTGCAATCTTCAGCCGGACCGAGTTGGAACCGATGTCGATGGCGGCGAAAGTGGGCATCGCGGACGTACCAGCTTATCAGCGCGGCGGATGCAACTGCTATATTCCAAAAGATGTTGTCGTCGGTGATCAAGGCGCGCCCGGCAAAGACGCAGGCGAATGGCCGCGCCACGCTGCTCCGCAAAAGCGCTCTTTTGTTGTGGACTGTCCTATTCGCCGGCGCATTCCTGCGCCTAGTCGCGCTGGGTCACAAAAGCTTTTGGCTGGACGAGATCGCCAGCGTCACCATCGCCCGCAGACCGTCCCCTGTGTTCTGGCATTTTCTGTGGCACGACGAAGGCAACATGGCACTCTACTATGTGCTGCTGAAGCCCTGGCTGCATCTCGGCTACGGCGAAGCCACCGTCCGATTGCTTTCGGTCGTCCCCGGCGTCCTATCGCTTCCGCTGATGTATGTGCTCGGCAAACGACTGTTTGGCCGGGAAGCGGGAGTTCTGGCGACTGCGCTGCTGGCTGTGAACGCGTGCGCGATCGCGGTTTCGCAGGAGGCACGCGCCTACAGCTTTGTGGTGCTGGCTGTGTTGCTGTCGACGTATCTGTTTGTGCGATGCATGGAGGGGCCGAGTTACCGAGGGGCGATCGCATACGCGCTGGTTGCCGGCGTGACCTGCTATTTCCACTACTTTGGAGTGTTGGTGCCGGTCGCGCACGGCATCTCGTTCCTGGCTGTGCCGCCGAAGCGACGGAGTTGGAAGCCACTTCTCCTGGCGTGGGGAATCGTAGCGTTAATGGCCTCCCCCATTCTGTGGCTGATGCACGCCCAGGACGTGGGACACATCTCCTGGCTGCAGCCGCCATCGTGGCTGGAGTTGTATCACCTCGGGGTCTTTCTTGCGGCAGATGGCGGCAAAGCCGTGGGAGCAGTCTTGCTGGCGTTGGAATTGGTTCTGGTCGGCTTCTTTCTCGCAAGCTTCAACTTCGTGTGGCGCAGCGGTAGCAGCGAGAGGCAGGTGATGCCTGATGGAAACGTCGATGAACTCCTGCGCTGGCGATATACGCTGGTTGCCAGCATGGTCGCGACGCCTGTTGTCATCACCCTGCTGGTTTCCAGCGTGCGACCGGCGTTCTATCACCGTTTCCTCATCATCTGTTTGCCGGGATGGCTGTCGATGGTCGCCGTCGGCGCATTGAACATTCCTCGTCGCTCTTGGCGCACGGCGATGCTGGTCTTCGTTATTGCGTTGTCGCTTGTGACCACGGCGATCATGTACCGGCGCGTGACGGAAGACTGGCGTGGCGCGGTGCGCTATCTCATCGTCAACACGCGTTCCGACGATCGCGTTTTGTACTATCAATCGGTCGGGGAGTTTGCCGGAGAAAGTTATCGTGACTGGTTGCAGCCGGCAAACCTGCCCCGTCCTGCTGCGACGGGAATAAATCTCGGCAACTCGGGGTGGCAGCTCGCGATCGATCACCCTCGCAGGATTTGGCTGGTGCTCTATCGCGCCAAGGCAGACGATACCGGGGCGCGCGAGATTGAGCGCGAGCTGGCAAACGAGTACGTCAACGCCGGGGAAAAGAAGTTTGCTGGAGTGAGGGTGATCGAATATCGTGCGAAGTAGCAGTTGGCAGGGCTCTGATCATGCAGACAGTCGAACTCAGTTTCCGAGACCGGACTCTTCCAAGACTCACTAGCGCAGCTTTCGAACACGACTGCGGATTCCAGCGCCGCATCGCCGGCTGAGTTGAAGTATTCTGGATGGTGGCCGGCATTTCCGCCACACGCACACCGTAAGCCCATTTTGTCCTGAACATTCAACGTCTATGGCTGACCAGCCCCAAAATCTTCCGCGTGAATCTCTGCCCCCGGTTGCGGAGGATTCTGCGCGGGAAAGCCTGCGATCGGTGCTGCAGGACGAGACCCAGGAGTTCGCGCCTCCGGCATCGAGTGGATCCAGGTTGGCCTTGGCGGTTCGCGCCCTGCGGCACCGCAATTTTCAGCTCTTCTTTGCCGGTCAGCTGATCTCGCTGATCGGCACCTGGATGCAGACGGTCGCGCAATCGTGGCTGGTCTATCGCATGACGAACTCGGCCCTGCTGCTGGGGATTGTCGGCTTCGCCAGCCAGATTCCGGTGTTCATTATGGCGCCGGTGGGCGGCATCGTAGCCGACCGTCACAACCGGCAGCGCGTGGTAGTCGGCACGCAGACGGCATCGATGGTGCTGGCGGGCATTCTCGCGGCGCTCACGCTCAGCCATCGCGTGCAGGTCTGGCAGATCATGGTGCTGGCGGCGGCGCTCGGCGTAGTGAATGCGTTCGATATTCCGGCGCGACAGGCGTTTCTCATCGACATGGTGGGCCGCGAAGACCTGATGAACGCCATTGCACTGAATTCGTCGATGTTCAACGGAGCGCGCATCATCGGGCCGGCCGTGGCCGGCATCCTGGTCGCCTCGATCGGCGAAGGATGGTGCTTCTTTGCCAACGCCGTCAGCTACATTGCCGTGATCGCGGGCCTGCTGCTGATGCGCATTACGCATCCGGCGAACCTCGCAGCCCAAGGTTCGCCGGTGGAAAACATTCTCGAGGGCTTTGCGTTTGCGCGCAACACCGGGCCGATCCGCGCGATTCTGTTGCTGCTTGGGCTGGTCAGCTTCGTTGGAATGCCGTACACCGTGCTGATGCCGGTATTTGCCGACAAGATCCTGCACGGCGGGGCGCGCGCATTGGGCATTTTAATGTGCGCGACCGGAGTCGGCGCGCTACTCGGTGCCGCTAGTCTTGCCGCGCGCGTCGGACTGCGCGGACTGGGCCGGCTGATCGCAATCTGCAGCGCTGGATTCGGGTTAAGTCTGGTGCTGTTCGCGTTCTCGAAGATATTCTGGCTCTCGACAATTTGTCTGCTGCCGGTCGGCTTCTTCATCATGGTACAGATGGCGTCGTCGAACACGCTCATTCAGGCGATGGTGCCCGATCAGCTTCGCGGCAGAGTTCTGTCGGTTTACACGATGATGTTTATGGGCATGGCGCCGTTTGGAGCATTATTCGCAGGAGCAGTGGCGCATCGCATCGGTTCGCCTTGGACGGTCGCCTCGGGCGGACTGGCCTGTGTCGTCGGGGCGATGTTCTTTTGGACGAAGTTGCCGGCTTTCCGGCGCGAGGCCCGCGAGCTGGTGCTCGCCCAGGGCATGATGGCAGGAACGCCCGCGCAAGGTATGACAAGCCGAGGGCTGTCGTAGGATGTTGGGATCTCTGTTGTGATAAGGATTAATTTCAACATTTATTGCCGGGCACCACTCATTCCCGGTCGGCCACCATCAGAAGTCCCCGGTTGGAGGAGTAGTGGTAGGCTGCTGCTGTTGAGCTCCACGGATTACACCTGGGAAGGACAGGCAACATGTGCCGAGATCGTTGCTCTTCGTCGTGACATTGCAGTGCGCGCTGGCGGTTGTGGGAGTGGCGCAGTCGGATTCGGATGCACCAAGGCAGGCGATAGGCGATTTCCTCGCGGAACTACACGAACCAACCGAAAAGCAGGATCTCCTGACTCAGACTTTGCTGTGGTCAATCCCGCATCACAATATGCCCGGACAGCCGGTGCCGTTTTACGCGGAGTGGGAGCGTTCGTGGTGACTCCGTGCTTTAAAGATCATGGCGAAAACCGAGAATGAGTGGCGCACTCGGCAAGTGGCGATTACTGTTGAGAAATCGCCATATCGCAAGTTACCTAGATCGCCCGGTAAGCAATCTGACTTTCCCGCCGCAGCATCATTGGCTGGGTGGACGAGGGACTGTGCTCCGGCTGGTGACGCCCAAGCGCCGCAGCCGGTCGCGGGCCTGCGAAGCTTCGATCGACCGCGGATAGCGCGCGATCAGGCTGTTCAACTCGCGAATGCCCGCCTCGCGCTGGCCGAGCTCTAATAGCGCATATCCTTTCTTGAGTTGCGCGGCCGCCGCCTTGCTGCCGCCGGGATACTGTTCCAGCACTTTGTCGTAATCTTTCACCGCCGCTTCGAAGTTGCCCTGCCGGTACTCGATATCGGCGAGGTAGTACTGCGCGTTGCCGGCCAGATCGGTGCTTCCGTAGTACCTCAGATAGTCGCCGAATTCCTGGGAAGAGAGATCGTACTTGCCCGAGTTGTAGTCGCGGAGTGCGTTGTTATAGAGCACATCCGGCGGGGGCGCAGCGGCTGCGGCTGCCGCATCCGGAGTAGGTGCGCCGGTCCCCGGAGTTGCACCTGGCGCCGACGTCATTCCCGGCTGCCCGGCGTTCAGGTTCTGCCCCGCCTGCTGCATATCGTCGAGCTGCTTGCTGACCTTGGCCAACCGCGACTTCAGCTCATCGACCGAATCGTGCAGCGACTGGATTTGGGTCGAGAGCTGATCGATCTTGCCGTTGTTCTCCGAGCTGAGCCCCTGCATCTTGGTTTGCATGTCAGCAACCGCGGCACTCATCTTGTTGACACTGTCGGAGCTCTGCTCGACCAGGTTCTTAACCGCGCCCATGTTCATGTCCATGGACTGCTGCATGCGGGCGACCTGGTCCTGTAGCGCCTGCACCTGGGTCTGCAGTTGGATCATTTCCTTGCTGACCGCGAAGCAGGGAAGAGCGGTGGCGAGCGTCATGGCCGTCACTGTGACAAGAAGTATATGGGTGCGAGTACGCATAGGTGTCGTTCCATCAATCGGGTGGAGCACCGCTTCAGCGGTGCGGCCAATAAAGTTATGTTTGGCGGAAGCGTCGGGCTTTAAGCCGGCGAAATCGGGCGGTCAGACGAATGGCTTTAGCCACGGATCCCCGCGGCTAAAGCCGATTCTCGCCGGATCATCCGGCACGGCTGAAGCCGTGCCCTCCCACCGTGTTTACAGTTCGCAATGCACGCTGAAGCTTCGGGATTTACCTCCCGCGCTAAAACGTACACTGAGATAGCGGGTCTATATACGCTCGAAGGCGTACTCCACCCGATTCCAGTTGCCGAAAGATCGTCAGCTGTCTACCTCTGATAGACAAAGTGCGCGCGGCGGTTCTGCGCCCAGCACGACTCGGTGCTCTCGGTACAGAACGGCTTCTCCTTGCCGTAGCTGATGGTCCGCATGCGGTCGGCGGCGATGCCGAGTCCCACCAGCGCCTGCTTGGTCGCATTGGCTCGATTATCGCCCAGCGCCAGGTTGTATTCAGTCGAGCCGCGCTCGTCGCAATGTCCCTCGATCGTGAAGCGGATGTCGGGATGTTGTTGCAGGAAGCGGGCGTCGCCCTGTAACACCTGCCGATACTGCGGCGTGATCTCGTAACTGTCGTACTCGAAGAACACATCCTGCACGTTAGACGAGAACAGTTCCTCCTCCGTTTGGTTGGAGGGCGGCGGCGGTGGCGGCGGAGCCGGAGTCACGGTGACGCGCGCCGTTGCCTCCTGGGTGCCGGTATCGTTGCGCGCCACCAGGCGGTAGGTCGTCGATTCCGTCGGCGTTACCGTCCGCGAGCCGCTGGGATCGACCTTGCCCAACTGATCGATACTGACGTCGGTGGCGTAATCGGTCTTCCAGATCAAGGTGGTCGATTGACCGGCCTGGATAGTGTTGGGATTAGCCGTCAACGAGGCCGTCGGCGCGGGCGCCGGTGGCGGCGGTGGCGGCGGTGGCGCGGTCTTTTTCTTTGCACAAGCACTGACCATCAGGACGACCGCGAGGGCGATGACAACCTTGCTCCATTGACTCCGTGTGCGCTTCAATTCTTTCCTCCTTACATGCTTAGGAAAATCGATGTCGCCGTTCACCGGCGTAGGTCCAGGTAAGGGCTGCCTTGCGGCCGTCCACTCCCCTGGACGTCTGCGAGCAATTCCGTTGTGGTGTCACGCCCTGAGCGCTGCGTGTAACAAAATGGCCAGCACTTCAAAACCAGCCAAAGTCCTGCAGACCAACTGCCAAGTGCTAACTCCTGACTACTCCTCGCCGCTGACTACCGATGCTAGTCGCTGTTTCAGCTTACTTGAAACTCCAGTTCGGTTGCGAATTTTCCCCGCTCGTGGTCAGTTGCCGCTGCTCGCTGCCATCCGCCAGCATGGTCCAGATTTGCGTCTTGCCGGTGCGGTTCGACTGAAACACAATATGCCGGCCATCGGGTGACCACGACGGAAAATCGTTGCGGCCGCCGTCATGGGTCAACTGGGCCCACTGCTTGCTGGCCACGTCCATGATGTAGATATCGCTGGCGCCGGGCGCTCCCGGACCGTAATGGCGCACCCACGCGAACACTAGAAATTGTCCGTTGGGCGACCACGAGGGCGACACTGCGTAGCCCTGATCGGTCATGCGCACGACGTTCGTTCCGTCCGATGCCATGGTGTAAATCTGCGGCAGACCGGTGCGCCCGCTGACCCAGGCAATCTGCGCGTTGGTCTTCGGGTTCCACGTCGGCGAGACGTCTGGGGTGCGGTTCTCGGTCAAGCGTCGCAAGCTACTACCGAAGGAGTTGACGGTATAGATTTCCGTGTTACCGGTGCGCGAAGACGAGAAGGCGAGATTCTGCCCGTCGGCCGACCAGGCAGGCGAATAGTTGTCGCCGCCGAAATGCGGGAAGGTAACCAGACGCCCCAAATCGAGCGAGTACATAAGAATCTGCCAGCCCTCCTTGGTCACGCCTGAGAACGCGACGCGGGAGCCGTCGGGCGAAACGTGCGGCGACAGCGCGATGGAGCCGAGGTGCGTGAGCTGCTTCTGATCGGCGCCGTCGTAGTCCATCTGCCAGATTTCTTTCGAACCGCTGCGATGGCTGACGTAATAGATCTTGGTCTCGGCGATGCCCTGCACGCCGCCGCCGAGGCGGAAGATGATCTCGTCGGCGAAGCGATGCGCGATCAGCCGCGCGTTGGCATCCGTGGCCTGCTCGCGATACTGCTTGCCCAGCACTTGCGGCAACTGCGGGTTTTTCGTGTCATACAGCCAGCCCTGGACGTTGAGATATCCCTCCTGCACGCTGAGGTTGCCAAAGGCCAGCATGCCGGCGTTGGGCGGCGGGTTGCCCCACTCGTTGAGAACGACCTCCTGCGGCGCGCTCGGGATCGACAGCGGGAAGAAGCTGCGCGAAACCATGTCGAAGATGCCCGCCGACGCCAGGAAGGTGATGTTGAAGGTCATCGCCAGGTTCTGCATCTCGGTGCCGGGGGTGACCGGCTTGAAGTCAGGCGCAGCCATGCGGATCTTCTCGACCCCGAGGCCCGTGCCGGTGCGAATCCAGTCCTGGGCAGAGAGCAGCGTGGCGGCCGCGAACAAGAACAGCAAAAGAGTAAGTGTGCGTTTCATCCGATGCATTGCATAAACCCGTTCCAGAGTGTGCGTGCCCAATGTAATGCGCGTACTCGAAATGGTGTCATCCGGAGCGGAGCGCCGGCGACGCGCAAAACATGCGCGTGGAAGAAACGCGGACGCTCCGGTCAGGATGACACATCAACATGGGGCGCTCATGGCGCAGCTTTAGCTGCGCCCTTCAAATCAATGCCGCTTCACCGTTTGTAATCGAACCAAAACTCGACTGACACATAACTCCCCGAATACGCTGCCGGCAACGGGCCAAAGGTGTCGATCCGCTGCAGCGCCCGCAGCGCTGAAGTGTCCAGCGACGGTACCCCGCTCGATTGCTCCACCTGAATATTCACTGGTTGTCCCGAGCGCGTGATGTCAAACGTGATGTAAACCCGGTGCGCGCTGACGATATTTGGATCGACCTCATACTGCAGCCAGTTCTCCGAAACCTTGCGCCGCACCGCATCGACGTACCAGCCGAAGCGGCTGCCGAAATCGCCGGTGCCGCCGGTGAAACTCAATCCGCCCTTCGCACCATTTGCGGAGAACGTGCCGTAAGGGCCGCTCACCGGCCCGCCCTCGCCGAAGGGAATCTGGTTGTCCTCGACCTTGGCGACCTCTTTCGGCGGCGGTTTCTTCTGCTCGGACTTGCGAATCCCCTTGAGCTTGACCTCCGGCGCCGGAATGTCAATGGCCTTCGGTTGTTCCTTCTCTACTTCGCGAAGCTGCGATTCGCTCAGTCCCTTCGATTCGTTCGCCAGCACGTTCTGCGACTCAGTCGGAGGCCGCGGCAGCGGAATGCTGGTAACCAGGGTCGCGCTCATGGCGCCGCCTCCGCCGGTGGTGCCACCCCAACTCTCGCCGCGCCCGATCGGGATCAGATATCCGAACAGCGCCAGCGCGAACAGCGCCACGTGCAGCGTCACCGAGCCGATCAACGGCCCGCGCACGTTGCCTTCGCCGGCGAAGAGGTCAACGTCGCCCGGCATTTTTTTCCAACGGCTGGGTCACGATACTCACGTTCGTGATCCCTGACTGCTTCACCGCGTCCATCACGGTGGCGAATGCGCCGAAGGGAACATTCTCGTCGGCGCGAACATAGATGGATTGTCCCTGGGGGTCGCGAATCTTCTGGTGAATCTTCGCGCCAATCTGGTTAATGTTGACCGGCTCATTGTTCAGGAAAACGCGCTGATCGCGGTCGATGGTGATGACCAGTCGCTCCTCCGTGATCTCTTTGACAGTCCTGGTGTGCGGCACCGTGACCTCGATGCCCGACTGCAGCACCGGCGCGGTCACCATAAAGATGATGAGCAGCACGAGCACGACGTCGACCAGCGGCGTCACGTTGATGTCAGCGAGCGAAGTTTGCGTGCGTCCTTGTGGGTTGGTGAACGCCATTACCGCCGCTCCACCGCCTCTGCCGTGCGCGGCGCGCCGGACTGCGCGCGCTCCACCTCGTTGATCAGTTCCAGGCTGAAGTCGTCCATGCGCGCCCCGAACTCGCGGATGTGCTGGGTGAACATGTTGTACGCGATCACGGCGGGGATCGCGGCAAACAATCCGGCCGCAGTGGTGATCAGCGCTTCCGAAATTCCCGGCGCAACCGCGCGCAACGTGGCCGAGCCGGAGGTCCCGAGTCCATGAAACGCATCGATGATGCCCCAGACGGTGCCGAACAGGCCGATGAAGGGGCTGACAACGCCACAGGTTGCCAGCCACGGCAGCCGGCTTTCCAACCGCGTCAGTTCCTCGGAAGCGGCGATCTGTGTGGCACGCTGCAACGAGACGACGCGCACAGGAAATGACGTCTGCTTGCGCAGTTCTTCATACGCACCCCCGAAGACCGCGACCAGTGGGCTGG
>Ga0335073_10004781_pt1 | contig 18977 bp, 12 predicted proteins | sample Lox_Sample_22_FD_207093 | JGI IMG/M metagenome (GOLD analysis project Ga0335073, IMG submission 207093) | Soil microbial communities from Loxahatchee National Wildlife Refuge, Florida, United States - Lox_Sample_2.2 | ecosystem: Environmental > Terrestrial > Soil > Wetlands | place: USA... | reverse complement strand
GCGACGATCGCGACCGTCGGCGGCCAGATCGTCGTGACCAACACCCGCGGCATCGACGCCCGCGGCCCGGGCATCACGACGGACAAGGGACCGGGCACCGTCCCCGTGACGGGCCACGATACGCACAGCACCACCGGATCCCTGACGCGCTTCACGCTTCCGAGCGATGCGCAGATCGCGAACGACACGGTGACGGTCTTCGAGCAGAACGGCTGGAACAACAACGACGTCCGGGAGGCCAACGGCCACAGAGCGGCTCCGGTTCCGATCCCGACGCGGATTGGTGACCCGTCCGTGATCAAGCACGTCTTCTTGATCGTCAAGGAGAACCGCACCTACGACCAGGTGTATGGCGACATGGGTGAGGGCAACAGCGATCCGGCGCTCGTGCAGTTCGGCGAGAAGGCCACGCCGAATCAGCACGCGTTGGCCAGGCAGTTCGGTCTCTACGACAACTTCTACGATCCCGCCACCAACTCTGCTGAGGGCCATAACTGGATGATGATGGGGGACAACCCCGAGTACACCGAGTCCTCCGCGGGCGAGTACCAGCGCAGCTATGACACCGAGGAGGACGTGCTCGGCCACCAGCGCTCGGGCTTCATTTGGACGGCCGTCGAGTCCGCCGGCAAGACGGCCAGGAACTACGGCGAGTTCGAGTACCAGGAGGGCAAGCCGCCCGGTACGTGGCAGCAGTACTACTGCGCGGCCAAGAGCGTCATGAACGGTGGTGACCCCTCCCAGCTGACCACCCCGGACCTGAAGGGCAACTACGGCTCGGCGATCCCGTCGTTGAACGCGATCGCCGACCCGGAGTCCCCGCCGTTTGACCTCACGATCCCGGACATCTACCGCTACGAGATCTGGAAGCAGGACTTCGAGAAGAACGGTCCCGCCGACTTCAACATGATCTGGTTCTCCAGCGATCACACCGGTGGACCCACGACTCCGGAGGCAGGGGTGGCCGACAACGACCTCGCCACGGGTGAGATGGTCGACACGATCTCGCACAGCAGGTACTGGAAGAACTCCGTCATCTTCGTCGTCGAGGATGACTCCCAGGATGGGGCCGACCACGTTGACGGCCACCGCGCCCCGATCGAGGTCATCAGCCCCTGGGCTCAGCACAGCAAAGTGATCAACACCTACTACACACAGATCTCGATGGTGCGGACGATCGAGCAGATTCTCGGCGCGCAGCCGCTGAACGAGCAGGTGGCGGCTGCCACGCCGATGTACGACGCGTTCACCGACAGGCCCGACTACGCGCCCTACAACGCGGTGCCGAACCAGATCCCGCTCACCGAGGACATCGCGACCGCGCCGGCCTGTGGTCTGGATACCTTGGGCCTGACCGGCGCCGCGGCGAAGGCCCTGGACCGGAAGGTGGCTCAGGAGACCGCGGTGCCCGCAAAGGAGCGGGCCGTCGCCGCTGCGTGGAAGACCTGGATCGCGCAGCAGCACACCAGCGGCAACGGTGCGATCGCCGACTACGCCAACCCGGAGCAGATGAACCGGTACACGTGGTACGAGACCGACGATTGGAAGGTGCCCTACCCGGGTGACTCGAAGATCTACGCTCCCTCGCAGGTCCCGGGTGCCTACATCCCGAACCCGGACGCCCCCTGATAGCGGCTGAACAGAATCGCAAGGTGACGGCTCGGTGGAGGAATCCGGCGGGCCGTCACGTGTTCTGTAACTCACCGGTTGCCGCTGTGCCAGCGAGATCACGGCGCCGACCCGAAAGACAGAGAACGTCTTGTCCTTAACCGACTCAGCTCACCCGCCGTCGATTCCACTGGAGATGGCCGGGATGCCGGAGGCCCCGTCCGACGGTCGGAGCCAAGAAACACTCGCGGTCCGGGCGCGCGGGATCAGCAAATCCTTTGGCGAGGTGGTTGCCCTGGACGGCGTCGACCTCGACATCCCGCAGGGCCAGGTGCACGGTCTGGTCGGGCCGAACGGGGCCGGGAAGACGACGCTACTGGGTCTGATCCTTGGACTGGCCGAGGCCGACGGTGGCGACTTGGAGATTCTCGGCACTCCGGTGCGCGGGAAGCTCAATGTTCCCGCCGAGGTCGCGGGGTTCGTGGATGGGCCCGGGCTGTATCCCGCGCTCACTGCTTGGCAGAACCTCGCCGCGATGGCTCGGTTGCGCGGCGAGAGCTCCGACGGTGTCAGCGACGCGCTGGAGCAGGTCGGCCTCACCGATGTCGCCGGCGACCGCGTTCGCGGCTTCTCACTTGGGATGCGACAGCGTCTCGGGCTCGCCGCCGCGCTGCTGAGCAGGCCTCGCCTGCTGCTGCTCGACGAACCGGCGAACGGCCTTGACCCCGCCGGCGCCCGTCATGTGCACCGTGTGCTGACCAGGCTGGCGGCGGACGGGACCGCGGTCGTCCTCTCAAGCCATCGGATGGATGAGCTGGCGGCGCTGTGCAGCGAGGTTACGATCCTCGCCACCGGTCGTGCGGTCTTCTCCGGCTCAATCAGCAAGCTCGTCGGCGACCTCGACGAGCTGGACTACCGGCTGCGTGTCTCCGATCCCGCCGCGGCCCGGCGGGTTGCGGCCGAAACGCCGGGGTTGCACGTTCTCGAGGCCGACGAACTGCTCCAGCGTCACGACCCTGAGGTGCTGCTGGTGCGTGCTGCGGTCCCAGCCGTTGATGATCTGGTGGCGCGCCTGGTCGGCGCGGGTGTGGGCGTGCGCGAGCTGGCACCTGTCGTGGCGCCGCTCGAGGCGGCCTTCCTGGCGCTGACCGCGCCCGGAAATGTGCCGGGCGAGGAGGACCCTTGACGACCGCCGTGGTCACGCTTCCCAGGGCCGGCATTCGGGCCGCGTCTGCTTGGCGCAACTACCGCTTCGAACTGATCAAGCTGTTGGCGCAGTGGCCGGTCCGCCTGGCACTCCTCGGCTGCTGGGTCGCCCCGGCGTTGCTCGTGGCCGCCATCAGTCAGTCGAACTCGTTGCCGTCCGACACGGTCTTCGGCCGCTGGATGACTCAGACCGGCTGGGCGGGGCCGCTGGTGGTCCTGGCGTTTTCCTCGAGCTGGGTACTGCCGGTGCTGACCTCTCTGGTCGCCGGGGACGTCTTCGCCAGCGAGGACCGGCTCGGCACCTGGCGGCACCTACTCGTCGCGGTGCGTTCTCCGCGGCGGATCTTCGTGGCAAAGGCGCTGGCGAGCCTCACGATCATGATGCTGATCGCGGCCGGACTGACCGCCTCGGGCATCGTCGGCGGACTCGCGGCCGCCGGCAACCGGCCGCTGGTGGGCCTCACCGGCCAATCGCTCGCGCCGGGGCATGCGGCCGGTCTGGTGCTGCTCGCCTGGGCCAGCACGCTCGCGCCGACGTTGGCGTTTGCGGGCGCCGGGTTGCTTGGCTCGGTGGCGTTTGGCCGCTCTCCCCTCGGCTTGGTGCTGCCCGCGCTCCTCGCTTTGCTGATGCAGATTTTGCAGGTGCTTTCGCTGCCCGTCGCCGTCCGCGTCGCGCTACCGGGCTACGCCTACACCGCCTGGTACGGGCTGTTCACCGAACCGGCACACACCGCCCCCCTCATCATTGGCGTCGTGGTCAGCCTCATCTTGGCGGTGGTCGCCGCCGCGCTGGCCTACCGGCTGTTCATGCGTCGCGACTTCACCGATCTGGCATACGACGGGGTCAGCCGCCGCGTGCTTATCGGAGCGGTGCTGCCACTGGCGGCTGTGTTTGGGGTCATGGTCGCGGTGATCGCGGGCTCGACGTCGGTCGCCGGCTCCGGCACCGGGATCGACCCACTCAAACTGGACCGCTCACTCCAGACGGCGTTCGCCAATCTCTACCGCATGCAGACCGCAGAGCTGCATCGCCCCGCCGTGACCGCGGCGCACATACGGGCCAGCGCCGCCTGCAACAAGGGGAACCCGTTCGAACCGGATTCGGGACCGGGCAACGACTGGCGATGTGTCATCACGTGGCGGCTCCCCGGCGTCACCGCGGTCGGCCAGGTCATCTATCAGCTCGATGTCGACCCGGACGGGCGGTACGTCGCAGACGGTGACGGCCCACTGGAAGTCAACGGCTACTTTCCGGTTCACACCGCGGTGGGAGACGTACCGAATCCCCTCTGGCAATTCGACGGAGCCATCGATCTCCTAAGCGCCACCTAGCGGCATCTGCATGCACGTCGACGACCTCGAGGACCTCCTCGTCGTGTCCGTGCGGTCGCCTCCGTGTCAACCGACATCACTCCGTCGCCGGACCAGGCGTTTAACCCTGGGAAGCATCCTCAAGCTGAGGAGATGCCGACGACGTTGCACGGCGCGAGGCATAGCGGAGCGGCGAGAGGCAATCACCGCGATGTTCCCATCGCCGTCGCCTGCGCGGTGACGATCGCCCTCTGCGGATTCTCCGACGTAGCCGCCGCGCCCTCCGGACCGACCTTGAACAGGACGTCAAGGGGGACTTTCCCAGCTGCTCACGTTCTCCAAATGCATGCGCCGGAGCGAGATGCCGCCGAAGCTCTCCTCCAACCCAACCCTTCAGCGGGCTCCGGAGACACGTACGTGCGGTCAGCATCGGGACTTCAGCGCCGCCGACTGGCGGGTGCAAGTGACATTCCACCTACGGTCGACCTCTTTCACGCGGGCCGCCGCCGAGTGTGGGTACGCCCGCTTGAAGTTGGGAATCTGACTCGATCCAAGGCGTGAGCAGCTACGTCTCGCCCGGCGTGTGGTCGGGCGCGGAGCAACGGTTCACCCGGCGGAGTTCCTGGAGCGGTTGGGAAGGTGTCGGACGCCCCGCGAACAATCTCAGAGCCGCACTTACAGACCCGTGGGCTGGTATGCCACGCCAGAACAAACTCGAAGCCGTTGCCTCCGGCGAAGGAATCAGAAGTCGCCGTCTCTCCTTGGGCCGAGCACCATCAGTCAGGCGCCAGTGCCGCTCCCTGGCGGAGCAGGAGCTGTCTTCGACGCGTCGGCTCCCTCAACGCTGGGCAACGAGCGCGAACGCCGGGGCCGTGGGGCCGGACGAGCTCGTGCCCTGGGAGCGCGCGAGCAAGCGTGGGTCAGCGCTCAGCTTGCCGCCACCGGTCCAAGACGCCGTCCACCTGGTCGCGGACGCGGTCGCGGGCGGTAGTGCGGTCAACTCCTGACATCAGCAGCGCGTCGTATCCGGTGTCTTCGTGGCGGACCGAGGCCAGTACCGCCAGCTCGAGCGCGTCCCGGTCGAGTGCCCGGCCGGCGGCGGTGCGTCCCACCCGGCCGCTGCCGCGCTGCGCGGCGTGTCTGGCGATCGCCTCGGCACGGTTGGCCGGGCACCCTGGGAACAGCTTGCGGATCTCGACCGCCATCCGGGCCTGAAGCTCGACGTCGGACTGGGCGCGCCTGGAAGCGTCGCGCTCACGCTGGCGCGCCCGCGCCTGCTCGTCCGCCAGGCACTGGTGCTCGGCGTGCTCAAGCGCGTCCTCCCCAACCAAGATTCCCTGGCGCTCGTACCGCTTCCGCGCCCGGCTAAAACGGAGCACAATCGCCGACAGCCGGCTAGCTGCCTTCGCGCGGCGGGTCAGCGCAGCGTCCCCGGACGGCAGGAACACCAGGTGATCCATGTCCGCGCAGGCCATGCACACCGGACCGGGCTCCTCCATGATCAGCCAGCTCCCATCCGCCCTGCCGCACACCGCGCACGTCCACTCCTTGATCGGCGAGACGACCACCAGATCGGGCGCACGGCTTTGACGCTCAGCCAGCCGCTCCCGCTTGCGCTCAGACAACTCGGGAGAGACCCAGTGTGTGCGATACGCCCGCTCAATCCCGGGGTCGCCGGACTCCGAAAACCGCAGCGGCCGCCGATCCCGAGCACGCGCCACATACGCGGTCTCGCTGGGCGTGAGCCCGCGCGCCGCAGCCCAGCCGCGAAATACCTTCATCGCGGTCGAGATCTTCCCCAGGCTCGCGGTCACGACCGCCTCCAGATAAGGAACCCGGCCTTGGCGCCACTCATCCACCCGCCGCGACTCGAGCCATCCTAGGCCGACGAGCACGTCGATCGCGGTCACGAACCGCCGCTGCGCGAGCGCGGACTCAGCCGCCCGCGCGACCCGCCGATCTAGGTCGCTGCCGTGACCATCAGGCACGACCCGGGACGCTACACGCCGCGCCGAAAGAAACGCGGCCCCTGAGCCTGGTCGTCGCGCGAGCGACGCGGTTGGCGATCCGCGATGACGCGGGCGACGCTCGAGGGATGTCAGCGCGCTGCTGATCGATCTCGGTGGGGTGCGATGCGCGCCGACGGGCTCTCGCTTGACCTTGCCCCCTTCTTCGCCGCGATCGGGTGCATACCCGGCAACGACATCGAGTCCGATATCGGCGGAGCGCTCCGCGCCGGGCTAAAGGCGATCGTCATTCGAACCAGGAGTACGCGAGATCGCGACCCCAACCGCCACCCACCCTCAGCGCGCTCACGCTCGGGTGCGCAAACGTCCAGGCGAGAGCTCCCGCTCCGCCAGAACGCGGCACTGGAACCTGACCGATGGTGTTCGTCCATTCCCCGAGCGAGCTCCGCCGCATCGCGCTTGGGTCGTGAGTGGAGCGGGACTAGCTCCCCGACCAGGTCGTTAACCGCTAACGCTGACCGACGCGTGGGCGTATGCGGCATCCCACGCGGTCGAGCGGCTGGCGAGACACTGGGCGGCTCATCGCGCCGCTGTTTCCGTGCGCACGCCAGCGCGCCACCACCCGTTCGGCACTGACGATCTCGTCTAGCGAGTGAGGTTGAATGTGAAGGTCTGGGCGACCGCCTGGTCGCGGTGCCCTCTCGCGGTGTAGGTGACGTCGGTGATCAGTTGCTTGTGGCTGCGGAGCAAGCCGGCGGCCTCGGCGGTTAGGGGAAAGGCGACAGCGTGCTGTGTTCCGGGTCTGATCCGCTGCGAGAACCTCGCTCCCGCGTGCGCGTTTCCAGCGTAGTCGCTGACTGACCACGTTCCGGTGATCGTGCAGCCAGGACCGCCGGCCGGGCAGCGGACGTCAAGCCCGCGGTCCACGACCACTCCGTTGGGGGTTGCGTGCACGAGCACGCTGGCGTTCCCGACCAGCCGCGGGGCGCCGGGACCGGCTGCCGTTTGCGACGCCACGACGGAATTTCCGCTCTGGTCAACCGCTACACAGGTCTGCGCAGCCGCACAGGACAGCGCCGATAGCGCGTTGTTGGCATCCGCCCGCTCGCGACTCCACGCGCTGGAGGGGTCGGCCGGAGACGCCGACGCAAACGCATCACCGTCGCCGCCAACCGCGGCTCACCAGCCACTACTGGCGCACGAGACGGCGACCAACGGCAGTGGGCTCAGCGGTCTCGGGACCCACGAGCGGGCGCCGGCAGCGGGGTCGGTCGAGATCACTAGTCCTCCATCCTGGCCGGCGGCGATGCACAGTGCGCTCGAAGCGCACGATACGGCGTTGAGCGGCAGGCCGTCGCCGCCGCTGACCGAGCCCGTCAACCATCCGGTCGCGCCGGCTGTAGGATCGGTCGAGACGATCACCTGTCGGCCGCCGCTGACCGCTACGCACAGCGATACGGTCGGGCAGGAGACCCCCTCAAGCTCCACCCCTAAACCGTGCCCAACGTCGACCCGGGTGCGCATCCAGCGGCCGCTGCCCCCGGTCGGATCGGTCGACGTCAGCACGTTCCCGGCGCTATCGACAGCCACGCACAACGACACCGACGGGCACGACACGCCGTCCAGCGTCGGCTGAGCGCGCCGCGCTCGATCCACGTACGCGGCCGTCCATGACGCGGCCCCCCCGGTCGGATTGCTCGAGGTGAGCACATCCCCGGTGACGTCGACCGCGACGCACAACGACACCGACGGACACGAGATCCCACTCAGCGAGGGTCGAAAACCGTGCACGCGGCCCAGCTGTACGACCCGCCAACGGTCCTCGCCCGCCTCCGGATCGGTCGAGGTCAGCACGTCACGCAACCCGTCGACCGCCACGCACAACGACACCGAGGGACAAGAGACCCCGGTCAGCGGCACCACCGCGCGCAGCGATCGAGGCGGATCGATCAACCGCGCCGGTGACCACAATGAGCCCGCGGCAGCGGCTGCTCCAGCTCCGGTTGACAACCCGAGCGTCGCCACGAGAGCCGCTGCCATGACACCCCAGCCAGCTACAGCGCACAGGTGCCGCACCCCCGCCGTCCCGAGCGAATCATGCCGCCGCGCGCGCGAACCACGTCCTGGGCGGTCCCCTTGTCCTGGCTTGCCACGTCGAGGCATTTGACCTCCGTCGGTAGATGCGATCTTCATTTGGGAGAGCAGCAGTGCGCGACCCTGATCGTGAGCGTGACCGCTGCAAATCTCCATGAGTGGCGCCGGCGACACACCAGAGCGGTGGCGCGGGCGTCATCCAGGAGCATTGCCGCAGTGGACGGCGAGCTCACCAGCTCGCGGTCGGGACGCTGCACACCGTGATGGTGCTGGCATGTTCCGGCGCTCTTGCCGTCGCCGCGACCCCGGGTCGGTGCGCGCAGTTCACCTAACGATCGTGAAGTGCAGTGTTTTGGTGGCCGAGCGTTCATGGGTGGTCGCGTTGGTGGCGACGATTTTCGCCGTGTAGGGTCCAAGCGGAAGCTCGTGGTGACCGATGCGTCCTTGGAAGCAGAGGTGGTGCGCTCCGGTGTTCGCGCTGACGGTGAGGGTGCCGCGGACGATGGTTCGCCGGCAGGTTTCGTGCCCTCGGTCTTGGCGGGTCATCGCACGGCAGCGGGCCGATCGTCGGCGTCCGGGTACGGCCTGCGTGAAGGTCAGGGTGACGCGGACGGGCTCATTCACGGTGAACGCGAAGGTGGTGCCCACCGGCGCGCGTCGCCGGGCGATGTTGGGCTCGCTAGTGCCCTCGCGCCATCTCGTGTGCGTCTGGGTCACGCGGGTGAGGCTCGGCGTGGTCGGGGGGTTCGTGGCACCCGAGCTGGTCGCGGGGGCCGCCGCGACAGCGATCGTGGCGGTGGTGCTGGTGGCGTTGCCGAGGAGGTCGGTGCTGGTCACGGTCACGGGATAGCTGCCGGGATGGGTGTAGGTGTGGGTGACGGCCGGGCCGGGGGCGGTGGCGCCGTCGCCGAAGGACCAGCTGGTGGACTGCACGAGCGACCACACGTCGAAGGCTGACGCCGAGAACGCCACCGGGACGCCAACGGTGGCCGCCGTCGGGATCGACAGCCCGTCGAGCCGCGGTCCGACCGTATCGAGGCCGGCGGCTTGCACGATCGTGTCGGTGCCGTCGGATCGATCCCAGACGGCGGTGGCGTCACCGCCGGCGCCGGATAGGGATCCGGCGGCCTGCCAGGCGCCACCTGCCGGCTCCACGGCGGCCTGAACGGAGTGCACCTGCGTCGAGCCGTCGTAGCTGTCCCAAATCGCGACGGCGTCGCCGCGGGCGTCTGTAACGACCTGCGGGCCCGGAGGAACGGCCTGGGCGTCCGAGATGACGACCGGGGCCTCCCAAGCCGCACCGACGGGCCGCTGCGCCGCCTCGGCGAGGTAGTCGCCGGTCTCGTCGCTCTGATCCCACACGGCGGTCGCGTCGCCCGCGGAGTCGACCGCCAGCTGCGGGTCAGCGCCCCCGCTGGCGGACACGTCGACCGGGGTCTGCCAGCTGCCGCCGGCCGGCCGGAAGGAGGACTGGATGAGACCCCCGCCGGGCCATAGCACGTTGGCGTTGCCCTCCGGGTCGACCACCAGCGCCGGCGGCCCGGCGTCCTGGTTGGTGTTCGAGATGGTCACCGCCGCCTGCCACACGCCGCTCACCGCCGGACGTACGGCCGCCTGGATGACCTCGTGCGGGCCGCCCGAGAGCTGCCACACTGCGACCGCGTCGCCCTGCGCGTCCAGCGCCACCTGCGGACCGGAGGCGCTCTCAGCGGCGCTCGAGAGCTCGAACGGCGGCTGCCATTCACCTCCGGCCGGTCGCGTCGCCGCGTAGACGATAACGCCCACCTCCCAGACGGCGATCGTGTCTCCCCGGGAGTCCTCGGCCAGCTGGAGACCCTGGTCGTTCCCGGCGCCGCCGAGCGATACCGGGCTCCGCCAGGTACCGCCGTAGGGGCGCTCGGACACCTCCACGCCGCTGCCGTCTCCCCAGGCCACGGTGGCGTCGCCCGCCGAATCGACCACGACCTGAGGCCCCCACCAGGTGGTGTAGCCGAGCATCACCGGGGCCTGCCAGGCGCCGTCGGGCGGGTGGGTCGACTCCCACACCTGGTTCACGTTCGTGGCCACCTCGCTCCACACCGCGATCGCCTCCCCCTCCGGATCGGCGGCGACGTCAGGGTCAAACGCATAGTCACTCTGACTTGAGAGGTCGGTGGCGCCCAGCCACAGGGACCTCCCCGCAGCGGGTCCGCCGAACGCCAGCAGACCGGCCAGCGCGGCGAGCACCGCACACGCGCCGCGCGCGGCACGCCGTCGACCGCCGACCGCCGACCCGGCGCAGGGCGCTCCTCATCGAACGATCCTGAAGCGCAGGGTCCGGACAGCCGAGCGCTGCCCGGTCCCCGGGTTGATCGCGGTCAGGTCGACGGCATAGGCGCCGAGCGGTAGCTGCGCGCGGCCGATCCGCCCGTCGAAGCTGACCCGATGAGCCCCGGCGGGGACGGTCAACGACAGGATCCCCCGCGTGAGCATGCGCCGGCAGGGCCGAGCGCCGCGGTTCGCGCGCGTGGGTGCCTGGCACACATCTCTCACTCGCTCGCCCGCCACCGTCTGCGCAAACTGCAGCGTCACCCGCGCCCGCTGATCAACCGCGAACGAGAACATCGTGCCCACCGGCACCCGCGCGGCGGAGATCGCCACTGGCGTGGATACCCCGCGCCAGGTGCGGTGCGTCTCGGCCACCCGCGTCAGCGACGGCGGCGTCGCCTGGCTAGACACCGGGCCGGTCGAACCGATCGGACCGGTCGGCGCGGTCGGGCCGGTGCTCGTCGCCGGGGCGGGGGCCACGGTGAACGGCGCGCTGACCTGAGCGGCCGACCCGGCAGTGTTGCTGCCGGTAACCACGCACGCGTAGCTGCCGCCCGCGGCGGGCGTGAAGGTGCTCGCCGTCAGGCCGGGGATCGTGGCGCCGTTGAGCGTCCACCGGTAGGCGTAGGCGAAGGGCGAGCGGTAGTAGAAGTCGCCCGGGTAATCCGGCGCCCAGCCGCCACGCGAGCACGACAGCCGCGTCCCGACCGTCGAGCCGCCCGTGATCGCCGGCGCGCCGGCCGCGATCGGCGCGGCCACCACATCGAGGAACTGGGCGGAATACTCGATCGCGCCGGCCGTGGGAATGATGCTCCCACCGGTGCCGTCGAGTCCCGCCGTCTGCAACCCGCGGCCGTCGCTCCAGAACACCTGCCCGGCGACCGGGTCGATGGCGAGGGCGAGCGGGTGCAGCAGCATACTGAGCAGCGTTCCCCCGAGCCCGGCAATATCGGTGCGGGCGTAGGAGATCGTGTCGCCGTCGAGGTTCGTCCAGTAGACCCGACCGTCGCCCGGATTGACCACGAGCGCGAACGGCTCATCGGCGCTCGCGCCCGTCGTGTCGAGCGTTCCGCCGCCGCTGCCGTCGAGGTTGGCGTAGGAGATCGTGTTCGAGTCCTGGTTGGCCCAGTAGATCCGACCGCCGACTGGGTCGACCGCCAACCCGGCCGGATCGTCGAACGTCGCGCCGGTCGTGTTGAGCTCGCCCGCGCCGCCGCTGCCGTCCGCGTTGGCATAGGCGATCGTGTTCGTGCCGTTGTTGACCCAGTAGACGCGATTCGTGGCCGGGTCGACCGTCAGCCCAGCCGGAGTGTCGACCATCGCCTCGGCGGTGTTCAGCTGCCCGGCGCCGCTCCCGTCCAGATCGGCGTACGAGATCGAGTCCCCGGCCGTGTTGGCCCAGAAGATCCGCCCGCTGTCGGGATCGATCGCAATCCCCTCGGGCTGAGCCACCGCCGCCCCGGTCGTATTCACCTCGCCCCCGCCGCCGCTCCCGTCGGCGTTCGCGTAGGAGATCGTGTTGGACGACATGTAGTTGGTCCAGTACAGGCGCTCCGCTCCCGACGCCCCCGACACCACCGCCAGGCAAGGCGCCGCCACCAGCCCGGCCACGGCCAGTGCCACGCGCGCGCGAGTCATGTGAGCCTCCGCTTCGCGCTCCGGTCACTCACGGCTCCGCGAGCCTTGGCCGGAAGCCCTAGGACGGCGAACAGCTCACCTTCCAGCGCGTGCTCGAACTGGGCGCAGGCGGAAGCGATGCGGCGAACAAGCCGCCGCACCGCGCGCACCCGCCCGCGGTCGGCCGGGCTGCTCGTGTGCCCCAGAACCGCCACCAGCGCGGAGAGGCCCGTCTCTTGAGCGACCAGGTCGGGCACGAACCTTGCCACCCATCGCCGCGTCTCTGGCGGCGTCACGTTGCCCTTGGACGCGGCGAGTGCCCGAGCGTCGGCGCACACATCGCTGAGTCGAAGGCGGAACAGCTTGAACGCCAGCCGAGTGGGGGACTTTTCCAACACGGTCGCGTCGCCGACGAACTCCTCCAGGAAGGAGAAGGTGGCCGGGCTGAGCGGCGCCCGCGCGGTCGGTGCGAGCGCGTTGGCGCAGTCCTCGTGGGCGGAGGCGGTGAACCGGTTGCCGGCTCGCCGCCATGCCGGCACCTCGGACAGCACGCTGCGCACAAACCGCCCATAGGCGCGTAGCGCCACATGGGCCGACGCCGTGTCGATCGCCGCTCCAGCCGCGGACGGCGGCAGCACGAGCATCGCGAGCGCGGCGACCGCGAAACACCACCGGGCGCCCATCAAGACGCCCCGGCCGCCGGATCTCACTGCGCCCCGCCCCGCGTCGTCGGCTCGCGAGCCACTCGAGGAGCGGCGATCACATCGAACGCGTCGGTGATGGTGTTGCCGGCCAGCCCGCCGGCGCTCGCCCTCGCCTGCAGCCGGTAATCGCCCGGGGACACCGCCGGCGCGAGTTTGAACCGCGCGCTGCCCGCGCCGCTGGCGTGCGTGAAGGCACGTCCGATCGCGACCCACCGCACGCACCGCCTGCCCGAGCTGTTCGCTCGGCTTGGCTTCGCGCACGCGTGGCCGCGCCTGCGCCCCGGCAGCGGCCGCAGCACCCGGAAAGTGGTGATCGCACCCTCGGTCAGGGTGTAGGTCACGGTGGCGCCGCGCCGGCGGGAGAACCGGTCCGGCGTGATCTTCAGTCTGGCGATCGTCGGACGGCCGGGCCCGGACCCGGAGCCGCCCGCAGGCGCCGCGGCGCCCGGCCCCGCGGTGGTGGTGAAGGTCTGATCGGCGCCGAATACGGTGCCGACCGCATTGGTCACGACGAGTCGATAGTGGTAGGTCGTATCCGGCGACAGGCCCCCGAGGACGGCGGCGACCGACGCGCCGGCGCTCGTGGCCGGAACCGTCTGCGCCGGGGTGTTGCCGCCGTACGCCGTGTTCCGGCCGTACTGGAAGTACGCGCTGCCGAGCGCCACATCCGGGTTGAAAGCCATCCCGATCACGGACACCGACGTGGTACTCGGACCGGTAGCCGGTCCAGTCGTGGCGGCCGGTGTGGCCAGCTCGTAGGCGCCGATGTCGCACGCCCCCCCGGCCGGGCGCAGCGCACCCCGCTGGTCGGTCGCAGGGCAGCCGGCGCCGCTCGACGGCAACGCGTCGATCGCCGCGCTTCCCGCTCGCAGTGCCATCGTCTCGGTCGGCCCGCCGTTGTCCTGGAGAGGGCCGAGCTTGGGATCGCCCGCGGCGAAATCACAACTCTGATCACCGAAGCTCAGGTTGTGCCCAGCGTCTGCGAGGTCGAAGCCGTCGCAATTGCCACCGGCGTTCGAGGCGAGCAGCGTGTTCTGCAGGACTGCTGCGGTGCCGGGGAAGGGGATGTCCAGGTCGGCAACCCCGCCGCCGGCACCGGCGCCGCCCGGGCTGCCATTCGATCCCTGCAGACCGCCGACATTGCCGCCGTCCCCGCCATAGCTTGCTCCGCCGATTTGGTTCTCGGCCACGGTCAGGTTTAGCAGCAGTGCCGACGAGTCGAACCCGACGGACAGTTGCAGCCCGCCGCCCACGCCACCGTCACCCCCGTCACCCCCATTCCCGCCCTGCTGAAGGTCGTTGTCGGTGTTGCCGCCCATCCCGCCATCGCCGCCGAATTGGGTGCTGTTGAAGGCGATCGTGCTGTTGGTGATCGACAACGGGCCGCCCGTGCTCGAGATCCCTCCGCCGTCGCCGCCGTCACCGCCGAATCCGGCCGGGCCGCCGGGAGTCCCATCAGCGCCGCGCCCGCCGTCGCCCCCCCAGCCGGTGAAGTTGTCCGCGAGCGTGCTGCCCGTGATGGTCAGGGTTCCGGCGTTGTAGATCCCGCCTCCGGAGCCGCCGGCGGCGCCTTCGCCGCCCGCGCCGCCGGTGCCGTTTGCGCTGGTGCCGCCGTCTCCCCCCGGGCCGCCAAATCCCCCGGCCTCGCCGTTGGAGCCGTTGTTGTTGGCGATCGAGCTATCGGTCACGGTCAGCGTGCCGCTGTTGTAGATCCCCCCGCCATTGCCACCGCTGCCGCCGTTGCCGCCGGCGCCCCCGTTGCCGCTGCTGCTGGTCGAGGAGCCGCCCTGGCCCCCGTTTCCGCCCTGGCCGGCCCGGTTGCCGGTCACCGAGACGTGGTCCAAGGTCAGCGTTCCCGCGTTCAGGATCCCGCCGCCGTTCTCGCCCGGCCCACCATTACCGCCGGGCAGGCCATTGCCGATCGAACTGCTGGCACCGGTCAGACCCTGCGATCCGGGTGGGGCGAACCCGCCGGTGACAGTCAGATCACGCAGCGTGACGGTCGCGCCCGCGGCAACGTTCAGCACCCGGTCATTGACGTCGGTCGCGTCGATCGACGTGGCGCCCGCGCCGGCGCCGACGATCATCAGCGCCGACTGGGCTCCGAACACGTTCAGATCACCGCTCTGGTTTAGCGTGTCATCCTCGCCCCGAATCGACAGGGCGTATTCGCCGGCGCCGAGCACGATCGTGTCTGAGCCCGTGCCGGCGAGTGGGCAGTCGCCGAACCCGGTGCCGGGAGAGTCGACCGCCGAGATCGCTTCGCGCAGCGAGCACACGCCCGCCCCGGTCGTGTCGGACGTCGTGTTGACCGTGATCGTCGTCGCGCCCACCGCCGCCGGTGCCGCCATGGCCGCGACGGCCACGACCAGTGCCCCGATCCCCTTCATCTATTTCGCCTCCCACGTGACCGGGGAGTCGTAGTAGCTCTGAGGCGGTCCGGTGTACGCAACCTTGGTGATCCCTCCGGGCACCAGGAACGTCAGGCACGTGCTGAAGCTCTGCCGCGGCTTGAACGGATTGGGCGTGTCGGTGTCCGGGCAGCGCGGGAAGGTGCCGAGTAAGAAGGTGACGCTGTCCTGCGGCTGACCGGTCTTGTCGACGCCCTGAATCTGTCCCGCCGGATCGTTGTCACTGGTGTTCAGCGTGCCCGGTCCGAGGTTCTTCATTCGCACCCGCACGTAATACGGTGTGCTGGCCTTCTGATCGGCGTCGAGTTGGATCCCGTTGAAGTCGGCCAGCGTTCCCCGCTCGATCGACTCGACCGTGATGCTCAGCTTGTAAGTCGGCCCGTTCGCGCCGTTTGACTCGGTGAGCTGGTAAGGGACTGTCGCGCTCTGCCCAGCCGCGAAGGCAGCACCCGGCGCCGCCAATCCCGAGCTCCCACCGGCCGGCCGGCCCCCAACCGGGCTCGCCGACGCCGTGCTCGTGACGGCCGCAGGCGTCGCCGTCGCCGTCACGGTCGCACTACTCGACGCGGCGCTCGAGCCGCCGCAACCGGCGAGAACCGCTGTCACCGACGCCACCGCCAGCGTCGCCAGCACACGTGTCATGTAAGCCCCCTTCTGTTTCCCAATCGCTCATCTGGTTTTCGCACGCCGCCATGAACGTGCACTCACGGCTGCGAGAACAGCCCGCGTCGCTCTTTGATCTCGCGCGCTCACCGTTCGTCGCGATCGCCTCGACCTGCTTGCTGCCGCGCTGGGTCGGGCGTTCCGGGTGCTCAGCGGGCACGCGTGCTCGATCATTGCCGCAGCCACCCTGTGTGGCCTGGCCCTTCTGCGGCGCCCGGGCGGGTCGCGGAGAAGATCTGAGTCCTGCCGGAGGGCAAACGTGAAACCGTCACGCCTGTCTCGGCGTTGTGCTCCAGGACACCGCGCCCGAGCTCCGCGGCGTCCATTTCGACCGGGATATGCAAGCCCCGGGAAAAGCAGCGTGCGGGACGCGCCGACGAGGCGCGTCGCCCTCCTGCGTCGCGATCGCCCAGAGCAGCAGGCCGACGATCCCGGTTACGACGGCCGAGCAGAGCACGAGGTTCATGACGACAACGACCGTCATCGGATTCCTCGTTCGCGAGACCGGCGCTCTCCGTTCTCGGTGATCGCCTCGGATATGCGCTCGAAGCGCAATGAGGCGCGGGCGGCTACGCGCCGCACGGCGTCGATCGAATCAGCCCGGTACATGTGTATGCAGGTTTCGTCTTCAGGGATGAAGATCGAGTGCATGAACTCGACCGGCGTGCCCTCGCGGGTTAGCTCCTGTGCGGTTAGCCGGGCGACGCTGGCCCCCCGCTCGGCCGCCGCGGCATCGGTTCCGGAGACGAACTGCTCGGCTGCGAACTCGCGCATGTAGGGCAACGTACGCGCGGGCCCGCGAAAACGAAATAACGGAAAACCTGAATGTTTGGCAGTGCGACCGCGCCCACCGGCGCCACCGGTTTGGCTGCGCCCCGATCGCGCGCACGAACCGCAGGGGTCACCCCGGAGGCGTAGCTGGGGGCAGGGCTCCAGCTCAGCAATCAATCGAAGCGCCCGCGCCGCGTCGGCGAGCCGTTTTGCGATGCTTGCCGACGCTGGCATCGCCCGCCGCACCGCCCCCCCAGAACTCAGCCTGGCCCGCTGGCCCGGGGACCGCCGCCCTCCCCGAGCACGCCGCGGTCAGGTCCGGAACATAGACCGCCGGTACCGCGATCGTCTCACGGTGCGATGGTCATGCTGACGGTCGCCGCCAATGCTTGGGCGAGCTGTGACCGGGAGTGCACTCCGAGCTTCGCATAGGCATGCTTGAGGTGAACCTCAACTGTGTTCACGGTCACGTACAGGGTGGTCGCGATTTGCTTGTTTGCCAGCCCGCTCGCGGCGAGCTCGACGACCCGCCGCTCACTCGGGGTCAGCTCGCCGGTGTCGGCACGCGGACGACGCGCGCCGACGCGGGTGAGTTCTGCGCGTGCCATCTCCGCCCACCCAATCGCATCGAGGGCCGCGAACCCGGCGACAGCCGTCTCAAGCGTCTCGCGAGCGCCACGCCATTGTCGGCACCGGCGCTGCGCGCGGCCCAACGCGAGCAGGCACCGCCCCGCGTCGAAGCGCAGTCCCAGACTCTCGTAGTCGTCGGCCGCCTCCCGCAACAGAGCGGCTGCGTCCTTGTCCTGCGGATCGCGGCCCAACATGACGAGTGCGCGACAGCGTTTTGCACTGGCCCGCGCCCAGGGATGGTCCTGCTGCTCGGCGAGCTGACCGAGGCGCTCGCTCACCCCCTGCGCGGCCTCGAATTCACCCAGCTCGACCAGGCTCTCGACCAGCTCGGGCGCGACCGGGAACGCGCCCGGATCGAGCACCCCCTCGCGCTCGCAGTGCTCCCACACAGGTTTGAGGTCCTCGACCGCTCGTTGAGGCGCCTGCTCCAGTAGCGCCGCCGTGCCCCTTGCCCGCAGCGCCTCGAGCTCGTCCCAGCGAGAGCCCACCCGGCGTGCACGTTCGATCGCCTCGGTCGCCCAGCGCGTCGCCGCCGCCCTATCCCCGCGGCCGGCGGCGAGCACGGCGCGGCAGCGTTGGTACTGGGGGCGGAACTGCGTCTCAAAGTCCGAGGACTCGGCCCACTCGTCCAGCAGCTGCGACGCCGCATCCAAATTGCCGATGCGCATTTCCATCTCACACAGGTGCAGTCGCACCATCGCGTAGGAGGTGGGCTCGCCGCGCGCATCGGCGAGTGCCGCGAGCTCGCTCAGCAGCTCGCGGGCACGCTCGAGCTCGCCACGCCACAAAAGCCGCTTGGCGGCAATACGCTCCGGCGTCCCCGACACGTAGGCAGCAGCGTCCTCGGCCACGCGCGACTGCTCGCAAAGATCGTCGACCGCCCTTCCCGTCAGCACTCTCGGCCAGGCCAGCTCGTACAAGGACTCGTGCTTGTACCGGCCGCCGGCTGCATTACGCACCGCGTCCATGGCCAGCTTCTCCGCGTCGCCCAGCCGCGAGACAGCCGCCGCCGCCCAGTTGCCGGCCATCTTGCCCAGCAGCGCCGCCCGCATGTCGTGATCCTCCCCGCAGTCCGCCAGCGCGCGCTCGAGGTAGCGATTCTGCTCCTCAATGCTGCTGACGTTGGCGCCATCACCCAACAGCCTCCACGCGCGCGCCCGCAATGCTCCCACCGGAAGCGAGTCCATCTCCCGCTCCAGCAAAGCAGTCAACCGTGGCAGGTCACCGGCCTCGTCCAAGCGTTCGGCCAGCGCCAGCACACGCCCCGGCCGCTCCGGGTCACCGGCTGGCGTCAAGCGCAACGCGTGGTCGGCCAACAGCACCGCTTGCCGCCGGGCACCGCGAGCGCGCACGTCCTCGGCCGCGGCCGCCAGCCGCGCCGCGAGCCCGGAGTCGGGACGAACCGTGGCGAGCGCGAGATGCAGGACCCGCAACTGCTCCTCATGCGCGCCGTCCGCCAGCGCGAGATGCAGCTCGCGCCGCTCCCGCGCGCGCGAGCGGCGTAGTGCCGTAGCCGCCAGCAGAGGATGCGACGCCCGCACCCGTCCTCCCTCGATCGTGACCACCCTGGCGTCGACGGCACCCTCGACCGCTGCCAGATCGACGACCGCCGCGACCTGCTCAACGCTGGGCTCGGCGCTCAGCGCCACAGCCAGCAGGACCCTGCGCACTGGCGCTCGGAGCCGAGC
>Ga0335073_10004780_pt1 | contig 18978 bp, 18 predicted proteins | sample Lox_Sample_22_FD_207093 | JGI IMG/M metagenome (GOLD analysis project Ga0335073, IMG submission 207093) | Soil microbial communities from Loxahatchee National Wildlife Refuge, Florida, United States - Lox_Sample_2.2 | ecosystem: Environmental > Terrestrial > Soil > Wetlands | place: USA... | reverse complement strand
GAAGGTGGTTGGGAGCAGCGGCGCGACGCGTGACCCCAGGAGCCTTGAATCACGCGTCGCGCCTGCGATTCTACTGTGAATTGCCGAGGGTGTTCTGGATCGGAGTGATGGTTCCAAACAGACCGTGGCTCTCGTCATCGGAGCCTGCGGTGAAGTAGAGGGTGGTGGCGGGACCGGAATTGCCGCCGCTGCCGAACGAAAGTCCCCACAAACCGTCGATGGCGATGGGTGTGCTGGTGGAATCCTCGAGGAGGCCCAGGAATTCGCCTGTGACGGGGTCGTAGACAGCCACGTTGCCGGAGCCGAACTGGCCTACGAGCAGGTCATGACTGTAGATCCCGAAGTCGCCCGGGGCCATGGCGAGGGCCCAGGGGCCGTTGAGCCAGGGTCCGTGCTGCATGCGGCGGAGCAGGAAACCCAGTGGCGAGAAGACGTCAACAAATCCCAGCCCGGCACCGTCGACTTCGTCGTGCTTCTGGTCGTCCTGTTTTGCCCAGGTGACGTAGAGCTCGCCACCGATGTTCTGGACGTTGAAGGGCGCGTAGCCGTGGGGGACGGCCCAGTCGCGGAACATGTTCTCCATGGTGCGGACGTGATGGAAGGAGGAGTCGTAGACACGGATGTTGCCCCTGCGGAAGTCGGCGACGTAGAGGAAGGTAGCGGGGCCGTAGTGGGGGATGTTGATCGTGGCAAGGGCCGCTCCTTTAAAGACGGACGCGCTCTTGCGGTTGTCCATGATCGTGGCGCTGGTGCCGCCGTTCCATGCGGAGACGGTTCCGTCTTCGGTGACAAACATGAAGGCGGCCGGCTTGCCGTTGGCGAGCAGGAATCCGGTGCCGCCGTTGTAGACGGTGCCGGTGGGCGTGCCGGTGGTGCTGGCCGTCGGATCGCCGGTTGGAATGGTAACGACCAGGGCGGAAGCGGTGCCGGTTCCGTTGTAGAGCGTGGAAAGGCCGGTGCCGTTATCGGAGATCCACCAGGGGCTGGTGGAACTGCGGGACATGCCCCAGGGATTGACGAGGTTAGCGTCGGTGGCAGAGGCGACGCCGGACTGGTCGGCAACCAGGCCGGTGACCTTATATTGTTGCGCGTGGCTGGGCAGGGCGAGGGCGAGAACCAAAGCTGCGCAGAGCAGTGTGGGTTTCGGCTGCATGGATTCCTCCTGGGCAGGCGGACAGAGTGGATTTCCGCCGCACCGGAACACTAGCGAGCGGGCATAACAACCGTTGTCAGGGGAATGTCATTCGATTGTCAGGGTCGGGACCGGAGGTTCGTGGCGGGTGTGGGCCGAGGCCGTGGCAGCGGGGCGCCGGTCGGCCTCGTGGGTTCGGTCGCTGGTGCCGATAAGGGTGGAAGAGAAGCCCAGGTGGGGAGCCGGTGAGCATGGCGGCATTGGACGTTGTAGAGCAGGAGATCGCGCGTCTGGAGGGGTATCTGGATCGGGCGATGGGGGAAGTGTTCGAGACGATGATGGGCCTGAGGTGCGGGCTGGCGGGAGACGGCGAAGCGGCGGAGGGCGAGACGGTGGCGGCGCTGATTGGGCTCGCCGGGGCGCTGACGGGCAACGTTGTGGTGCAGTGCTCGCGGGCTGCGGCGATGCGGGCCTGCGGGGCGCTGAGCGGGGTGGAGCCGGCGGAGGTGGACGCGACGGTTCGGGACGCGATCGGCGAGCTGGCGAACATGGTGGCTGGGGCGTGGAAGGGGTACGATCCGGAGCTGACGTCGAAGTGCCTGCTGTCGACGCCGACGGTAGTGGTGGGCAAGAAGTACGAGGTGTTCAGCCGGCGGGCGCTGATCCGGTTCGAGCGGTGCTACCGATTCGAGGAGCACATCTGCCTGGTGACAGTGAGCTGTCAGCGGGCGGGGTAAGCGGTTTGCGTTGTTTCGCTTTTTGTTCGTCTTTTGTCGAGCCTTGTTGCGCTTTTTTCAGAAGACAAGTTGGAAGTGCCTTGTTTTCAAATGGGTAGCGGCTGTTACTAACTCGACAACTTCGTCGGAGGCTGTCGCGGCGCGGTACTTTTGTCACGGGTGAACCCGGTTGGTGCGGGCATAGGCGGGATTGGCTGGCAAGCTCCGGGAACCGAACATCGAGTCGGCCAGCGTGGCTTCGCCTTTTGTGCTCTTTTTGTGCACGGTTGCTCTCTTTTCTCCCGGAGACAAGTTGGAAGTGCCTTGTTTTTAAATGGGTAGCGGCTGTTACTAACTCGACAACTTCGTCGGAGCCTTGGTGGCGCGGTACTTTTGTCACGGTGAAGGGGGTTGTTCCGGACGCACGGTGTTGCTCCTTTTCGGACGATGAAAAAGGCCGCACCTGCGGCCTTTTTCTGGGATCCTGGTGGGGCGGGAATTTCTTTCCCCCTATTTTCAGAATACCGGGTTCAGCGAATTAACCTGCCAAATTTGTTGGGGTGGTTGGGTGGGGAAGGCTCTTGTTTTGTGGGGGAACACTTTCGTACCGTGGGGGAAAAGCTTGACAAGTTTTCCACAAACGAAGCCTGGCTCTTTTACCGTCGCCCTGCGGGCGGGTAAGGACGCTTGGATCGGGGACCGTGGCCCGGAGAATCCGCGCGTGAGCCTGCAGGCGAGCTGGGCCTGAAGACCCTTTCGTTGAGGCCGCCGTGACGCCAGGCTTAAGCCTGGCTCTTTTACCGTCGCCCTGCGGGCGATGGAGAACCTTAACCTAAGCCAAAGAGGCTCCCTCGGGAGCCTCCAGCAGTTGCCACAGTTTTTTGCGCCGAAGGCGCGGCTGCCTGAACGGACGAGTTCAGTCGTAGTATTCGAGGCCTAAGTGGGTGATGAGTTCTTCGCCCATGATGTGCCTCAGCGTGTTTTTGAGCTTCATCGACTGGATGAAGAGGTCGTGTTCCGGGTACAAGCCGGGGGCCGATTGCGGGCTCTTGAAGTAGAAGCTGAGCCACTCCTGGATGCCGATGTTGCGGAGCTCCGGCGTGCGCTGGGCGAGGTCGAGGAAGAGGACCAGGTCCAGTGCGATGGGGGCGGCGAGGATCGAGTCGCGGCAGAGGAAGTCGACCTTGATCTGCATCGGATAGCCGAGCCAGCCGAAGATGTCGATGTTATCCCAGCCTTCTTTGTTGTCGCCGCGGGGCGGGTAATAGTTGATGCGGACCTTGTGGTAGATGTTGCCGTAGAGGTCGGGATAGAGCTCGGGCTGGAGAATGTAGTCGAGCACGCCGAGCTTCGATTCTTCCTTGGTCTTGAAGGACTCGGGGTCGTCGAGGACCTCGCCGTCGCGGTTGCCGAGGATGTTGGTGGAGTACCAGCCAGAGACGCCGAGCATGCGGGCCTTGAAGGCGGGCGAGAGCACGGTCTTGATGAGGGTTTGGCCGGTCTTGAAGTCTTTGCCGCAGATGGGGGCTCCGGTGGCTCGGGAGAGCTCAATCATGCAGGGCAGGTCGACGGTGAGGTTGGGTGCGCCGTTGGCGAAGGGCACGCCTTCTTTGAGGGCGGCGTAGGCGTAGATCTGCGAGGGGGCGATGGCGGGGTCGTTGTCGGTGAGGGCTTTTTCGAAGGCGGCGAGAGTGGCGTGGCAAGGGGCGGGCTCGAGGAAGATTTCGGTGGAGCCGCACCAGATGACGACGACGCGATCGACCTGGGACTTGAATTTCTGAATGTCGGCTCGTAGCTGTTGGGCGAGGTCGCACTTGGATTTGCCGGTTTTGACGTTGGAGCCCTGGAGGCGCTTGACGTAGTACTGGTCGAAGACGGCGGGCATGGGGCGGAGGGATTCGAGGAAGGGCTTGATGGACTCGAGGTGGTCCTTGTCGAGGACGGCGGCGTGGCTGGCGGCCTGGTACATGTTTTCGGGGAAGATGTCCCAGCCGGTAAAGACGATGTCGTTGAGGTCGGCGAGGGGGACGAAGTCTTTGACGAGGGGGGTGCGGTTGTCGGTGCGCTTCCCTAGCCGAATTGTCCCCATTTGGGTGACGGACCCGATGGGCTTGGCGAGGCCGCGGCGGACGGCTTCAACGCCGGCGATGAGGGTGGTGGCGACGGCGCCCATGCCGACGGTCATGACCCCGAGCTTGCCCTTCGCGGGCTGGATGGCCTGCTTCTTTTCAGACGATGCCATTATGAATGCTGCCTTTCAGGGGGAGAAACGAGTATCAAGTCCAAACGGTTAGTTTCTCTCTGATGGGGCGGGAGCGCAAGATAACGAATAAAGACCAGGTCGCAGGGCTCAGGTCGCAGGGCTCAGGTCGCAGGGCTCAGGTCGCAGGGCTCAGGTCGCAGGGCTCAGGTCACAGGGCTCAGGTCACAGGGCTCAGGGCTCAGGGCGCAGGGCGCGGGGCGCAGGGCGCGGGGCTCAGGGCTCAGGCTTCGCTGCTGCGGATGCGGTTGCGCCAGTGGGTCCAGACGAACCAGACGGCAGCAATAAGCAGAAGGATTTCGACGGCGACGTGGAACCGGTGGAAGGCGGCCTGGAAGCGGGGGTTGCTGTTGAAAGAGGCGCCCAGCCTCATGCCGATGTACGCCAGCACGTAGCACCAGGGCCACGAGCCGATGAAGGTGTAGATGTGGAAGCGCACCTGATTCATGCGGGCAACGCCTGCGGGAAAGGCGATGAAGGTGCGGATGATGGGCAACATGCGGCCGATGAGGACGGTGATGGAGCCGTAGCGGGCGAAGAAGTGGTCGACGCGGTCGAGATCGCGGCGGCTGAGGAGGAGCCAGCTTCCGTAGCGTTCAACCATGGGGCGGCCGCCCCTGGCACCGACCCAATAGGCGGGGATGGAGCCGAGGTTGGACGCCAGAGAGGCCACGGTGGCCAGCAGGACCAGCTGCATCTGGGTGTGGGCGAGCGCGTAGCCGGCGAGCGGCATGATGACTTCGGAAGGAATGGGGATGCAGGCGGACTGGATGGCCATCAACAGCACAACGGCGCTGTAGCCGCCGCTGGCGACGAGGCTGACCAGCAGTGCGAGGATTTTTTCACTCATGCAGACTTGAGTTTACCGGGGGAGGCGCTTGCCGGGCTCAGAGCGAGGGGCGGCGAACGCCGGCGGGGCGGGACTTTTGTGAATTTTTCGCTACTTTTGCGCGGCGCGCGGCGTCTGAGAACATGACGATGACGCCCGATCGCACGCTTGTCCCCGAACCTGCGCACCAGCCTGAAATCAACTGCACGCTCCCCAGGATCGAAGATGCCGCCCGCCGCTCACGGTTGTTTCTAGCGACGGAGTTTCTCGTCCTGTTCATTGGGCTGCCGGTTTCTCTGTTTTTCCGTCTCGCGGGCCAGCTTCCGCCGCTGCCGCTGCTGTGGGCGGTGGCGCTTTACTGTCTGGTGGTGCTGCTGCGCGATCCTACGTTCGATCGCGGGCAGCTGTGGAATGCGGGCCCGCTGCGCAGTCAGCTTCCGCAGCTTCTTGGGCTGTTCGCCAGCGGCGTGGTCATCGTCACGCTGTTGATCCACCAGTACGCACCGAATCTGCTCCTTGCGTTGCCCCGGAAGCAGCCACTTCTGTGGGCGATCATTATGGTGGGATACCCGGTTCTGTCTGTCCTGCCTCAGGGGCTGATCTACCGCGCTTTCTTCTTTCATCGTTATCGAACGCTGGTTGCGTTCGCGCCTGCGACGCGCTCGTGGATCATGATTCTGGCCAGCGGCGCGACTTTTGCTCTGATGCATATCGTCTTTCATAACTGGATCGCGCTCGCTCTTACTTTTCCCGGCGGGATCCTGTTCGCTCTTCGCTATTGCAATACGCGATCGATGGCCGTTTCATCGCTGGAGCACGCGCTTTACGGGTGCTTTCTTTTCACGATCGGACTGGGTGAGTTCTTCTATGTGCGGGTAGTCTGACGGCTATCATCGATTGCACTGCAACAAGCAAATGACAGCGACGCACTCACATGCCCTAAGTAATCTGGACACTTAGCATGGAGCAAACTATTCTGCGACCAGTTGGAAGGTTAGCTCTATGCACGTTGTCGCTGGAAAGCACCTGAAAGAAGCGTCCGAGCGGTTCCGAAACGCAGCCAGGCCCCTCACAGCATGGCGAGCCATCGCCAAAGAGGCCCACTGGCGCAGTCCCGACGAAGTTAAGGAAAACTTTGCCGATGTGGACTTTGCGGGGGACGAAGTTATCTTCTCCATTCATGAGGGTCGCTACCAGCTGGTAACGACCATTCACTACGCGCGGGGAAAACAAGGAGCGAACGGCGGCGGCCACGTATGGATCCGTGCCGTCCAGCCCGCCAAGCAAGGTGAAAACGGCGCCAACGGAAATAAAGGAGGCGCCCGATGAGCAGGATCCTTGCCGACCCTGTTGAAATGATCCGCAGCGGCGCTCCCCGGCTCATCCGCTCCGACCGGGAGCTTGCCGAATACACGCGCGCGCTGCTGGACCTGACCTCAAAACCGAAGCCCACGGCGGCGGAGCAGGAGGCCATCAACCTGCTGACCCTGCTGATCGAGCACTACGAGACGGTGCGCTATCCGGTCCCCCAAGGCACGGCTGTCGAAGTGTTGCGCGGGCTTCTGAAGCGGGACGGACTGAAGCAGGCCCAGCTCATACCGGAGTTCGGGAACACTGCCTGCATTTCGAGCGTGATCAGGGGCGATCGCCAGTTCACGCGCAGCCACATCGCTCGCCTCAGCAAGCGCTTCAGGGTTTCGCCCGCGGTCTTCTTCGACGCGACGTCCGCCGTTCCCATGCGCCGCGACATGGGTAAGAGAGCCAAGGCGCGCTAGCGCACATCCGAGCGATCGAAAGGAATTCTCCAATGAGCAAAGTCCTCTCCGACCCAGCTGAATTGATCCGCCGGGGCGCTCCGCGCATGATCCGTTCCGACGAAGAACTCGCCGAGTACACCAGCGTGCTCTTCAGCCTCACTTCGAAAGCAAGGCCGACTGCGGCCGAGCAGGAGGCCATCGATCTGCTCACGCTGCTGGTGGAGCGCTACGAAAACGTGCGCTATCCCCTGCCCGAAGCGCGCTCCGTTGAGGTGCTGCGCCTGCTGCTCACAAGCAACGGAGTCTCGCAGGGTAAGCTCACGCCGGAAGTCGGCTTCCAGGCCTCGGCGTCGCTGATTCTGCTCGGCAAACGTCAGCTCAACCGTTGCCATATCGCTCGCCTCAGCCGACGGTTCAAAGTGTCGCCGGCTGTGTTCTTCGACAAGGCATCTGAGATCCCGCTGCGGCTCGGTGTCGGGAAGAAGGTGCGAGCGGCGCGAAGAAAGGGTGGCTCGTCTGAGAACGGCAAATGAAAACGCCGGCCCACAGTTCAGGGCCAGCGTTGAGCGCCGTGCAGCACGCGAACCGCTGGCGCCGCGTCGACGCCGGCTACATGCTACGAACTTCCAGCTGATCTACTCCTGCGGTTCCTTTGCTCCTTGTTTTGCGCCCTTTACCGCACCCTTTGTCGTGTTCTTCGTCTTGCTCCAGGTCTTTTTCGTACCTTTCTTCACACCTCGGCCGGCATCTTTCGCACCCTGCTTTGTGTCGTGCCCGGCCTGCTTCATGTCGTGTTTGGCGCTGTTATCGCTCTGAGCGCGCACGCTCAGGCAGCCAGGAGCCAGCATCAGCGCTGCGCCTAACAGCGCCGCCATCCATCGAAGATGTCTTCTCATATCTGAAAGGATGGCGCACAACCCTGCCTGAGTTGTGCGCCGATTGCTCTGTGCTTGGCACCCTGGTTTTAGGCGCCTTCTTCGAGAACGTGCGGCACATCTTCGCCCAGCGCCGTGGCGAGATCGTGCTGGTGTTCCTGCTCCTGGGTAATGATCTGCCGGATCTGCTCGGCGAGCGCGTAGTGGCCGATGGCCTCGGCCTGCCGCACACGTTTGCGATACTGCCGGATGGTCTCCGTTTCGTTATTGAGATCGAAACGAAGCATCTCCTCGGCCTTCTCCGAGAGCTTGACCGCCTTCGGCGTCGCATTGGGGACGGCGCCGAGGTAGTCGATCTGATCGGCGATGATCATGGCGTGCGAGAGTTCTTCGCCGGCGTGCTTGTGCAGTTCGCCGGCGATGCTCATCCACTGCGCACCTTTGAGCACATTGCTGTAGACCGTGTAGGCGATGATTGCCTGGTATTCGCGCGACAAATCCTCCTGCAGCCCGTCGATCAGCTCCTTCAGCGCAGCGCTGTTCTTCTTTTCCGCCATCTTTCTCTCCTTCATGCTGTTGGGATACGACCGGTTAGATGCGTCCGGCGGTCAAAAGGGCGTGAATCCATACTCCGTTCCGGGGCATCATCTCCATGCCCGGCCGGGACAGTGCAAGGCGCGTTCGCGTGGACCGGCGGGCCCCCTGTACCCTTGTAGAAAGCCAATGCCCGCCCTCCGCCATCTTTTCAACGACCATGCGGAACACGTCCGCGCCAGGGTCATGGGCATTTACGGGATCCTTCTCCTGTTCAATGGAGCAGCCTGGCTCTGGGCGGGCGCTGCCTTCCACCGCTTCCCTGTCCTGCTCGGTACCGCGTTCCTTGCTTATTCGTTTGGTCTGCGCCACGCTGTGGACGCCGACCACATCGCGGCCATCGACAACGTCACGCGCAAGCTGATGCAGGAGGGCAAGCGGCCGGTCGCCGTCGGTTTCATGTTCTCGCTGGGGCATTCGACCGTGGTGATCCTCGGATCACTTGGGCTGGCGGCGCTGGCACTTGGCCTGCAGAAGCACCTCGACCATTACCGGATGATCGGCGGCGTGATCGGCACCAGCGTGTCGGCTTTGTTTCTCCTGGGCATCGGACTGGTGAATCTGATCATCCTGCGCCATGTGTACGTCACGTTCGCCCGGGTGCGACGTGGCGAGCCGTATGTGGATGAGGATTTTGACCTGCTCCTCAACAATCGTGGCTTTCTGGCGCGCATTTTTCGTCCGGTGTTCGCGATGGTGCGCAGCAGCGTTCACATGTATCCACTGGGCTTTTTATTTGGCCTGGGTTTTGATACCGCCAGCGAGATCGGACTGCTGGGATTGTCGGCCGCGGAGGCTTCGCGCGGCTTGCCCCTCTGGTCGATCGCGGTGTTCCCCGTGCTGTTCGCCGCCGGCATGTCGCTGGTCGATACGACGGATAACATCCTGATGCTGGGTGCTTACGGCTGGGCGTATATCAAGCCGATTCGCAAGCTCTACTACAACCTCACGATCACATCTGTATCCGTGGTGGTTGCATTTGTGGTGGGGGGTATCGAGGCTTTGGGCCTGATCGGCGGCCACCTGCATCTGCAGGGCGTGTTTTGGGATTTTATCGACCGCCTCAATTCGAACTTCGGCGTGCTCGGCTACTGCATTATCGGCATCTTTGCGCTGGCGTGGATCTTGTCGATAGCGATCTACAAGCTGCGACGGTTTGAAGATCTGGAACTGAACCCGGAGAGCTGATGGCGAAACTCACCTCCAGTGATGCCCCTTACGTCATCGCGATGGTAGTCATCGTAATGGTTGCATCGTGGCTGTGGCGTCGCCTATGGCTCTACCTGATTTCTCGTCCATCCCTGCGCACAAGACTCTATCTTCAGCAAGGCAAGCGGCGCCGCACTCATCGGTGAGACGGGGAGTCGAAGGGGGCCGGCCATTTTTCTGCGCTTTGGAGTCGGCCTCGAAAGACAAAGGGCCCCGCATTCGCGAAGCCCCTAATTCTCTTTTCAGCTGTTCCGATATCAATTGAGGCGCTTTTCTTGTCTCTTTACCGGCTTGCCCTGGTGGTGGCCTGGTTGATGGCCCTCACGAACTGACGTGCCGGGCCGCCCTCGGGCATTTCGACCTTGCCGTCGAGAATCGCGTTGAACCGCACCGCGTTTCCGTAGAGTTCCTTCGTGCGACCGTGGTCCTCGTTGAACTCGGCACCGTTCAGTGTTGCGCCGATATACGCGCCCTTCGCGGTCGAGTAAGTCAGGATGGAGGTATCGGGACCAACGCCGCCGGAGGCTTCACGGCCAACGGGTCCAGCGGCAGCATCGACACCGGCGCCGACTTTGAAGTGGCCCGACTCAAGCGCCTGCAGTCCGTGATCGTTCATCACCATCATGACGTAGCCCTGCTCTTCGCCGCCGATCTGCGCGCCAAACGTTGCACCGGACAGCTGAAAGGGAGCCGGCGGACTCCAGCGTCCGTCGGACATTTTGCATGTGGCTACGCCGTCGCCATGCTGCGCGCCGACCACAAAGCCACCCTTGAGCATTTTCGGCACCACCGCAACGCACTTGGCATTGCGCAGGACCGCGTCCGGAATCCCCGCTTTCGCTTCGGGACTGGTAATGCCCTGGATCATGGTTGTGGCGCGATCCAGTTCGGTGTCCGCCTTATTTGCATCCTGGGCCAGCGCCGGCAACGCCGTTGCTGCAGCCAGGAGACTCGCACTCAGAATCGCAATCGACTTCTTCATCGCCCTCTCCTCTCTTTTACTGAAGGATTTTTCGCGCGAATCGAATCCCGTGCCGCGCATTGCTGACGCGCTCCGGCGCGTCGTTCCTCTGGTAGGGATTCCCTTGTACAGGCGATGGGTTGGCCTCTACCCGCGCAAAATTCCGGTGAGGAAAAAAGCTGCGCTCAGGCAGGCAACCAATCCGTAACGAATTCCCCATTCCTCAGGCTTAGCCTGTACCGTGTTCGCGGTGCCCTGTACCCTGTACGCAGAGGTTCTCCAGCCATGGCCACCACGACCAGCACCTGGTCGCAACCGGTTGCGACCGCGCGCAGTGCCTCCGTCCCCTGGTATCTCTGGATTTCGGTTCTTGCTGTCACCTCGGTCACGATTGGCGCGCACTGGGATGTCTCCTGGCATCGCTCGATTGGGCGCGACACTTTCTGGACGCCCGCGCACATGGCCATCTACCTGTGCGGAGTGCTGGCGGGCATCGCGTGTGGCTATTTGATTCTGCGGTCGACGTTCGCGCCGACTGGGGAACTCGACGCGACGTCGGTTCACGTCTTCGGTTTTCGCGGGCCACTCGGCGCGTTCCTCGCAGCGTGGGGCGGCATCGCAATGCTGACTTCGGCGCCGTTCGATAACTGGTGGCACAACGCTTATGGTCTCGACGTCAAGATCGTCTCGCCCCCGCACACGCTGCTGATGCTCGGCATCTTTGCCGTTGAAGTTGGCGCGTTGCTGTTGATCCTCGCGCAGATGAACCGCGCCACCGGCGCCGGAGAGTCGCCGGCACCGGCTCTGCAGTGGCTCATGATGTATCTGTTCGGACTCATGCTGGTCCTCACCATGTTCTTCCGCATGGAATACACGTGGGACGTGATGCTGCACCGCGCCGGCGCTTATATCTCCATTGCTATTGGCGTGCCGCTGTACTTCGCGGCGATGTGGAAGGCCACACGGCACCGCTGGGCGTGCACGCTGATCTGCGCTTTCTATATGCTGGCGATTATCGCGTTCATCCTGATCCTGCCGCTGTTCCCGGCGACGCCGAAGCTGGGGCCGGTCTACCAGGCCGTCACACAGTTTATTCCGCCGAAATTTCCGATCCTGCTGATTGTCCCGGCGATTGTGCTCGATCTGCTGTGGCGCAAGTTCGGGGAGTCGAACAAGATTCTGCTCTCGCTGGCGAGCGGGCCAATCTTCGTGCTCACGCTGGTCGCGGCGGAGTGGCCCTTTGCGTCGTTTCTGATGTCGAGGGCGTCGGAGAACCGGTTCTTCGGCACGGGCTATCTGGACTACGGCACGCCTTCGTTCAGCGCGGATGCGCTGCGCCACTTCGTCCGGCCACAGCATGGAGCCGAACTGTGGATCGGGTTCGCCGAGGCCATGCTGTACGCCGCGATCAGCGTGTGGCTCGGGCTGCTGCTGGGCGACTGGATGCGGAAGGTGAAGCGATAATGCGCGCTCGCCGCGTTGTGCTGCTTCTTCTCTGCGCGCTGACGGCGGCGTCGTTGGCGCACGCGCATGTGGGCAGCCCCGACGTCTATGCCGAGGGCAACGCGGGACCCTACAAGTTGTCGGTGGTCATCCGGCCGCCGCTGGTGATCCCGGGCGTGGCGGAAGTGGAGGTTCATGCGCAGACGCCGGGCATCCACGCCATTGCGATTACGCCTCTTGCTTTGACTGGTGAAGCTTCGAAGCATCCGCCCACGCCCGATGCGATGAAAACTCCGACTTCGGACCCAGGCTACTTCACCGGCCAGTTGTGGATCATGGCCCCCGGTTCGTGGCAGATTCGGTTGCTTGTCGACGGCGATCGGGGGCACGGTGTGTGGAGCGTGCCTTTGCCCGCGGCAGCGCAGGGCACACGCAAAATGGAGCGCGGGCTTGGCATTTTTCTTGCGGCACTGGGTTTGCTTCTTGTTCTGGGCATGACGGGCATCGTTGGCGCCGCTGCGGGCGAGGCTCAGCTGTCTCCTGGAGAGGCTGCGCCACCGCAGCGCCGGCGTACCGCCGCGATCGCCATGACGGTCGCCTTCGCGCTGCTGGTCACGGGGGTGGTGCTGGGCAACTGGTGGTGGAAGTCTGAAGCTGCCGACTATTCGTCGGAAATCTACAAGCCGCTGCAGATGGATGCGACGCTCATGTCCGGCAATCAACTGGACCTTAAATTTCGCGGCGACTCGTGGCTGTTTCGCAGCCGCTTCGACGACTTCATTCCCGACCACAACCACCTGATGCATCTCTACATGATTCGGTGGCCGGCGATGGATGTGGTTTACCACCTGCATCCCGATCTGATCGCGAGCGGCGAATTCAAGCTGGCGCTGCCCAGCGTTCCCGCGGGCACGTATCACCTGTACGCGGACGTTGTGCATGCCAGCGGCTTTCCGGAGACCATGGTTTCCGGTGTCACGCTTCCGGCGATTACGGCGCGGCCGCTGGCCGGGGATGATGCGGAGGGAGAGGGCTCTCCGGTCTCCGCGACGTCTGCCACAGCAACAAGCTTCGCGCTGCCCGATGGGTACACGATGGTTTGGAACAAGCCGGCAGCGCTGGTGGCGCGCCAGGGGAACGACTTCACCTTCACGCTGCTCGATCGCAGCGGTCATCCTGCCGAGGATACGGCGCTCTACATGGGCATGCTCGGGCATGCGGCGTTCGTGAAGGATGACGGAACGGTGTTTGCGCACATCCATCCGAGCGGAACCGTCGCCATGGCTGCGCTGATGATGGCGGAACAGCAAAATGCAACCGCTTCCGGCTCTGGTTCTGCTTCCGGCGCAGGCACTGCGTCACCGGACATGAAGGACATGCCCGGAATGAACATGAATGCGGCCGGCGATCGCCTGCCCAGTTCGGTGAGTTTTCCTTACGGATTCCCGACGCCGGGCCGGTATCGGATCATCGTGCAGATGAAGCATGGCGCGACGGTGGAAACGGCATTTTTCGACGCGACGGCGTCGTAGAGCGAGTGCCCGGATTCCCGGGGTTGGGCTTTCGCTTGACTTTCAGCGGCCTCCGGGCGAACGTACGAGCCACCTCCAGATGAAGCGCTTCGTCCTTGCTGTGGTTGCCGTTACGGCTTCGGTTGCTTCCGCGCAGGAGGCGCGGTGGGTTCAGCTTTCTCAGCAAGCCGAACAGCTCCGCCAGCAGGGCCAGACGAACCAGGCCATTCCTGTTGCGCTCGAGGCTGTGAAAACGGCGCAGGCGACCTTTGGCGCAGGGGATCGTCGCGTGGGTCTGTCGCTCGACACGCTGGGTCTTCTTTACAAGAGCGTTGACGATCTCGCCGATGCCGACACGTGCTTCCGCCGGGCGCTCGCGATCTTCAAAGCTGCCGACGGCGCGCAGAGCAAGGATGCAGGCGCGGTGCTGCTGAATCTCGCGAACCTCTACGCCGATCACGGACGCTGGGGCGAAGCGGAGAGCGATTTCCGCGAAGCGCTGACCATCGCGGTTCAGGCCTACGGGCAGACGGATCCGCATGTCGCCGATGTTCTGCGCGACGGCGGCAGCCTGATGATCGACGAAGGCAAACTCACCGATGCTGCGCGTGTTCTGCGCGGCGCTATCGCGATCTACACCAATGCAGGCGCTGCTTATTCCACGCAGCTGGCCGCGACGTACAACCTCGCCGGCCAGGATGTGGCCGACAGCGGCGACTACAAGACCGCTGAGAACCTTTTTCAGAAAGCGGTTGAGCTCAGCGAAAAAGCGCAGGGGCCTGACAACGCCAGCCTCGCCACCTATCTCGCCAATCTCGCGAATGTGTACAAGGACGAGCAGCGTTTTGCGGAAGCCGAGCCGCTCTACCTGCGCATGATCGGCATTCTGCAGCACCATTACGATCTCAACAACCCCATCCTCGACGAGGTCGATGTCAACATTGGCCTCTTCTACTACGCGTGGGACAAGCCCGATCAGGCTGAACCCTGGCTGGACAAATACATCACGAGCCGCATGGCGCAATGGCGCGCCAATGCGTGGACGATGAGCGAACGCGACCGCCTGGTTTACTACGCCACGCTTCCCGGCACGTTTCCCATCTATTTCAGCTTCGCTACTCGCTATTGCAACCACGACCCTGCGCTGGCCGGGAAGATGTACGACGCGCTGCTGGCCGAACGCGGGCTCGTTGCCGAGAGTTCGGCCTCGATGCGTTCGCGCCTGATGGCCAGCAACGATCGCGCGGCGCTGGCTCAGCTCGACAAGCTTGGCGCGGAAAGGGCGCAGCTCGCCGCGCTGGCCGGGTCCGCGTCTCCGGATCGGAGCCGGATCGGCCAGCTGAGCCAGCAGATCAATCAGGAGGAAGAAGCGCTCGCGCGTGCGTCTGCGACATTCTCCGCGGCAAAGAGTCTGTCGGGTGCTACGTGGCAGGGGGTGCAGAGAGCGCTGCAGCCGGGCGAGGCCGCAGTGGAGATCACGAAGTTTCATTTTCACTCCGGGCGTTCGTTTACGGCGAACGTGCTCTATGTGGCGCTGGTTCTGACGCGGGAGTCGCAGCAGCCGCGGCTCATCGTGCTGGGCGACGCAAAGACGCTGGAGGCCGCTCCGCTCAGCGGTTTTCGTCTTGCTGTGGCAAAGACGCGCGGGGTCACGGTGGTCGCGCAGCCATCCGGGACGAGCGGAGCGGAAGCCTCGGCCCCAATCGATACGCGCGCCGCTTACGACGCTTTCTGGAAGCCGCTTGAGCCGGCACTGGCCGGCGTCACGCGTATTTATGTTGCCGCGGATGGCGTGCTGAATCAGGTGCCGATGGGCCTGCTGACCGATGCTGACGGCAAGCTGCTGCTTGAGAAATATCAGCTGCGTTCGGTCAACAGCACGCGCGATTTGCTGGGGCAGAGCCGGCCGGCAAACGGCAGGTCGGCAATTCTGCTGGGCAATCCTGCATTCGACCTCGCGCCTGCGGTCCAGGGCAATGGTCCTAATGGTCCTAATGGTCCGGGGCCGGCGGTATCAGAGCGCTCCGCGGACCTGACGGGCGGGGCTCTGCCGCAGCTGCCCGGCACCGAATCCGAGGTCACGTCTATCGATCGGCAGCTGCGCCAGGCCGGATGGCAAACCACGCTCGTGACCGGGAATCGGGCGCTCAAGGGATCCGTGCAAAGTGCGCGCAGCCCGCGCGTGCTGCATATCGCGACGCACGGATACTTTCTCGAAGACCATCCCGCGCCCGACAAGTCCGGCCGCGTGGTGCGTCTAAGCGGCGCGGCTGACGATCCCATGCTGCACTCGGGGCTGTTCTTTGCCGGAGCGAATCGCACTCGATCGGGCGCGGCGTCTGGCGCGGACAACGGCGTGCTGACTGCCTATGAAGCGAGCCAGCTGAATTTGCAGGGCACGGAGCTGGTGGTGCTGAGTGCGTGCGAAACCGGGCTCGGCGTGGGGAGTAATAGTGAAGGCGTCTTCGGTCTTCGCCGCGCGCTCCAGGAAGCGGGGGCGCAGTCGGTGATGATGAGCATGTGGTCGGTTCCCGATCAGGAGACGCAGGAGCTGATGGCGCTTTTCTATGCGAAATGGCTGGGTGGGCTCGACAAGCCCGAGGCGCTGCGGCAGGCGCAGCTGACGGAGCGCGAGGTGGTGCGCAAGCGCTACGGTAAGGACCTGCCGTACTACTGGGGGGCGTTTGTGCTCATCGGGCGATGAGAGTGCGCGCGACTACTTTGTCGCGGCCTGTGCCTGGTCGATGAGTTCGAACAACTTCGAGCGGTCGACGACTTCGACGAAGGGCACTCCACTGGTGCGATTGGTGACGACCCAGATGGTGGGCGTGTGCTGAATGCCGACGCTCTGCCCCAGATCGGCGTCGGTCTTGACCAGTTGCGCCAGGCGGCCCTGCGGATCGACAACGAAGGGAAACGCGAGCTTGTGATCGGCGGCGAACTTGTGCGCGAACGTGTTGAGATCGTCCTGCGACTGGATGGTGGATTGCGCGGCGAATAATGCGTCACGAAACTCGTCGCCGAGATGCTTCGATTTTGTGTCGAACCAGCGGGCATCGACGGCGCCCTGGAAGCTCCAGGTGTGGAAGGGCAGCGGAAAATCGTGACGGACCCAGGGAATGTGGTACTTGTCGATGGCTTCTTTGATGACGGGGTTGGCGCGCGCGCAGTCGGGACACTCGAGGTCTTCAAACTCCACGATGGCGACTTTCGCTCCAGGTGGTGGACGAAGCGCCTTCGCATTGTGGACGATCGTCGTTTTCGATTGCGGAGTGGAGAACTGCGCTGCGGCCGGGTCGGCCAGTAGCACCAGCGCCGCTGAAAGAATCAGGCCGAAACGGAGACAGGATAGAGACAGGCGAGCCAGTCGAGCCATAGGATTTGGACTTATTGTAGCCGCCGAAGGTCCTATACTGGCCGCGATTGATGGCCATGAGTTTGGCTCGCAGCAAAGGCAAATCTCGCAAGAGGCTCACGGTTATATCCGGGGCGCGCCCGGCGCAGAGGTCCGATCGCCCTCGTCCCTGGAAGTCGACGGATGCGGCTGCTGCATCCCGGGACTTCTTCGCAAAGCCGCGCCGCAACGCTGTCCGCGAGCTGGTGCGCGAACTCTGCAGCGATGATCCGTTTGATCATCGCTGCGCTGCCGAACTCGCTCGCCTTGTGAGCCGGCGCGAACCTGGCGTGCTGGCGGTGTACAGCGATCTGCTCGCAGAGGTTGCTGCGACGTTGCCGATGGAGGAATGGCAGGCCCGCGGGTACGTTCTCGTGGCTGCCGCCATGAACGCGACGACCCAGGCACAGCGCACGCGCCTGCTGCCGCTGGTCCGGGCTCGGCTCGCCGAAGACCGACTCGCGGTCCGCGCGATGGCTCTGGAAGCGTTTGCGTATCTTGCCGCTCGCGAGGCCGAGCTTCACGACGAGGCGCTGGAGATGCTCGAAGCCGCACGGCACGGCGAACCCGCGATGCGCGCGCGGGCGAAGCAGATGCTGCCGGTGCTGATGGGACTGGCCGTCCAGGCGGACGCGGCTTCGCCGGGACTGCGCGTCCAGCGAGACGCGGCTTCGCCGCAAGATCACGGTCGCCAGTCAAGACGAGGTCGGGTTTAACCCAGCACAAACAACAAAGGCCACCCGTTTCGGGTGGCCTTTGTTTCGAACCAGGCAGGGACTGCGCGTCCAGCGATACGCGCCTTGCGGCGCATCTTATATGGTTAGTCTCCCATGACGGGTTCGGCCTTTTCGACAGGCTTGGCCGGGGCGATGGAGTCGATCGAGACGAGACCTTCGACGGGCTTTTCGCCCAGAACGTGCTCGCGATACAGCTTGGCCATCTTCGCGTTCTCGGCATCCTGCTTCAGCTTTGCCTCGCGCGCGCGCAGCTTTTCTTCGCGTGCGTTTTTGGCGATGCCGAGCTTGTCGAAGGTGTCGTTGGCGGCAGCGTTCACGTGCTCCTGATTGAGGACCAGAGAATGCTGCGTGGTTTCCATGCCGACCTTCTTGCCGCCGGCGAAGATTTCATGCCGTCCATGCTCGTCGTACCACTTGGTGAGCGTGGCGGTCATGTGCATCTTCTCGATGATGTTGCGCCAGCCGATGCCGGTGTTGTAGGCGCAGAAGCTGATCTCGCCTTCCTGGGTCGCGTAGGGAATGATGCACTGCTCGGTGCGCCGGAAGTCGTAGTTGAACAGATCCTGGAACCACATGCCGGCGATGAAGAGGAAGTTCCAGCGATCGGAGCGCCGCTTCTCGATGTCGGCCATGGTGCGGTCGCCGGTTACTTTGCCGTAGTTGCGTCCGGAAACGCTGAAGCACTTGTCGAACTTCTGCAGCAGGTCGACGATGCGGAAGTGGGTGGGCGATTTGCGCGGATCGTAATTGCGCAGCAGGGCGAGCGCGATGCCGACGCCGGAGAGGAACTTGCCGCGCGCGGCGTCGTTGATCTTGGCCACGTCCTTGGCCAGACGGTCGGCGTTGAGGAAGGCTGTGACGGGGACGGCTTCCTTGGTTTCCTTATCAATCATCAGCGCCATGCCGATGCCGCAGTTGGGGTGGCAGCCGCAGCTGAGCTGGCCCCATTCGGCGGCGGGCCCGTGGACCAGATCGCCGAAGTCGGAGAAGGTGCTCATGAAGCTGATGGGGAACCAGTCGCGCACCGGCTCGCCGAGGCCGGTCTGCTTCTTCACATCGTGCGCCATGTGGCTGAGCGTGTAGCGCTGCGCCTGACGCCGCTCGTCGGTCACGGCCTCGTCGCGACCGGTGAAGGAAACGGGCTGGAAGCTGAGGAAGCTGATCTTCTTCGGATTGTCGAGCGCAAACTGAATGATGTGGCCGACCTGCTCGTTGTTGATGCCGTTGACGATGGTCGTGACCGGAACGATGTCGACCCCGGCTTCGTGCAGGTTATGGATGGCCTGGATCTTGACGTCGAACAGGTTGCCGACCTTGCGGTGCGAGTTGGCAGCGTTGCCGATGCCGTCAAACTGCAGGTAGGCATAGCGCAGACCCGCTTCGGCAGCGGCGCGGCAGAGTTCTTTTGACTTGGCGAACTCGATGCCGTTGGTTGCGGCCTGGACCGAGTTGTAGCCCACCTTGCGGGCATAAGCGACTGCGTCGAGGAAGTAGGGCGAGAGGGTCGGCTCGCCGCCGGAGAACTGGACCGACATCTGACGCCGCGGCTTGATGGTGATG
>Ga0335073_10004779_pt1 | contig 18982 bp, 22 predicted proteins | sample Lox_Sample_22_FD_207093 | JGI IMG/M metagenome (GOLD analysis project Ga0335073, IMG submission 207093) | Soil microbial communities from Loxahatchee National Wildlife Refuge, Florida, United States - Lox_Sample_2.2 | ecosystem: Environmental > Terrestrial > Soil > Wetlands | place: USA... | reverse complement strand
TAATCTTATTTTCCGTGGCAGAGCCAATATTAGATACGATATATTCCATGATCCTTGCAAGGCTGATGCACCCAGTAGTTTTCGGTCCTGTTTTCGCCGCTGTAAGAAGTAGTTCGGCTCTATGATTACTGTCTAACAGCATACTGCCTTCTAAACCTTTCGTCAATTTTCGTGAGATATTAACTCGGCAATCGTTTATTGTGCACCATATTTTGAATGGCGAATGTTCCGAGGTTGTGACTTGTCGGCAGATCTTTTGCGAAAATTGTCCAAGGAACCAATCACTGCGTAATTTCGGTTTCTTGGCATTTATCATCTGATAATGGCACAGACCTGGCCAACTGCAATTAAGAGTGCACGGAAGAACTTCCTAATCGGTCAGTAGACGTGGACCTGTTATGCAAGGATAGATAGAATTGGATATATATAAGAATTACGTAGCTGTCTGGATTTCTCATACGCAATATCGTAAGGTGTGGGGTGTCAGTCTAGCGTCAAGAACGTTGAGGTGATGCAGAATCGCTTCTACGTTCCACGCGGTTGTTTCGAATCATGAAACATCCACATTCGAGGTATTCCGATATCCAAGTTCTCAGCTAAATCTCCCGCCGGACGGACGGTTCTTTAGACGATAGGTGATGTTTCGTGATTCTTGGCTCGATAGGGAACCCACACCTACTTTGCGTTCCAAACTGCAAGAGCCATGATTCTTCCAGGTTCCTCGAGTCTTGCAGGAGGTCGGCATCGGCATCGGCATTAGGCGCGATATTCGCTATTGGACCGGCAATCGGTTCCCCGGGATCGTCACTCTGGAGGAACATCCGCTTCTTGGCGACTTATATTAATAGTGTCCGTCGCGGTCATGATTCCGTCACCAGTCTCACCCTGCATCGGCGGGATGTCGCGTTGGGACATCTCATTCTCGAGAGATTGCGTGGGAATGCGTTGTATGTTAACCGCGCGATGCCAAGATCACTGATTCATTACTGCATGTCCTGCATTACGGGTCTGGTCAATTTAAGTAACGTGCCGCACGGCAGCAATTCCGACGACAGGGGTTCCGGTATCCTGTGTGTCTGGCATTTGATATGTTGGTGCTCCCGCCCAGTGTCTCTGTGTTTGGTGTGTGTGCCCCTGTGATTGAAATTGGGGTGTGTGGAATCAGCCACTGCCAAGCCTTGTCCGCCCGCGCGTCGGTTAAGGTTGCTCATATCGAATTCTCCTGTGTGCGGTCGGGTATTTTCACTCTACAACTCGGAACCTCCCTTTAAAATAATACGTACCCATATTATCCTTCCAAGCAGGGGCTATGTCAGTTGTTGTTCGCCTAAAATTGCTGCTACACCTGAGCACTGCTCCAAGTTCTCCTCGTCGTTTTTAATTTATCTCTTTCCTTCTCTCCTTCTCCGGCTTTTCCTCTTTCACCCATTTCGAAACAGACACGGAATATATATCCGATGAATTCTGCGTTGTCAACAGCATCGGAGAAAAAGAGAGATGGATAAGATGAAAGCGGCTGCTGGCGGAGTAGAGAAAAAGGGCGGACATTTCAAGATGATGGCCGCTCACGATATCCATCTTTTGCGCTGGCAGGGCCGACGGTCTATAGTGAGGCGCTTGTTTACGCTGCTCATCGGCTTGGCCTTGTTGATTCTTGTCGTCACGTTTTATCACACACTCATTCCCTCGTACATGGACTTGATGGACGATATCATGGACTCGGAAACAGTCCTCGACAGCGATACAGCGATTTTGCCCTCGTCGTCGTCGTCAACCTCGGAAGCAGGAACGGCATTACCGTGTCAGGACGGATCAGGGTGGGTGGAAGAATGGATCGCTTCAGGCGTAATGCCGAAATGTTCCCTCGCACAGCGCAGCACAATTGATATTTTATACACGTATATACTCACTCTCCTTTTTCTTTTTGGAAGGGACGTGTTGACGGTTGTAGATGGGTCAATGGTTCAGAAGCACAGTATCAGCATGAAAAGACGTATTGGCAGGACAGATCACCCATTTTCGGCGGGTCCGGAAAAGCGCACGATCGGAAAATCGCAATGACCGAACGGCGACATCGAGAACACGACGAATTACGGTATTCTATACGCTCTATATTCAAGTACTTTGCCCGTGGATTCTCACGCATTCATATCCTCGCAAGTGATTTCTACAATGGCACCGCCTGGGTAGGACAAGTCCCCACATGGTTGGACTTGGAAGCTGCGAAACAACACGGCGTGTCCATGGTGTATACCTCTGAACTTTACCGAGACAATCGTGAAAATCTGCCTGTTTTCAACTCACTTGCTTTGGAGTCGAAATTGGCGGCCGTGCCCTCTTCAAACGATGTCATGTTGTATCTAAATGACGACATGTTTCTTGCTAGCGAACATACCGTGTCGGATTTCTGGAACCCCCTCACCGGTCTCGATATCAACCTCGACCGCAACATCTTTGTCCCCAATCAAGACGCCTCCATTTCAGAATTCCAAAATGACTGGAACTCGGAATGGGTCGCCCTCCGATACTCCAATAACCTCCTAAGTACATCCCCCCCTTTTCGCGACTTCCCCACGTACGTGGTGTGCTAACGTTAGGTCAACGTTTCGGCTTCCGAAGACGATCCTACATTGCCCATCACGGCAAAGTCCTCTCCCGTAATATTCTCCGTGAAATAGCCCAAGACTTCCCCTCCCAACTCAACGAAACCTCCTCCCACCGCTTCCGCGCCGAAGGGCGCGACATCAACACCATTTTCCTGCAAACCCACTACATCATTGAACGACACCGTGAAACTCTCCTCGAATCCCTGCTTTTGCACCGCGCCGACGCGAACGGCGACGGAAAACTCGACATGGAGGAACGTCAAGTCCTCGTCTCACAAATCCAACTTGCATTACAACAATCATCTCCCCGACAGTCCCTCCAGGAACAACTCTTGGGCATGACAACCGCCGATTTACCCCTCCCAAAAGTCAGTAAACCCGTGTGGGCAGCCACGGATGGATACCCCTTTGCCCTCAAGAATCCCGCCAACCCGACGACAGAGGATGATCTCCGTGCTCCCGATCCCGAAGTCTTTACCTGGTTAGACAGTCCACATACCCGCGCCCCGTCCTTTGACTTTATCGAAATGTGTCTCACGAACGATTTCGTACGCGAAACCCTCGCCAGCGTCGCCGTGGACGCAAACCTCCTATTCCAACTCCTCGCAAAAGAATACCCTTACTGCGGAGACACTCTCCTCTCCATTCTTATCCCTTCTGTCCCCACGGGACTAGCACACATTCTCCCACCACCTTCCCACCCACAGTACTCGCGTCTCACACACCAACTGCATAAATACGCGTACACCCTGTCGGAAACATCCTCAGAGTTCATCATGGCGCGCAACGCCGCGCAACTGGTCAAGGGATTTAACCGTGCGCTCGAAACGTTGCATAAAAATGGGTTGGCACAGATTTGTGTCAACGACGATTTGGAGGTGCCGAATGGGGTGGCGGTACGGAAATGGGATAGTACATTGAGGGGGATCTTGCAGGGCTATTTTGGTGGGTTTAGGGCTGATGGGGGGAGGAGTCCTGTGGAGAGGATGGATGAGGCGGCGGAGGGGGTGAATGGAGATGGCACTCTTTTCTGGAATAGCGCAGGGAGGAAAGGTGGGCCGGGATATGATTGAGATAATGATTTTGTCGATGTTGTCTGCTGATGGATATCCGCATAGCATGGTCTGGCGTTAGGTATCAAGGTTGTATAAGATAGAGAAATGAAAAGACGTCGCTGAATGAGATGTCTTGGGTGTACGGCAGAGCCCGTTCAGCCTCACGTCAGAACCTCTATGGTACGGCAGAACCCCGCTCAACTGCCGATCTGTCAGGGTCCAACATTATCCTAACGCATCCCGCCGTGTCAGACCCCTCCTATCCAGATGAGAATTATCGTTTATTCGCCTCATCGTACGAGAATGGGATCCGACCCGGTGGACCCGTGTGCAAATTACGCGATCGTGTGAGACAAATACGAGTGAAAAGGCGGGGTCGGGTCTCCGGGACGGAAGCCACATATTCACCATCCACGGCATGCAAGCGACATCACGCAAAACATCTCCACACAGATATTTCGCATCACGAGGGGATGTCCTGCATCTGGAGAAGTAATCCGAGAAGCGTATAAACCCCAGACTGCCCCACAATCTCCGTCAAACCACTACTACCCCTTTCACGCACAATGTCTTTCCTCATCAAAGGTGGCCGTGTCCTTACATTCGACGCCGACAAGTCCGTGTCCTTCCCCGTCAAAGATATCCTCATCGACGGCAACCGTATCGCTCAAATCGCAGATAACATCCCCTTTTCCGGCGAAACAATTGATGCCACGGATAAAATTGTTTCGCCAGGATTCATTGACACCCATCGACATTGTTGGCAATCGCATTGGCGCACCGCAACAGCCAATTTATCGCTTCTCGGGTACCTGGGCGGCATACTGCTCGGTCGATCCGTATTTTATCGCCCTGGAGACGTCTATCTCGCTCAAGTCGGTGCAACAGCAGAAGCCATTCATTGTGGCATTACCACCGTCCTCGATCATTCTCATATTCAACTCTCTGAAGAACATATCCGGAAATGTATCCAAGCAAGCGTTGAATCCGGCATTCGAAGCATGTACTGCTTTGCACCAATGACGTTACCGACGTCCCTTAATCCTTTGAAGATGCCCGATCTCACCGCTGAACATAATCGTCAAATGTCCCTATTCTACGATCTCGCAAAGGAGCTTCCACTCGGAGGATCCGACAACGACGGACGCGTCACACTTGGATTAGGTTACGATGGACTGCAATTCCGACCTCTCGACGACACGCAAAAGCTCTTCGAATTCGCGGCGTCAAAGGGTATGCCCATCACGTTACACGATTGCGAACATCATAACATGCCGGCTCTCAAATTCTGTCGCGAAAATAAACTTACGTCCAACACCATGGTCTTTTCTCACGCTTCGTACGCTTCCGATCAAGATCTCGAGTATGCGCGCGACCATGGCGCTGGAATCGCTTCGACGCCGGAATCGGAAATGCAAATGGGACACGGTTGGCCAGAGGGGTTTCGTGCCTTGCGTATGGGTGTAAAAACCGGTCTGGGAGTAGATTCCAGTGCGATTTGCTCGGGGGACATGTTTTACACTATGCGTCTGCTTTTGCAAACACAACGGGCACGGGATAATGCGGAATTGGCGCAGCGTGGGAAGATTCCATTGAAGCTGTCTGCGATGGTGGATCAGGTGATTTACATGGCTACTTTGGGTGGTGCGGAAGCCGTACACAGGGACCATGAGATTGGCAGTTTGGAGGTTGGCAAGTTGGCTGACTTGATTATTATTAGTGTAGACAGTCCGTTGATGGTTGCATCGGTTGATTTGGCTGCTGCGATGGTTATGCATGCTACTCCTGCGGATGTGGAGACGGTGATTGTGAATGGCGAGATTGTCAAGAAGGGAGGGGCCTTGCAGCGGGTAAACTGGGATGTACTCAAGAAGGAACTTGCCAAGAATAGAGCGGAGATGGAGGAGATGTACAAACATATCGATTGGGATCAGAATACCGTCGATGTCGGAGAGATGTGGTATCTGATGCCAAAGGCAGAGTAGCATCTCACAAAACTGCGCATTGTATCAATATAAAAGTTTGATGTGCCATATTTATATTGCTCTATTGCTTTGATATGTTGCCTATAAGAGACCTTGCTTGACTAAGGCTGCCCTGGCAAGACTCTCAAGGTTCGTGGTAGCTTTGAAATCAGGGAACAAGTCATTATCCACCTGTCCCAACTTTGCATTTCCAGTTCCCATACATCGTCGAAGATTCAAACGGACAGCCCCAGGATCTTTCTTGCTCCACGCCTCAGCCTCCAGAGCTTCTACTTCTGCGATGCTTTGATAGGTGACCGAGTACTTTGAAGACTGCAGCTTTTCAAGGATTCTGACAATCTCATTCCATGAGGAAGGTTGACCCTCCACGCACACAAGTTTGTTCTTGGTCTCTTCCGGGTGTAACAGTACGCTTACAACAAAAGCTCCAACGCTGAATTTAGCAAGGAAAAGACTGAGAATACTCTGCATAGCTGGTGAATGAGATTGGCGCATCTCCATCGCCGATGATATTTGCACGTTTTTCTTTTGGATAAATCTCAAACACCGGAGGCGAAACTTGGAAGATGAAGTCCGCGAACGAGCCTATTCTTAGTTGCAGGTACTTGAGATGATACCGTTGGAGATCAAAGTATATGAGAATGACGAGTTCTGTGCAGCAGTCTTCTGCAGTTGATGTTCAATCGCAACCTTTCCTTTATACGCAGGCTGAATGGAGTTGTAAGGGGTTGTCAAGTCGAATCCAAACTCGCTCGGAATAACTCGTGATACACCGGCTTCGACCGCAGCATCGATAATCAATGCCTGCTTTGGAACGATCACTGGCGCCAGTGCGCAAATAACTGCATCCCACCCTTATCATCAATCGCAGGCCATTAGATCGATTACCTTTCAATGCCTTGACAAGACCTGCCTTGTCATCCAATTCCGCAACTACAATCTCAATCCCCTCATTCTTGACAGATTCAAACACCTCAGCCTTCTTCGGATCCGACAACGATGCAGAGCCAGTCAACACACCCACTCGGTCAAATGCCGATTTCCTGGCAACCAAGGCTTTACGAATGCCACTGCCGATAGTCCCTGTGCTCCCAATAAGAAGAATATTGCTTAACGAGGACGCCATGATTTCACAATCGATTGATCTGTCGCAATCCACCAAAAAAGTTTGTATCTTAAAATGGTCCCTGATCCTCGTGTCAGGGGCCTCCGCGCCAGTTCACTTGGACTCTTCCGTTCCGGAGTGCCGTGATGTTGGCTGCGTGACCCGGACCCTCGGGACGGGAAATCATTCAGCGCCGTGACGAAAAACGCCACCACAATTTTAGCCTCCACATTTGGCGTTTTTGGCGCCGGCCAATCGCAATTGTGGTAGGGAATGCGCCAGATGGGATCTGGGGCCTGGAGTTCTCCGCGCGTATGGGATCCGTTCCATGGTTCCGCCCCGCGAAGGAGTGTGGAGCTAGATGGGCTTGGTCGTCACGCGACGATTGAGAGCGCGGGGTTCTCCTGATTGACGTGAATAAACGTAGTATAAAGAGAGATGAGTTCAGGCCAGACAAGGATTGCCAAGTGTGGAAAAATGTCCTCGAAAGCAGAAGATACCAATCTCGATATCGAGGCGCAACATGAATATGATCATCAAGAGAGAGAGTCTGAGAGAGCTCAGTTGGAGAGAATCAAGTCTGCTGGTGTCTTTACCATCTCTCCCGAGTTATTCGAAAAGGTTTACATTCTCTTTAATGTACTGAAAGCAGTTATATATTCAACCCCGAACCGGTCCGGCTGTTGGAGATTTCAGGCAACGGTTTGCCAATTCAACCCCCTTGGGTTTCATGGGGTACATAGTCCTTTGTTCGACTCTAATGCAGGTTTGTCATCTCAACAGCGACCTTCGCCATGGTGCTGATGGGCTGGGGCGGCGCTACGACCCTCACCAGTGTCGTGTAAGCGCAACCATCTCAACTGACTGATCTTCAGGGGAATCTTTTTCTTCACCGGTCCCGTTTTGCTTGTTCTCGCTACCATCTTTGAATGGGTTATGGGTAATTTCTTGCCCATGATGATTTGTGGGATGTTTGCAGTATTTTGGTTGTCCTTTGGGACTCTCCAATTACCGACCTGGCAAATCGCGGCCTCGTATTCGGAGAGCGGCACAAATCCGGCGGAAGGCGCGGCGTCCGTGGGATACAACGCCGGTATTGCGCTCTACCTCATCGTGTGGGGGTTCACGCTTGCCACATTTTTCGTCTTCACGTTGAAAACTAATACCGTATTTGCATTAATTTTCTTTTTTGTCGACGTGGGGGTATGGTGTTTGTCCGCCGCGTACTGGAAAGTGGCGTCCGGGGAGTATGACACAGCGGCAAAACTTCAAAAGGTTCGTCCGGGTGAATGGAGAAAGGATTTTTGTTAACGAACAGACGGGGGGAGCGTTATCGTTTGTCGTGGCTATATTGGGGTGGTATGTCACAATCGTTATGATTTGCGCGGAACTGCGCATTACAGTGAAGTTGCCAGTGGGAGATTTGTCGCATCTCTGGCCAGATTCGGATAAAACCATGGCTGAAATGGAACGGGAAGGTAAAGACCAGTGAGAAAGAGGAGAAATTCTTCGGAATGCGCAACCGCACTGGTTGCACCAACTGGAATATCCCTCCGAATTTATCATCCTTGTAGTTTTAATGCATTGTATTTAAATTAACCTTTAAGCCCCTAAATTAAATTCGTCTTCGAAATTGTTGACTGTTTAAGTAGGTGTAAAGTGGTATCTGCGTGGAATGTCGGTTTTTGGGAGGGAAAAACATGGCAAGACGTCACTCCGAGGGCGGACAAAAGTCGTACAAGCAATGACACACACCTCTCCCCCGCAGATTTTCCGCTTCTCTTACCAATCACCGACTCAGGAAAGGGTCCCTATCAGCCGCTTCAGCCGCGTGTTCCGACACTTTTAATTTGTTTTCCTCCGACAAGTCACCAAATTTAATATATGAATAAACTGTTTCTAAAATTCTCAGCCCCCATCCATCCTCAGCCGTGGGTGCTTCACAAAATAGAATGCCAATTTCAGTCTCGAATGAGTTCATATCAGACACTTCGTCGTCTGTGCATGACTCTCCTCCAAGTTCCAAGCAGAGAAGAGTCAGTCAGGCGGTACGTTGCTCAATTGCGCGGGGCTAATATTACGCAGTGCGATATTTGTCGGAAGAAGAAGGTAGCGAATAGGTCATGTATTCCAGCTGACGCAAGATCCGTTGTGATGGCGGACGACCTCGGTGTCTGAGCTGTTGCTCGTACGGCACTCAATGCACCTACTCCGGAGAGGTCAAGTCCAAGGCACGCGGGAAAGGGTACGTGGTCCCGAGCAGGAAAGCGGGGCTAACCGAATAGACAAGTATATATTGAAACACTTGAAAACCGCATGGCCAGAATGGAAGGCTTCATCAAAACTCTTGTTCCGGGGTACAGTGATGGCAAAGTAAACAGCGAGACTACTGGAACGAGGGGAAATTCCGTCAGCTCTAACAGTGACATTGACCCCGCCGAACAGGTCAATGGGTTAGCCGAGGATCTCGGAAGTCTTTTGGTCGACAATGCAATCGCGGGCGACACCCAGTACCTTGGTACCAAAATGCCCTCGCGAAAAAGCTTACATTAGGTCCTTCGAGTGGATTTGCGATACTTTGTCAGTCGAGTTATGGGAATCAATTGAATATAGCTCCCTTCGATGGAGGGCTCGATCCTGGAACAACAACTCTTTCCAGGGACCTTGTTCGACGTTACATTGACGCATATTTCGAGAATGAGACAATACCGATCTTGCATCGACCAAGTTTCGAAGCGATAGAAAAACGGGCATATACTTCAGATCCACCGCGGGAGAAATGCTGGTGGGCGTGTCGTAACATGGTCATCGCAATTGGAAGTCATTATGTTGAACTCCAAGACCCAAACATACCCCTCAAAGAGACAGTCAGCTGGGCCCATTTCGAAAAAGCATATGCTAGGCTTGCCGACCTGCTACAGGGGTCCAACTTAAGTTCACTACAGGCGTTGCTCTTGATTGTTCGCCGTCTCCTTATATGGCTAATTGCTTAGATTGGCTATTTGCAAACTACTTTGAAGGCCTCGAGATGGCTTCTAATGGGATCGGCAGTACAACTCGCTCAAGCCATGGGTTTACACCGTCGAACGCAAAGGCCCATGGATCCCGTCACCAAAGAACAACGTAATCGACTGTTCTGGGCATGTCACGTAATGGCAAACAACATCTCCATGCTTGTGGGCCGACCTTCACCCATCCAAGACTACGACTGTGACGTGGATCTACCCCTGGATGTCGACGATGATCAAATTACACCTCAAGGGATCATTCCTTCAAACGCCCGTCGACCATTCAATTTCTTCCTCAACGACATTAAATTGTCCAAAATTGTGTCAAAAGTGTATTGCCGTTTATACAGCGCTCGCGCCTTGGCGAATCATACATGGGACAGTCTTGCGGATGCCATTGGAGAGTTGGACTCGGAGTTGATTCAATGGAGAGACGCAATTCCTTTCGAATATCGACCCGAACAAGAGATTGCCTGGGCCGACACTCCTGCATATCGACGTGTCATGCTCACGCATATGAGTTATTACAACTGCATGTACACTATACACCGGCCGATCTTTAGTTTGGCATTACGATCTGGATCGAGTTTTGCACCAGACAAACCAGTTCGAGAATTACGAAATGCAAGAGTTTATGGCAGTGCAGCGGTCTGTGTTGGCGCTGCGCGATCTGGATTGAGATTAGTCCTCGATGTTGGAGAACGATTACCTGGTCTCGTTTCCACCAGAAATTGGTACTTTCTCCTCTCTATGTAGCTTATACAGGCTCCTCATATATTACCCCTTCTCGAGTATTATCGCCCTTTTTGCCAGTATCAGTGGCAACCCCACCCAACCTTCTGCCAAAAAAGACATTGAACTTATCACCGCCGGGCGCCATTTCTTCGAGAAACTCTCCAACTCATTCGAAGTCGCTCCCAAACTCATCGACCTGACCGAAGGCTTCGAACGCACAGCCTCACAGATCGTCGTCGTGCAAGATAGTCGCAAACGAAACCGCAGCGAATACGATGCCAGTCCCGAACAACCCATGCACGACATTACGCAACAGATGTACTCGGCGGAGCCGGATCCTGCGTGTGATTGGCTTGTGAATGATGTGTTGTATTCATCGCAGGGAATGATGAGTGGAGAGGAATTTCAGTCGCAGTTGATGCAGAGTTCAGATATGTGGATGGCTCCGGCGAGTTTGGATTGGGGAGATTGGTTGGAGTATATTGGGAGGATGCCAGTGCAGGGACAGATGTGAGACCGTGTGCCGGGGTGGGATGAAATTCGGCGGGTAATCTTGATCGGGATGGTCGTGATTTAGGGATTCAGTGGAGTCGATCTTTCCATTGTGGTGTATAGTGATATCGATTAGACTAATTGAGGGATTCTGGACTTGAAATTTCACGTGCTTCCAAGATGATTGAGATAGGTTTGCCGAGTTCAAGCTATAGCTTCTACGCACCATCAAACCCCTTGAAAAGAAATCCAACCATGAAATTACTCCACGGTAGCTCGGTGTTACCCCTACGCTATTCCTTTATCTGTAGGCGTTGGGCGTGTATGTGTCGGTGCCAGCCCTCCTGTTCTTAACATAATCTATTCAGATTAGGAGGCATCTTCGTTTGAGAATACGACTACAGTTGTGGCACCATCCGCTTGCGTCAACGTATGTATTGAGGTGACATGTCTCGCAATAGAGCGGGGATCTGCCAGGAATCCATCTCGCCGCGTAGTAGATGAACGCGATCATCAAAAGGAAGAGGATCAATTCAATCATCCTTGAAACAGGGTACAAAAAGTGCAGTGAAGCAGTCGAAACGTTTGATTTCTGAAGATGGATACTACGATCTTTGACTTTAAGATGATGAAGATGCAGTCGGTCCGAGATGCCGCAGCAAGGGAAGATGCCTCTGACGTTGAAACCAGAATACAAATGTCTGCGACGTTCCTTGTCAAGGTGCGAGACACTCCCGTTAGCGGGGTCGCGATTCATCGCCATGTGACCCCATCCTCCCACTCTTTATTCTTGGCCATAAATGGGGTTTCCTTCGAATAAAAAGAGGTGGATAGACAAAGTTTAGGATTAGTTTGCTAAGCATGCTCAATTGAACGCAATAAGCGCGTTCGGCTCCAACTAGTCCCGCAATTTGTGCCGAAAGATTGCGCTGATTCGCCATCGCACCCACCATGAATGTCCTTCATGTGCAGGGATATGGGGTAATACGAATTCTTCTTTTAGAAGTATGTGAAATGAATTCAACCCGAGGAGAAGAATTAGAGTTTGTCTGAGCAACCTGAGAATCGACGGATTGTGTGGGGGCGCAAGCGGGATGCCGCAGCCGATAATCTCGTCTAAAGTTGTTGAACCAATAGAGCATTCTTCCAAGGTCTCGGAAACCTGGTTTCTAAAAGGGAGGTCCCACTCGGAGACGACGGTTCGAGCTAGCGCCAGGAATGGCCCGTGGTGTAGAAGGTGCATGCAGATACCTCGGTCGCCGAACCTTCAGAAATCATAGCTATATCGGAATGACCGGAAAGCAACGCAGAGAGATAACCGCAAATGATCGGCTTCCATCACATATACTCCCATTCAAGGCTGCCATGACATGGAGGAACATCCGCCAACTCTCATGCAGATCGGAGGCTCCGAGCGCGAGATTCGCGGCGACCGCCGACACACGAAGTTCTAGGGTTCTTTGTCAACCCTACAACTTTGATTGAAATCTGAAAAAGTCGCGGAGTCGTGAGTGGTTTGTCACGTTTGTGCATCAAAATGTCGTCTCTCCAATTCTCCATCTCTCGTTTCACATATGCACCAGATGAACACTACGACAGCATGGAAGCAGCACTCACCGCCAAAGCTGCGGTCGAATGGATCCCTCTCACCGCACACTCTTCTCTCTTCCTCGCGATCGACAAATCTTCCTCCAAAATCCTCATGAAATGTCTCGACGGACAAGACGTCCGCGTATCCGCCTTGCCCTTAGTACCTTGCCGCAATTGATAAAATTTCCCATTTAGAATATATGGGATTTGTCTGCTATAAAATTTGACTCTCTTCAAGATCCGTCGAAACATGTCGTCATCGTCAAGTTTCCCCATGTCGTTCTCCGCTGGTACGCGCGTCAAGAAAAGGTTTCACTTTCACACCTCCTAAATAACACTTATGGATGAGGTTCTGCGTCGAATTCAATTCAAGTTGACTCATCAGCGTGAGTTCGCGGGTCTCGTAAATTTCTTCATCGAACATTTCGGTGGTGTCCGTGATTTACACGACCCCGCTCGATCGAGTAGCGGGTTCAACTCATTGTCTAGTGGTGCGGGGGAGATTTCGAGTAGCCAGACACTTATCTCTCATGTTGGAATGTCTAGTCAAACGGTGGGAGGGTCTATTGGAGGTGGTGGTGGATTGATGTCTCCCCCGAGATGGATTCAAAAGGAGAAAGCTCCGAGGACTGTGTCGAGGACCTTAGCTGAGAGGGAGAATGTGGTGCAGACGGAAGAGAGGGGGGTGCAAGTGCAGACTGAGAAACAAGTGGAGGATGGCAAGTTTGAATTGACAGGACGGATTATGTTGGAGTTGATCAACGATGATTCATTTATGAAAGAGGTATTTTCCTCCACTTTCCGCTTTTCCTTTGTCGGGAGAGGGACGGGAAAATAACGGTAGGTTGAACGTATTGGGGAGATTTGGCATAAGATGGGATTGGACAGGCGTCTTTTCTGTGACGCCTGATGAGATGAAGTTATTTGTTGATGCATTTGCGTTGGTCTTTATTCTCTGATTGAGTTGCTGTCTGTCACACGTTTATATTTTCATAACAATTCACCTCTCTTTCGTATTGATTCGATTCGAATGACATTCATCTCAAATATCATTGACACCCTTTCGCACTACACTTTCTCTCCTTGCCCTGCACATTCATTTTCGTTGCCATCTCAATCCACTTTCTCACCTAAATTCCAAAAGCATATACTTCATATACTCGTAAAAGTGCATCTGGAGATTTAACTTTATCCCAACCAATTTCCGTTCCACAAATACTCATCGCTTTGATTTGGGAGTGAGAAGGTGCTTGCCTATCGTGAGAGCATCCCGCGATGAAGGTACGAGAGGTGAGGTCTCCTGCAACCACGGTGAAATAAGTTCTTACGCGGTGCCATAGTGGATGTGATGAGTGGCGATGACCCTTTCTGGACAGGTTGATGACTGATCCTCCATTTATTGCTGCGACCAACATTCAAGAGTAAAATAGGAAACATAGGTATGGGTGATGAAGGTCTGTCAGGTGGCAAGTGCGTATGATATCGGTACTGTACTGTACACGGGCCATCCCAAACTTAAATTGCTAGCAATGACGTAAAGTTTATCGACTATAGCCGCTAGCTCGGTTGAACATGTAAATAATGGCAGAATAAGTTTTCATAGTATTTCTCCCTGTTTTACAGATACTGCAGTTTCCCTCATTGGGAACCCGATGTCAAATCGACATTTTGAGGTCATTTCCCCATTAACCCTCTACATTTCATCCATTTATGGACCAACCTCGCCCCGGAATATCAGATCTTCGCCCGATCTGGCAGCCACTGGACTAGAAGAAGCGCAGGGGATTCTGGAGCCTTGGTGAATGGTGAAATCAGGGGGAATAAATGTGAAAGACTCAAATCCCCGAGAAGAGGGAATGAAAAGCACATGTCAAAGCAGGAATCGAGGGGGGCTCGATTTAGAGATCTCGTGGCGGAAGGGATATTGCGCCCCCACATGGCTATCGCTGTGGGATAGAATTTAGCGTTATAATCCCTTGGCGCGTGAATGCTTCGTCATTCCTCGGAACAACTTGGCGAAAGACAAAGCAACGTGGACGACACGTGCAATTCATCCCGTGCGGGACCAAACTCAGGGGCAAGGGTCCCGACCTTCAGCGGAGAAATTCGGGGCATCGCGATAAGTCAGATAAACTAATTGTATATACTAATATGACCCTGAAGTATAAAAGTCCCCGTAAACAGATATTTTGGTCGAAAGATATCGCTATGCTCTCCAACCCCGCCAAAGATTGACTCCAAAAGTTTCAATATCCTCACACCCGCCTATATCCCAGCGTCCCCATCCCGAGCAATACAACAATCCTGATTCCTGTACAACCATTGTCCGGTGAAAATCTCTGAAGTAAAGTAATAGATACACATAAAAACGCCATTAAACTCCTGTATAACAATTCAAAAGACTTTGTACGCTAAGAATAATAAAAGATGTCATTATCGTAAACCTGCGAGGGCCAAAGCTGAACCCCAAGTCGTACGAAGACCAGAACCAAATAGTCTGCGTTCGGCCGCGGATTGAGGTCTTGAATCTCTCGTCGCCGGCGGAGATAGGCTTGCCGAACTGGCGTTTAGTGTCTCCGCTTCCGTCGATGCTTCCTCCTCCGCTGGTTCTGATTCTTCGGGCTCCTGCTGAAGCGGCTGTTCGGGCCAACTCTCCCATAACTGCTTGGTGACTTCTCTCAGCCTCGATTCCTCGCCAATGTACTCGTAGTCCGAGCGGCGTTGATTGGCTTGAGGCATGGTCGACGAGCGGGAGGGGGGTGAGTTATGTCGGGATCCAGTGGCTTGCGGAGGAGACCCGCGTTTGTCCGGGGAGAGACGTTTCCGCCACGAAGTAGAAAGAGATAGTAGAGTATTCGATCTCTGTGGATTGGCTGTTGCGAGTACAGGCGATCCCATTCCTTTACGCTCGGCAAGACGAGACAACGCATCGGTCATAGGATCATGAAACCGTTTGACATTGTTGAGCTCCTTGGTGATTCGTCGGAGTTCTGCGTTCAGACGAGGATAAGTATTCAGAAATGGATCGTCGTCAAATGGGGCATTGGTTTCGGCGTTGAGGGGCACATTAAAATATGATTCGGATCGACTGTCTGGTCGAGTGATTTCCGGAGAGAGTGTACCGGGACGAACAATTTCAGAGGATATGATGGGATGAAATTGTTCTGCCGCCTCTCGTTCGAGGTCCCGTAGCACAACTTGCTTTTGCATCGTCCTCGTGATCTGACCGGGCCGAGACCATCCTGTGGGCAATGAAGGTGGGGATGGCGAAGAGGTTCGTTGAATCATCCCGGGTGTCCCATTCGATAATCGTCGAATCATGTCTTGTGCCTCGTAATTTAATGCGTACCGAGTGTTTTCAAGACTAACCGGTTTCCAAGTGGAAGAGTCAGGGCCAGATGACTTTTCTTCTATCGGAGAAGTCGTATCAGATGTCGACGTGTTTCGTTTCGGGGGATCATCAAGGCCGATCTCCCCATGTTGTATTTGCGTTATGCGTTCACGAGCCGAAGACGAACTTCCGACAGTGGGGTGGGCATATGGCAGATCAGTCACGATTGCCTGGGCGTTGGTAAGATATGGCGGAGCAACGGGAGCCGGACCGGGTTGCGTCAGTTGAAGGAATTGCGGAGCAGCATGTGCTGCTGCTGACAGACCTGAAACCGCTTTAGGACTAGTGGCAGTGGCAGAAGCGGTGGAAGTCGATGTCCGCCGGAGCTGAAGAGTGGGGGGTGTGGGAGGGGTGCGATTTGACTGTCTTCGGGCTCGGGGGGGTTGGATTGTGAGATCCCGTTTGATGCGAATCTCGAGACGGTCTGTTTCAGATTCGCTATTTTCTTCTTCAGATAGCTCGGACGGAAGCATTGTTTTCGGAGGTGGTTCATGACTTAGGTTCGAGGATCGTCGCGGTCTGTTGACCGTTGAAGGATCGGTTGATGATCGCCGTGATGGGTGGGCTAAGATCAGAATAGATCGCAAACGGGATTACCATTGCCATCACTGTGCGTTCTTCGCATTATTGGTACGGATGCACCTTCTTGGGCGATCATACTCAACGTCTTTCTTCGAAGATTGCCGGAACTGGGACTAGCAGTAACGGAAGGGGGCGGTTTGATGGCTTCAACCGTGGGGTGGCTCGTCGTCATGGCGAGAAAGCTGGAATGGTGCCCTCCCTTCCCGATGCTAGGTGTCCTCGCCAGCGATGAAGTGGAGTTGGAACGATGAGCGATGCGACTAGCTTTGCTTTTGACGACGAATGCTCGCGTTCCCTTTCGAGACGCTGTTGTGGAATCACGAGACATAGACCTTTTCATAGAGGAAATAGAGTCCCCGGAACGAGTTCGATTCATTGAGGAATTAGAACCTCTCGACGCCATCGATGTGCCCAACTCGGCTCGATGTAATTCTGAGCTTGAACTGCGTGGATTTCTCGATCGTCTCGTCGGTGGTCTTCCCGTGGCAGGACCCTCTCTCGACACACCCGTCGTTGTCGTAACCATCGAACCTGACGTGGTGTTGTCGACCGATATCTGCCGAGGCGACGAAATAAGTACATTTCTCTCCACTCGGGGCACGACTGATTGTCGGCTGGCTTGGGGGTTGGTCACGGGACTGTAGTCTCCGGCACCCGCACTGGAGGGCAATATCGCCGTCGGACGAGGGGAAACTAACATCGCGATCTACTTTCCACCCCCCCAAAACGCCCCACTCTGGGCAGGAAATCGAGCAAAGCTATTCGTGCAATGGAGCGACGGAGCGACGGTGGGTGGTAACTCGTGAATATACGTGTTGGCTATATGCCGATCAGGGCGCCGTGGTATTCGATCACAGGGCGAAAATGAGGAGGCGGGTAGGCGTAAAATCCCGATACTTAAGCCAGGCCTTTTGATTTGAGCGCGGCTGCAGCCGAGGCAAATAAGCTTACAGGAACCACGTTTACCGGATAGACATCGCGAAAACGATGACTTTGGAACGGGAAGATATGGTGACGTGAGTCTCAATAACGTGGGAATCAAAATACAAACAAGTATCAGCGCTCTGTGTAATGTATATATAGCCTTGCATAGTCTCCTGAAAACGGTCCTATAGAGTCCAGTGAACCTTAGTTCCAGTATGTGATACGCTGGATTTTGCGGCTTATCACCCGCGCTGCCCCGAGTGGGGGCACAACCGGAATGCTAATGAGGAAAACGTAATTAAGGTTGGATTAAGTCAGATGACTGAAAAGCCTCGTATTATGAATTCCACAAATTCTGCAGCGTAAATTAAGCGATATGCAGTAAAATAAATAACTCCACGTGGCGGCGTTCGTCAATTTCCGAGTGGGCGGTGAACGAATAAGGGGGCAAGGGGGTCGAAATGTTCCCTCCACGAAAGAGGCCCAGGACTCCCCATATTTTAACCGTATCACCAGCTTCCGCCAAATAAATTAGTCTTTTCGCCGAGAGTCGAGGAGGTCCGTAAATTTAATGCGCTTTGCGTGACCAATGACGATCATGATTTCAGTCACATGGGAATTGCTCTGATTCCTGGGTTCAGAGTCTAAAACGCCGAGCGCTATCTGCATGTGATGATCGTCAGTAAGGGGACCTTGCACAGCTACCGACGAAAACTCGGATTCTCTAGACTATCGGAACGCAGCTCGCGGTGGCTGCTGTTTATAGAATGCATAAGCGAGTTGACGGGTATTATAATTTCGCTGTTCTCGGAAAAATGGGATGCTTATCTTCCTTGATTATCGCGAGTGTTCCGAACGTCAAAGTCCAAAAGTGTGGGGGTTAATTAACCGCGGGTAAGTCCCACACCGTAGGACGAGGCTACGGATCCTCGGTCCTCGGTCCGGAAATAGGAGAAGACGAGGACGTAGCACGGTGACCAAGAGAACAATGAATTGGCTTTGAATTTGTCTTTGTTCTTGAAACTGAGTACAACGCTTGTGACGGTGGTAGTGGAGGTATGTGCAGCGACATTGATCCCGTTGGGGGCGGGGATATCCGGGGCATGGGAAACTTTTCACTTGAGATAAAGACATGAGATAAATTGGTGGACCACCTCGACCCTTCCGATGGAGTAGATGCCGGTGCTTTCCGAGAGCTCTTCGCGTCTTGAAGAAAATATACAGGAGTTGTAACTGTATAAGCGAGCTGCGCAGTCGATCTTTGAAACTGCGCATGAGTTTCCCTATTTATGCCGATCAAAAGCGCCCCTTGCGTTCGTCTCCTGACCACAGACCAGACCACGCGGAGAAAATCTTTAAACCCAAAAAAGGAAAGTAACAGAGCCAACCAAATCACGTTTGTGCATCTGCATTTACAGAGACGCAAAAACCTTTCCCATTTCAGGGCGCCATGTTGTGAATGTAATAGGACAAGATACGGTATGCTTGAACAAGTTCAGCAGTATCCAA
>Ga0335073_10004778_pt1 | contig 18982 bp, 15 predicted proteins | sample Lox_Sample_22_FD_207093 | JGI IMG/M metagenome (GOLD analysis project Ga0335073, IMG submission 207093) | Soil microbial communities from Loxahatchee National Wildlife Refuge, Florida, United States - Lox_Sample_2.2 | ecosystem: Environmental > Terrestrial > Soil > Wetlands | place: USA... | reverse complement strand
TTGGTAGCGAGGCATCGGCTCCCTACCACGTGCTCTGATCAACGCTCAAGAGGGTCCGGGCGTGCCAGACCCACCGGGCCGATCCACAATGTTCCTGCGACGATGACACCACGGCGTCGCTGTCGATCGCTGCCGGCAACACAGGGCCGCGACTCGATCCGAACGCTCCCTTGCCCGACATCGCCCTATCAAACACCGGCAGAGTGGCCGCGAACGCGCATCGCCCTCTCGCTATGGAAGAAGCGCTCTGTCGTTATGATGAGTGTAAGCGTGCGGCCGCTCGCCTGGCTCCTGGGTGGTCATGGCGGTCCGGCGATCCTCGAGATGCCCGCAATGGCCGTCGCCGCAGGGCAGCGAATCTAACGCGGCAGCCAACCGCTCCGCAGCACGCATCCCGCCACCGCCGCCACGCCAATCGCGCCCAGTGCGATTCGCTGTAGCATGGTCCGGTCGCAATCGCGGATGCGGCGCTCGATGCCCAGCAGTTCGCCATGCGCCGCGGCGGCACGTGCCAGCATCGCCAGTGCCGCCACCGGCAGCAGGTACGGATCCAGCAGCAGGCTGGCCGCGACCGTCACCGACAGGGCCACGCGCAGCACGCCGCCGGTGCCGCGCAGGTCGCGTGCGACGACGGCCGCTGCCGCCGCCACTGAGAAAAGCTGCAGCACGCTCTCGACCGCGACCGGACGCAGGCTGAGCCAGCCCGCATCGGCCGAGACCAATGGCACGCCGCAGCCACACAGGAACACGAGCAACAGCCCGAGGAAGGCGCCGCGCCCCGCTCGCGCATCGGGGCCGAGCACGCCGAACGCCGCCAGGCCCGTCGCCAGCATGCAGGCACACAGCACCCAGTTCGCCAACGGCACGGTCCAGGGCAGCCAAGGGGGCAGCGGCAACAGCCCATCCACCGCCGCGCCGCCCGGCAACGGCCGCCCGCCATGCAGCCACCACACGATCACCGGCACCGCCAGGATCACCGCACCGATGCTGCCCATCAGCCAGGCCCGCAGCAACGGCGTCTTCTCGCGCGCCAGTATCAACGACGCGCCGACGAGACCGAACAGGCCCCATAGCGCGACCTCTGGCTGGACGTCGCATATCACCCCCAGCAGGGCCACCGCGGCGCCACGCCAACCCTCCAGCATCAGGGCGATCGACAGCAACAACAAGGCAACGGCCACCCCTTCGGTAGGCAACGACCCGCCAAAGGCAGCGATGCCCGACGCCAGTGCAGGGCCACTCACCGGCCACGCCAGCCCGACCAGCAGCGCGACGGCCGCCAGCCCTCCGACCTCCGATGCGCCCAGCAGCGCGGCAGCCCGCACCATGGCAACGCAGGCGACCGCCATCGCCAGCGCGGCGAGACAGAACGATGCCGACGGGCTCACGCCGCCTGACAGCCAGAAGGCCAGCGGTGAGGCCAGGCCCGCGGGCGGCGGCACCGATGCCGTCCCTGCCCCTGGCACAAGCCACGACAGATGCGCGGCATCGTTGCCAATCCCGTCCACCGCCAGCAACAGCAGCGCCGCCGCTCCCGCCGCGGCCAGCCACACGGCGCGACCGCGCGACTCGACGGCATCACGGGCGCGACCAGGGTTGGTCGCGGCGGCCTCCCAGCCCCGCATTGTGGCGGGCAGCACTGCCATGGACCGGTCTCCTCCCGAACGCTCGCCTGATCCGCTGGAATCTTGTCATGCGCAAGCCAGCCGGCGGCTCACGATGGCGCGCACACTGGCTGCACTCGCGGGATGGTGTGATGACGCGCAGCGGACCGCCCCAATCCCTGTCAGACGCCGCGGGTGATTGGCGCGCGGCCTCGCTGCCAAGGCGGTGCCCGCCGCCGATTGGGCCTGGGGACGGCGCCCGGCCGGCGCCGATTGGGCCTGGGGACGGCGCCCGGCCGGCGCCGATTGGGCCTGGGGACGGCGCCCGGCCGGCGCTGATCGGGCCTGGAGCCGGCGCTCGGCCGGCGCCGATTGGGCCGCTGATTGGGCTTGCGGCCGGGAACGCAACAAGACAGCCTCCCGCCATGGCGCTGGACGAAATGGTCGATGGCAAAGGCGGGCTCCGCGCTCACTGGCGGAACCTCCTCGGCGTGCTGACGGGGCTCGGCCGCCCCACCCTCGTCGAGCGCACGCAGCGTCTGGAACGCATCGCCGCCGAGGAAGGCGTCTCCACCTTGCTCCCCGGCGCGCCGCCCGATCCGTGGCGGTTCGATCCGATCCCCGTGCTGCTGCCGCAGGCGGAGTTTGCCCACCTTGCGACTGGGCTGGCGCAACGGGCGCGTTTGCTCGATGCGGTGCTGACGGATCTCTACGGCCCGCAGCGTCTGTTGGCCGAGGGCCGGCTGCCGCCCGCCCTGGTTTACGCCAATCCAGGGTTCCTGCGTCCCTGCCACACCGTGGACGGCAACGTGCCGCCCCAGGGCGCCGGCTTGCTCCAGTTTTACGCCGCCGAACTGGTGCGCGGCCCCGACGGCGCCTGGCGCGTGCTGACCGACCGCACCGGCTGGCCCAACGGCCTGGCCCACGCATTGGAGAACCGCCGCCGGCTCGGGCGCATCCTGCCGGAACTGTTCTCGGCCCAGCTGCTCTGTCCGCTGCAGCATTTTGCCGAGCTGTGGCAGGATGCGCTGCACCGTCTGGTGCCGCCCAGCGATGAGCAACCCGGCGGCGTGGCCCTGCTGACCCCCGGCCACGTCGACTCCGACTGGTTCGGCCACGTGCTGCTGGCGCGCGAGTTGTCCTGCGCGCTGGTGGAAAGCGGCGACCTGACCGTGCGCGGCGGCCGCCTTTATCTGAAGACGCTGCGCGGCCTGCAGCCGATCGGTGTGCTGCTGAGCGGCGAGGCTGGCATCCGCATCGATCCGCTGGAACTCGCGCCCGACGCCGTCGGCGTGCCCGGACTGCTGGAAGTGGCGCGCGAGGGCAACGTGCGCATCGTCAACCACCCCGGCACCGGCCTCGCCGAGGCCCCCGCGCTGGCGGCCTTCCTTCCCGCACTCGCCGACCGCCTGTTGGGCGAGACGCTGCTGCTGCCGGGGGTGCCGACCCATTGGCTCGCCGACCCCGAGAAGCGCGACGCCGTGCTGCGCGATCCGGACGCGTGGCTGGTCCGGGCGGCGCTGGATGCCAACGCCCCGCCGATGGCGCCGGCCAGCCTGCCGGAACCGGCGCGCAGTGGCTTGCTGGCCCGGATCGCCGGCGGCGGGGAAAAATACGTGGCGCGGGCGCCGGTCTCACCGTCCGCCGCGCCCTGCCTGGACGGTGGCCAGCTCGTGCCGCGTCCGCTCGTCATCCGATTGTTCCTGGCGCAGGTGGACGGCGCCTGGCGTGTCATGCCCGGCGGCCTGGGCTGCGCTTTGCCCGACGGGGCCGCGGCCTGGCCGATCGCGGCGCCGGGCCTTGCCAAGGACATCTGGGTGCTGGCGCAGGATCCGATGGACATCGCCGGCCCCCCCGCCCTGCGGGCGCCAGCGATGGCAATCCGTCGCACCACGGGCGACCTGCCCAGCCGCGCGGCGGACAATTTCTTCTGGCTGGGCCGCTACCTCGAGCGGCTGGAGGGCGCCGCCCGCCTGCTGCGCGCCGCCATGACGCGCCTCGCCCGCCCCTCCCCGGCGCCGCACGAAATGGCGGAACTACAGGTGCTGACCGCCTGCCTGACCCAGGCCGGCGTGCTGAATGCCGAGACCGTTGCCGGCCTCAGCCTGCCACGGCTGACCGAGGCGCTGCTGCGCGCGACCGCACCCTGGGGCGCCATCCATGCCATGATCGGCCAGGTCTCGCGCATCGCCGGACTGCTGCGCGACCGCGTCACCGGCGAAATGCACGCGATGATGGCCGGCGGCCTGCACGAGCTCGAGGACGCGCTGGCAACCATCCGCCCGCAGCAAGATGGACGGCAATTGGACGGCGCCGCCTCGGCGCTGCTGCGCGTGCTGGCCTTCGCCGCCACAGTGGCCGGCCTGGCCGCGGAGAACATGGTGCGCGGCGGCGGCCGATTGTTTCTGGATCTCGGGCGGCGAGTGGAGCGCGCGCAGTCGGTGGCCGACCAGCTCGCCTGCGCCCTGGAACTGCCCGGCGCGGACACCCAGCCGGCACGGGTAGAGCATGGGCTGCGGCTGGCGCTGGAGCTGTGCGACTCGGTGATCACCTACCGCGGCCGCTACGCGGGCGTGCTGCAGCCGGCGCCCGCGCTGGACCTCGTGCTGGCGGACGAGGGCAACCCGCGCGGACTGGCCTTCCAGCTCGTCGCCGCCGCCAGCTTGTTGCAGCAGATCGCCGGGACGCAGGACACGTCACTGGCCGGTCTGGCGACGGCGCTGCGCGAGGAGGCCGAGGCGATGGTGCGCGGCGTCGAGACCGCCCCAGACCAGGCGCGCGCCGCGACCCTGCTGCCGCCGCGGCTGCGGGCATTGCGCGATGCGGTGGCAGAACTGTCAGATCGGCTGTCGCGGCGGTATTTCGCGCTGCTGCCGACCGCGCGCAGCGTGGGCGTGGAGGCGGAGGCGCCGGCGTTGCGCGGGGCAGCGTGATCGGGAGGGGGAGCGTTCACAGTCGGTCATGATCTACCGCGTCCGGCATCTCACCAGTTACGAGTACCAGGCGCCGGTGGCGCTCAGCGCCCATCTCGCACATCTGCTGCCGCGGCAACTGCCGGTGCAGCGCGTGCTGTCGGCGCGGGTGACGGCAACTCCTGCCGCCTCCTGGCGGCGCGACCGCCGCGACCATTTCGGCAACGACGTCACCTGGCTGTTCTTCGACACCGCGCACGCGAACCTCGCCGTCACCGGCGAGGCGGTGGTAGACGTCAGCTTCCCCGATCCGCCGCCGCCCGAGACAACGCTGCCCTGGGACTCGCTTCGCGTCACCGCACGCCGTGGCGGCCCCGATGCGTGGCAGCCGGCCGAGTTCCTGTTCGACAGCCCCCTCGCCCCTGCCGACGCCGCTGCCGCGGCCTATGCCGCCCCCAGTTTCCCGCCAGGACGCCCTGCCTTGTCCGCGCTCCTGGAGTTGAATGCGCGGATCCGGCGAGACTTCACCTTCCGTCCCGGCGTCACCACCACCTCCACCACGATCCCTGAGGTGCTGAGCAGGAGGGAAGGTGTCTGCCAGGATTTCGCCCACCTGATGATCGGTGCCCTGCGCGGGCTGGGAGTGCCGGCGCGCTACGTCTCGGGCTACATTCGCACTCGCGCACCGACTGATGGCGTGCGCCGGCTGGGGGCCGACCAGTCGCACGCCTGGGTGGGATGCTGGCTCGGGCCAGAGCATGGCTGGATCGACCTCGACCCCACCAACGGGCTGGTGGTGAAGGAAGAGCATGTCGTGCTCGGCTGGGGTCGCGATTTCCGCGACGTGACCCCTTTGCGAGGCGTGATCCTCGGCGGCCCGGAACATGAACTGTCTGTGCGCGTGGAGCTTGAACCGCAGCAAATGGTGGCGTGAACGCCATCTCCTGACTCGCCCCTTCTGTCATTGCGGGGCCCCGCCGGGGCCGCAGCAACCTCGTTCCGACGAACGCGCGGACGTCCGTGCGCTTGCTTGGAACGAGGTTGCTGCGTCCCCCTTTCGGTGCCTCGCTCGGCCCCTTCGGCACCTCGCAATGACAAGGGATGACAGTGCACAGGCAGGCCAATGACCATTCTCGAAGTCGTACACCGCACGCAGTATCGTTACGCCGACACGGTGACGTTCGGCGACCACCGCATGATGATGCGCCCGCGCGACAGCCACGATCTGCGGCTGATCGATACCGGCCTGATCATCTCCCCGGCGGCCACGGTGCGCTGGCTGCACGACGTGTTCGGCAACTCGGTGGCGATGGCACGTTTCTCGGAGCCAGGCACCGAACTGCTGGTGGAATCATCCTTTCGTTTCCAGCACTATCCGCTGCCGGCCGAGGAGGTGAGGCTCGAGGATTACGCCCAGCATTATCCATTCAGCTATGACGCGGAGGAGATTCCCGATCTCGGCCGCACGGTCGAACGGCACTATCCCGATCCGGAGCATAAGATCGACCTCTGGGCACGCGGCTTCGTCGACGCGGCGCCGGATCACGCCACGATGGCGGTGCTGGTGGCGATGACCGAGGCGATCAAGCAGCGATTCACATATAACCCACGCGACGAGATGGGAACGCAGGATCCGTTGCTGACCTTGGAGACCGGCACCGGCACGTGTCGCGACTATGCCCTGTTCTTGATGGAAGCAGCTCGCAGCCTTGGCTTCGCGGCGCGCTTCGTCTCCGGGTATTTGTATGATGAAAGCCTGATCGGCGGCGCGGCGTTCGACCTGGTGGGCGGCGGCGCAACCCATGCCTGGGCCGAGATCTATCTGCCGGGCGCCGGATGGGTGGAATTCGATCCAACCAACGCGTTGATCGGCGGCCGCAACCTGATCCGCGTCGCGGTGACACGCGATCCTCGGCAGGCGATTCCGTTGTCCGGTACATTCACTGGAAAGACCGGCGATTATCTCGGGATGGACGTGACGGTCGAGATCACCGTGGACACCGAGCAAGGTGAGGAACGCGCGGCCGCCGCCGGCCCAGCTCTGCCGCCGCCAACTACCGCCTCAGGCCAACCTCTCATGGATCAGGCCAAGAGCACCGGGTAACTCGCGCCCGCGGCCGGGCGCCTGCCCGGCCGGACAAGGAAATTCGGCAAACCATTATCTCAGCGGCAGCGAAACGAGACGCCGCGGTGACATGCCAAACGCCTCGATGGCAAACGCCTCGATGCCAAACGCCTCGATGTCATTTCAATCTTGCGGTGACACGCCAAACGCCTCGACGCCGCCACCCGTCCGGTCTCCGCCCCGACCATCGGCCCGACCATCGGCCCGACCATCGGCCCGACCATCGGCCCCACAATCGGCCGCACAATCCGCCCCTTGGCATTGCCGCCCACCCGGACCCACATTCCGGTCATGAACGACCAGCCGCTCCGCCCCAACCGGCCCGTCTACCTGGACAACCAGGCCACCACGCGCTGCGACCCGCGCGTGGTGGACGTCATGCTGCCCCTCTTCACCGAGCGCTACGGCAACCCGCACAGCGTCGAGCACGTGATGGGCAACGCCGCAGAGCAAGCAGTGGAGACGGCACGCGCCCAGGTCGCCGCCCTGGTCGGTGCTGATGCCAAGGAGATCGTGTTCACCTCAGGCGCCACGGAGTCGAACAACATCGCGATCAAGGGCGCCGCCCGCTTTGCCACCCGCATGGGCAACGAGCGCCGTCGCATCGTCGCCGTTGCCACGGAGCATAAATGCGTCCTGCAATCGGTCGCCGACCTGGCCGATGAGGGGTTCGAACCGGTCTTCCTGCCCGTCCGCCCCGACGGCCTGCTGGACCCCGACACGCTGCGCGACGCACTTGGCACCCCGACGCTGCTGGTCAGCATCATGGCCGTGAACAACGAGATCGGGGTGATCCAGGACATCCCCGGCCTCGCCGGGATCGCCAGGGAGGCCGGTGCCCTGGTCCACACCGACATCGCCCAGGCGGTCGGCAAGATCCCGCTGGACCTGACCGGATGGCGCGTCGATCTCGCCTCCATCTCGGGCCACAAGGTCTACGGCCCCAAGGGGATCGGTGCCTTGTTCGTGCGCCGCCGCCCGCGCGTCCGCCTCGCCCCCTTGTTCTCCGGCGGCGGGCAGGAACGCGGCCTGCGCTCCGGCACGCTGCCGGCGCCGCTGATTGTTGGCCTGGGCGAGGCGTGCCGCCTGGCACAGGCGGAACTGGCGGCAGACACCACCCGCATCGCGGCGCTGCGTGCCCACCTGCTGGACCGGCTGCGCCGCGACATCCCCGGCATCACCGTCAACGGCAGCATGGCAGCGCGCATCGCCGGCAACCTGAATCTGACCTTCCCGACCGCGTCAGCCGCCGACCTCATGGCGCGCGCGCCGGAACTTTGCGTCTCGACGGGGTCCGCTTGCTCCTCGGCCGAGATCGAACCGTCTTACGTGCTGCGCGCCCTCGGCCTGACCGACGCCGCCGCTGCCCGCACCTTGCGCATCGCGATCGGACGTTTTACCTCGCCCGCCGATATTGATTATGCGGCGGCCGCCCTGGCGGCGGCGCATGCCGGCACACCGGCCCCGGCCAACGCCTGAACGGACCTCTGCCCCGCTATGCCCAGGATGACATTCATCGAGCGTGACGGCACTCGCCGCGAGGTCGATGCCCCTCTCGGGCTGTCGGTGCTGGAGATCGCCCACAAGCACGGCGTCGATATCGAGGGCGCCTGCGAGGGCTCGCTCGCTTGCTCCACCTGCCATGTCATCGTCGACACGGCCTGGTTCAAGCAACTGGCCGAGCCGACCGAGGACGAGGAGGACATGCTGGACCTGGCCTTCGGCCTGACCGAGACGTCGCGCCTGGGCTGCCAGATCGTGATGACACCGGAACTCGACGGGCTGGTGGTAAAGCTGCCCGCCGGCACCCGGAACATGCTGAACGGATAGCGCCGAATGCGCGTCGTCGTAGCCATGTCGGGCGGGGTGGACAGTTCCACGGTCGCCGGTCTGTTGCACGAGGCGGGCCACGAGGTGATCGGCATCACCCTCCAGCTTTACGACCACGGCGCGGCGAGCGGACGCAAGGGCGCGTGCTGCGCCGGACAGGACATCCACGATGCGCGCCGGGTGGCGGACCGGCTGGGCATCCCGCACTACGTGATCGACGCCGAGGACCGCTTCGCCCGCGCGGTGATCGCCGATTTCGCCGACAGCTACGCCGCGGGCGAGACCCCCGTGCCCTGCGTACGCTGCAACCAGACGGTGAAGTTCACCGACCTGACGGCATTGGCCCGCAGCCTGGGCGCCGAGCGCCTCGCGACCGGCCACTACGTGCGCCGCCAGGACGGCCCCGACGGACCGGAACTGCACCGCGCCGCCGACCTGGGCCGCGACCAGAGCTGGTTCTTGTTCGCCACCACGCGCGAGCAATTGGCGTACTGCGATTTCCCGCTGGGCGGCATGCCTGACAAGCGCGCGGTGCGGGCCGTGGCGGAACGCCTGGGCCTGCCGGTTGCGGCCAAGCCGGACAGCCAGGACATCTGTTTCGTGCCCAACGGTCGCTACGCTGATGTGGTCGCCCGGCTGCGTCCCGACGCCGCAGAGCCTGGCGAGATCGTCAGCCAGGACGGCCGACTGCTGGGCCGGCATGATGGCATCGCCCGCTATACCGTCGGTCAGGCCAGGCGGCTGGGCACCGCGGCAATGGATCGCGGCCAGCGCCAGGTCGTGCTGGCAACCGAGCCGGGCACCCGCCGCGTGGTGGTGGGCCGGCGCGATTGCGGCACCGACACGGTGTCCCTCCGCGAGGTGAACTGGCTGGTTCCGCCGCCCGACAACCCACTGCGCTGCCAGGTAAAGCTGCGTGCCCGCGAGGCGCCGCACGGCGCCACGGTGCGCGCCACGGCGGACGGCGCGGAGGTGCGCCTCGACCTCCCGGCGCTGCCCGCCCCCGGCCAGGCTTGCGTGTTCTATGGCGGCGACCGCGTGCTGGGAGGCGGGTTCATCGAGCGCGAAAGCACCAGCACGCTCGGGCGCTGAGCAATATTGTCCTTGTCCGAAGACCTCGTTGCCCCATCTCACCGCATGCGATTCGGGTTTGGCATACTTGCGTTTTTTGCTTTCGGTCGATCCAGACAGAGCCTTGCCGAATCGATCCGGATGGAGTCTTTTCGAATGGAGTCTTTTCGAATGGAGTCTTTTCGAATGGAGTCTTTTCGAATGGAGTCTTTTCGAATGGAGTCTTTTCGAATGGAGTCTTTTCGAATGGAGTCTGTTCGGATGGAGTCTGTTCGAATGGAGTCTTGCCAATAGGAAGTTTGGCTGATCCGGATCGAATCCCTCCGATCAGATCGACGCCAACCCCAACACGCCAGCGTTACGGAACACGACATCCGGACGCGGCAGCCCGTACTGCCCCCGCAGCGTCTGCCCCGCATACTCGCGGCGGAACAGGCCGCGGCGCTGGAGCAAGGGCACGACCTCCGCGGTGAAGACCTCCAGCATCCAGGGCAGTACCGGCGGCATCAGGTTGAAGCCGTCCGCGGCGCCATCATGGAACCAATCAGCCATCAGGTCGGCGATTTGCTCCGGTGTGCCCGCGGTGACGAAGTGGCCGCGCGCGCCGGCGAGGTAGGCCAGCAACTGCCGCAGCGTCGGCTTTTCCCGCCGGACCAGGCCGACGATCACCTCGGTGCGGCTGCGCGCGGCTTCCACGCTGGAGGGGCTGGGGAAGTCTTCCGGCGACAACGGCCTGTCCAGCGGCAGATGGGAAAAGTCGTGGCCGCCGAACCGGCCGGACAGCCGCTTGCGCCCGACTTCTGGATCGCTGAGTTCGTTCAGTTCGCGCACGATCCGCTGGGCTTCCGCCTCCGTGCCGCCGATCACGGGGCTGAGGCCGGGCAGAATGAGCACATGGGCCGGGTCCCGGCCCTCCTCCACGGCCAGTTGCTTCAGGTCGATGTAGAACTCGCGCGCCGTTGCCTTCTCCATCTGCGCCGTGAACACCGCCTCGGCATGGCGGGCGGCAAACCGGCGTCCGGTCTCCGACGAGCCGGCCTGAACGAATACCGGACGGCCCTGCGGCGAGCGCGGGGCGTTCAGCGGGCCGGTGACCTGATAGTATTGCCCCTGGTGATTGATCGGCCGGATGGTGCCTGCCCGGGCGTATTCGCCGGCGGCGCGGTCGTCGATGACCGCATCGTCGGACCAACTGTCCCACAGCGCTTTGACCACCGCCATGTATTCCTCGGCGCGTTGGTAGCGCGCCTCATGTGCCAGCGGACCGCTGCCGCCATAGTTTCCGGAGGCGCTGGCCAGCCAGGTGGTGACGATGTTCCAACCGATGCGGCCGCGGGAGATGTGGTCGAGCGAGGCGAACTGCCGCGCCAGGTTGAACGGTTCGGTATAGGTGGTGGAGCATGTGGCGATCAGGCCGATGTGGGATGTCGCCATGGCCAGGGTGGCGAGCGTGGTGATCGGCTCGAGCCAGGTCCGCGGCGCATGCGCCACGTCGTCGCCCACGCCGAGCGTGTCGGCAAGGAAGACCGAATCGAAGCAACCCGCTTCCGCCTTCTGTGCCAGGTCCGTGTAGTAGCGGGGATCGGTCAGTGGCAGCGGCGATGACGCCGGGTGGCGCCAGGACGCCTCGTGATGGCCACGGCCGTGAATGAACAGGTTGAGATGAATCTGGCGAGACATGGGTCGACTCCTGCCTGACGAGGACAATCCCGATCGCGGGCCAATCAGATTCCGACGTTGCCCGATCGGCGCCGTGCCGCCAGCAGCTTGTTCGATTCGAAGAACCGCGCCACCGCATCGGCATGCGCCGCACGGGATGCGACGTCGAAATCGCCCGCCGGCCGTGGCTCGGCATCGAAATGTCCGTAGCCATCGCGCCCGCGCATCAGCATCGCCGTCACCCGCGCGTCGCCGTTCACCAGCCGGCAATGCGTCGGGATATAGCTCGCCCCGATCCCGATGCGACGCTGCTGCGTCTGGTTCGGCTCCGACGAATGCACCACATGGGTGTGATGCAGCGAGATCTGCCCCGCCCGCAGCGGCATCATCACGTAATTCGCATAGTCGAGTTTATGCTCGATCGTCTGCCCGCGCGACAGCAGGTTGCCGGGCGTGGCGGTGTCCTTGTGGGGACGCTGGCCGATGACGTGACTGCCGGGAATCAGCCTGATGCAGCCCATTTCCGGCGTCGCATCCGTGAGTGCGATCCACGCCGTGATTTGCTCGTACGGTTCGAGGCCGAAATACGTCCCGTCCTGGTGCCACGAGACATGCGAAGGCTCCTGCGGCTCCTTCAGCCAGGACGTCAGGTGATAGAGCAAGATGTCGGGTCCGATGATGCTCTCCACCGCATCGAGCACTTTCGGATGGCGCACCAGCGCATCCATCCACGAGAACAGCAGATGCGTTTTCGACCGGAGCAGATCGGGCAATTTCCCCAACGTATCGCCTTGCTCTTGCTCGAAGGCTTCGAGGCGAGAGCGGTAGTGATGCACCTCGTCCTGGGTCAGGCAGTCCACCGGGAACAAGAATCCATCACGTCGGTATTGCGCGACCTGCGTTGGCGACAAGCTGGCTGCCATCGGCGGACCTCCGAAATCGCCAACACTGTCCTTCGTAGCCCGCGGGATGTCGAGAGCGGGGGGCGGGCTGCGGCGGTCGCACGGTCAGCCGGCGCGATCGGCGCGCGGGGCGGTTTCGCTTGGCGTCATTGCCGCCATTGCGCATGGGCGCGGCCGCGGACAGCATTGCACGACGAGCGACCGCGGGCGTCGACCCACGTCAAACCGGCGCGGTCTTGTGTCAGGCGTTGGCCGCGCTGCCGACTGGACCGCCGGCCGCGTCGGGATATGCTGCATCTGCGGCTCGCCCGATGCGGGGCATGCCGGACCGTCCAGAGGAGGAGGCGACATAGCATGGGCGCGCTCGATGCGGACGTCATGACGCCGGTTCTGCCACACGTCGGGCGCCGTCCGGTGCCGGGGCCCTCGGTCTGGTATGCCGCCGACATGCGCGGTCGTGAGGCGGACTGGAGCTACCGCCTGTCGGCCAGGGAAATTGCCGAGCTTGAAATGGCACGCCAGGCGGTGCAGGCGCGGGGCCTGGATATCGCCGCGATCCGCCGCGAGGATTTCCCGCTGCCGACGCTCGGCCCCATGCTGCAACGCCTGCGCGACGACGTGCTGCACGGACGCGGCTTCGTCCTGCTGCGCGGCGTGCCGGTGGAGGACCGGCCGATCGCGGAGAGTGCGGCGATCTATTGGGGCATCGGCACGTATTTCGGCAGCGCCCGGTCGCAGAACGCGAAGGGGCACTTGCTCGGCCATGTCTACGACCTCGGCGGCAGCAGCGCGAGCGACCCGAACACGCGCAGCTACGCCACCAACGAGCGGCAGAACTTTCATATCGATCGGTGTGACGTGGTGGCATTGCTGTGTCTGCGGCGGGCGAAGTCGGGCGGCCTGTCGGCGATCGCCAGTTCAATGGCGATTCACAACGTCATGCTGGCGCGCCGTCCGGACCTGCTGGAGCGGCTGTATCAGCCGTTGCCGGTCGATCGCCGTGGCGAAGTGCCCGAAGGTAAGGCGCCGTTCTATGAAGCGCCGGTGTTCAACCAATACGGCGACCAGGTTTCGGTGTTGTATTCGCGCCTGCATATCGGCTCGTCGCAGCGCTTCCCCGCGGCGCGGCGGCTGACGCCGGCGGATATCGAAGCGCTCGACATGCTGGGCGAACTCGCGGCCGACGATGAGCTGCGGCTCGACATGAGCTTCATGCCGGGCGACATCCAGTTCCTGCACAACCACACCATAGTGCATGCCCGCACCGGTTATGAGGACTGGCCCGAAGCTGATCGCAAGCGTCACCTGCTGCGGCTGTGGCTCGCGCCGCCAGGTGCCCGCGCGCTGCCGCCGGTGTTCGCAGAATGCTACGGCGGCATCACGCCGGGTGACCGCGGCGGGATCATCTGCAAAGAGACGCGCCTGCACGCACCGCTGCTGCCGGCGTAGCGGCCCGCAGCACCTGTCATTGCGAGGCGCCGAAGTGGTGTCATTGCGAGGCCCGCAAGGGCCGAAGCAACCTTGGTCAAGCAGCGCTTGGACGGAGGTGCGCCGCTTTGACCGAGGTTGCTTCGGCGCTTCGCGCCTCGCAATGACATTCGTACCACGACATGACGGATGTGCCACCGCGGCGGGAGGCGTCAGACATTGAACCGGAACAATAGAATATCGCCGTCCCTGACGACGTACTCCTTGCCCTCCACCCGCATCCTGCCGGCTTCCTTCGCTGCTTGCTCGCCCTTGCAGGCGACAAAATCGGCATCGGTTATGGTCTCGCAGGCGATGAAGCCGCGTTCGAAATCCTTGTGGATCACAGCGGCGGCCTGCGGTGCCTTGGTGCCGGAGACGATCGTCCAGGCGTGTGTCTCCTTCGGCCCGACGGTGAAGTAGGTGACCAGACCCAGCAGGTCGTAGCCAGCGCGGATCACCCGATCCAGGCCGCTGTCGTGCAGGCCGAGACCTTCGAGGAATTCGGCACGATCGGCTGCCGGCAATTGCGCCACCTCAGCCTCGATCGCGGCCGAGATGACGACGGTGCGGGCACCTTCCGCCGCGGCAAGCGCGTCCACGCGGGCGGAGAATGCGTTGCCCGTCGCGGCGGCGGCTTCCTCGACGTTGCAGACATAGAGCACGGGCTTCGAGGTCAGAAGCTGGAGCCGGCGCACCGCCTCTTCCTGTCCTGGCGGAATCGCAGTGCGCGCTGGCTTGCCCTCTTGCAACGCCGCCACCAGCGGCGCCATCAGCGCCACCGCGGCGATGCTTTCCTTGTCGCCGCCGCGGGCCCGCTTCTGCGCCGTGTTGAGCCGCTTTTCCAGGCTTTCGAGGTCGGCCAGCATCAGCTCGGTTGCCACCACCTCCGCATCGCGGATCGGGTCGATCGAGCCTTCCACATGCGTCACGTCGGGATCCTCGAAACAGCGCAGCACGTGGATGATCGCGTCCACCTCGCGGATATTGGCGAGGAACTGATTGCCGAGCCCCTCGCCCTTCGAGGCACCGCGCACCAGGCCGGCGATATCGACGAATTCCAGCGACGTGGGCACGATCTTTGCCGACTTGCCAATTGCGGCCAGCACCGCCAGGCGCGGATCGGGTACCGCGACGCGGCCGACATTCGGCTCGATGGTGCAGAACGGGTAGTTCGCCGCCTGCGCCTGTGCTGTTGCAGTCAGCGCATTGAACAGGGTGGATTTTCCCACGTTCGGCAGGCCGACAATGCCGCAGTTGAAGCCCATCTATTTTGATTCCTGCGCCAGCAGCGCGATGCGCGTCATGAAGTCCTCCGGCTTGCCCTGCACCAGCATTGGCGCGGCATCGGCGACCGCATCAAGCAGCGGGATCAGCCAGTCGCGGTCGGCGGCAACGAAATCGCTCAGGACGTGGCCCAGCACACGCTCCTTGCTGCCGGGATGGCCGATGCCCAGGCGCACCCGCCAGTAATCCGGCGAACCGAGCATCCGATCCATCGAGCGCAGCCCGTTATGCCCCGCCGCGCCGCCGCCGCGCTTCACCCGCACCTTGCCGGGCACCAGGTCCAGCTCGTCGTGGAATGCGGTGATCGCCTCGATCGGCAGTTTATAGAACGCAGCGGCGGCCTGCACCGCTTCGCCGGAGGCGTTCATGTAGGTCTGCGGCTTGAGCGCCAGGATCTTCTCGCCGGCGATGCTGCCTTCCGACAGCAGCCCCTTGAACCGCGCCCGCCATGGCGAGAAGCGGTAGCGGATCGCGATCGTATCGAGGGCCATGAAGCCGATATTGTGCCGGTTCCGGGCCATTCCCGGCTCCGGATTGCCGAGTCCGACCCAGAGCAACATGTCCGCCTCGCGGCGTTACTTCCTGCCGGGCGCGCGGCCGCCGGCCGGAGCGCGACCGCCACCGGCCGGGGCGGCGGCACGGGCACCGCCCGCGGCCGGTGCCGCAGCACCACCAGCCGGCGCCGCCGCACCGGGTGCCGCTGCTGCGGCGCCAGGTTCTGCGGCCCCCTCCACCGCCTTGGTCGGCGGCGCCACGGTGGCAACGACGAAGTCGCGGCCGATGACGGCGCGCATGTTCTCGGTGCCTTTCAGGTCGTGCCAGCGTACGTTGTCGTTGAAATCGAGGTCCGCGAGGTTGGCAGTGAAGAATTCCGGAATTTGCTCGGGATCGCAGTAGACCTCGACCGCGTGGCGTACCACGTTCAGCACGCCACCACGCTTCAGACCGATGCTGAGGCCCTCGTTCTCGAACCGCACCGGCACCGCGACGCGGATGCGCTCGCCGGCGGCAAGGCGCTGGAAATCCACGTGCTGCGGCGCATCGCTGACGGGATGGAACTGCACGTCGCGGATCAGCGCGCGGGTGGCGTCGCCGTTGGTCTTGATCTCATAGAGCCGGGACTGCCAGCCGGGGCGCTGCAACTCGCGCGCCACGGCGCGGGGTTCGAGCGCGACCAGGCTGGGGGCCCGATGGGCGCCGTAAATGACCGCAGGCACCATGCCTGCCCGCCGGGTCGCCCGCGCCGCCCCCTTACCGGCTCGCGCGCGTGCCTCGGCCTCGATCGTGACGACATTGGCCATGAAGGGACACTCCTGCGAAACGTCAAACGCCGGCCTCCAGGGGTGCCGGCGCAGGCGCGGGGTGTAGCGGAGGGGAGCGGCAGAGGCAAGGCGCAGGTGGCTGACCTATCGCCGGCTCAAATGCTCCAGCAACAGCACCGCTCCCGGCAGTTCCGTGCGCTTCTCCCGCAGCATGTCCTCGCCGCCCACGGCATACACCGCGGCCGCCGTCAGGATGTCGCGCAAGCGCCCTGGCGCGCTGGGATCGAACGGCAGCACGCAGCCGCCGGTGCGGCGCGCGAGATCGAGGAACACCTCGGCATCGCGCCGCGCCGCCCAGTCCGACACATCGTGCAGCACGATCAGCTTGATGCCGCGCGCGCCGAGTTCGTCGGCCAGCTTCTGGCCGCGCGAGGGCGATTCCTCGAACACGTCGCCGATATAGGTGACCACGCGGACGCCCGGCTCGCGCAGGCAGCGCGCCAGGATCGCCAGCAATCGCGTCGGACCGGCGATGCAATGGATGCCTGCGGCGCGGTCGCGCAGCGTGTTGGCGTCGGCGGTGAACGCGGTGAAGGTATGCAGCAGCCCGCCGCCATGCACGGCGAGCGCCACATCCAGTTCCCCCGGCAATGCGCGCACCAGCGCGTCGGTGACAGTGCGTGCGGTGGCCCAGGCGGGCTCGCGCGAGGCGGTGGCGTCGAAGCCGAACACCAGGCGCGGGCGACGCGGGATATCGTCCAGCGGGGCGATGGCGCGGCCGGCGCCTTGCGGCAGCAGTGCCAGCGCGAACTGGCGGATGCGGTCGAGCAATGTCTCGCGCGGCGGCGGTTCTTGCTCTGGCGGCTGGTCGGGCTCCACCGGGACCAGAACGAAATTGGGCTTGTCGCTCATGGTGTCCTCTCGCGGCCGCGACGCACCAATGGCCGCGAGTATAGGCGAGCCAACGGCGGAGCGACAGGCGCGCGGGGGTTAACGGCTTGTTTGCCCTGTCAAGGGATCATTCGGGGCAGCAGCACCGCGCGAGAGACACGTTCGGCGGCGTTCCATCGTGGCGCTGTCGGGGTCACCCGGTGCCTCGGTCGGCGTCGGCACGCCCGCCCTCGGGCGCCACCGCCCAGCGCGCGGTCTCGCCATAAGCGTATCGCGCAAACCAGCCGCACAACGCCAGCATGCCCAGCCCGGTCGCAACGAATCCGGCGGGATAGCCGAGGCGTGCCACCGCGGCGCCGATCGCCGGGGCGCCGATGGCCTGACCGCAGAAGAACAGCGCGGTGAACAATGAGACCGCGGCGCCGCGCGCATCCGGCGCCATCTGCGTGGCATTCGTCTGCAGCGTGTTGTGTACCATGTAGAGCGCGAACCCGAGCGTGGCGAAGACTGGCGCGTCGGCGAGCCAGACCGGCGTAATGCCGAGCAATAGCAGGCCGCACAGCAGCAGAATGCCGCCAAGCATGATCATGCGGCGCTCGCCGAGCGAGGCCACGATCCGGCGGGCGAACACGCCATAGCCCAGGCCACCGAGACCGAAGCAGCCGAGCAATGGCCCGATCGTCAGGTAGTCCAGCGCGAAGCGCTGGCGCAGGAACGCGGCGAAATAGGCAAGCATGCCGAAGAACAAGCCGCCCTCCAGCGAAATCGCGATCAGCACGAGGCGCGAGCGCGGACCGGCCAGCAGTTTCAGGTAATCCACGGCAAAGCGGGCGGCACGCAATTGCTCTGTGCCGCGCGGTTGGGCCACGCGACCGGACAGCAGCTCGCGCCACAGCAACAGCGCAATGCCGGCGAACACTGTGCCGAGCCATAGGAAGACGCTGCGCCAGCCGACCCAGCCGATCAGCATGCCGCCCACGGCCTGGCCGCAGATGACGCCGAGAAGCTGGCCGGACAGCACGCGGGCCAGCACGGCCTGCCGCCGCTCGTAGGGAACCGCGTCGCCGACATAGGCCAGGGCGAGCGCCATAACACCGGCCGTTGTGACTCCCGCAAGCAAGCGCAGCGCGGCGAGTTGCGGCAGCGAGCGTGCCGCCGCGCCCGCCGCGATGGCGACGGCCGAGAGGGTCATGGCGACGCAGATGATGCGGTATTTGCCGAAGCGGTCGCCGATCGGACCGTAGGCCAATTGGCTCACGCCGTAGCCGAGCGCGAACGCGGTGACGACCGCGGACGCCGCACCCGTCGTGACGCGGAAATCCTGCGCCAGCATCGGCAACATCGGATCGGTGATGCGCAGGCAGGAGGAGTTGCAGAATGCCGCAGCACTCAGCAGCGCGATCGGGCGGAAGCTGGGCGGTTCAGTGCCGGCGGCAGGCGGTGGATCGTCGCGAGGCAAGCCCCGCCGCCTACCCCGGCTGCTTGTCCTGGTCGCTCACCAGCGGCAGCGGCACCCACTGCAACCCGTCCTGGCGCTGGATCAGCAACAGCACCGACTTGCGGTTCTCCTTCTTCACCGCGTCGATGCGCTTCTGCACGTCAGCCACGGAACCGACTTCGCCCTGCTGCACCTCCACCACCACGTCGCCCGGCTTCAGCCCCTTGTCCGCGGCCGGGCCTTTCGGCGAGACGTCGGTGATCACCACGCCCTTCTGGTCGGCGCCGAGCTGGTACTTGTCCTTCATCGCCTGCGACATTGGCGCCAGCTTGATGCCAAGCCCGGCGATATCGACCGGCGCCGGCGGCTGGTTCGCCGGCACCTCCTTCGTCGCGGCGGCCTGTTGCGTGTCGTCCGGCTTCTCCGCCAGCTTGGCCTGCACTGTCACTTCCTTGCCGTTGCGCCACAGCACCACGGGGACGGATTCGCCCACTTCGGAGTCCGCGACGATGCGCGGCAGCGCGTGCATGTCCT
>Ga0335073_10004777_pt1 | contig 18983 bp, 15 predicted proteins | sample Lox_Sample_22_FD_207093 | JGI IMG/M metagenome (GOLD analysis project Ga0335073, IMG submission 207093) | Soil microbial communities from Loxahatchee National Wildlife Refuge, Florida, United States - Lox_Sample_2.2 | ecosystem: Environmental > Terrestrial > Soil > Wetlands | place: USA... | reverse complement strand
TGGGACGTTCGTCGCTTCCGGGCCGCCGGGCCGGCTGGTGAGACTTGCCGTACGGAGGTGCGGTGTGACGGCGGTGGAGAGGCTGAACACCCGGGTCCACTCGCTGCGGGTCGACGGACGCCCGGCGGTCTACACCGTGGTCGGCCAGGGTGCGCCGGTGGTCTTCCTGCACGGCTGGGCGCTGGGCACCCGGTCGTACCGGCGCGGGCTGAAGCGGCTCGCCGGGCTGGGCCTGGAGGTGTTCGCGCCGGCGCTGCCGGGCTTCGGCGGCACCGCCGAGCTGCCGGCCGCGGAACGCTCCATCGGCGGGTACGCCCGCTGGGTGTGCCGGTTCCTCGAAGAGCTGGGCATCGTCGAGCCGGTGACCCTGGTCGGGCACTCGTTCGGTGGCGGGGTGGCGATCCAGACCGCCTACGACTGCACCGAGCGGGTGGGCCGCCTCGTCGTCGTCAACTCGATCGGCGGCTCGGCCTGGTCCGAACGGGGCGGCGCGATCCGGTCGATGGCCGAGCGCCCGCTGTGGGACTGGGGACTGCACCTGCAGGCCGACCTGCTGCCCTGGCGGCAGCTCACCCGGGTGGTGCCGGTGGTGATCGCCGACGTGTTGCCGAACCTGGTGCAGAACCCCCGCGCGGTCTGGCAGGTCGGCCGGATCGCCAGCAGTGCCAACCTGATCGCGGAGCTGGAGGCGCTCAAGGAACGCCGGCTGCCGGTCGTGGTGCTGTGGGGCGAGAAGGACACCGTGATCACCCGGTCGAGCGTGGAGTCGATGCGGCGCGCCCTGGGCGATCCGGAATCGGTGATCGTGCCGGGCAACCATTCCTGGCTGATCGCGGATCCGGACGCGTTCGGCGAGGTGATGACCAACATCGTCGGCGTGGTCCGCCCCAGCGCCGCGAGCGACGAGCCCAGCGCCGCGAGCGATGAGCCCAGCGCCGCGAGCGATGAGCCCGGGGACGAGGAGGCTGTGGACGGCGAGCCGCTGGACGGCGACCAGCCGGCGGAGGACGGCGCCTCGCTGGCCGGCTGAGTGAGCGTCAGCGGTCGCAGTCGAGCAGCTTCGCCCGCAGCCGTTCGGTGTCCTGGCCGGTCCAGCCGTGGCCGGCCAGCCAGGCCAGCACCCCACCGTGGTCCTCCTCGATCGCCGCGAGCACGCCGAGCATCTTCTCGGCCGAGGCCGGCGGCACCTTCTCCGGCTGGGTGACGGCGTCGGTGTAGAGGGTGCTGCGGGCCAGGTGCTCCAGGATCGCGCTGATCTGCGACTGGGTCTCGGCGTAGTCGGCCGCGATCACCTCGGCCGGCACGCCGGCCACCGACAGGGCCAGCGCGACGACGACGCCGGTCCGGTCCTTGCCGGCCGCGCAGTGCACCACGGTGGCGCCGTCGGGTTCGGCGATCGCCCGCAGCGCGGCCAGCACCGAGTCGGGCCGCCGGTCGAGGTAGCGCAGGTAGGACGAGACCTGCGGGTCCCGGTCGCCGGGGAACCGCTCGCCGGCCCAGGGCACCACCGGGTCCGGGGTGTCCTGCTCGGCCAGCGTGTCGGGATAGAGCGACAGGTGGTGCACGGTGACCGCGCGGTGCCCGTGCAGCGGCGACGGGTCGGAGGTGCTCACCTCGACGTCGGTGCGCAGGTCGATCACCCTGCGGACCCCGCGCTCGTCCACCAGCCGGATCACGTCGGCCTCGGTCATGTGGGTCAGGCTGGCCGAGCGGATCAGCGCGCCCAGCCGCACCCGGCAGCCGTCGACGGCGGGCAGGCCGCCCAGGTCCCGCACGTTGACCACGCCGTCCAGCTCGATCCAGTTCGTGGCGTGCGCGGTCATGCCGTCCAGCCTAATCCGAGCCCGGCGTCCGAAATGGCGAGTGGCCCGGGCGGCATCACCGCCCGGGCCACTCGTGGCTGCTGGCTCAGAAGGCCTCCTCGGCCACGTCCATGATCGCGTTGTCGGTGCCCTCCACGATCTTGCGGCGGGAGACCAGCTCCGGCAGCACGGTGGTGGCGAAGAACCGGGCCACCGCCAGCTTGCCCTCGTAGAAGGCCTTGTCGGCGGGCGAGAGACCGTTGCCGTCCAGCCGGGTGAGCGCCACGTGGGCCTGCCGCAGCAGCAGCCAGCCGATGGCCAGGTCACCGCAGGACATCAGCAGGCGGGTGGTGTTCTGGCCGACCTTGTAGACGTTGCGGACGTCCTCCTGGGCCGAGGTGAGCTGGCCGATCATCGCCCCCACCATCGTCCCGACCTCGGTCAGCGCCCTGGCCACGGCCTCGCGCTCGACCTTCAGCCGGCCCTCCTCGGCGATGGCGTCCAGGAAGCCCTGGATCTCGCCGGAGAACGCACCGAGGGCCTGGCCCTTGTCCTTGACGATCTTGCGGAAGAAGAAGTCCTGGCCCTGGATCGCCGTGGTGCCCTCGTAGAGCGAGTCGATCTTGTTGTCGCGGATGTACTGCTCCAGCGGGTAGTCCTGCAGGAAGCCGGAGCCGCCGAAGACCTGCAGGGCCTGGCCGAGCTGCTCGTAGGACCGCTCCGAGCTGACGCCCTTGACGATCGGCAGCAGCAGGTCGTTGAGCCGCTCGTCGATCGAGGCCTCGCGCCGGGCCTTCTGCTGCAGCGAGGCGTCCCCGTCGGCCAGGTCGCCGGCCGGCACCTCGGCCGGGTCGCCGGCCTCGGCGAACTCCGCGACCTGGATCCGGTCCTGCACGCTGGCGGTGTAGAGCGCCACCGCGCGCAGGCCCTCGGCGTAGGCCTTCTGGGTCATCAGCTGCCGCCGGACGTCCGGGTGGTGGATGATCGTGACCCGCGGCGCGGACTTGTCCGAGGCCTGGGTGAGGTCGGCGGACTGGACCCGGGTCTTGGCGTAGTCGAGGGCGGCCAGGTAGCCGGCCGAGAGCTCGGAGTAGGCCTTGGTGCCCACCATCATCCGGGCGTGCTCGATCACCTTGAACATCTGCGCGATGCCGTCGTGCACCTCGCCGAGCAGCCAGCCGGTGGCCGGGATGCTCTCGCCGAAGCGCACCTCACAGGTGGTGGAGGCCTTCAGCCCCATCTTGTGCTCGACGTTCGTCACGAAGGCGCCGTTGCGCTCGCCGAGCTCACCGGTCTGCCAGTCGAAGTGGAACTTCGGGACGATGAACAGCGACAGGCCCTTGGTGCCGGGGCCGTGGCCCTCCGGCCGGGCCAGCACGTAATGGACGATGTTGTCGGCCATGTCGTGCTCGCCCGAGGTGATGAAGCGCTTGACGCCCTCGATGTGCCAGGACCCGTCGGCCTGCTGGATCGCCTTCGTGCGGCCGGCGCCGACGTCGGAGCCGGCGTCCGGCTCGGTCAGCACCATGGTGGCGCCCCAGCGCTTGTCGACCATCAGCTGGCCGATGTTGCGCTGCTCGGGGGTGCCTAGTTCGTGCAGGATGTTCGCGAACGCCGGGCCGCAGTGGTACATCCACACCGCGGGGTTCGCGCCGAGCACCATCTCGGCGATGGACCAGACCAGCGACCGCGGGGCCAGCGTGCCGCCGTAGTCCGGCGTGCTCTCCAGCCGCCACCACTCGGCGTCCTGCCAGGTCTTGTAGGACTTCTTGAACGACTCGGGGATCGTGACGCTGTTGGCGGCCGGGTCGAACACCGGCGGGTTGCGGTCGGCGTCGACATAGGACTCGGCCAGCGGGCCCTCGGCCAGCGCGCGGACCTCGCTCAGGATGCCGCGCACGGTCTCCGGATCGAGCTCGGCGAACGGCCCGGTGCCCAGCTGCTGACCGGTGCCCAATACCTCGAACAGGTTGAACTCGATGTCGCGCAGGTTGCTCTTGTAGTGGCCCATCGCCGGTGATCTCCTTGTTACTGGTCAGTAGATCGAGGATATTACTCGTCAGTAACGACCCGCAAGGCAGTCTTCGCAGCATCCGTCACCACGAGCGCGGGTGGGCCGGAACGGCCACGTTAGAGTTGCCGCCATGAGCAATCCCGGCGGCGAGGCCCCCGTTCGAGTCCGGATCGCGCCGTCGCCGACCGGGGATCCGCATGTCGGCACCGCCTACGCCGCGCTGTTCAACTCCGCCTTCGCCGCGCGTTCCGGCGGCAGTTTCGTGGTCCGGATCGAGGACACCGACCGCTCCCGGTTCAACGCCGGCAGCGAGCAGCAGATCTTCGACACCCTGCGCTGGCTCGGCTTCAGCTGGGACGAGGGGCCGGACGTCGGCGGCGAGTTCGGCCCGTACCGGCAGTCCGAGCGGCTGCCGATCTACGCCGAGGTCGCCGAGAAGCTGCTCGCCGCCGGGCACGCCTACCGGTGCTGGTGCTCCTCGGAGAGGCTGACCGAGCTGCGGGCGGTGCAGACCGCGGCCAAGCAGCCGCCGGGCTACGACCGGCTGTGCGTCGGCAAGACCGAGGAGGAGCGCCGGCAGCTGCCCGGCTTCACCGAGACCCCGGTGCTGCGGATGCTGGTGCCCGACGACATCGAGCTGTCGTTCGCCGACCTGGTGCGCGGCACCCTGCACTGCCCGCGGCCGGACGACCAGGTGCTGATGAAGTCCGACGGCTACCCGACCTATCACCTGGCCGCGGTGGTGGACGACCACCTGATGGGCATCAGCCACATCATCCGCGGCGAGGAGTGGGTGAGTTCGACCGCCAAGCAGCTGCAGCTGTTCCGCTGGCTGGGCTGGCAACTGCCGCAGTACGCGCACTTCCCGCTGCTGCGCAACACCGACAAGTCCAAGATCAGCAAGCGCAAGAACCCGGCCGCCCGGCTGCTGTGGTTCAAGGAGGAGGGCTTCCTGCCCGAGGCGCTGGTCAACTTCCTGGCCCTGCTGGGGTATTCGATGCCGGACGACGAGGTCGAGATGTTCGACTTCGCCGCGTTCACCGAAGGCTTTTCCTTCGACCGGATCAACCCGGTCGGGCCGGTCTTCGACGTCGACAAGCTGAGCTGGCTGAACGGGCGCTATGTCCGGGCGCTCTCGGATGCGGAGTTCCTGGAGCGGGCCGCCGACTTCCTGCCCGCCGGGGTGACCGCCGCCGACCTGAGGTGGGTCACCGGGGCGCTCAAGGAGCGGACGAAGCGGCTCAGCGACATCCCCGGCGAGCTGCTCTGGCTGACCGAGGACACCGAGGTCACCGCCGAGCAGCTGACGGCCAAGGGCCTGCCGGCGCCGGAGGCGGCCGCCGCGCTGGCCGGCGTCGCGGAGCTGCTCACCGGTATCGAGGTGTTCGAGCCGGCGCCGATCGACGCCGCGGTGCAGGCGTATTGCGCCGAGCACGACCTGCACCGGCGCCGGTTCTTCATGACGCTGCGGGTGGCCATCGCCGGCCGGCCGGTGTCGCCGCCGCTGCACGAGATGATCGCCGCCCTCGGCAAGGACCGGACCATCGACCGGCTGCGCCGGGCGGCCGAGCAGCTGTCCTGACGCCCGGCCCGCCGGCAGGCGATCAGGGTGTCGTGCTGAACTGGTAGAGGTCGTAGGAGACCATGACCAGCTGGCCGTCCCGGTAGGCCAGCGCGGAACCCAGTGGCCCGGTCAGCTGCTGGTAGCCGACGGGATTGACGGAGTGGCCGGCCGGGCTGCCCATCCAGAGCGCGCCTTCCTCGGTGGAGGCGAACCAGCAGGGAGCGCCGGCGTTGCGGCCCCAGGCGAGGTCGAAGTTGAACACCTGGGGCAGCGACGTGTCGATGACCAGATTGGCCTTGTCCAGCAGGGTCATCGTCCAGCTGGATCGGTCGACCGCGTAATACCAGAGGTTGTGATCGTCCGGCCCCACGGCGCAGTTGGCCACCAGCAGTCGAGCGCCGGTCATCGCCAGGGCATTGATGCCACGCTGGGCGGCCGGGTTGAACACCGTCTGCGAGAGCACCGTCGCCGAGGACACGTCGTAGAAGGTCACGTAGCCGTCCTCCGAGCCCGCCGCGACCACCGTGCCGCCGGCCGGTACGACGTCCTCGATGGTGTGGTCGTCCCACGGGTTGGTCGGGCTCGGGTTCCGGACGTCCACGCTCCGCACGAAGCTCAGCGTCCGGCTTGCCGCGGCGTAGTTCCAGATCGACAGGTACCCGTTCGAGTGGCCGACCACCAGCGAGGTGCCGGTGCCCGACGCCAGCGCCGCACCCGCGGTGGCGTAGCCCAGCGACGAGTCGTAGGAGCAGGTCGCACGGAGGTCGAGCCGGCTCCAGTCCCCGCCCGGGGCGTGCCAGAGCGCCAGGGACGAGTAGTCGTTGGAGGTGACGATGGCGCCGCCCGCCAGCTTGGTGAGCATCTCGACCCCCTGGGAGGCGGGGTCGCTCGTCGCCCGGGCGATGACCGGGCCGACGTAGGGCGCCGTCTCGAACTGGAACACGCTCATCGAGCCGTCCCAGCGGCCGACCGCGAAGTGCTGGGCATCCAGCCAGCGCGTCTCCTGGGCCATCTCGTAGGTGGTGCCGTGCTGGGTGATCGGCAGGCTGGCGGCCGGCGCGCTGAGGCCCAGGGCCTGCCGGGACCGCAGCACCTTCGGCGTCCGGGCGTTCCCGCCGCGCCCGGCAAGGGCGGTCGGCGCCGGCGTCGCGGCGGCCGGCGGCGACGGAAGCAGGACGGCTCCGGCACCTGCTGCCGCCACTCCGGCAGATCCCATCAGGAATCCTCGTCGGCCGATCCGGCGGTCCGTCATGGTGCTGCCTCCTGCGTCGCGTAACCGGGTGACCTGTCCCGATAAAGATAGAATCAAACGGTCGTAGGCAATAGTGAGCTGCCTGCCAAATCGGGCCGGCCGCCCCGGGGTGCCGCCGATGACCGTCGCTAGCGTGTGCGGTATGGGTGCGCTGCTGATCGCGGGGACGTCCTCGGACGCGGGCAAGAGCGTGCTGGTCGCGGGCCTGTGCCGGTGGCTGGTGCGCGAGGGCGTGCGGGTGGCGCCGTTCAAGGCGCAGAACATGTCGCTGAACTCGTTCGTGACCCGGGCCGGCGAGGAGATGGGCCGGGCCCAGGCCGCCCAGGCCCAGGCCTGCCGGATCGAGCCCGAGGCCGTGATGAACCCGGTGCTGCTCAAGCCCGGCAGCGACACCAGCAGCCAGCTGATCGTGCTCGGCCGCCCGGTCGGCGAGCAGGACGCGGCCGGCTACTGGTCGGGCACCCAGCAGGGGCTGCTGGACGTGGTCGTCGAGGCCTACCGCGAACTGGCGCGCCGGTTCGACGCGGTGATCTGCGAGGGCGCCGGCAGCCCCGCCGAGATCAACCTCCGGCAGTCCGACATCGTCAACCTCGGCTTCGCCCGGGCGGCCGGTGTGCCGGTGCTGGTCGTCGGCGACATCGACCGGGGCGGGGTGTTCGCGTCGCTGATCGGGACGCTGGCGGTGCTCGAACCCGCCGACCAGGCGTTGATCGCCGGCTTCGTGATCAACAAGTTCCGGGGCGACCGGTCGCTGCTCGATCCGGGCCTGCGGATGCTGAGCGACCGCACCGGGCGTCCGGTGCTGGGCGTGCTGCCCTACGTGCACGGCATCGGGGTGGACGCCGAGGACGCCATCGACCGGGCGCTGCTGCTGGCCGGCGGCGCGCCGGTCGGCGAGGACGTGCTGCGGGTCAACGTGGTGGCGTTCCCGCGGATGAGCAACCACACCGACCTGGACGCGCTGGCCACCGAGCCGGGGGTGGTGGTGCGGTTCGTCACCGAGCCGGGCGGGCTCTACGACTCAGACCTGGTCGTGCTGCCCGGCACCCGGGCGACGGTCGCCGACCTGGCCTGGCTGCGCGAGCGCGGGCTGGACGCGGCGATCCGCCGGCACGCCGCCGCGGGCAGGCCGGTGCTCGGCATCTGCGGGGGCTACCAGATGCTCGGCACCGACCTCGACGACCCGGTCGAGAGCCGGGCCGGCGTGGTGGCCGGCCTCGGCCTGCTGCCGGTGCGCACCCGGTTCGAGCCGGCCAAGACGCTGGCCCGGCCGGAGCGGGTGCTGGCCGACGGCTCCGTCCTGCGTGGGTACGAGATCCATCACGGGACGGTGCGCCGGGAGGGTGGCGAGCCGCTGGTCGCCGACATCGGCTGCCGGGACGGCGCGGTGGCCGGCACCATCTGGCACGGCCTGCTGGAGAACGACGGGTTCCGGCGGCGCTACCTCGCCGGGGCCGCGGCCGCGGCCGGGCGCCGGTTCACCGTGGCGCCCGGCACCGACTTCGCCGCGATCCGGGAGGAGCGGCTGGACCGGCTGGGTGACCTGGTCGCCGACCACCTCGACCGGGATGGCGTGCACCGGCTGCTGGCCGGTGGCGCCGGCCGGCCGCCCACCCTGGAGCTGGCCCGCCGGCCCGGCTGAACGTCCCGGCCGGGTCGGTGGCGCTCAGCCACTGTTGCGGGTCGGTGGCGCTCAGCCACGCTTGCGGGTCGGTGGCGCTCAGCCGAGTTCGGCTAGCCGCCGCTGCAGGAAGCGTCGCTCGGCGTCGTTGCCGGCGCCGGCCAGCGCGGTCGCGTACTGCTCGCGCGCCCGGTCGGTCTCGCCCAGCCGGCGCAGCAGGTCGGCCCGGGCCGCGGGCAGGTAGTGGTAGCCGGCCAGGGCCCCGTCGTCGAGGGCGGCCAGCTCGGCCAGTCCGGCCGCCGGGCCGTCGAGCATCGCGACCGCGACCGCCCGGTTCAGCCGCACCACCGGGGACGGCCACACCGCGAGCAGCACGTCGTACAGCCCGACGATCTGCAGCCAGTCGGTGTCGGTGTAGCTCGGCGCCTGGGCGTGCACCGCGGCGATCGCTGCCTGCAGGGTGAACCGTCCCGGCCGCCCGCCGCGCAGCGCACCGAGCAGCGTGCGGTGACCCTCGGCGATCAGGTCGCGGTCCCAGCGCGTCCGGTCCTGCTCGGCGAGCAGCACCAGCTCGCCGCCGTCGCTGCGGGTGTCCCGGCGCGCGTCCGTGACCAGCATCAGCGCGAGCAGGCCGCGCACCTCGCGCTCGTCCGGCATCAGGGTGCTGAGCAGGCGGGTCAGGTCGATGGCCCGCTCGACCAGCTCCGGCCGCATCAGCTGCTCGCCGGACGGCGCCGCGTGACCGGCGCTGAAGACCAGGTGGAGCACGGTGAGCACGGCGTCCAGCCGATCGGCGAGTTCGGCGGCGGCCGGCACCCGGTACGGGATGTGGGCCGCCGCGATCTTCTTCTTGGCCCGGGTCAGCCGGGCCGCCAGGGTCGGCTCGGGCACCAGGAACTGCCGGGCGATGTCGGTGGTGGCCAGGCCGCACACCAGCCGCAGGGTGAGCGCCACCTGGGCCTCGCGGGCCAGTGCCGGGTGGCAGCAGGTGAAGATCAACCGCAGCCGGTCGTCGCCGAAGCCGTCGTCCGGAGGCGGCGGTTCCGGGTCGGCGTCGAGGTGCAGCAGCGGCAGCTTGCTGCGCAGCAGCCGTCCGCGCCGGTGGGCGTCGACGGCCTTGCGCCGCGCGGCGGTGGTCAGCCAGGCGCCGGGGTTGCGCGGCACCCCGTCCCGCTGCCAGGCCTGCAACGCGCTGACGAAGGCGTCCTGGGTGCAGTCCTCGGCCAGGTCGAGGTCGCCGGCGACGCGCACCGTCGCGGCGAGCACGGCGGCCCACTCGCGGCGGTGCGCCTCGGCCAGCGCGGCCTCGACGCCGGCGCCGTCCACCGGCCCGGTCAGTCGAAGACCATGATCGGGCGGACCTCGACGCCGCCGGCCCGGGCCGGGCAGAGCTTGCCCACCGCCAGCGCCTGGTCGAGATCGTCCGCCTCGATCAGGTAGTAGCCGCCGAGTGCCTCCTTCGTCTCGGCGAACGGCCCGTCGGTCACCACGTCGTTGCGGATCGTGGTGGCCGTGCCGGTGGGCTGCAGGGCATGCCCGCCCAGGATCTTGGCGCCGAGCGAGGTGGCCTGCTCGTTGAACCGGCCGTGCGCCTGCATGACCTCCTCCAGCACCTGCGGGCTGGCGGTGGCGTAGAACGATTCGTCCTCGTAGATCAGGATCAGGTACTGCGACATCTGGCTAACCCCTCTCGCGGGTAGGTGCGTGCGACACCTTCACGACGAACGGACGGCGCCGAAATCGACAGGCCGCGCCGCCTCGATCCTCCCGCGCCACGGCCAGCACGGCCAGCACGGCCAGGGTCCGCACGGCCAGGGTCCGGCTCTACCGCCGCGCCCGCCGGCCGATAGGTGGGCATGAGCGTGAGCGCCTGCCTGATCGTCCGGGACGAGGCGGCCCGCGTGCTGGGCTGCCTGACGGCCGTCCGGCCGTTCGTCGACGACGTCGTCGTGCTGGACACCGGCTCGGCCGACGGCACCGCAGAGCTGGCGGCCGCCGCCGGGGCCCGGGTGCGGCGGCTGGCCTGGCGGGACGACTTCGCCGCGGCCCGCAACGAAGCCCTCGCCGACTGCCTCGGCGACTGGGTGCTGAGCCTGGACGCCGACGAGGTGGCGACCGGGGTGCCCGCCTGGCTGGCACCGCTGCTGGCCGTCTGCGGCGCCGAGCTCGACGGCCTCAGCGTGCTGGTCCGCAACGCCGGCGGCCCGGACGCGCGCGGGCTGGCCGCCCACCGGGAGGTGAAGCTGCTGCGCCGCGGCCGGCTGCGCTGGGCCGGCCGGGTGCACGAACGGCCGGTGCGCCTCGACGGTGGCGAGCCGCTGGTCGCCGCGCTGCCGGAGCAGACCCTGAGCCTGGTGCATCACGGGTACCTGGAGCCGGCCGTGGTGCTGGCCAAGGCACAGCGCAATGCCCGGCTCAGCCGGCTCGAACTGGCCGAGCTGCAGGCGGCGGGCGCGCCGGTGGAGCGGATCGCGCGGACCGCGCTCGACCTCGGCCGCAGCGAGCTGGCGTCGGGCCGGCCCGACCTGGCGCTGGAACCGCTGCGGCTGGGTCGTGACGCGCCGGTGGGCAGCCCGGTGTGGAGCTGGGCGACGGACTTCCTGCTGCGGCTGGCCATCGAGCAGGGCCGGCCGCAGGAGGCGACCGCGCTGGCGGCGGAGCTGTTCCGCGCCGGGGCGCCGGCCGGCTACTGCCGGTGGCTGCTGGCCCAGGCCCTCATCGCGCAGGGCGAGCTCGGTGAGGCGGCCCGGCTGCTGGCCGGGCTGACCGAGCTGGTGGACCTGAGCGGCAACCCGCTGGACGGCGCTCAGCTCGACCGGGCCAGGGCCGCCTGCGCAGCTCCGGCGCGGCCGGCTGGGCGGCGCTGAGCCGGACGAGACCGGGTCAGTGGATGACCCGCAGCCGGATGGTCTCGGGCATCGCCCGGATCTGGTCGACGATGGCCTGGGTGGTGCCGCTGATCGAGTCGGTCACCAGGTAGCCGACGTCGCCGCTGGTGCCGAGCAGCTGGGCCTCGACGTTGACCTGGTGCTCGGCGAGGATGCCGTTCACCCGGGCCAGCACGCCGGGCACGTTGCGGTGCAGGTGCACCAGGCGCAGCGTGCCGCCGCGGCGGGGCAGCCCCAGGCCCGGCAGGTTCACCGACATCGCGGTGGAGCCCTCGGTCACGAAGTCGACGAACTTGTGCGCCACGAACTGGCCGATGTCCTGCTGCGCCTCCTCGGTGGAGCCGCCGATGTGCGGGGTGAGCAGCACATTCGGCAGCCCGCGCAGCTCGGAGACGAACTCGTCGCCGCGGCCCTTCGGCTCGACCGGGAAGACGTCCACCGCGGCGCCGGCGATGTGGCCGGCCAGGACGTGCTCGCGCAGCGCGGCGTAGTCGACCACGAACCCGCGGGAGAGGTTGAGGAACAGGCTGCCGGGCCGCATCGACGCGAACTCGGCCTCACCGAAGATGTTGCGGTTCTCCGGCCGGCCGTCGACGTGCAGGGTCACCACGTCGGAGTCGTGCAGCAGCTGCTTGAGGCTCTCGCAGCGGATGGCGTTGCCGAGCGCGAGCCGGTCGGCGGTGTCGTAGAAGAGCACCCGCATGCCGAGGTTCTCGGCCAGCACCGAGAGCTGGGTGCCGATGTTGCCGTAGCCGACGATGCCGAGCGTCCGGCCGCGCACCTCGTGCGCCCCGTGCGCCGACTTGTCCCAGATGCCCTGGTGCATCAGGGCGTTCTTCTCCGGCAGCCGGCGGGTCAGCGCGATCAGCTCCGACAGCACCAGCTCGACCACGCTGCGGGTGTTGGAGAACGGCGCGTTGAAGACGGTGACCCCGTGCTCGGTGGCCGAGAGCAGGTCGATCTGGTTGGTGCCGATGCAGAACGCGCCGATGCCCAGCAACTGCGGCGCGGCCGCCAGCACCCGGTCGGTGACGTGGGTCTTGGAGCGGATGCCCAGCAGGTGGACGCCCTGGATCGCCTCGATCAGCTCGTGCTCGTCCAGCGCCCGGTCGACCGAGGTGACCTCGAAGCCGGCACTGCGCAGCAGCTCGGACGCCTCCGGGTGGATCTGCTCCAGCAGCAGCACGCGCAGGGTGTGGACTCGCACTCGGTGGACCTCCGCCGCGGTCGGGTGACGCGCCGCGCGGGCAGCGGGCAGGCGCCAAGGATGCGGACCTGGCGACACTGGCAGCGACCGTTCGCGGCCGAGTCTAGTCGGGGCGCCGGGCCGGATTCGCTGCCGTGGCACCCGGGGGCGGCCTACCCTTGACTGGCCCGGGGCGGGCCCGCTCGACGCGGAGCGGCACCTGCCGGGCGGGAATGGGTGACATGACTGAGCGGGACGATCCCACCGTGGACGGCGCCGCGGCGCCGGAGCCGCGCTGGCTGACCGGCGACGAGCAGTGCGCCTGGCGCAGCTTCATCGAGGGCGTCCGGTCGCTGATCGACGCCCTGGACCGCCAGCTGCAGGTCGACAGCGCGCTGCCGCACGCGTACTTCGAGGTGCTGGTGCCGCTGTCGGAGGCACCCGACCAGCGCCTGCGGATGAGCGAGCTGGCCAGCTCCACCCGCTCCTCGCGCAGCCGGCTCTCACACGCGGTGTCCCGCCTGGAGGAACGCGGCTGGGTCCGCCGGGTGGACTGCCCGACCGACAAGCGCGGCCAGCTGGCGATCCTCACCGCCGAGGGGATGGACGTGGTGCGCTCGGCGGCACCCGGCCACGCGGCCGCCGTCCGGCGGTATCTGATCGACCGGTTGACGCCGGAGCAGCTCCGGGCGCTGGGTGAGATCGGCCGGGTGATGCTCGACAGCACCTCGGCGTGCGCGCAGCCGCCGCGCCCGGTCTGAGAGAACGGCGACACGATCACGCTGTATCGCGATGTATGCGGTGAGCGCTAGAAAGCCGGATACATTGCCAGCGTGGATCCCGTTCGCAATCCGTACGCCCCCGGCGCCGGCCAGCGGCCCCCGGAACTGGCCGGCCGCGACGCCGAGCTGGCCGCGTTCGAGGTGGTCCTCGAACGGGCCGCCCGCGGACGTCCCGAACGGTCGGTGATCCTGACCGGGCTGCGCGGTGTCGGCAAGACGGTGCTGCTCAACACGCTGCGCTCGGCGGCGGTCCGGGCCGGCTGGGGCACCGGGAAGCTGGAGGTGCGCCCGGACCAGTCGCTGCGCCGGCCGATCTCGGCCGCGCTGCACATGGCGATCCGGGAACTCGGCCGCGGCCCGGACGCCGACCAGGTGCTCGGGGTGCTGCGTTCCTTCGCCCAGAAGGGCCCGGCGGAGGCGAAGCTCCGGGATCGCTGGCAGCCCGGCATCGAGGTGGCCGCGGTGCCCGGCCGGGCCGACTCCGGCGACATCGAGATCGACCTGGTGGAGCTGTTCGGCGACGTCGGGGGCCTGGCCGCCGACGCGGGCCGCGGCATCGCGCTGTTCCTCGACGAGCTGCAGGACCTCACCCCACCGGACGTGTCTGCCCTGTGCGCGGCCTGCCACGAGCTGAGCCAGAACCGGCTGCCGCTGATCGTGGTCGGGGCCGGCCTGCCGCACCTGCCGGCGGTGCTGTCGGCGAGCAAGTCCTACAGCGAACGGCTGTTCCGCTACCTCCGGATCGACCGGCTCGACCGGCCCGCCGCGTACCGGGCCTGGGAGCTGCCGGCCACCGAGGAGGAGGCCGCCTTCGAGCCGGACGCGCTGACCGAGCTCTACGAGCTGACCGGCGGCTACCCGTACTTCGTGCAGGCCTACGGCAAGGCGGTCTGGGACATCGCCCCGGCCTCGCCGATCTCCGCCGCGGACGTCCGGATGGCCGCGCCCGAGGCCGAGGCCGAGCTCGCGGTCGGCTTCTTCGGCTCCCGGCTGGAACGAGCCACGCCCGCCGAGCGGGAGTACCTGCACGGCATGGCCGCGGTCTCGCAGGAGGCCGAGCTGGAGTCGGTCCCGACCTCGGCGGTGGCCGAGCTGCTGGGCCGCAAGCCGCAGTCGCTGTCGCCGGCCCGGGACGCGCTGCTGAAGAAGGGGCTGATCTACTCCGGTGAGCGCGGCCGGATCGCCTTCACGGTGCCGCACTTCGGCCGCTACCTGCGCACCCAGTCCGGGCCGTGACGGAACGTGAGATGACGTGCCGGTCACGGGCCGGTTGCAGTTGCCGTGACTACGTCGCGTAACCAAAGGGCGTCCAGTAGACCGTAGCTGTGGTCCTCACCACCGCTCCGTGGCGAGCCGGCAGCACCGGCCGCAACGCTGCCGCGCGGGCGGCCCGGCAGGCGCGGCGGGAGTCCCGCGACGCGCGGCGGGCGCAGCGGCCGGAACGGTCGAAGGGCGCCGCCGCCTCCACCGAGGACTGGTTCCTGGACGCGGTCGTGCTGATCTCGGTGGTGCTCTTCGTGCTGCTGGCCGCCGGGATCGGGCTGCTCGCCCTGGGGATCTCGGTCACGCTGCCCTGATCGCACCGAGTGCGCGTCCACGCCCCGGCGGTGGCCCATGCCTGAGAGGATCGTCGGCGTGCCCGCGTCCGGCCGGCTCGCGATGACTGGAGTACCTATCCGTGGCTGAACCACCGCCGTACCCGCCGTACGGGCAACCCACCTACGGCCAGCCGCCCTACGGCCAGCCGCCCTACGGCCAGCCGCCCTACGGACAGATGCCGGCGTACGGGCAGCCACCGGATCCGTTCTACGGCCAGTTCGCGCCGAAGCCGGGCTGCATCCCACTGCGGCCGCTGGCGGTGGGCGAGATCATCGGCGGGGCGTTCGCCGCGACGCGTCGCAACGCCCGGGTGGTGCTCACGCTGTCCGCGCTGGTGGCCGTGCTGCAGGCGCTGGCCGGCATCTGGTTCGGGTTGTCCGGCGGGGCGTCCGGCGGTGGTTACCACCCCGGATCGGGTGCCAGCCTCGCTGGTGTGCTGATCGGCGCGGTGGCGGCGTCCATGCTCAGCGGCGGGCTCATCGTGGTGGTCACCGAGGATGTCGTCGGTCGCCGAGCCGGCTTCGCGCTGGTGTGGCGCAAGGTGCGATCCCGGTTCTGGCGGCTGGTCGCGGTATCGCTGATCACCAGCGTGCTGGAGTTCGTCGGCCTGGTCCTGTTCGTCGCGCCCGGCGTCTGGCTGTGGGGGATCTGGGCCGTTGCGGTGCCGGCGCTGATGATCGAGAACCCAGGCATCGGCGGGGCGCTGCGGCGCTCGCGTGAGCTGGCGCGCGGCATGTTCTGGCGGGTGTGGGGCGTGCGGGCACTGGGCTACCTGGTCAGCTTCGGGGTCTCGTTCGCCGTCTCGCTGGTCTTCGGCGTGCTCACCATCGCGGTGGCCGGCAGCCAGGTGCAGTCGCAGTTCCAGTTCGGCAGCGGTGGCTATCACCCGGTGGCGCTGCCGACCTCCGCGCTGATCCTGATCGAGATTGGTTCGGCCATCGGGGCGTTCCTGTCGGCGCCGATCAAGGCCGGTGTCGACTCGCTGCTCTACGTCGACCAGCGGATGCGCCGAGAAGGCCTGGCCCAGGACCTGCAGCAAGCCGCTGCCACGATGCGGCGCGACTAGTCGGTATGGCGACGGCGATCAGTTGATAGTCGGCCCGATCGGTATAAACCAGGCCTGCCGCCCGATGCTGGCGAGCGATCCTGCCGCCGATGCCCTGGCCGATCGTCGGTCGACATGTCAGCGAGGGAAAATGCTGATGCCGAGGAGGGCGACGAACCTGAGTCAGTCGACCCAGCGCTGGCGGCGGGTCGCAAAGACCGAACGGCCCCGTAGTCCGACCTAGTGCGGCGCGTCGTTAGTTTGTAGGCGCTTGGTGGTGGGTGAGAATGGTTTATGCCTGCTCGTCCTGCACCGCCTCTTGCTTTGCGTGATGGCGATCGTCAGCGGTTGCTGGCCTGGTCGCGGTCGATATCGATCCGGGCTGGGCTGGCTCAGCGTGCGCGGATCGTGCTGTTGGCCGCTGACGGGGTGTCGAACACCGAGATCGCCGGACGGGTGGGGGTGGCCCGGCAGACGGTGATTGATTGGCGGGCCGGCTATGACCGTGCGGGTCTGGCAGGGCTGGATGATGCGTCTCGCTCGGGCCGGCCGCGGACGGTGGACCGGAAGAAGATCATCGCGGTGACGTTGCTGGCGCCGCCGAAGAAGTACGGGGTCACGCACTGGTCCTCGCGCCTGCTCGCCCAGCATTTGAAGACCAGTTCCTCCACGGTGGTCAAGGCCTGGCGTGAGGTCGGGGTGGCTCCCTGGCGGGTGGAGACGTTCAAGTTTTCCACCGATCCCGAGCTGGTCGCCAAGGTGACTGACGTGGTCGGGTTGTATCTGGCGCCGCCGGAGAACGCGATCGTGTTATGCGTGGATGAGAAGTCCCAGATCCAGGCGCTGGACCGAACCGCGCCGATTCTGCCGATGCAGCCGGGGCTGGCCGAACGGCGCAGCCACGACTACGTCCGCCACGGCACGACCACCCTGTTCGCCGCGCTGGAGGTGGCGACCGGGAAGGTGACCGCGCGCTGCCAGCCGCGGCACCGGCACCAGGAGTTCCTGCGGTTCCTCAGGCAGGTCGCTAAGGCCTACCCCGAACGGGAACTGCATCTGGTGATGGACAACTACGCCGCCCACAAACGCGTGGAGATCCGCGACTGGCTCGCGGCCAACCCTCGCATTCAGGTCCACTTCACCCCAACCTCGGCGTCCTGGATGAACCTCGTCGAGGTCTGGTTCGGCATCATCGAACGCCAGGCCATCCATCGCGGCACCTACCGTTCCGTCAAAGACCTCAACGCCAAGATCCGCGCCTTCATCGACGGCTGGAACGACCGCTGCCACCCCTTCATCTGGACCAAAACTGCCGACCAGATCCTAACCAAAGCCAAGCGTCCAACAACTAAGAACTCAGGCCACTAGGGGATCGCTCGAACGCTGCGCGCATGGTGGAGCGAATTTATAATGATTTGCCAAACTTCATCGTTATAGTACACCTGACAATTACGAGCGTTAGGTGAAGCTATGCGCATCCGGGCAGCTGTCGTGGGGCACGTGAGATCTCGGGCCGTTCTGCTGGCGCTTGTTCTAGGCGCGGCGGCGACGGCGGGGATTACCCCGGCGCAGGGCGAGTCAAGCCGTCCAGTCATTGTTGGCGACGTTGTAGACCGCTTGGCGGCGGCCCAGCTCGCACGTGATTTCCGGCTACCCCCACGCGAGGCGTTAGCTCGAATTGAGCGCCAACCGCGTGTCTCGGCGCTGGCTGATACTCTACGTGGCCAGACGCGCAGTTATGCCGGGGTCTGGGTCGATCAGGTCCACGGCGGCATAGTGAACGTTGATCTGACAGGCGCTGCGGATGACGAAGCAGCACGGGCTTCTGCCGACCATTACGGACTTGGTGCAGTCGTCCATATCATTCATGTAGAGCACTCCATGGCGGTTCTGGAGTCCGTAATGCGCGCCGCTCAGACTGAACTCGCCCCGGAAAACTCGGTCGCTGGCGCTCCCTTCGATTTGGATATAGATGTTCCTCGGAACGTGGTCCAGGTCAACTTTGCGGACAGTGCGAAATTGAATGCCACCCAATCGGCCTGGCTATTCTCGGCGGTTGCGACGAATCTTCCGCTGATTCGCGGCCACGCCGAGCCTTCGATGCTGTCCGCCTGTCAATGGCCCACCTGCGATCCGCCCTTTCGTGGCGGAGTGTGGCTCAGTGTCGCAGCCAGCGGTCAGGGCTATGGATACTGCAGCTCCGGTTTCAATGCGGTCCAATGTCACAGGTGGCTCCTATGTCATTACAGCCGGGCACTGCGGAGTCAATACGTGGTATGACGAATTCAGCAGCGATCTGAGCTGGCACGTAGTGGGACCAACGCATCAGGTGGTCTACGGGACGGATTTAGGCGACGAGCAACTGCTCTATATCAATAACTCGATCGGCTGGCAGGAGCCGAACAATTACGTGCTGGTCTATTCGTCTAGTGGAGCGAGACCGACCACAAGTGCTCCGCTATACACCATCACTGGTTGGAATGGTGGTGACACTCCCTACGGAACCTATGTCTGTCACACCGGCGCGACGAGTTTGACGAGCTGTGGCATGGTCGTCGACGATCGCGCACAAATGACACCACAGGACGGATATCACCAGGTAGACCTGCTGAAGGTGGAAGGCGGCACGGTGTGCGCAGGTGATAGCGGCGGAGCTGTGTATGCCGGGCATCTTGCATACGGCATCGTCATGAGCGGCTCGCTGAGTAGCGGCAGTACGGAAGGAGGTCCGAACGGTGTACTCCAGCCATGCACCTCGGGGACCAGTGGTGGCGTCAGCGACACCTGGTACGTGACCCAAATCGGCAACATTCTGGCGCAGTGGAATATCTCCCTCGTTACCCGCTAGCAGGCTCAGGTGGCAGTCACCACGCCCCCTGGCTCGCCGACTCGGTCGCCCACGAGGCCTGTCAGTAGACCGACGAGGGTAACGGTGCGCTGTGCGGTCAGCGAGCCATTGCTCGCTCCGAGTGCACCGCACCAACCAAGGCGTGCCGCCACTACAACCGACGGCCCTGCGGGATAGGAGGCTTCGAGTCGATATGCCTGGCTGTCGTCGACCGTCGCGCCATTCACCGAACCGAGGCCGGACGGCGGCTTGCAGGCGCTGGCAGGGACTCTGTCGGTGCTGCGGCTGAGCCCGGCGGGCTGGGCATTGAGCGCAGCGACGAAGTCGCGCAGCTGGCCACCGGTCAGCCGAGCGCCTTGTTCCAGTCGACCGCCTACATATC
>Ga0335073_10004776_pt1 | contig 18985 bp, 17 predicted proteins | sample Lox_Sample_22_FD_207093 | JGI IMG/M metagenome (GOLD analysis project Ga0335073, IMG submission 207093) | Soil microbial communities from Loxahatchee National Wildlife Refuge, Florida, United States - Lox_Sample_2.2 | ecosystem: Environmental > Terrestrial > Soil > Wetlands | place: USA... | reverse complement strand
CGGCCCGGGCCGGTGTTCGCGCTGATGGTGGCGGTGGTGACGGCCAGCACGAGGGCGGCGCCGACCTGGTAGCCGGTCTGCAGGATGCCCGCTGCCAGGCCCTGCTCCTCGTCGGCCACCCCGCTGGTGGCCTGCACGTAGGAACCGGTGAAGGAGAACGGGAAGGCGATGCCGATCAGCAGCATGCTCGGCAGCACGAAGACCGCGTAGGAGGAGTTGAGCCCGATCCGGCCGAAGATCAGGTAGGCCAGCGTGTAGGCGAGGAAGCCGATCAGCAGGCCGCACGGCAGGAAGCCGAGCGCCATCTCCAGCGGGCTCCAGCCGCGCAGGTGCTGCAGGTACAGCGCCCCGACGAACTGGAAGCTCATGTACGTGCCGAGGATGGCCGCGGCGAACAGCGCGGCGCCGACCAGGCCACCGTTGCGCAGGAACGACAGCCGGATCAGCGGCTGCGCGACGGTCCGCTCGGTGATCACGAAGGCGATCAGCAGCACCGCGGCCACCACGAACATGGCCAGCGTGCTGGCCGCGCCCCAGCCCCGGGTGGGCGCCTCGACCACCGCGTACACCAGCAGCAGCATCGCGCCGGTGATGAACATCGCGCCGAGCAGGTCGATCCTGGGACGCGGGCCGGGCGCGGTGCCGACGGCCGGAACGAAGGTCAGCGCACCGGCCAGGATCAGCAGCGCCGCCACCACCGGCAGGAAGAACGTCCACCGCCAGCCGATCTGGGTCAGCAGGCCGCCGGCGATCAGGCCGAGGGAGAACCCGGTCGCGCCGCAGGCGGTGTAGATGCCGACCGCGCGGTTGCGCTGCGGCCCCTCGGCGAAGGTGGTCACCACGATCGCCAGGCCGGCGGGCGCGGTGAAGGCGGCGGCAACGCCCATCACGAACCGGGCGGTGATCACCCAGGCGCCGTCCTGGGCCAGGCCGCCGGCCAGCGAGGCCAGGGCGAAGACGGTCACGCCGGTGAGCAGCAGCCGGCGCCGGCCGACGATGTCGGCCATCCGGCCACCCAGCAGCAGGAAGCCGCCGAAGCCGAGCACGTACGCGCTCACCACCCACTGCACCGCGGAGGTGGACATGCCGAGATCACTCTGGATCGGCGGCACGGCGATGCCGACCATCGCGTTGTCCAGCGCGTCGAGGAACATCGCGCCGCACAGGACGATCAGCATCGCCCACATGCGGCCGGTCCAGGCCGCCGGTGGGGCCGCCTCGACCTCGGCCACGGCCTCCACGACCGGATCGTTGGATTGGGTTGTTGACATCTTTCCTCGCTCCGGGCCGCGGCCCTGTTCTTGACCTGTGGTTCAACAATGGGGGTGTGCCGGAACCGGACCCTCGGCCTGAGGGCCGGTCCCGTCAGATGTTCTCGATGGCCGACTCGATGACGGCCCTGATGCTGTCCTGGTTCGCGCTGCCGCGGCCGAGCACCCGCAGGCCGATCATGGTGCACTGCAGCATGTCGGCCAGCGCGTCGAGATCCTGCTCGGTCTCGACCTCGCCGGCCCGGGCGCCCTCGGCCAGCACCTCGCGCAGCGCGGTCCGGGTCCGCGCGATCGAGTCCCAGACCACGGTGCTGGCCTCGGCGTCGGACAGGCCCCGCTCGGTCGCGGTGTTGACGATCAGGCAGCCCGGCCGCGCCGGGTCCGCCTGATCGGCGGCGGCCGCGGCCTCGAACACCCGGCGTATCCGGTCCCGGACCGGGCCCGGCTGGTCGAGCAACTGCTGGAACTCGGCGTACTCCTCGGCCGCGTACCGGTTGAGGCAGGCCATGAAGAGCTCGTGCTTGGTGCCGAAGGCGTGGTAGAGACTGCCCTTTCCGACGCCGACCGCGTCGGCCAGCAGCGTCGGGCTCGACGCGGCGTAGCCGTATGCCTGAAACACCCGGGTGGCAGCCCGAATCGCCTCATCGGGGTCAAACGTCTTAGGTCGTCCCACGTCAGGATCCTTCAGCTCAGCGCGATTCTCGTCAACTGCCCGGCACCAGGCCGACGCTGAACGCGTTGGACAGCTGGCCGCCCAGCATCAGCGCGCCGGCCGACTGCAGCACCTCGTCCTGGGCGATCACATGCTGGCGCATCACGGTGACATCGGCCAGCCAGCCCGCCAGCGGCGAGCTGTGGCGCACCGCCTGGGTGGCGACCAGGTCGGTGAGGTCGTTCAGGACCCGGCTGGCCACCCGGAACGAGTGCACCCGGGCCAGCACCGGCCAGGCCCGCTGCTCCGGGGTGAGCTCGGCACCCGAGTTCATCAGCTCCCACTGCTCGTTGAGGCCGTGGTAGACGGCCCGGCGGATCATGTCCAGGCGCGCCTCGGCGTCCGCGATCGCCATCTGCACCCGGTAGCTGTCCTTCCACTCCGTGCCGGTGGCCCGGTCGATCCGGCCCGGAGCGAGGCTCTTGACGTGGTCGATGGCCGCCCGAGCCACACCCAGCGGGACGCCGGGCATGTTGCGCAGGATGGTCTCCGGCGTCGCCATCGGGCCCGGGTTGCGCGGGTTGCCGAAGCTGAAGCTGCGCTCGTCCGGCACGAAGACCGAGTCGAGCTTGTAGTCGTGGCTGCCAGAGCCGGCCAGGCCGATCACGTTCCAGGTGTCGAGCAGGGTCACCTCCTCGCGCGGCAGGATCATGATCCGCCACAGGAAGGGAAGCCCGTTCGGGCCGGGCACCAGCTCGCCGTTCTCGTAGACCCGGCAGCCGGCGACCACCCAGTCGGCGTGGGTGATGCCGCTGCCGAACGGCCACTGGCCGGTCACCCGGTAGCCGCCGGGCACCTTGTCGGCCCGGCCCACCGGCAGGATCAGGCCGGCGGTAACCGTGTCCAGGTTCGGGAACATCCGGTCGGCGACCTCTTCGGCCAGGAACTCCGCGTAGAGCGGGGTGTCCATGCCGATCATCGCGCACCAGCCGGCCGAGGCGTCACCCTGCGAGAGGATCTCGATGACCTCGGTCTGCTCCATCGAGTTCAGGCCGGGGCCGCCGGCCGAGACCGGGAAGCCCATCCGGAACACCCCGGTGGATCGCAGGATGTCGACCACCTCGCCCGGCAGCCGGCGGGCCTCGGTGATCCGCGGCGTCCATTCGCGCAGCAGCGGCGCGGCCGCACGGGCCCGGCGGATCACCTCCTCATAGGTGGTCGGCGCCTCTCCGGCGGTCCGTTCGATCATGACGGTCATGGCGTGGTCGTCCTTCCTGCGTAGCGGCCCGGCGCGATCACGCCAGTGGGATCGAGTGCGGTGCGGACCCGATCGACGAGTCCCCGAACTGCCGGGTCCACCAGGTCGGCGAAGTCACCCGCCTGGTCGATGCCCAGGCGGTACGGCAGGTAGCCGCGGTCGGCGAGGTCGGCGCGCAGCGCGTCCAGCGTCCGGTAGGCCGCGGCCCGGGACTCGTCGGTGCGGTCGAAGCGGACGGTCACCACGCAGTCGATGACGTCGGGCTCGATCGCGTTGAAGGTGACCCCGCACCGGGCCTCGCCCACCGCGTGGATCAGGTCCGCGACGGCGCGGATGTCCTGGCCGGTGAACGGGATCAGCGGCAGGTACATGAGGAAGCCGATGCGCGAGTCGATCTCGGCGACCGGCACGCCCATCTTGGCGGTGAACAGCTTGTCGGAGGGGTCCGGATCGCCGAGGTAGGACTCGGTGACCCGGGTGTCGAGGTCGCGCTGCTCGGCGGTGCGGCCGGCCTGGCGGCCGAGGTCGACGTCGTCGAAGTGGCCGCAGGCCAGGGCCTGGTCGATCAGCAGCCGGCTGACCGCCTCGACGTAGGGCGCCGGCCCGTCGACCACCACGTGCGCCAGGTAGCTGTCCGACCGCGCTCCGTAGGGCACCGCCGCAGCGGGGTTGTAGACCTTGACCACGCCGCTGCACAGCCCCTGCGAGACCCAGCGGTGCACCTCGTCCATCGCCTGTTCCAGCCGGCCGGCGGGAACCCCGAACTGCACCAGCCGGGACGACTCCGGGCGCGGCAGCAGCCGGACCACCGCGGCCGTCACCACGCCGAGGTTCGACTGCACGAAGGCCGGCAGCAGGTCCGGCCCGAGGCCGTGCCGGTACACCGCCGACCGGCCGCCCTCCGGCCACCAGCCGAGCCGGACGGTCTCACCGCCGGGCAGCACGACCTCCAGCCCGAGCACGTCCTCGGTGCGCTGGTGCCGCAGGCCGACACCGCGATCCATCAGGTTGCCGATCACGCTGGTGTGCGCCGAGGAGACGGTGACGTTGAGCATCCGCTCGGTGCCGTCCAGGGCCGCAGCCAGCTCGGCCTGGGTCACCCCGGGTTCGATCACCGCGAAACCGCGGCCGGTGTCCAGCGCCCGGATCAGTCGCAGATCGGCCAGGTCCAGCGCGGTCACCGGCCCGAGCGCCGGCAGCCGCGAGCCCATCCCCCAGCTGCGCCCGGTGCTGTAGGCATGCACCGGCGGCACCGTGCCGATCTCGGCGGCCAGCCGCAACACCCCGGCGACCTGGGCGGCCGTCCGCGGCCTGGCGAGCACCGGCACCGGCCGGACCGGCGACATGCTCGCGGTCTGCGCGATCAGGTCGTACGCGCCGGCCACCACCCGGTCCGGCCCGAGGATCTCGGAGAGGCCGGCGACCCACTCCTGCTGGGCCACCGGACGGGTCTCGACCTGCGTCACGTTCGTCCTCTTCTCGTCGCGGCCGGTTCTCGTCGCGGCCGGCCGGGTCACGGCCGCGCCTGGCAGCTCAGGCCGCACGGAACCGGCCGTTCAGGAACAGCAGCGGGGGCCGGCCGGCGACCTGCTGGGTGTCGAGCACCTCGCCGATCACGACCACGTGGTCGCCCGCCTCGACGCAGCGGAACAGCTCGCACTCCAGCCAGGTCTTGCCGCCCATCACCAGCGCGCCGGTGCGCGGCGCCTCGACCAGGCCCAGGCAGGCCATCGCCGCGGCCCGGGCGGTGCGCTCCTGCGCGAACTGCACGGCGATGTCGTCGCCGCAGACGTCCAGGATCGAGATGCCCCAGACCTGGGAGGACTGCAGGTCGGCCAGGAACGCCGAATCGCGCTTCAGGCAGATCGACACCAGCGGCGGCGACAGCGAGACCGAGGTGAACGAGTTCACCGTCACCGCGTCGTGCTGGCGGCCGTCCGTGGTCTCGCGGTACGTGGTGGCCAGGCACACCCCGGTGGCGTAGGAGCGCATCACCTCGCGCAGGGCAGCGCCCGACACCGGTGAGGCGGCGGTCACCGGCACTGCGGGAGTCGACGGTTGCACGGTGGCAGACTGCCATCGCCGCGCGCCGCCGAGTTGTGCATCCGCGCACGTACCGTGACGGGTACGCGCATCCGGTCGGCGGCTGCCGGACGGCCTCGGCAGGCTGGAGCGTGTCCGGGCCGGACGAGGCCGGCCGGTGCGACGGTGTGGGAGCTGAGGATGGCGCTGGATCTGGACCGGGTGCGCGAGCTGGCGCGCAAGGAGGACTGGCTGGCGATCCTGGTCACCCGGCGGCCCGACGGCCAGTCCTCGGTGTCGCTGGTGAACGTCGGCATCGTCGAGCACCCGGGGACCGGCCGGCAGGTGCTCGGGCTGGTCTCGCGCGGCAACACCGCCAAGCTCCGCAACCTGCGGGCCGACCCCGGCGCCACGCTGATCTTCCGCTCCGGCTGGGACTGGGTCTCGGTGAACGGCACCGCGGAGATCGCCGGGCCGGACGACCCGCACCCCCACGTGCCGGCCGCCGAGCTCCCGGCCCTGCTGCGCGGCATCTATGCCGCCGCCGGCGGCACCCATTCGGACCTCGCCGAGTACGACCGCGAGATGGTCGCCGACCGCCGGGCGGCGGTGCTGGTCACGCCGCGGCGCTTCACCTCGAACCCGACCCCGCACGATCGGGAGGACTGACCCGATCGGCCCCGGCCGCGGCCGGGGCCGATCGGCACGACCGCCCGCGTCCCGCACGGTATGCGCGAATACGCCAAAACCATGACGCAGTCTGCATATGGCGTATTCAGCCTGATCCGTAGCCTGCCGAGTAACTCGTAATCGGCAATCCGTCTGCGGGCAGCTGAAGTGGAGAAGATCGAGTGACTCGTGTCTCTCTGGCGATCATCGGGGCCGGCGCTTCGGCGGTCGCCCTGCTGCACGCCCTCGATGCCCGGGACGATCTCGAGCCCGGCGACCTGGCCGTCTACGATCCCGCACCGCATTTCTGGCGGGGCCGCGCCTACCAGCCGGACGATGACTGCGTCCGGGTGAATTCGGTGCCGACGGATATGTCGGTCGTGCCTGGCGACACCGCGCACCTGACGAACTGGCTGCAGGCTCGCGAGATCATGCTCGGCACCGCGACCTTCGTCGACGAGCTGTCCGGCAGCGTGTTCGCGCCCCGGGCCGTCTACGGCGACTATCTGGAGCAGGCCGCCCGGCAGGCTCTCCTCTCACTCGGCCGGCGCGGCTGGCGCTTCGACCTGATCCGCGAGCGGGTCACCGGCATCGCACCGGCCGCGGACGGGCTGATGCTGAGCACCGCCACCGGCGCCCGCACCGTCGACTACGCGGTGCTGGCCACGGGCGCCGGACAGCCCACCGACGTCTACGGCCTCACCGGTGCGCCCGGGTTCGTCGCCGACCCGTACCCGGTGGGCCGGATCCTCTTCGGGCTGCCCCCGGAGGCGTCGGTGCTGGTGATCGGCACCGGCCTGACCGCGGTGGACGTCGCCCTCGGCCTGCGCGCCAAGCGGCACCGCGGCCCGATCCGGCTGGCCTCGCGGTCGGGCTCGCTGCCCGGCGTCCGGCAGGCCGCGGCGCCGCTGGAGCTGCGCCACTTCACCACGCCCGGGCTCAACCGGCTCCGGCAGCGGGCCGGCGGGCTCACGGTCGCCGCGGTCGTCGGGCTGATGCGGCAGGAGCTCGCGCACCACGGCGAGGACCCGGTCGCCCTGCTGGAGGAGATCCTCGGCCTGCGCGAGGAGGGCGCCGTCGAGCGGCTGCGCCGGCACCTCGGCCAGGTGCACGACAGCTCGGTGGCGCTCCGGCTGCTGCAGCAGGCGGTGCCGGAGGTCGGGCCGGACATCTGGCCGTACCTGGCCGGCCACGAGCAGGACGGCCTGCTCCGCGCGCACTACCGGACCATCATGAGCCTCTGCTGCCCGATGCCGCCGGCCAGCGCGCGGGCGCTGCTGGAACTGGCCGACCGCGGCCAGCTGACGGTCGACAGCGACCTGCAGTCGGTGCTGCCCGGCAGCCGCGGCTTCGAGGTCACGGTCGCCGGCCGGACGAGCCACGCCGACGTCGTGGTGAGTGCGGTGAACGCCCGGGTGCGAGGCTTCTCCCCCGGTGCCGCCAGCCTGCTCGGCTCGCTGTCCGGCCAGGCGCTGGCCACCAGCCATCATCGCGGCGGGCTGGTCACCCGCCGCGCGGACAGCCGGGCCGAGCGGCCGGACCGGCAGCCGTCGCGGCTCTACGCCCTCGGCGACCCGGCGTCCGGCTCGCTGTTCTTCACCTTCGGCGTGCAGTCGCTGGTCGACCGCGCGGTCGACATCGCGCGCGACCTGGCGCTGCGGACCACCTTCGAGATCACCGCAGCCGGGCGCTCCGGTGCGGCCACCGTCATCGACACCCAAGGAGCCCCGGCATGACCACCACCCACCCGGCAGAGCAGGCCTTCCTGGCCGACACGCACACCGGCCTGCCGCTGCCGTCGGCCCCGGTCTTCGCCACCCACGCCGAGGAACGCGCGCACCGCAAGCTGCGGCTGACCGCCGCGCTGCGGATCTTCGGCAAGCAGGGCTTCGGCGAGGGCATCTCCGGGCACATCTCGGTGCGCGATCCCGAGCACCGGGACCGGTTCTGGGTGAATCCGTTCGGCGTCTCGTTCAACCTGGTCACCGTCGAGGACCTGATCTGCGTGGACAGTGACGGGGTGGTGGTCGAGGGCCGGCACCGGGTCAACCCGAGCGCCTTCGTCATCCACTCGGCCATCCACGAGCAGCACCCGAACGCCGAGGCCGCCGCACACGCGCACACGGTCAACTCCCGTGCCCTCGGCGCGCTGGAGCGGCTGCTGGACCCACTCGACCAGGAGTCGGCCGCCTTCTACCGGGACCAGGTGCTCTACACCGACTACGAGGGCCCGTCGGTGACCGTGGCGCAGGGCGCCGACATCGCGCGCCAGCTCGGCGACGCCAAGGCGATCCTGCTCAAGCACCACGGGCTGATCACGGTCGGGGCCACCCTGGAGGAGTCGATCCACTGGTTCCTGACCTTCGACAGCTGCGCCGAGGTGCAGCTCGCCGCACTGGCCGCCGGCACCCCGGTGCCGATGTCGGAACGGCAGGCACTGTCGGCCAAGGACGGTTTCGGGGACCGGCAGCTGGCCTGGTTCAGCTTCCAGCTGCACTACGACGAGCTGGCGGCCGAGCACCCCGAGCTGTTCGCCGGCCGCGGCTGAGACCGGGACCGCACCTCCCGCGGCGACACGGATTGCGAAATGTGCGCCCGTGGCCGCGAACCGCACCTGCGCAAAGCGCGTGATTTGTCATAATGACGCGGATCAGCTGGCGACCACGGGGGATGTGCTCGTTGGCCTCACGTCGAGGGGAGCTCCGGTGCAACGTCAGCCGCGTAGGTCGGCGGAGCCGCTCGCCCAGTGGTCCAGCCTGGTGAACGAATGGTGCGGGCCGATGGAGATCACGGCGGACCGCCGCACCTTCGCCAACGGGATCCTGTCCGTCCAGGAGTACGGCCGAGTCCGGGTCTCGATCATCCAGGCCGACGCGCACACGGCCACCCACCGGCCGACCAGCTCGGCCCAGCCGGACAAGATCTACCTCTTCATGCCGCTGGAGGGTGAATTCACGCTGCGTGAGTTCGCCGGCGAGGTGCACGTCGGCCCGCGCGAGCTGATCATGGTCGACACCGCGCGGCCGTACCGGATGCGAGTGGACGCCCCGATCCGGTTCATGGCCGTCCGGGTCCCGCACCTGCTCGTCGGGCTCTCGCCGAACTGCACCCAGGCGCTGTCCGGCACCGTCTGGAGTGGCCAGACCGGAGTGCCTGCGATGGTCGCCTCGGCACTGCACGCGATCGCCGGCCACATGGACGCGCCGAAGGGCGTCGCGGCCGAAAGCATGGGCCTGACCGTGGCCGGCCTGCTCACCTCGCTGTTCGCCGAGCGACTGCAGGCCGCCAAGACCGACGGCCGCAGCGCCCGGCAGCTGCAGTTCATCAGCATGCAGGCCTACCTGCGCGATCACCTGAGCGATCCCAGCCTCAGCCCACTGAGCGTCGCCAAGCACTTCCGGGTCTCGCTGCGGTACCTGCAGCTGCTCTTCGCCGAGCACGACCAGTCGCCGGCCCGCTGGATCCGCACCGAGCGGCTGGAACGGTGCCGGGCCGACCTGCTCAACCCGACCTTCGCGAACCTGACGGTCGCCGCGATCGGCGAACGCTGGGGGTTCTACGGCGCCTCGCACTTCACCCGGATGTTCCGCGAACACTTCGGCGAGCCGCCGAGCGCGGTGCGGGGCGGTCGCGACCAGGATGACAGCAGCGACGAGTCGCGGCTGCTCCACACCGGCTGATCCGCCGGCCGGGCCGGGCACCCCCGCTCAAGGACCGGACGCAGGTCAGCGACGACACCAGGCGCCGGTAGCCACGCAGGCGACACCACAGACAGGAAACAACGAGGGCCTCCGGCGCGCCGGAGGCCCTCGTTCCACTTGTAGCCCCGAAGGGATTCGAACCCTCGCTACCGCCGTGAGAGGGCGGCGTCCTAGGCCGCTAGACGACGGGGCCCTAGGTGATCCGACCGCGGCCGGATCGCTACTGCACTGCTGGTAAATCTGCACTGCGCTGGGGTACCAGGACTCGAACCTAGACTAACTGAACCAGAATCAGTTGGGCTGCCAATTACCCCATACCCCACTGCGACCCGGCCGTCATGGCGTTGACCGAACCGAGGAGTGACTCTACCGGACGACCCGGCGGGACTCGAAATCGGGGGTCCTACCCCTTTGCCCGCACCGGGTTCACCAGCTCCCCGATGCCGTCGATGGCCACCGTGACGGTGTCGCCGTCGACGATCCGGCCGACCCCCTCGGGCGTGCCGGTGAGGATCACGTCACCTGGCACCAGTGTCATCACGTGCGACATGAACGACACGATGGTCGGCACGTCGAAGATCATGTCCCTGGTGTTGCCGTCCTGCGTCGTGCGGTCGTTGACCAGACAGCGCACCCGCACCGCGGACGGGTCGAAGCTCGTCTCGATCCACGGGCCGATCGGGCAGAACGAGTCGTAGCCCTTGGCCCGGGTGAACTGCACGTCGGCGCGCTGCTGGTCGCGGGCGGTCACGTCGTTGGCGCAGGTGTAGCCGAACACGACGTCCAGGGCACGCTCGCGCGGGACGTCCTTGGCCACCCGGCCGATCACCAGGGCCAGCTCGGCCTCGTGCTCGACCTGGTCGGAATCCGGCGGCAGCCGCACCACGTCCTGGGTTCCGATCACCGAGGTCGACGGCTTGAGGAAGATCAGCGGTCGCTCCGGCACGTCGTTGCCGAGCTCGGCGGCGTGCGCGGCGTAGTTGCGGCCCACCGCGATCACCTTGCTGGGCAGGATCGGCGCCAGCAGCCGGACATCGGTGAGGGCGAACCGGTCGCCGGTGAACTCGATCGGGCCCATCGGATGGTCCTTGATCGCAGCCACCGTGAGCGATTCGAACGGCGGGTTGGCGCCCGCCTCGGTCGGTCCCTCGACGACCCCCCAGGAGATGCCGCCGCCTGCTACAAATCTCGCGATACGCACCCCTGAGAGGCTACCGGTCGGCGGGGACGGCCGGTCGGTACCGGATACTGGAGACATGCAGCCCAGCGAGCTCAGCCGGATCCCGGCCCGGCACCGCCAGCACCTGGCCCTGCTGATCGCACCGGTGGCAGTCGTGCTGCTGCTGGCCGGCGTGCTGCTGGCCTGGCGGGCGGGCTCGCCGGCCGGGCACGTCGCCGGCGTCCTGGTGGCACTCTGCGCGAGCGGGTTGCTGGCCGTCGCGCACGGCCTGTTCTGGTCGGCCCGGGCGGACGTGCGCGAGCAGCGGCTGGACGAGGCGATCCTGGCCACCGCCGGTCCCTGCGGCGGGGAGTGCGGCAGCTGTGACACCGACTGCGCCGTGAAGGCCCTCCCCCGCGCCTGACGCCGCCCCGAACGGCACCATCTGGACATACCCCGCGATTGGCTGCAGGATCGTGCCAGCCCGCGCCCGCGTGCCAGCCCGGCCCGGGTTCCAGGAAGGTCCCGCGTTCCAGGACGGTCCGCGGCCGATGAGGGAGTCCCGCGTCCGATGATGAGCCACCGACCCGGCCCGGCGGTCGAGATCCGCCGGCTCGACACCGACGCCGGGCCCGTCCCGGTGCTCGTCGAGCTGGGCGAACCGGCCGCCGGCGAGCCGCGCCTCGGCCCGAGCATCGGCGAATACCCGGTGTACGACACGGCGCTCTACGCCACGATGACCCAGGACGCCGCCCGCAACGAGCTGTTCCGGGCGGCCCTGGCCGCGCTCTGCCCGGGCCGCCGGGTGCTCGACCTGGGCACCGGCGCCGACCTGCTCTGGGCGGTCGAGAGCCACCGGGCCGGCGCCCGTCACGTGGACGCGGTCGAGGTCATCGAGCAGAGCTACCGCGCGGCCGACCGGGTGCGGGCCGGCCTCGCCCATCCGGCCGCGATCACCCTGCACCACGGCACGTCGACCGAACTCGCCCTGCCCGACCGGGTGGACGTCTGCGTCGGCGAGGTGATCGGCTCGCTGGCCGGCGCGGAGGGGGCCGCCGCGGTGATGGCCGACGTCCGCGAGCGGCTGCTCACCGCCGACGGCGTGATCGTCCCGCACCGCGCGGTCTCGCTGGCCGCCGGCGCGTCGCTGCGCCAGCTGCTCGGCGGCCGGACGATCGCCTTCGCCCCGAGCACCGTGCCCTACCTGGCCGGCGTGTTCGCCGCCGGCGGCGGCCCGCACGACGTCCGGCTGCGGGTCACCGATCCGGCCGCGGCCGCCCTGCTCACCGACCATGCCGAGGTGGAATCCCTCGACTTCAACGGCAACCTGCGCACCACCCAGGAGCATGAGGTGAGCCTGACGGTGCGGCGGCCGGGGGTGCTCGACGGCCTACTGACCTGGCTGCGGCTGTGGTGCGTGGCCGGCGGCCCGGAGCTCGACGCGCTGGCCACCCGCACGAACTGGGCGTCGGTGTTCTTCCCTTTGTTCGACGAGGAGATCGCGGTCGCGGTGGGTGACCGGCTCGACGTCCGGCTGCACGTCCGGCCGGGCGAGGACGGCCTGCACCCGGACTACCTCGTCACCGCCCGGCTGACCACCGCCGCCGGGACCCACGAGGGCCGGCTGGCCTCCCGGCACCGCGGTTCGGCCTTCCGCGCCAGCCGCATCCACCGGGACCTGTTCCCCGTCGAGTGACACCGCGGGTCCCCTCGACGGACGTCGTGGCGTGCCCCGGCCCGCCACCGGCTCCCGGCGCCGGATCATCAAACAGGCTATTGTTCTCTTAACCACCAATAGCTAAATTGGCGCAATGGACGCCAGCAGCGCGGACCCAACCCTCCTCATCGCGAACAGCCGGACGGTCGAGATGGTCGGCGACCTGACCGCTCTCGACCCCGCCGAACGGCTGGCCGGCGGCCACTCGGCACTGCGCATGCTCTGGTTCGCCGGCACCGGCGACGCGGTCGTGCTGCCGTTCCGACCGTCCGAGGCGTACCTGGCCTACGTCACCGCACTGACCGGCACCGATCCCGCGTCGCTGGCGATCCTGATCCCCCCGCACGACCGGCTCGGCGGCGAGCTGGTGACCCCGGACCGGACCGCGGACACCGGCTTCCGCGAGCGGGTGCGCACGGTGGTCGCCGAACGCGGCATCGATCGAGTATCGGCCGTGTTCACCGACGTATCCGTCACCCAGCTGGCCGAGGCGGTGGGGCTCTCGGTGTCCGGGCACGCCTTCCACGCCCAGGGCGGCGCCGCCCTGGTCAACAGCAAGGCCGGCTTCCGGGCGATCGCCTCCGGAGCCGGGGCGCCGATCGCCGCCGGCCTGTGCACCGGCTATCGGGCCGAGGCGCGCGACCTGATCGGCCGGATGTTCGGCGCCGGCCACGCGGTGATCCTCAAGCGCGAGTTCACCGGTGGCGGGCTGGGCAACGAGATCCTCAGTCCGGTGCCGGGCGTCCGGGTGGCCGGTGCACCGCAGGACGTCGTGCTGCCCGACCCGGCGGCCTTGGACGACTACCTCGGCCGCCGCTGGGACTGGCTCAGCGCGGGCGGCCGCAACCGGGTGGTGGTCGAGCAGTACCTGGCCGGCTGCGACACCGTCTATGCCGAGTACCTGGTCGGCGAGGCCGGCGCCGAACCGATCGGCTTCGGTGAGCTGCTGATGGCGCCGGTGGCCGTCGGCCAGGTGGTGCACGGCCCGACCGTGACCCCTCGGGTGCGCGCGGACCTGCTCGCCGCCGGCCGGCCGCTGCTCGCCGCGCTGCACGCGATCGGTTACCGAGGCGTGCTGAGCACCGACTGCGTGCTCACCCCGGCCGGCGACGTCGTCATCACCGAGACCAACGGCCGGATCAGCGGCTCCACCCACCTGCACGTCTCGATCGAGGCCCGGGTGCTCGCGCCCGAGCACCGCGGCCGGCGGGTGCTGGTGGAGCGCTTCGGCCTGCCGGTGCCCTCGTTCGGCGCTGCTGCCGAGCGCCTGGCCGCGACCGGGCTGGGCTTCGACCGGCGCACCGGCACCGGGGTGCTGCTCACCAGCGACCTGGCGCCGGACGGCACCGTCAGCTACTGCCTGGTGGCCGCCGACCTGCCCGCCACGCTGGCGATGCGGGAACGGCTGGCCGGCCTGTTCGCGCGCCCGGCCGGGCGCGAGCAAACCGGCCCGGTGCCGACCGACCTGCTCAAGGAGGGCTGAGATGTACAGCCGCTACGGCCGCTCGACGCTCTGCACGCCCGCGATCGCGGTGGACCGGTACGCCCGCTGCCACCGGTCCGGCGCCGACATCTGCCTGGTGGACCTGGAGGATTCCGTCCCGCCGGACCGCAAGGCACAGGCCCGGCAGCTGGCCGCCGGGTTCTTCGGCCCCGACGCCGGGCCGGTGCGCTGCGCGATCCGGGTCAACACCGTCACCGAACCGGACGGCCTGCGTGACCTGCTGGCCGTGCGCGACTACCCGGTGCCACCCGGCATCGTGCTGGTGCCGAAGGTCGAATCGCCCCGCGACCTCGAGATCGTGGAGTCGGTGCTGCGCCCCGGCTGCCCGCAACTGGAGCTGCTCGCGGTCATCGAGACGCCCCGCGGGCTGGACCGGTCCGACGTCATCGCGCGCTCGTCGGACCGGCTGCGCGGGCTGATCTTCGGCTCGGCCGACTACGCGGCGGCGATGGGCATCGGCCTCGGCTGGGAGTCGCTGGTCTACGCCCGGTCCCGGCTGGCCAACAGTGCCCGGGCCGCGGGCATCGAGGCGATCGACTCGCCACAGTTCGACCTGACCGACCTCGGGCTGCTGCGCCGGGAGGCCGAGGGTGCGCTGGGGCTCGGCTACAGCGGCAAGATCGCGCTGAACCCGCGGCAGGTCACCGTGATCAACGAGGTGTTCTCGCCCGGCACGGACGAGCTGGAGCACGCCCGGCAGGTGGTGCTGGCCGGCCACCGCGCCGGCCGGGCGATCGCCACCGTCGGCAGCTCGATGGTGGGGCGCCCGTTCTTCGAAGCGTCCCAGCGCCTGCTGGACGAGTTCGCCCCGGCCGCCGGCCCCTTCCCCCATCCCGACCAGCACCCCGACCTGGAGACACGATGACCGACCTCGCCCAGCCCGTCACCGGACCGCACCGATACCGCAACAGCGAGAAGATGGTCCGGGTCTCGGATCCGGTCTGGCAGGCCGCGGCCGACACCGGGCTGATCGACATCAGGGTGGACGCCAACTCGAACAACCAGCTGCGGGTGCGCGAGACCGGCCACGAGTTCGCCAACATGGTCTCCTGCGCCTACCTCGGCCTGAACTACCACCCGGCGGTCATCGAGGGCGCGATGGACGCGCTGCGCGAGGCGGGCACCACCTGGTTCGCCACCTCGACCACCCGGATCCGGCACAACCTGCTGGCCCGGCTGGAGGACGAGCTGGCCGACCTCTTCGGCGCCCCGGTGCTGCCGGGCACGTCCTGCAGCGCGGTCACCGCGGGCATCCTGCCGCTGGTCGCCTCCGGCCACCTGGCGCCGGGCGGGCCGCGGGTGATGGTCTTCGACCGGTTCTGCCACTTCTGCATGTCCTACGTCAAGCCAATCTGCGCCGAGGAGAGCCTGGTGCTCACCTGCGACCACAACGACCTGGACTATCTGGAGGACATCTGCAAGACGTACCCCAGCGTGGCCTATGTCGGCGACGGGGCGTACTCGATGGGCGGCGCCGCCGCGCTGGACGGGCTGCTGCAGCTGCAGGAGCGCTACGGCATGTTCCTGTTCATCGACGACTCCCATTCCCTGTCGATCAAGGGCGAACGGGGCGAGGGCTTCGTCCGGTCCCGGCTGACCATGAACGAGCTGACCGTCATCGTCACCAGCCTCGGCAAGGGCTTCGGCACCGGCGGCGGGGTCGCGATGCTCGGCAGCACCGAGATGGCGCACTTCCTGGCCCGGCACGCCGGCCCGGTCGGCTGGTCGCAGAACATGGCGCTGCCGCTGGTCGGGGCGTCGCTGGCCAGCGCCGCGATCCACCGCTCCCCCGAGCTGGGCCGGCTGCAGCAGCAGCTGCAGGACAACATCGACTACTTCGACGAGCTGCTGCCCACCTCCTACGCCGGCAACGGGCTGCCGGTGCGCCGGATCACCGTCGGCGAAGCCGACCGGGCGGTGCGGATGTCGAGCGCGCTCTACGAGCGCGGCTTCTACAGCTCGGCGGTGTTCTTCCCGATCGTCCCGCAGGGCGAGGCCGGCATCCGGATCATGATCCGGTCCGACATCAGCCGCCAGGAGCTGGCGACCTTCGCTGGCCACGTCGACGAGCTGATGGCGACGCTGTGACCGCCGCGCCCGCCGAGCGCACCGGGACCGCGTCGGCCGACGGCGAGCACGCCGGGCCGGTCGGCTACCGGCAGGTCGGCGAGAACCGCTTCCGCGAGCTGGTCGGCTTCTGCTACGAGGAGCTGACCGTCGGCGTGGTGATCGAGCACCGGCCCGGCCGCACCATCACCGCGATGGACAACGTCCTGATGTCGATGCTCAGCATGAACGCGTCCCCGCTGCACATCGACGCCGCGTACTGCGCCGGCACCGAGTGGCAGCAGCCGCTGGTGTCGAGCCTGGTCACGCTGAGCATCGTCGGCGGCATGACCGCGCGCAGCACCAGCGGGCAGGCCATCGCCAACCTCGGCTGGGACCGGATCCGGCTGACCGGGCCGGTGTTCGTCGGCGACACGCTCTACGCCGAGAGCGAGGTGACCGGCAAGCGGCTGTCGGCCAGCCGGCCCGGCGAGGGCATCGTGAGCTGCCGCACCGCGGGCATCAAGTCCACCGGCGAGGTCGTGCTCACCTTCGAGCGCAGCTTCCTGGTGCCGACCCGGGACCGGAGCCGGCATCCCGCCGCGGGGTATTGAACCGGCCCCGACTGCCGCGGGTCGCCACCCGCACCAGCCCTTCCCCCGTGCACAGAAGAGGAAACCCCCGATGCAGCTGCACAGCCATGACGACTTCACGCCGCTTCGCGAGATCATCGTGGGATCGGCGCAGAACTACCTCTCCCACGACCGGGACGTCACGTTCGAGCTGTTCCACTACGACAACCTGACCGGCTACGGCAACGAGCTGGCCTACCCCCGCATCACGGCGGCCGGCAGCGGCAGCAGCGAGAGCTGGCGGATCAAGCGCCGCTACACCGAGGAACTGCACGAGGACGTCGAGGCGCTGGCCGAGGCCGTCGCCTCGTTCGGGGTGACCGTGCACCGGCCGCTGCCGCTGCCACCGGACGCGGCCCCGATCGCCGGCCTCGGCTGGCAGGCCGCGCCGACCCCGGCCCTGAACGTCCGGGACAACACCCTGGTGCTCGGCGACGAGCTGATCGAGACCCCGCCGGCGATCCGCTCGCGCTACCTGGAGACCCGGCTGCTGGCCCCGATCTTCCACAGCTACTTCACCGCCGGGGCACGCTGGACCACGATGCCCCGGCCGGTGCTCACCGACCTGTCCTTCGACCTCTCCTACGCGCGGGACAGCTCGGCCGCCGGCCGGGAGTCGATCGAGGACCCGCAGCCGAGCCCGTACGACGTGGGCCTGGAGCTGATGATGGACGCCGCCCAGGTGCTGCGGCTGGGCCGGGACCTGCTGGTCAACGTCGCCCAGCAGAACCACCGGATGGCCGCCGACTGGCTGGAGCGGCACCTCGACCGGGCCGGCGGCCGCTACCGGGTGCACCGGATCGACCGGCTGACCGACAACCACATCGACAGCATGCTGCTGGCGCTGCGGCCCGGGGTCTTCCTGGCCCGCACCGAACGGGTCCGCGACCTGGTGCCGGAGGAGTTCCGGTCCTGGAAGTTCCTGATCCCGCCGCCGCCGGAGACCGGTGACTTTCCGGTCTACGACAGCGACGACCTGGTGCTGACCAGCCCGTACATCGACCTGAACGTGCTCTCCATCGACGAGGAGACGGTGCTGGTCAACGAGGACTGCACCGGGGTGCGCAAGCTGCTCGACGCCGAGGGCTTCACCACGGTGCCGGTCCGGCACCGGCACCGGCGGCTGTTCGGCGGCGGCTTCCACTGCTTCACCCTGGACACCAACCGGGCCGGTGAGTGCGTGGACTACCTGTCCTGACAGGGCGATCCACGCACTCGGCGGGTCACAGCGCGGCCAGGATCCGGCCGGCGATCTCGGCGGTGCCGCCGGGGTTCGCCGGGTCCCGCGCGGCCAGGTCCGCCGCGACCGCCGCCTCGACCCGGGCTGCCTCGGCCGGGTGGCCGGTGTGCGCGAGCAGCAGCGCGACCGACAGCACGGCCGCGGTCGGGTCGGCGATCCCCCGGCCGGCGATGTCCGGCGCCGAGCCGTGCACCGGCTCGAACATCGACGGCGCGGTGCCGGCCAGGTTGAGGTTGCCGCTGGCGGCCAGCCCGATGCCACCGGCCACCGCGGCGGCCAGGTCGGTGATGATGTCGCCGAACAGGTTGTCGGTGACGATCACGTCGAACCGGCCGGGGTCGGTCACCAGGTGGATGGTGGCCGCGTCGACGTGCTGATAGGCCACGGTGACGTCCGGGTAGCCGGCCCCGACCTCGGCCACCACCCGCGACCACAGGCCGCCGGCGTGCACCAGCACGTTCGTCTTGTGCACCAGGGTCAGCTGCTTGCGGTCCCGGCCCCGGGCGGCCTCGAACGCGGCCCGGACCACCCGCTCGACCCCGTACGCGGTGTTGAGGCTGACCTCGGTCGCGACCTCGTGCGGGGTGCCGGCCCGCAGCCGGCCGCCGTTGCCGGCGTACGGCCCCTCGGTGCCCTCGCGGTACACCACGAAATCGATGTCCGGCTTGTTCGCCAAGGGTGTCGCCACCCCGGGGTAGAGCCTGGCCGGTCGCAGGTTCACGTAGTGGTCGAGCTCGAACCGCAGGCGCAGCAGCAGGCCACGCTCCAGCACTCCGCTCGGCACCGACGGATCCCCGATCGCGCCGAGCAGGATCGCGTCCTGCTGGCGAAGCTCGGCCAGCACGCTGTCCGGCAGCGTCTCGCCGGTGCGGTGGTAGAGCCGGGCGCCGAGGTCGTAGTCGGTCGTGCTGAGGCCCGGCAGCACCGCGTCCAGCACCCGGACGGCCTGCTCGGTGACCTCGACGCCGATCCCGTCACCCGGCACGACCGCCAGGTTGATGCTCATTTCTCGGCTCCGCGGTCGCTCCGCTCCTCGGTGCTGACGCACCTGCGATGCTCACTCCCTGTCGCCTCGACGCTCATTTCTCGGCTCCGCGGTCGCTCCGCTCCTCGG
>Ga0335073_10004775_pt1 | contig 18989 bp, 16 predicted proteins | sample Lox_Sample_22_FD_207093 | JGI IMG/M metagenome (GOLD analysis project Ga0335073, IMG submission 207093) | Soil microbial communities from Loxahatchee National Wildlife Refuge, Florida, United States - Lox_Sample_2.2 | ecosystem: Environmental > Terrestrial > Soil > Wetlands | place: USA... | reverse complement strand
GAGTTCCAGCGCTGAACTCAACAATCGGTCGAGGCCCTCGCGGGAAAAATCCGAGGAGTAAGTCGACGCGGCGCGTTGTCCGAAGAACACGCGAACGCCGATGGATTTCGATCCCGATTCCTTCAGGGTTTCGACCTGGCCAAGGCGGACAAGCGTGGAAAATTCGTCACCTTCGCGGATGACGCATTCGGCGGCGCTAGCCCCGGATTTCATCGCGCGCCGAACGATGTCGCTCGCGACTTCTTTCAGGTCAGTTTCGAGTTTCGGGGAGCGAGTTTCAAGTTCAGTTGGCATAGAAAGTATTCACCACAGAGGGCACAAAGAACGAGCTACTGTCCCGGGCCACGAGTTATCGCTACCGAGGCGCCCCAGAAAAGCGCGATCAGCGCGACAGCCGCTGCGAGCGTGATACCAATATAGCGGCCCAAAGAGGCTTGCTCTTCGGCGCGACTCCAAAAGCGACCACCACCTGCGAGCATGCCCAGACTCAACAAAGCAGGAAGAAGCCCATACAGGGCCAGAGCGGGGCCGCGCTCGCCCATTATCAAGATCGTCCCGAAGAAGGCAGTGCCGATCCATCCAAGCGTGCCCGCTGCCACGCCGACGGTGCGAGTACAGCGCTTGTCCTTGAGCAGCGCCGAGATTTGGGTCAACTTGCCCTCTTTGCCCGGAAGGGGCTTACTGCATGAATGCGCCGGGATCTTTGCGGGCGGTGCCTCCTACAGTCAACCGATCCACCTTCAATGTCGGAATACCCACGCCTACTGGCACTGCCTGCCCATCCTTGCCGCACGTACCGACGCCTTCGTCGAGTTTCAGATCATTGCCGACCATGCTGACTCTGGTAAGCACGTCGGGGCCGTTGCCGATCAGCGTCGCACCTTTAATCGGAGCCGTGATCTGGCCGTCTTCGATCATGTAAGCTTCACTGGCCGAGAAGACGAATTTACCGTTCGTGATGTCGACTTGCCCGCCGCCGAAATTTACGGCGTAAATCCCCTGTTTCACCGAGCGAATGATGTCCTCCGGGCTGTCTTCACCCGCAAGCATGTAAGTATTCGTCATGCGTGGCATCGGGATATGCTCGTAAGACTCGCGGCGTCCGTTGCCGGTATCGGCAATGCCCATCAGTCGCGCGGAAAGCTTGTCGCTCAAATAGCCTTTGAGGATTCCTCTTTCGATCAGAACCGTTTCCTGTGTGGGCTCGCCTTCATCGTCAACATTCAGCGATCCTCGTCGCCAAGGCATGGTGCCGTTATCGACCACAGTGCACTTCTCGCTGGCTACGCGCTTGCCAATGAGACCCGCGAATGCTGAAGTTTTTTTGCGATTGAAGTCGGCTTCTAATCCATGGCCAACCGCTTCGTGCAGAAGAACGCCTGGCCATCCGGGGCCAAGCACGACTTCCATTTCTCCGGCCGGAGCTTCGCGCGCATCGAGCTGTAAGAGCGCCTGGCGTGCGGCTTCTTTTGCGAAATGTTCGGGATTCTTCTCCCCGAAGAAGAAATCTAAGGCGACGCGGCCTCCGCCGCCAGCCGAGCCACGCGCCGAGTTGCCCTCCGTCTTAGCGATGCACGACACATTCATTCGGGCGAGTGGCTGCGAATCCTCAGCGAAAGTGCCATCGGAGGCGACAACCAGAATGTTGCGCAGTTCATCGGCATAGCTGGCGCGGACTTCTTTAATCCGCGGATCGTAGGCGCGCGCGGCTTTGTCCGCCCGCATGACCAGTTCGACCTTGGCCGTGATTTCCGCATCGACGGAAGGCAGAGTTACCGGATACAGGCTGCGAGCCTGCGATCTCTGGAATCCGGCAACCGGAGTTTTCGCCGGAGCACTCGCGATCAGCGCAGCGGTTCGCGCCGCATGCAGGATGCGTGCTGGCGACAGATCATCGGTATAGGCGTACCCTGTGCGCTCGCCCGACACTACGCGCACGCCGCATCCAGCGGAAATCCCTTGGGACGCAGATTTGACCATCGACTCATCGACCATTAACGAAGTCGAGGAAAGATATTCGAAATAGAGGTCGGCGTAATCGCCCCCGGCCGAGAGCGCGGCGGCCAGGTATTTTTCCAGATCGCGTTCGGTCAGTCCGTAATGTTCGAAGAAAAATCGAGACTTATCCCTTATTTGATCCACGTTTCATTTGATGCCGGCCAGTTCGGTGTAGACTCGCCGAGCGCTCTCCAGAGCTTTATTATCCCACAGCAAATCCGCAACTTGGCTGGAATATAGTCGAGCCTGCGGGGTTTGTAGGGCGGAAGAACGTGATCTAACGAAAAAGAGGCTTTCCACAGGCATCCAACCGAGGATGTTCATTCGTCACAGACGAAAATGGCCAAAATTGTGAACAATTTTCGGGATATGACCCCGGAAGCTTTAGCCGAGACGCTCCAGGAATTTCTTGACGATGCCGCCAGTGCGGTCGTGCTCGAAGATGGCGCCGTCGCCTTCGACCTCGCCCGAGCGAAGTACTCGATTTCCGGCGAGCACAATAAATGTCTGCTGCATCTTTGGTCGGCGGAACGGAATGCAGTCCGCCGCGTGCTCGATGCGGAACTGAAAAATGGCATGCTGCGCCTCGCCGTGCAACGGCTGGGGCAGTCGCGGCCGACCAAACTTGAAATCTGCCGCCAGCGCGACCGCCGATCGCCTTCGGCGAAGAAAGCTTGCCGGATCGCCTACGAAGCCAAGCTGCGACGCGCGCTGGAGCGACACTTCCCGGGATTCACGATCGTGCGCCTGACGAACAGCGTCGATCTGGAGAAATCTTTTGGTCCGATCTACACCCGCGGATTAATGCGGCGCGGCCAGTCGGCGTTCGCCGTATTCGGCGTGAACGAGAAAGAAACGCAGGCGTCGATCGATGCGGCGTTGACATTTGGGATTGTGTGGCTGGATGCGTGCCGCTCCCAGGTCTCGCAACACCAGCGCGACCTGGGGCACCCCGCGACCTGGGTTGAAGGCCTGCATCTGTTTGTTCCTGCCGGATGTTCTGCGCTCGTGCGCGAACGCATGGCGAATCTGAGCCGGAACGCGGCCAAGTGGAACCTGTTTGAATTCAATGAACGCGACGATTCCATCGCAGAAATCGACTGCTCCGATCGCGGCAACGTGGCCACGCGTCTCGTGCATGCTCCGAATGAAGCGGCAGCCCTCGAACGATTCGGGGAATCGATCGCAAGAATTCACCGCGTCCTTCCCAACTGTGAACTCGCCGTGCTCTCGGCAGCCGAAATCTCTTTTCGCTGGCGCGGACTGGAATTTGCCCGCGCGCGCCTGGGAGCGGAAGCCGCCAACTTCCGCAGCAAGCAGGAGATTGTTTTTGGAGTGGGTCCCGAGGAGCACATTCTCGAAGATCGCAATTGGGATTTCTTTGTGCAACTCGTTACCGCGCTGCGCAACACGCGCCACATTTATGGACCCAGGCAGCATCCGCTGTTTCGCATGCACTCGGAACGCTGGCTGGAGTCGCTGGTGCTCGGCGATGTCAGTTTGATCGACGAACGTCTGGAATCCCGTGAGTTGTATTCGCAGGTGCCGGCGTTCTCCGCCGCCGATCGCGCCATGATTGACCTCCTGACCACTACGCACGCCGGGCGCCTGGCCGTCATCGAACTCAAGGCCGACGAAGACATTCACCTGCCGCTGCAAGGCCTCGATTACTGGTCGCGCGTTGACTGGCATCATGCACGGGGAGAATTCCAAACTTATGGATATTTCGCCTCACGCGAGCTGTCGGCTGAGCCTCCGCTGCTTTTTCTGGTCGCCCCCGCTTTGCACATACATCCCGCAACCGACGCTCTCTTGCGCTACATCTCCCCTGAAATCCAATGGGAATTTGTGGGGATTGATGAACGCTGGCGCGAGGATGTGAAGGTCGTGTTTCGAAAACGAGCTGAGAAACGGATCCCGTCGTCAGACACAGAGGGACGAAAACCTACCCACTCAGAACTGCGAATTGAGAAGCTGGCGTAACCGGCACCACCCCGTACCCTCTAGCCCGCAAATAGCGGCGTCATCTCGAAGGCCCGCGCTCTTGCCAGCGGGCCGAGAGCCCGCCCTGAGCGAGCGCCGAGCAAGGTGGAGTCGAGCGGGAATCTCGCGCGCACAGCCCTAGATGCCCGAGCCTCTTCAAGTTTTCTGCTTGGGGCGCAGGCTAAGCGACCACGGTTAAGAACCTAGTCTCGCCACGCGCCCAGCAATCGTCGCACATCCACCAACTGTGCAACGTGATATGCATTGTGATCGGCCACCAGCAGAGCTTCGCGCAATATGGTTTGCCCATCGCCCCATGGAATGCGGGCGAATAGATCAGTGCTCTTGTCCAACACGAGATCCTGCATCGCCTGTAAGTCTCGTTGAAATTGCTCGACACTTTCTCCCCAGGCGTGCTCATCGGGCGGAGCATCTCTTTTCGGCCAGTATCCCTCCGGCCATTTCGGGGAAACATGTTTCGAGTTGCGACTGAACTCCAGGATGTCCCACTGCGCGATGCGCAGATGCTCGAGAATCATCCACGGAGAGTGCGGCAGACCGGCCGCCTTCATCCCACGCAATTTTGCCGGAAAATCGTCGATCACGTCATCGAACTTGGCGTGGGCGCCCCCACCGCTCAGCAGATCGACCAGATGTTTTCGCAGAGATGGGTCTTGATCCGAATAGTCTTCGTGCATTGGGCTTTCGTTCGCTCGCACTTCCGCTCTAAAGCCTGGCGCATTCCGGCGGCTTAGGCAGCCAGTTCTCCCGCTTCTACCTTATCGAGGTAGCACCAGACCCAGGCTTCTCCCGGTTCAATCGAGCGAATCAATGGATGCTGCGTATGATGAAAATGTTTAGTTGCATGTTTATTTTTTGAAGAATCGCAGCATCCCACGTGTCCGCAGATGAGGCACATGCGCAGGTGCACCCATCGGTCGCCCATTTTCATGCACTCTTCGCAGACATGCGTTTTGGTTTCGCGGACTTTGATCTGATCGAGGTGCGAACACTGTTGCGGCATAAAACCTCCTTGGGCTGTGATACGAAACACGCCGTCAAGTTACCACTGTCACGCGTAACGAAGGGGCATAATCACACAAAATCATAGCCTGTCTCGCGGAAAATAGTCGTGGAGGTCTTTTTTCCGTGTTCTCATATGCGTTGCGGCTTGATTATTTGTCCTGCCTACTTACGGTTGCTTCCACGATTTTGGTCGGACGCAGGCGCTGGCAAGGTTGGGTGCTCTGCGCGGCCAACAGCGTGCTGATGTGCGTCATCGGGCTTCGCACTGAACAGTCCGGGTTGATTCCAGCGAATTTATTCTGCATGGTGGTTAGCGCCGTGAACCTGCGGGCCTGGCGGAGATCCGGAACTGCCTGATAACGGGCCGATTTCGAATCGCCGGTCGTCTTCGCGCTCTCCGCGGCGTTTCTTCGTGAACTTCGCGGTCCAAAGCTTTTAGCGCGTGATTTTCATTCCGCAGTCAGCAGGTTCTCCGCAAACGGCCATTCGTCATCAATCCATTGACTCTCGCAGCGAAAACCGGCCGCCATGGCCATTCGGCAAACTTCGTCGCGAGAATACTTGTGGCTGCTCTCCGTCCAGATCGTTTCCCCTTCCCTGAACTCTATGGAAATTCCTGCCCCCGGGATGCTCACTTTCTGCCGCCGCCTCGATTGCAGGTGCATTTCGATGCTCCGCGCCCAGTGGTTCATTTTCGCCACATGCGCGAACTGCGCCAGTTCAAAATTCGCGTCGAGTTCGCGATTGACGCGCGCCAGGAGATTGAGATTGAAAGCCGCCGTCACCCCGAGTTCGTCGTCATACGCGCTCAGCAATTGCGCCGCCGGCTTTTCCAGGTCCGTGCCCAGCAATAAAGAATCGCCGGCCATAAGGATCTGGCGCACACTGGCCAGAAATTTCACTCCGCAGGGCCGGTCGAAGTTGCCGATTGTGCTGCCCAGAAAGAGCACGAGCAGGTGCTGCCCAGGCTCGCGCGATACCGCGATCTCACGCAGGCCGTCCAGGTATTCGCGCTCGAATCCCACAATGCTGACCGAGTCGATGTCTCCCAACTCCCGCTCGCACATACGCAACGCTGATCGTGAAATTTCGATCGGATAATACAAAGTCCTCTGCCGCCGGCTGAGAGCTTCCAGAATCCAGCGGGTTTTCTTTCCGCTGCCGCTGCCCAGTTCCGCTACCGCGACTGGCCCGGCTACGCGCTCCACGATTTCGTCGGAATAGCGGCGCAACAATCTCTCGTCCGCTCGCGTGAGGCCGTACTCGGGAAGATGGCAGATAACTTCGAACAGCGCCGAGCCGACTTCGTCATAGAGATATTTCGACGGCAATTCTTTTTGTCCGCGCAGGGTCAGCCCGGCGCCGACATCGGCGGCAAATTCGCTGCTCGTCTTGGTGGCGATCGCGGGTAAAGGCATCTTCACTCCCTCGTCATTGGCTTACACAGCGGAACCCGGCATACACGTATTGGTAATGGCTTTGAAACCAGTTGCGAAATGTCGGACGCAGCATGCACGCGGCGGTGCGCGCTGATCCGCCTTTCATGACGAAGTGTCTTCCGTCGAAAAAATTGGCCGAGTATCCCGGATAAAACGGAAACGGTTCGAACCCGGCAAACGGCCCGAAGGGCGACGATGTCCACTCCCACCCATTGCCCAGCATGCCTTCGACGCCGAATGCGCTGGCATTCAGCGGGAGTGCATTCACCGGCGCAGGATCCCAGCGGTGGAAATCAAAATTCCCCAGACTGGCATCCGGTTCAGCATCGCCCCATGGATAACGCCGATCCATGCTCTCGGGTGTGCCGTACGCCGCGCGATGCCACTGTTGTTCGGTCGGCAACGCCTTGCCCGCCCAGCGCGCATATGCGTTCGCTTCTGCATGGCTGACGTAAGCCGGCCAGTCGGGTGGCAGCGGAGTTTCCCGAAACATCGCGCGATACAGCCACTGATCGCCTGCGCGGTTCCAGAACACGGGATGTGAAATGCCGTTTCTGTTTTTCCATTCCCAGCCATCCTCGCTCCAGAATTCGCGCGTTTCATATCCGCCGCCGCGAACGAAATCCAGATACTGCCCGTTTGTGATTTTGTATGGATCAATTTCAAAGGAGGGAACGTGCGCGGTGTGAACTTCAAATTCGTTATCCCAGCCGAATTCATGGCCGTCGCGGGAGAGCCCCAGCGTCGTCTCGCCGGCAGGGATCGTACACATTCGATCGCTCAAGGGACTGCTTAAGAAAGCGGGATCGGTTGGCTGTGCCACTTTCTGGTCCAAAGGTAGCTGATGAAACATGTAGGCCAGCGTCTCCAGATGCATCAGCCGATGTTCGATGGCGACATTGAGCAGAGCAGATACAGAAGAGACATGGGTGCCCCACTTCTGGCCGCCTTTGCCAGAAGTGGGAATCTCGGAATCAGCGGACTCCAAGCTGAGTTTGTCCTCAACCGCCGCGCGCACTCGAGCGGCGTAGTCACGAACGTTCTTCAACGCCGGCCAATCGGACGGCCGGTCATTCGGCAATCCTCCGCCCACGGGGTCGATCCCAAATGCAAACAGGCGATCGAACTCCGGGTCAAAGCTGCGCAGGCCGAGCGCGTCGCTCAGCAGATTCCAGTCAAACGCTTCCAAATGCCCGATGTAAAAAACTATGCGATGGCGTTCCGGAATCGGCCTCTCATACAAAAACTCCTCCCCCACGATGCGAAACAGCGCGTCACTGCGAAGACGCGCGTCCGACAATCCCCGGAGTAAGTCGTGGGAGACAGCAGTCGGCGTGGTGAGCACTCGAACCTCCAATGTGGTCGAGTTGACCGAAGGGAGCGATTGGATAAGCTGTACTTCGAAATACGAGAAGTACAAAAATAAAGACCCGGCCCGGCGAGGCCGGTTTCCCCACGTCAGCCTTAGATGTGCAGGTCGCGAATAAAGTCGCAGGTAAAAGTCAGAAAAGGCCCGTCGGAACGCCTATAGGCTGCCCAGGCTCTTGCGCGCTGCATCGTCCTGATAATCGACTTTCCTGCCCGTTCTGGCTTCCAAAGTCACGATGGTCGGGCGCACCACCGATTTGCCCAGTTCAAATACTGCCGCGTGTTGTTGGGCGTGTTCGTCTTTCCATCCGATCGTCAGGAAATGCTTTTTCTTTTTGGTGAATAGGCGAAATGGATTGGCCGCGGTGCTGAAGGTGAGGCGGCGAGCAGCATCCTGTCCGTACTCGAGATCGTTGATCTGGTCGTAGGGAATGACGAGTTGCCCATTCTGGAATGCGAAAATGAACTCCCTTTCATTTCCGGTCGTGCAATAGCCCTCGCTGTTTGCCGGGATGTCGCTTTCTGTTCCGCCCTGATAGGCCGCCTTGTTATTGGAAAGTCCGGCGAAGGCGGCCAAGGCCATCGTCAGTAGCAGGGCGAAGTGCAGCGCAATGGATCGTTTCATGACCCTCTCCTTCAGAAAGCTGGTAGCAGGCGTTAACCTTATAGTTTCCTCGAAAACCGACAATCCCCGCAAGTGAATGACGACTCGGCCAATGTCCGGTTCGAAACGCGCCATGCAGGGGCAATCAACCTTAGATTTTTCGAATGTGTGTGTAGGCGCTTGGAAGGGCGAAGTTTCTCTTGGTTCAGCCGATAAGAAGAATATGCGCAATGTCTCTGCAGCCCAGGCTCCCGCCAGGGAAGTCAAACCGCTGCATTATGTGGCCCGGCAACCAATTCTTGACCAGGAGGAAAAGGTTTTCGGATACGAACTGCTGTTCCGCGATGGCATGGAAAATACCTTTGCCGGCGATTGCGACGAGGCCTCTCGCGCCACACTCGACCATTCTCTCGTGATGGGCCTCGATATTCTCTGCGACGGCCGCCACGCCTTCATCAACTGCACTCGCGACACGCTGATCAAGGGACTGGTCACGCTGCTGCCTTCGGCCTCCACCGTGGTCGAGGTGCTGGAAACGGTTCCTCCTGACCCCGACGTCATCGCTGCTTGCCAGAGCCTGAAAGAAAGCGGCTACACCATCGCGCTCGATGATTTCGTCGCAGACGACTGCCGGGAAGCGATGGCCGAAGTGGCAGATATCATCAAAGTTGACATGAAGTTGACCACCGATGCGCAGCGCGCTGCTATCGTCAAGAAGTACGGCCCCCGGCGTCGTCGCCTGCTCGCGGAAAAAATTGAAAACCGCAGTGAGTTCACGCAGGCGCGCGATCAGGGATTCGTTTATTTTCAGGGATTTTTCTTTCGTCGCCCGGAGAAGCTCACCACCCATGATCTGCCGGCAAATCGTTTGAACTATGTGCGCATGCTGCAGGAAGTCTCGCACCCCGAATTGGACGTTCCCGCTCTCGAAAGACTCATCAAGGGGGAAGCCTCCGTGTGCTATCGCCTGCTGCGCTATTTGAATTCGCCACTGTTCGGATTGAAAAATGAAGTGCACTCGGTGCGCCACGCGCTTTCCATGCTCGGCGAGCGCGAAGTACGCCGTTGGGTGCGGCTCGTCGCCGCGGTCGGCGCAGGCCAGGACAAGCCCAGCGACCTCGTCTTATCCGCTCTGGTGCGAGCACGATTTGGCGAACTCTTGCAGCCCATCGTCCCACATGGCGATTCGGATCTGTTCCTGCTCGGGCTTCTCTCTCTGCTCGATGCCATGCTCGAAATGCCGATGTCGAACGTGCTCGCCCTGGTTCCGATCGATCACGAAACCAAAGCAGTATTGCTGGGAGAGCCCAGTGCTTTGCGTCCCATCTATCAGTTGATGCTCGCTCATGAAAGCGGCGAATGGGAAGCTGCGGGAGAATTGAGCGCGCATTTCCAGCTCAATTCCGACGAAGTAGCCAGCTATTACTGGCGCGCCCAGCAATGGGCCCGCGAAGTTTCCTCCGGGGTCTGACGCCCCGATGGCGCACTTGGCAGCAACGCGGCAGGCTTCAGCGTTGGAGGATTGGGAACTCTCGGGCCGCTTCCACGTTTTAGCTGCGAAGCGGCGAAAGAATACAGCCCATGGTGCAAGCCATGGGTGAACGGTTGAAAATTAGTGAGCCCCAAAGGGGCGAAAGAGACGCCATAGACCACCCCTCGAAGCCATTATCCTTTAGCCTTCCCGCTCCGCCATTTTCTTTTTGCGCCTGTAGAATCGACGAAACTTCGCCCGGTTTCCACACTTCGTCATATCGCACCAGCGCCGTCGATGATTCTTGCTGGTGTCCAGAAACAGCCATAAGCAATTTGCCGCCGCGCATGGACGCACCAGCGCCAGTTGATCCGACGCCAGCAATTCCGCAGCCGATCGCGCAATCGGCCACAAGGGCGCGTCAAAATTCAGCGCCTCCTCGAATTTCCACTCAAAACGTCCCCCAACTTCCACCAGCTGCGCGTGGCGCACGGCTTGCTGCACGAACTGATTGAGCTTGATCAATTCACCTCGCGGCGCGGACTTCTTGTTCACTTTCGCCCAAAAAACGGCGTACATGGCTTCGCGCATTTCGACGGCTGCCGCCAGCGTCGACTGCGCTTCCTCCGGCGATAGCTGGCTCCGCGTAAATAACCGGTCGACCTCCGACGTGCTGAGGATTCCGGTGTCTTCGGCAAAGCGCGCCAGGTCGAGGTACGTCTTCAGCAATTCTTTCGGTTCGCTGGTGAAGCGGTCGTCGAGTGTGTTGACGAAGTCCAGGCACAGAGCTCCCGCGACCAGATCAAAGCGCGCCGGACGCCGCCTCTGAACTTTCTTCCCGCAGTAAATCTCGGCCATATAGCCTTCATCCCATTATCTAACCACCGAAATACTATTGACAAGTTAGTAGTGGCAGGCTACGATCGGCCTAACCAGTAAATACGCCGTTGGGGGTTAGGTCAATGTTTCTCGAAAAACCCGCTCAGATCCTGGCTCTGATTCGCGAAGGCACTGCCATGCACGGCAATTTGCCCCCGGAGAAATTCAAATCCGAAAAGATGGTAAACATAGGAGGCAGGCCAGTGGTCGTGCCCGCGCGACCGCAAACGAGTCAGCGCATGACAAGAAACCGGATAAAGCTGCTGCTCGCCTTCGCCGCGATTTACCTGATCTGGGGATCAACCTATCTAGCCATTCGCTATGCGGTCGAGACGATTCCGCCACTGATTGTCGTTGGCATCCGCCACACCGTTGCCGGATCCATTCTTCTCGCGTGGGCGTGGGCTCGCGGATTCCGCCCGCGGCGCGAGCATTGGACTTCAGGACTGATCGTCGGCGCTCTTTTCTTTCTGATCGGTCACGGCTCGCTGCATTGGGCGGAGCAATACGTCGCCTCGGGCCTTGCCGCTCTGCTGATTGCGACCGAGCCGATGTTCATCCTCGTGCTCGCCTGGATGATGGGACAGCAGCGCATCAGCCGCATCAGCGCGCTGGGCTTGGCTGTGGGCGTCGTGGGCGTGGGAATCTTGACGTGGGCCGATCTCTCCGCCAAAGGATCGTCCCTGCTGGGAGTGGTTGCCGTTTTGTTGGGATCGATTTCGTGGGCCGCTGGCGTGGTGATCTCGCCCAAGCTGAAGTTGCCGGCCGACGCGCTGCCACGAACCGCTGTTCCACTGGTTTGTGGCGCAGCGCTGGTCTGGATCGCCGCATTCGCGACCGGCGAGTTCCACCGGGTACATTGGGCGAGCATTTCCCTGCGGTCGATCGGAGGATTGGCTTATCTGATCGTCTTCGGATCGATCATCGCCTTCACCTCCTACATGTGGTTGCTGCAGCGCTGCCCGCCCACACTCGTGGCGACGCACACCTATGCGAACCCGGTGGTCGCGGTTTTGTTGGGATGGTTCCTCGCCTCCGAACCGCTGACCCTGCGCGTGGTCGCCGCCTGCGTAGCGATTCTGGGCGCCGTCATGCTGATTCGCCGTGGCGAGCAGAATGTGGAAATGGTCGAGTCGATGCAAGAGGGTCAACGCGCGGAAAGCGCACGGGTTGCGGTTGAGCGCGTGTCATAATTTCTTGGGCTGGAACATCTCTGTTTTTGGGCGTTGGAGCGGGATCGACTCACTCTCTTTCCAGCGGAGCAAGAAGGTGATACCACACCCGGAACCATAAGCTATGTCGATGGGCGAACAAAATGAGCTCTCCTGGCTTTGCGCGGAGGCGAGCGGCCGAACTGCGCAGCTGGCAGTTGCCTTTGCCTAAAGTACCGGTCGCGAGCAATTCCCGCGCCACGAATTGTCCGCCGCCGGAACAGGAAAATGGCGCCGAGTCCTCCGAGCGCCCAATAGAGATGTAAAGAATCTCAGGCAGCGTCTCAGGCAGCGGGAAGCTGCCTGTTCCATCCGATCCGCTCGTCTTTCCGATACTTTGAATCTCTTGCGAGCCCTGCAGATAAAACTGGACCCACACTTGTTGATGGCTGAGTGGCGCAGCAGTTCGTGCATCTACAAGGCGCACAACGAGCGCATCTTGAGCTGCACAAGCTTCAGCACCGATGCAGAAAATTGCGGCAATCCAAAGAGCGATGCTTCTCACGGCTATCTATCGTTTGTTCACAGCGCCATCTCTAAGCCAGTCGTCCGTAGTCTTTGCTCAAAAAACTGCTCCACGCGGGCCAAAATCTCTACAGCAGATTTCGATTCGTAGATTTCTTTGCGTAAGGCGGCGCCGCCCGGAACGCCATGCGTAAACCACGACGCGAACTGCTTCATCTTGCCGACCGCATCCGGAAGTTCTTCTTCGATCAGCATCTGGAAATAGGTGCGGATCATCTGGTACCGGTCGGCTTCGCTCGGTTCGTCATATGGAAGCGAGCCAGACGCGCGCTGGTTGCCCTCGCAAAGAACGCGAGGGCCGTGCGCGGCTCGCTCAGATCCTTCGTCGCCGAAGACGGGCCCCTCAGGATGACAGACCTCTTTCCGTATATTTTCGCAGTACTGCTGAATCTGGCGGAAGATCCATGGATTCGAGGGCGCCGTGCGGCCGATCATCACGGCATCGCATCCGGTTTGTGTGACCATGGCGCAGGCGTCTTCGGGAGTGCGGATATCGCCGTTGCCGATCACGGGGATTTTCACCGCGTTTTTTACCGCGGCGATCCATTCCCAGCGCGCATTGCCGCCGTATCCCTGCTCGCGGGTGCGAGCATGTAAAGCCACGGCCGCCAGGCCGCACGATTCAGCCAGGCGCGCCAGTTCCACGCAGACAATCTCTTCATCATTCCATCCCGCGCGAAATTTCACCGTGAACGGGACCTTCACCGCTGCGCGCACCGCCTCGAAAATCTTGCCGATGGCCGGAAGGTCCCGCAACAGACCGGAACCGCCGTTGCATTTCACGACTTTCTTCGCCGGGCATCCCAGATTCAGATCGACCAGATCAAAGCCAAGATCTTCCACCATGCGCGCGGCCTCGGCCATCACGTGCGGATCGCTGCCAAAGAGCTGCGCTGAAATCGGATGCTCGTCGTCGTAGAAATGCAGATAGCGCTTAGCCTTTTTGTCTTTTGCCCGCAAGACACCATCGGCCGAGGTGAACTCGGTCATGATGAGCCCGCATCCGCCAAGATTGCGTATGAAGCGGCGGAAGACGGTATCGGTGACGCCGGCCATGGGCGCAAGAACGGTGGCGGGGGCGATGCGCAGGCCGCCGATTACGACATGGGGCGGGACAGGTCTAAGCGCCAAGTTCTCGCGGGGAGAAGTACCCGCGCCACACGAGTTGTCCCAAAACTTCTTCACTGTCTGTCCGCCTTCGTCAGCTGCACCCGCGCAAACGGCGTGGCAGTGCCTTTGTCAACGTTATCGATCCACCACTCCCAGGTGTCAGTTGCGGAGTGGTAGAGGAAGTCGTTTGTCAGATTAATGCTTCCCTTCTCATCTTTGAACACGAACGGAATTTCATTCTCCTTAGGTGTTGCGACTCCGATCGACTCGACGGTAAGACCACCGTAGACATCAAGCCACGCGTACGCATATTGCTTCGGTTGTTCGTTCCAGCCAACAAAGATCAGCGCTTCATTTTGCGGTTTCCCCTGCTTGTTCTTCTCACGCGAAACTTCGTGGATCCGCAGATAGTGGTGGTCGAGCACCCACTCGCCCTCGATGTCGTGTGTCGCCTGCTGGCCCGCAATGGTTCCCTTGAGGACCCAGTGGCCTGCAAGGTAACCAGCAGCGGCGAATTTAGCGGCGCCTGCTGAGCGGAGGCAAATGGACTCAACAACGCCGCAAGCACCAGAATCTTCCTGATCATCGGTTATCTCCGAAAGGCCAACGGGCCAGCCCTTGAGCCGAAGCCTGTCCATTGTAGAAGATGCGACCAAGCAAAAGCCCCCGCCGCAGCGAGGGCTGAAAAATCGGTGTTGATCCGCGAGAATCAGCGGAGAAGAAGTTACTTTTTTGCCGTTTCGGCTTTGGCGTACTTGCGGCGGAAGCGTTCCACGCGTCCGGCGGTGTCGACCAGCTTCTGCTTGCCCGTGAAAAACGGATGGCAATTGGAGCAGATTTCTACCGCGATGTCCCCCTTGTGGGTAGAGCGGGTCATGAACGTGTTGCCGCAGGCGCAGTGCACGCGCACTTCATGATATGCGGGATGAATGGCTGCCTTCATAATGCGTCCGAACCTCGTTTCAGATCATTAGATTTTACAGGATTGGCGCGCGATTCAGCAAACCCAGGCTAGCCCTTCGGCCGGAATTGCAGATGCTGTTTACGAAAATTGACCGGGAACTCACTCTTTCAGGCGAGCGTCGCATTCAGCGATTTCCGTCGCGACACGATCCGGATCAGCTTCGTCCCATTTGCCCAGACGAGCTTTCTGCTTTGCCAGTGACCACATGGCAAGGCTTTTTGCGTACCATGCCCGCGCATTCCGCCAGGCTGCGGCACGCTCGCGAACCGAGAGTCCGCTCCTCATGGCCAACTGCGCGTATCCTTTCCCGACCGCCGCACGCGAGTTTGCCACATCGATAAGCTTGTACTGTTCATCGGAAGAATTCTTGCCCAGCGCTTCCAGAATCGCGTCCCCCTTCTCGGCTGATTTGATCCCGGCATTGGGGTCCCCACTTTCTGCCAGAGCAATTCCCAGGCTCATGTAGCTTTTCGCCAGATTACGCAACGAGAGCTCATTTTTCGGATCTTCTGACGCAAGCTTCTGAAGTCCTACAAGCGAGGTCTTGAAATGAGGGACAGCCTGCGCGGGCATTCCCTTCTTCTCAAGGTAGTACCCGATCCAATAGTCGCCTTGAAGCAGGAACCCTCGGAGCATCGGATTGTTGGGCTGCGTCGCGACCAACCGCTCGAGTATTGCCTGGGCCTTGCTCGTAAGCTGAATGGCTTCATCCAGATTGCCTTGCAACGACTCAACGCCTGCGAGATAGCCGTAGGAGCCGGCGAGCTTGGTCTGATTGTCGAACTGCACTTCGCGCGATCCGGCGCTGATGTTTTCGCGGATGGCTGCCGATTTGCGATAGTACTCGGCGGAACCTGCGAGGTCGCCAGTTTCCGCGAGAACGCGGGCGAGAGAAAAGCATGAACCGGCGTAGTCTTCTTGCAGCATGGGGTCGTCTCTGTGCCGTGAAGCAAGGCTCTCGGCAACGTGGGCTGCTTCCTGTAGAACGCCTAGCGCCCCTTGGACATCGCCCGTAAATATGAGCGTATTTCCCAGCGGCATCAGTACCTCGATGAGAGCGACTTGGTCCTTTTCGGCCTTCGTTCCCGCCGCGAGACTCTCCCTAATATTCAGCGCCTTGCGATAGCTGTCGATGGCTCCCGCCGTGTCGCCGAGATTCGCGTACATCGGATCGCCCTGCACCAACCCCACTCTCTCATACGCTGCCGCCAACTCGCGCTGCAGACCAATATCCCCCGACGACTCGCGCGCCAGACTGTCGAGATATTTCAAAGCGCGATCCACAAGAAGTTTCCGCGCCGGCGTCGATCCCGGGAGATCGCGAATGCTGTCGTGAATCTCGAACAGAAGTGAATTCGCCAGTGCGCGCACGTCGTTAAACCGCTGCTCGGCGCGGGCCTGCTCGATCCGGGCCGTGCGTTCGGCGCGCAAAATCGAAACCATTCCAGCCACGGCAAGAATGCAGCAGAATGCAGTCGCCACTACCCCGGTGCGGTGGCGCATCACGAACTTGCGGGCGCGATACATTCTGGTTCCACGCCTCGCCTTAACCGGCCTGGCTTGCAGATAACGCTGGATATCGTCCGCGAGTTCACCGGCAGTCGCGTAGCGCTGGTCCGGCTCCTTGCGCAAAGCCTTCAGCAAAATCGCATCGAGATCGCCGCGCAACTGGCGCGTCAAGCGGATCGGTTCGCTTCCCCGCGCCGCTCCGATCTGCTCCGCGCCGGCTCGCCCTTTGCCACTTGGGGCATCCGGCTGTGCAACTATGGTGCTCGGGCGCTTCGGCTCCTCTTCGCAAATCACACGGGCAATTTCCAGTGGATTGTTCGTAGTGATGCGATACGGACGATGACCGGACAACAATTCGTACAACACCACTCCCAGCGAATACACGTCGGTCGCGGTAGTAATTGCTTCTCCTCGGATCTGCTCGGGGCAGGCGTACTCGGGTGTCATCATCCGCATGCCAGTCAGCGTCGCGGGCGCGCCTGCTCCCTGTGCCGCGGGATCGATAATTTTCGCGATGCCGAAGTCAAGCAAGACAGGAATGCCATCCGCTTTAACCAGAATGTTGCCGGGCTTGATGTCGCGGTGCACAATCAGCCGCTGATGCGCGTACTGAACAGCCGACGCGATCTGCAGAAAAAGCTTGAGGCGGTCCGCAATCGAGAGCTGATGTTGATCGCAGTAGTCATTGATCGGCTGCCCTTCGACCAACTCCATGACGAAATACGGGATACCGTCTTCCGTAGCGCCACCATCGAAAAGCCGCGCAATATTCGGATGTTGGAGGTTTGCCAGGATCTGCCGCTCGTTACGAAACTGCGCCAGAAAAAAGCTGGCATCCTGATCCTGAAGCGAGTCACGCAAGAGCTTGAGGGCGCAGTTCTGCTGGTAAGCTTCGTCGGACCGCACCGCGCGATAGACATCACCCATGCCGCCCGCGCCCAGCCTAGCGACGATCTTGTATTGGCCGATACGCGCGCCCATCATTTTGTCGGCGGGAACGCGTTGGCGGCTCAGATCACTCGCCAATTCCTCAGCAAGAATTTCGATTGCCGGTTTTTCCAGGCCGCTCGCGGCGGGGCTAGAGTAAGTGAGAAGAGATTCAACTTCTCTGCGGAGGGATTCATCGCTGCCGCACGTGCGATCGAGCACCGCCGCTCGTTGCGCGATGTCGCAAGCGATGGCTTCGTTGTAAATCTGCTCAATCTGTTGCCAGCGTTCAGCTTCCACTGCTCGCGCCTCGATCGAGTTCGCGCAACAACCATGCCCGGGCCATGCCCCAGTCGCGCATCACCGTATCGGGAGAAACTTTCAGAACCTCGGCCGTCTCTTCAACCGTCAGGCCTCCAAAAAACCGCAGCTCAACGACTCTGCCCTTGCGTCCGTCAATCTGCTCCAGACGGGAGAGAACTTCTTCCAGCGCGACGATGTCAAATGGAACGGATGGCGATACGATCATGGCTTCGTCGAGATTGACGGACTGCACGTCGCCGCCTCGTTTCTTGTATCCGCGAGATCGCGCGAAGTCGGTAAGAATACGCCGCATAATCTGCGCGCAGACCGCATAAAAATGGGCGCGATCCTTCCATTCCAGATTGACGCGCACCAAGCGAACATAGACCTCGTTGATCAGAGCGGTCGTCTGGAGAATGTGCCCCTGCTGCTCGCGCGCCATGTAGTGCCGCGCGCGGCGATGCAGCTCGTCATAAACCAGTGGCGTTAGTTGATCGAGGGCCTCACGGTTTCCGTCCCGCCAGGAATGCAACAGACGGGTGATTTCGGCGGATTGACTCTCAGACATGGCCCAATGCAGGATTTGGGGCTCCCGCACGTGCGCAACAGGCTAGCACAGCCCAGTGGTTATGGCCAGAAATGAAGCGAGAATGCGAAATCGGGGAACTGCAAGATTTTGCACAACAGAGTGCGAGGACGCAGGTTGACCCACCCTTGTCCGCTCCGGATCGATGCCCGGATTTTTAAACAGCAGCGCGTTTTGTGCGACAGGGTGGGGAATTTGACTTTGAGAGAACTCAACGCCAGGCTGGAACTACCAGCCGTTTCCCATCATGCAGTAACTTTGTGGAGATCGCGCCGTGAACCTGAAATCCAGATTTTCAGGGGAAGCGGGTACCGATTGTTCCCAGCAAACCAGCACCCGCTTTTGGGGCGTTGTGTCGAGGTCTTGAGAATAGAGTTCCACGGGATTGGGCGCAATACTGTCATCCATGTATGCGATGCGGGAGAAGCCTTCAAAATCGGGGCTAGAGGCTCGAGTCCCTGCTAGGTCGCGGCTGGCACGTCGCATCCGTGCAAGATTCCTGCCCTTGCGGGGTGATGGACATATCGTGGCGCGATCCAATTCTGGTTCCACGGCTCGCGAACACTGAGGGAAAACAGCGCCGGCTGGGTTCAAAAGCTGGTTTTTTTCATCCGGAAGCGCACCCCGCGGCTGAAGCCGGCTCCGAGTTTTGCCTCACTTTCGGCGCAGCCAGAAGCCGCGCCCTTTCAAAGCTGGGCGATCCAGGATTTCGGCAGACTGGAGGAGCCGCGCCGCGCTTTCAATCATCCACGAAATCAACTCGCCGTTCGGCATCTGACTTGGTCACGGTGATACCGGCAAATACACGCGTCCGCCATGTAGAGAAAACTCGGCAGGCAATTCATACTCCAAACCCTGCGCTAGTGCTTCCCGTACACGTAAACCGCTCTTAGCTCGCTCGCATCTATAGTGCCGCGGAATAAAAGCGATTCGAGGCTCTCGCCTTTCGCTGTCACATGAATCCACGAATCACCTCAAGGGACCCCAGGACCATGACCTCCCAACAGCCCTCAAAGAATATTGCTCCGCAGCCGCTGGCCCCGTTCGAAGTGTGGGGACATTACAACAATTACCGTTCGACTGGAC
>Ga0335073_10004774_pt1 | contig 18991 bp, 16 predicted proteins | sample Lox_Sample_22_FD_207093 | JGI IMG/M metagenome (GOLD analysis project Ga0335073, IMG submission 207093) | Soil microbial communities from Loxahatchee National Wildlife Refuge, Florida, United States - Lox_Sample_2.2 | ecosystem: Environmental > Terrestrial > Soil > Wetlands | place: USA... | reverse complement strand
CGCTCGGAATAGCTCTTGCTCGCCGACAGGACCGACGGCAGGTGCGGCAGGCCGGCCCCGACCACGATGAGCGGCCCGCCGGTCTGCGACAGTTCGTGGCAGGCGGCGCACAGCGCGGACACGTCCTCGGCGGGCACGTCCTGCATCTCGTCCACGAACAGGGCGATCCCCACGCCGAGGTCGGCCGCGACCGAGGCCGCCTCGGCGAACAGCTCGGTGAGGTCGACCTCGAGGTCGCCGGAGTCCGCCCGGCCGCGCTGCGCGGGCACGTCGATACCCAGCCCGACCGTGACCGAGCTTCCCTTGGGGGCCTTCGGGTCGTGCAGCGCGAACGCCTTGAGCACGCCGAGGAAGTATTCGACCCGGTCCGGGGCCCGGTGCCGGGGCGCGAGCTCCCGCACCGCCATGTGCAGCGCCGCGGCGACCGGGCGCCGGATCGACTGGCCCGGCCGGGCCTCGATCTTCCCGGTGCCCCAGAGCCGCTGCAGGGCCATGGACCGGAACGTATTCAGCAGCACCGTCTTGCCCACGCCGCGAAGCCCGGTCAGGACCATGCTCCGCTCCGGGCGGCCGCGGGCGATCCGCTCGAGCACCACCTCGAACTGGCCGATCTCCCGGTCCCGTCCGGTGAGTTCGGGCGGCCGCTGGCCCGCGCCGGGAGCGTAGGGGTTGCGTACCGGGTCCATAGCATCGGACTCTATGGCGGGATCTAGCCTGAACCCTAGATTTGGCTAGAAAGCGCTACCGGCGTGTCGCACCACGAATCTTTCAGTGATCATCCTGCTGGTTGAGGCGGGCCAGGTAGGCGTTGTACGCGGCCAGGTGCTCGTCGTCATCGTCCAGGCTCTCGTTGTCGCTGGCCGGCGCCGCCTGCCGCGGTACGCCCGGGTTCGCGGCCTCCCGGGAGGCGCCGACCTGCGCGGCGAAGTTCACCCGGCGCGCGACCTCGAGCCAGCCGAGGCCGCCGTCGGCGCGGGTCTCGCGGCTCCAGGCGAAGAACACCGTGAGCAGGAGGACGAACATGAGGCCGGCTCCGCCGACCCACATCACCGCGCCGCCGATATGAACGTCGTCGACCGGGCTCGGCGCCCAGCCCGGTCGTCCCACGGCCAGGTTGGGAAACGGGTTGCTGCCCTCGGAGCCGAGCACCAGGCCGGTGAAGGCGTCCACCGGCATGGCGATGAAGAGCAGGAAGATCCGCGTCGGGTAGGAGACCTTCCACCGGATCGGCTCCCGGCCCACCAGCGGCAGGAAATAGAGGTAACCCGCGACCAGGAAGAGGACGTGCTCGGCGTTGTGCACGGTCTCGTTGGCCAGCACGAGGTTCATGAAGCTGGTCAGGTGCGTGCCCACGATCACGCCCACGTAGAGCACGACGCCGAATACGGGCCAGGTGATCCAGGTCACCACGTGGGAGCGCAGCAGCTTCTTGGTCCAGGTGTGCACAGGGTTCCGGCTCGCGTGCAGCAGCAGCGTGGCGGGCTGCCCGACGACGAGCAACGGCGGCGCCACCATCAGCAGCAGCAGGTGCTGCACCATGTGATCCCAGAACAGCACGTCGTCGTAGCTGCCCACGCCGCTCTGGGTCGCGATCACCACCACGGCCAGCCCGCCGAGGAAAAAGGCGGTACGCGACAGGGGCCACGGCCGGGCCGGATGCCGCCGGCGTACCCGCAGCACGCCCCACAGGTAGAGCCCGGCCGCCAGGACCACGAAACCAGTCACGACCGGCGCGAACTGCCAGCGGCTGACCAGCTCGGTCACGCTCACCGGGGGCAGGGCCTGGTCTCCCATGCCGCCGAGACTACTCGCCCGCGCTCAGGACCCGTACGGCCCATGCCCGCGAGCAGAGGCACCGCCGGCGATTTCCAGCAGGAGCTGCGTGGTGGCGTCTGGAGGCCGGCGGCGGAGCCGGAGAATGGCGAGGGCTGGGGCAGCCGCCTGGCACCAGCCCCAGAGCCTATCGGGGTCCAGGCCCGGGACGAGATTGCGTAGCCGCTCGATCCGTTCGTGGACCTCTGCCATGCTGGCCAGCCGGTATAGCGCCCAGTCGACCGCGTCGAAAGCTGGATCGCCGACGCTGGGCCGGGGGTCGATGGCGACGAATCCCCGGCCTGGCCCGGCCCGGAGGATGTTGGAAAGGTGGAGGTCCCCGTGGAGCAGGCCCGCGGGGCCGCTGCTGGCCAGCTCACGGGCTCTGTGGTGCCCATCGTCCAGGACCTGCCGGGCTACTACCGCGCTCACCTGGGGGTTACTCAACAGCCTGCCGATACGCGTGAACATTGATTCCAGGCCCCGGGCCATCGTGGGCAGTTGGCCCTCGTCGTACTCGGCGGTTTCCCGCAGCCCGGCCAGCAGCCCGGCGATTTCATTGACCGGCGGGATTTGCGGTTCGTCGCTGACCTTAGTGCCGGGCTCGATGTGTTCCAGGAGCAATGCTCCTGCCTCCAGGTCAGCCTCGAGGAGGGCTACTGCGTGCGGCGTGGCGGCCCAGGCCCGCAGGGCGATGGCTTCCTCGTTCGCAATGGCCCGCTCGGGTGTCAGTTTGAGGACCACGCCGCGGTCGCCGTGCTGCCGGCCGATGAATACGCGGGATGTATTGCCGGACAAGGCTTTGTCCAGGTCCAGATGCCAGCGCAGGCAGTACGACTCGACCATCTCGGGCAGAGCGGCACACCACGCCTCTACTTCGGCGCCGAACCGGGTGATCAGCCTCTCCCGGGCACCCTCATCCAGCACGAAGTTCGGGTCCAGCATGCGCTTATCGTGGCGAGGAGGATCCCGGCCGCGCAACAGGATTGACGCCTGCGGCAAAAGCGGAGGGCGTGGGATTCGAACCCACGGTGACGTTGCCGTCACAATGGTTTTCAAGACCATCGCCATCGGCCACTAGGCGAGCCCTCCTGTGGCCACCAGCCTACGGTAACGCCGAGCGCGACGTCAGCCGCCGCGGCCAGGCCAGCCCGTCGCCCACCAGCGCGGCCAGGGTCAGGTACGCGTCGGCCGTCTCGGCGCTGAGCAGCTCGAGCTCGACCTCGGCGCCCTCTTCCAGGTGCGGGTCGTAGGGGATCCGGGCCACGGCCCGGCAGCGGGCCGCGAAGTGCCGCTCGAGCCGGTCCAGGTCGACGGTGCTCTTGCTCCTGGGCCGGATGACCGAGAGCACCACGACGCCGTTGCGGACCAGGTCTCCGCAGCTGTGCGCCTCCAGCCAGTCGAGGGTCGCGCTGGCGCTGCGCGCCCCGTCCACCGACGGCGAGCTCACCACGACGATCTGGTCGGCCAGCGCGAGCACGCCCGACATGGCCGAATGCAGCAGGCCGGTGCCGCAATCGGTGAGGCAGATGGAATAGAAGTGCTCGAGGACCCGCGCCGCGTCGCAGTAGTCGTCCGCGCCGAAGGCGACGGACACGGCCGGATCGCGGTCGGAGGCGAGTACCTCGAGACGGCTCGGCGCCTGGGTGGTGAACGCCCGGACGTCGGCGTAGCGGCGGATCTGGTCCCGCTCGTTCAGCAGGTCCCGGACCGTGGCGGCGGTCTCCAGGCGGACCTTGTCCGACAGCGTGCCCCGGTCGGGGTTGGCGTCGACGGCGATGACCCGGTCGCCGCGCAGGGTCGCGAACGTGGCGCCCAGCCCGACCGCGGTCGTCGTCTTGCCGACGCCGCCCTTGAGGCTGAGCACGGCCACCCGGTGGTGACCGCCCGCGACCGGGGTCCTCACCCGGTTGATGAGATCGCGCCGGCGCATGTCGGCGGCCGATTCGCCCAGCCGGAGCAGGCCGCCGGTCACCCGGTAGAGCCGGTGCCGCCAGCCGGACCCGGCCGCGGGCCGCCTGTCGTGCCGCTGCGACTCGGCGGTCAGGCTGTCCGAGGTCTCGGCCGGCGCCGGACGTGACGGCCCCCGGCCGGCCGGGCCGCGGAAGCCGGGTTCCGGCCACGGTTCCTGGTCGGCCGGGTACTGCGGCGGAGACAGCGGCTCCATCCGCGGCGGGATGCCGTAGCCCGGATCCGGCGCATAGCCCGCGTACCGCGGCTCCGGGGCCGGCCGTACGCCCGGATCTGCTGGGTACCCCGCGCCAGGACCGGTCCAGCCGTCATGCGGGTAACCGAGGTCGTGGGCATACCCCGGGTCCGGCGTATAGCCGGGGTCCGGCGTATAGCCGGGGTCCGGCGTATAGCCGGGGTCCGGCGTATAGCCGGGGTCCGGCGTATAGCCGGGGTCCGGTGCGTAGCCGGGTCCGGCCGGATAGGCCGCGTGATCCGGCGGGAGCGGAGCGTACCCGGGTCCGCTCGGGTACTCCGGTTCGCCGGGATAGTCCGGGTAGAACGACGGCCGCGGGTAGCCGTCCTGCTCCGCCGACCGCCCGGATTCAGCCTCCCAGCCGAACCACGGCCCGTCGGGGCCATCCTCACGCGCGTCTTCGCCGAATACCTGGGGCGTATCGTTGTTCGTGGTCACGGGTCGTCCCCCCTCGGTCCTCATGGGGTGGGCGGAGGCAGGCAGGGTTCATCCATCAATCCGAGCGTAAGGCAAATTTCGCGTAATTTCGATACCCAATGCACTTGTTTGGTCGCGCTGAGTGGCGGACATAGGCCGGCGGGCGGAGGCCGCGGGCGGACGGCATCGCGCCGGATCGGCACAATAAGGGGCAGCCCGGCCCCGCGAGAAGGAGACGCACATGCGCGCCGTCGTCATCACCGAGCCCGGTGAACCCGAAGTCCTGCAGTGGCTGGAAGTGCCCGATCCGGTTCCGGGTCCCGGCGAGGTGGTCATCGACGTCGCCGCCGCCGGGGTCAACCGGGCCGACCTGATGCAGCGGCAGGGGTTCTACCCGCCGCCGCCCGGCGCTCCGCCCTATCCGGGCCTGGAATGCTCGGGCCGGGTCCGGACCGTCGGCGACCAGGTCACGGGCTGGCGGCCCGGGGACGAGGTGTGCGCGCTGCTGTCCGGCGGCGGCTACGCCGAGCAGGTCGCCGTGCCCGCCGGACAGCTCCTGCCGGTCCCGGGGAACGTGGATACCTCCATCGCGGCCGCGTTTCCCGAGACCGCGTGCACCGTGTACGCCAACGTCTTCGAGCTGGCCGAACTGGCCGAGGGCGAGATGCTCCTGGTGCACGGCGGCAGCAGCGGCATCGGCACGATGGCCATCCAGCTGGCCAAGGCGTTCGGGGCCCGGGTCGCGTGCACGGCCGGCTCGGCGCAGAAGCTGGCCCGCTGCCGGGCGCTCGGCGCCGACGTCGCGATCAACTACCGGACCGAGGATTTCGTCGCCGTAGTAAAAGAGGCCACCGCTGGCGCGGGCGCCGACGTCATCCTGGACATCATGGGCGCGAGCTACCTGGCCCGGAACCTGGACACGCTGGCCATCGACGGCCGGCTGGTGGTCATCGGCCGCCAGGGCGGCAGCCGCGCCGAGCTGGACCTCGGCGTCCTGCAGGGCAAGCGGGCCAGCCTGTACGCCACGACGCTGCGCGCCCGGCCGCCCCACCAGAAAGCCGCGGTGGTGAGCGCGGTCCGCGCGCACGTGTGGCCGCTCATCGACGCCGGGAAGGTCGTCGCGGTCGTCGACCAGGAACTGCCCATGTCGCAGGCGGCTCAGGCGCACCGGGTGATGGCCGGCGAGCACGTGGGCAAGATCCTCCTGCGGCCAAACTGACCGACCCCGTGGCCCGGCCCCCGCCCGCCAGGGGACAGACTAGGGACATGAGTAACCCTGAAACCCAAGAGCACCCGCAGGTCCTCGTGGTGGGTCCGGACGGCATAGCGACGGCAGGGACCCCGCCGACGGAGGGCGAGCGACCGGTCACCGAGATGGTCGAGCAGCCGGCCAAGGTCATGCGGATCGGCAGCATGATCCGGCAGCTGCTGGAAGAGGTCAGGGCGGCTCCTCTCGACGAGAAGAGCCGGGTCCGGCTGAAGGAGATCCACGAGAGCTCGATCAAGGAGCTCGAAGACGGGCTCGCGCCCGAGCTGGTCAGCGAGCTGGAACGGCTGTCCCTGCCGTTCACCGAGAACGAGGTGCCCAGCGAGGCCGAGCTGCGGGTCGCGCAGGCCCAGCTGGTCGGCTGGCTGGAGGGCCTGTTCCACGGCATCCAGACCACGCTGTTCGCCCAGCAGATGGCGGCCCGGGCCCAGCTCGAGCAGATGCGCCGCGCGCTGCCGCCGGGAATGATGCCGGGACCGGCCGGTGACCAGGAACCTCAGCAGCGCCCCGGCTCAGGGCCCTATCTTTAGGGACCTTTTTATTCCGAACGGGACGTGGTGCGTGCCGCTACGGCCGGCCGAACCGCAGCCGCCCGAGCCACGCCGCGGCCTCGGCGAACTCGGTGTCCGAGGTGCCCGGCCGGACCTGGGTGGCGCCGCCGTCGCACCGGGCGTAGCTGCCCAGGAAACGGACGTCGCGGCAGACCCGGCGCAACCCCATGAGCGCCTCGCCCACCCGCGCGTCGTCCACGTGCCCCTCGCAGTCGATGAAGAAGTAGTACTGGCCGAGCCGGTCGCCGGTCGGGCGCGACTGGATCGTGGTCAGGTTGATGCCGCGGACCGCGAACTCGGTGAGGATCTCGAGCAGCGCACCCGGGTGGTCCTCGGCCAGGAACGCGGCCACCGAGGTCCGGTCGGTCCCGGTCCGGGCCGGCAGCGGGCCGTGCGGCGCCACGACCACGAACCGGGTGACGGCGTTGGGCCGGTCGTGCACGTCAGGCACGAGGACCTCGAGGCCGTAATGGCCGGCCGCGAAGGCGCCGGCCAGCGCCGCGTCGAGTTCCCCGTCGGCGGCCTGGCGGGCCGCCTCGGCGTTGGACGCGAGCGGGACCCATTCCGCGTCGGGCAGGTTGACGGCCAGCCAGCCCCGGCACTGCGGCATGGCCTGCGGGTGACCGCCGACCCGCTTGATGTCCCCGACCGCGGTCCCGGCCCGGCCGAGCAGCGCGAACGCCACCGGAATCTGCAGTTCGGCCACGATGACCAGGTCGTTCCCGGCGGCCAGGTCATCGAGGGTCGCGGTGACGACGCCCTCGACCGAACTCTCGATGGGCACCACGGCCCGCTCGGCGGTTCCGTCGCGGACCGCGGCGAGCGCGGCCTGGATGGTCGGGCACGACAGGGGCTCGGCACCGGGATCGGCGGCGCGCAGCGCCGCCTCGGAGAAGGTGCCCTCGGGCCCCAGGTAGGCAACTGGCATAGCCCACATCATGCCAGCCCGGCCAGGATCGCGATGAGCGCCAGGGCAGCAAGCGCGAAGGCGTCCTGGACGACCCGGGCGGCCAGTATCGGCACGCCCGGCTGCCCGAGCAGGGAGTGCCCCCACCAGGGAATGGTCAGCGCGAAGTAGACCGCCGTCCCCGCCGCGAGCATGACCCGGCGCCGCGTCTGCCCATCGGCCAGGATCGCGCCGATGGCCACCACCACGACCACGTAGTGGTGGATCCAGGAAACCGGCGAGACCAGCACGCCGACCAGCGCGGTGACCGCGATGGCCTCCACGTCGCGGTCCTGCCGCGCCAGCCGCCTGACCAGCGCGAAGCCGGCCACCGCGACGGCCGCGGCCGCCACGGCCCAGATCGGCCAGGGCAGGGGGCCCGGCAGGAAGAACCGCAGCAGCAGGCCGCGCAGCGACTGGTCGGAGGTACCGGAATTGGATCCGAGCCGTCCGGAGTCGAAGACCGCGCTGGTCCAGTACGTCATCGAGTCGTACGGGAGCAGCAGCCAGGCGCCCAGCGTGCCGGCCACCGCCACGATCGCCGCGGTCACCGCGGCGCGCCGCCGGCCGGACAGCCACAGGTACACGATGAACACGCCGGGCACCAGCTTGATCGCGGTGGCCAGCCCGACCAGGGCGCCGCGCGGCCACCGCGGCCTGCTGGCCGCGCAGTCGGCCACGGCCAGGGCGAGCAGCGCCATGTCCACCTGCCCGAACCGCATCTCGTCGCGCAACGGGAATAGGTAGGCGCAGGCCGCGAAGACCACCGCGAACAAGGCCGGCCGCAGCCGGCCGGCCCGGTGCAGCAGGGGCGCGAACGCGTACCAGATCACCACGGCCAGCGGCACGTAGACGAACGGAACCCAGACCAGCTGCGCGGCCGGCCAGGGCATGAGCGCGAGCGGCACCGCGAACAGCGCGGCGGCGGGCGGATAGGTGAACGCGAGCAACTGCGGCGGCTGGGTGAGGATGGCGTACAGCGGCTGGCCGCGCAGCAGGCTCAGGCCGCTGGTCCGGTAGACGTCGAGGTCGACCAGCCGCTGGTCGGGCGGGCCGGTCAGGTAGCCCCGGACCAGCGGCGCGACCGCGGCCAGCGCCCCGATCCAGGCCAGCACGCCGACGGTCACGACCGCCCACCGCGGCAGTTGGGCCAGACTCCCGGCCATCCGGCGCGGCCACCCCGCGGGCCCCCGGCGGGCCGCCTCGGCCGCGTCCTGGACCCCGGCGGCGGTGCTCACAGCGCCTTCGTAACGGCAGGCCGGACCTCGATGCTCTGCGCAGCTGCCGGGCCACGCAAGCGTCGCGAGCGCACCATGAGCACGGCTAGGCCCATCGTCGCCGCGGCCAGCACGGCTGGCGTCAGGCCGTGCCTGATCACCGGCTGCAGCCAGGCCAGCCCGCGCGGCAGGACGGCGTCGGTCTCCCGTGCGGGCAGGTAGCCGAAGCCAAGCGCGGTGGTCCGTGCGAGCAGCAGCCAGCCGGCCGCTTCGGCGGCCGGGCCCGCGGCCACCAGAGGCAGCAACGCCCAGGCCAGCGCGTCGTACCACGGCAGCACGTACGGCCAGGCGAACAGAGCGGCCAGGACCACCGCGAACGGAACGCTGACCCCCGCGGAGGCATCCGGCAGCGCCCGGATCAGCAGCACCGCCAGCACCACGGCGAGCGTGATGGCCCCGGCCTTGACCAGGTCCGTGGCGGCCGAACCCGCAGCCACGAGATGGATGAGGGTCCGGATCACCCGCCACGGTGAGCCGATCGAGACCATGTCGCTCTCCCGCGACAGCTGCCCCAGCATCACGGATCCGCCGATGACGATGGCCGCCCCGCCCGTGGCCGCGAACCCCGCCGCCAGCGCGGCCAGCGGCGGCCAGCCCCGCCGCCACCGGCGGCCAGACCAGCCCCGCCGCCCGGCAGGCGGCAGCCGCAGCACGAGGGCTACGGCCAGCCCCAGCCCGACCAGCGCGTCCGAGGCCTTGACCGCGAACCCGAGGCCGACCAGCCCGCCGGCCAGCACGGCCCTGGTCACAGACGGCCTGGCCGACGGTGAGCCGAGCCACGGTCCGAAGCAGGCCGCCACGGCCGCGACCGCGAAGACCACCGCCTGCGCGTCCACGTGCGCGCCGGCGATGAGCAGCTGCAGCAGCAGCGGGTTGGCCGCCCAGAGCAGGGCGGCGCGCAGCTGGCGGGCCGGGTCGCTCCGGGTCATGCGGTGCAGCAGCGCGGCGGTGACGCCGAACGCGGTCAGGTTGACCAGGCCGAGCACGAACACGGTGAGCCGCACCGAGGTCCCGCCGATCAGCGAGGCCAGCCCCTGGACGCCGGTCGCGAGCGGACCGTAGACCGACGGGGTGGTGAACCAGTCCTGGACGGCCCGCGCCACCGGATCGCCGAGCGCGGCCAGCTGGGCCGGCGTGGTCGTGTACGGATTGTGCCCGGTGACGAGCATGCGCCCGTAGGCGGCGTAGCTGAGCTGGTCCGATGACCCGAAGGGCGGCACCAGGGTCAGCACGGCGGCCGCCAGCAGCCCGGCCAGCAGGACGGCCCGCGCCGGGACCGACCAGCCGCCGCGGATGGCGCGCAGCACCAGCACCAGCCCGAGAGCACCGAGCGCCAGCGCCGCGGCGGCGAGCGATACGACCAGGTACGGCGACGGGTGCCCGGCGAACGCCCAGGGCGGCGGCCCAGCCCGGCCGGGGAGCGCCGGTTCCATGACCGAAGGCCCGGCCGCCGCGACCGCGAACGTCAGCGCGACGCTGGCCGTCATGGCGGCCAGCCCCGCCCGCCCGTGCGACCTGGTCATCGCCGGACGGCGAGGGCCCTGGCCACGTCGGTGAGCTGGTGCGCACGGTGCAGCTGGGCGCGCATCCCGGTGCCGGTGGCCCGGTGCGCGAGCTCGACCTCAACCTCGACGACCCGCAGTCCCTGGCGCAGCAGGTCGATGGTCATGCCGGTCTCCACCCCCCAGCCCCGGGCCAGCGGGCGCGCGGCCGCAAAGGCCGCGCGGGTCAGGCAGCGCTGCCCGTTCAGCGGCTGTACCGGCCGCCAGCCGGTGGCCCGGCGGATGCCGGCCCCGGACAGGCCGACGACCAGGCCGTGCCCGCCGAGCTTGACCGTCGTGGCGAAGACGGCGATGGTCATGTCCGCCCGGCCGGCCAGGACCGGATCGATCAGCGGCCCGGCCAGCGCGGCGGTGCCGGCCAGGTCAGCGTCCAGGAACAGCAGGTGACGCGGGCGGTCGCGCTGCTCCCGCTGGTCCAGCAGCGCTACCGCCGCCGCGCCGGTCTCCATCGCGGCGCCCTTGCCCCGGTTCCTGGCGTGCCGGGTCACGACGGCGCCGGCCTGCCGGGCGGCGGCGGCCGTACCGTCCTTCGAGCCGTCGTCGACCACGATGGCCAGCGCGACGCTCGGTATCCCCAGCGCGGCCGTGACCGTGGCCTGGATGCGATCAGCCTCATCCCGCGCCGGGATGACCACCGCGACGTCGCCGGATGCAGGAGCTCCTGACATGGGCCCGATCTTAGGCCAGCGGACTAGCGCCGGTGCTCTGCTTACTGTGCTGCGCTTACTTGGGCGGCCTTATTGGGGCACGGTCGGCTTGGGCCGGCTCAGACCCCTGGGATCGGTGTTCTCGACCAAGGTGAACACCGAATCGAGCCCGGTGACCTGAAGGATCTTGCGCACCGCGGGCCTCGGCGCGGCGATCTCCAGCTCGCCACCGCGCTCGCGGGCCCGGCGCAGGCATGACAGCAGCACGTTCATGCCGGTCGAGTCGCAGAATTCGACCCCGGACATGTCGATCACGACCCGGGGGGGCATGCCCTCGTCCAGCAGTCCGGCCAGCTCGCTGTGCAGCCGCGGAGCGGTGTAGAGATCGATCTCCCCGCAAATGGTCACGATCGTGTGATCATCGTGAAATCGACTCGAGACATTAAGCTCCACGTGCCGAACCTTACCGTGCCGCGCGCCCGGAAGCCAGGTGGGCACGTTGAGCGCAAGCTGAGAGTTCGCTGACCGCCAGCGGACCCGGTGCGCTGTGTTCCCACGGGGGGACGACCTCCTGGCACCCCCCGCTAAGGCGCCGCTCTCCGCCGCGGCGGCGGGCACCGCCACCGTTTCCAGCGGCATGACCGGGACCTCCGCCCACACCGTGGTGCCTTCGTCATCGCATAGCGTGCCCCAGCGCCGCGATAGTCTAGCCACGATCCGCAGGCCGCGACCGCCGGTGGTGGTCGGCGTGGGTTCCCCGGGCTCCGGCCGGGTCGAGCCGCCGCCGTCGCTGACCGAGACCCGGACGCTGCCAGTGTCCAGTTCCCAGGCCACGCGGATGCCCGGTCCGGGCAGCGGCCGGGCGTGCTGCAGGGCATTGCTGAGCAGTTCGCTGATGACCAGGGCGGCGTCGGTGACCGCGGAAGCGCGCACGCCGGCCTCGATGAGATCGGACACCAAATGCCGCCGGGCGACGCCGACGCTTGACGCGGTGAACGGGAGCTGCAGGACGCTCGACTCAGTCACCTCCATGTCAGCCCGGCTGTTTCTGTCCGACCTCTGAACGAACCTGGTACGAGCGGGAAAATGCCCCGTTGAGCCGCCCTGGAAACACGTGAACAACGCTGATATCGCAGCTGTAACAGTGCCTCAGCTAAACCCCGCGACGGCACCGGCCGCTGTCGCGGGCACGGTAACGTCTGGAGTATGCCCACCGGAAACGGGTCCGAGCCGACCGTGATAGTCGACGACCTGCACGTCGTCTATCGCGTGTACGGCGCGGGCGGCGACAAGGGCACCGCGGCGACCGCGCTGATGCGGGTGGTCAAGCGCCAGCGCCGCCCGTCAGTGCGCGAGGTACACGCCATCCGGGGGATCTCGTTCGTGGCCAACCACGGCGACGCCATCGGGGTCATCGGCCGGAACGGGTCGGGCAAGTCGACCCTGCTGCAGGCCATCGCCGGCCTGCTCCCGCCCGAGCAGGGCTGCGTCTACACCAGCGGGCAGGCGGCCCTGCTCGGTGTCAACGCCGCGCTGATGGACGACCTGACCGGAGAGCGGAACGTCGTGCTGGGCTGCCTGGCCATGGGCATGAGCCCGCAGGAGGTCAAGGACCGCTACGAGTCCATCGTGGACTTCTCCGGGGTCGGCGGCTTCATCGACTACCCGATGCGCACGTACTCCACCGGGATGGCGCAGCGGCTGCGATTCTCCATCGCCGCGGCCAAGAGCCACGAGATCCTGATGATCGACGAGGCGCTGGCCACCGGGGACGCCAACTTCCGGGCCAAGAGCCACGAGAAGATCATGGAGCTGCGCGGCGAGGCGGGCACCGTGTTCCTGGTCGCGCACAACCTCGGCGAGATCGAGGCCAGCTGCAACCGGGTCATCTGGCTGGAGAAGGGCCAGATCGTGATGCAGGGTGCCGACGTGCCGGGGATCATCGACGCCTACCTGGAGGCCACCGGCGGCGAGCCCCGCCGCCGCGACGTCCCCCAGGAAGTCGACCACACCGCCGGCTAGGCCGGTCCCGCTAGGCCAGCGGCAGGCGCAGGCGCATGGCCGTGCCGCCGGACGGGCGCGAGGCGGCCGTGACGTCGCCGTGCTGGGCCTCGGCCAGGCGGCGGACGATGAACAGGCCGATGCCGACCCCGCCGAACCGGCGGCGGTTCCCGGTCTCGCCCTGGAAGAACCGGTCGAAGATGCGCTCGTGATCCCCGTCGGCGATGCCGATGCCCTCGTCCTCCACCGTCACCTCGACCCAGCCCTCGGTCACCTGGGCCCGCACCACGACGGCGCCGCCGTCGGGTGAGTACTTGAACGCGTTCTCCAGCAGCTGCCCGACGATGATGTCGGTGGCCATCGTGTCGCCGCTGGCGGCCGGCAGGTGGTCGGGGACGTCGGCCACGATGGTGTGCTTGTCCGAAAGCGGCCGGAACGCGGCCGCGGCGCCGCGCAGCACCGCGCCGAGGTCGAACGGGCCGTTGCTGACCGGCAGCTGGTCGGCCCCGGCCCGCGAGCCGAGCAGCAGCTGCTCGACCAGCCGGCCCAGCGAGCCGGCCCGCTCGGCGATGGTCCGCACCGCGGCCCGTCGTTCCGCGTCGCCGAACTGGTCCCACCGGCTGGCCAGCGTGCTGGCGAAGCCCTGCACCACGGTGATCGGCGTGCGCAGCTCGTGGCTGGTCGTGGCCAGGAATAGATCTTTCGCCTCTTCGAGTTCCTTGGCCGCGGTGACGTCACGGAAGTCGATGACCAGCTCCCCGTCGTCGGGCAGCGCGGTGCACAGGACGTCGAGCCAGCGCCCGTTGGGCAGCTTGTGGGTGAGCATCGCGTCCGGTTCGGGCAGCGGGAACGGCGGCGGCTTGCCGATCGCGTCCGGCGCCGGCATGCCGGTGATGCGGTGCGCGGCCGGGTTCCACTGCCGCACCAGGCCCGCCTCGTCGAGCACGGCGATGCCGTCCGCGCTGCCGTCGATGACGGCCCGCTCGTGGGCTCGCTGCCGGACCACCTCTTCGAACGCCATCGCGTTGGTGAGCGCCACCCCGGCGTGCCCGGCCAGCAGCTCGAGCAGTTCCAGCTCGACGTGGCTGAGCTTGCGCCGGCTGTACAGCGCGTACAGCGCGCCGTAGGGCCGGCCCGCCACGTGGGACAGGCTGAGCGCGATGGTGTGCAGGCCCGGCAGCGCGGACCAGATCAGGTCGTCGAAGCCGCCCGATTCCCCGGTCGCCATCATGACCGTCTTACCCGACTGCATCAGCTCGCCGACCAGGCTGGTGGACAGCGTGGCGGTCCGGCCGCGCAGCCGGGCGGGCAGCCCGGCCGTGCTGACCAGCCGCAGCGTGTCCTCCTCGATGATCACGAACCCGCCGGCGTCGGCGCTGGTCAGCTCCCGCAGGCTGGCCGCGATGCGGTCAAGCACCGACTCCAGGTCGCGCTGGGCGTTCATGTCGGCCACCACGTCGCCGAGCCTGCGCACGACCCGGGCGCGTTCGGCCATGTAGTGCCGGGCCAGGTCGTCTTCGCCGGCCTGGTGGCAGACGTTGACCCAGCCCGTCACCTCGCCCGCGGCGTCGGTCAGCGCGCTGGTGTCGATCCGCAGGTCGATGACCGTGCGGTCCTTGCGGATCCGGCGGGTCGCGAAGGAGATCTGGCCACCGCCCCGGACCCGTTCCAGGACCGCGTTGTGCTCGGCCTTCAGCTCCTCGGGGATGATCTGCGGCTCCTGGCCGACGACCTCGGCCGCGGGCCAGCCGAACATCCGCTCGGCAGCCGGGTTCCACAGCATCACCGTTCGGTCGGTGCCGAACGCGACGATCGCGTCGGCCGCGCACTCGATCACGGCCCGCGCCATCGCGTCGGTCCGGCTGCTGATCGCCCCCGCCTGCTCCGCGGTCACCTGAACATCGTGCCATTCCAGGGGGCTTGGGGGATGGCATCCCCCCGAAGGGGGGTCAGGGGGTTTGGGGGACGGACAGTCCCCCAAGAGCGGGGGGGTCACCGGGGGGGCCGTCCCCCCGGGGGAGAAAGAGCACCCCGGGGTTGAGCAGCCCGGCCGGGTCGAACGCGGACTTAACCGCCCGCATCGCCTCGATCTCCGCGGCGGACCGGGACAGGTGCAGCACGGCCGCCTTGGCCCGGCCGATGCCGTGTTCGGCCGAGATCGTCCCGCCGTGCTCGGCGGCCAGCCGGAGCACCGCGTCATCCACGCCATCGTCGCCGGGGTCCGGCCCGAGCACGTTCACGTGCAGGTTGCCCGCGCCGATATGACCGAACACGATCGCGCGCGCGTCCGCCTTGGCGATCACCTCGTCCAGCTCGGCCCGGAACGCCGCCAGCCGGCCCAGCGGCAGGGCCACGTCGAGCTTGTGCGGGATGCCCGCCGCGCTGATCGACTCGGTATGCCGTTCCCGGTACGCCCACAGGCCGGCCCGGGCCTGCGCATCCATCGCGACCGCTGCCTCCTGGACGGGGGCGAGCACCACGATCCGTTCCGTCTCATCGTCGGTGGCCGCCGCGTCCACGAGCAGGTAAGCGGGATGCTCTCGCCCCAGCGGAGCGGGCAGCCCGGTGTGCGCGCGCACCAGGGCCAGGCCCGGCGCCTCGAAGTACTCGGCGGCCCGGACCCGCGGCAGCAGGGCCCGGATCTCGGCCGCCAGCGCGGCAGCGGCCTCGATGCCGGGCACCCCGGCCAGCACGGTCAGGGTGGTCGGTTCGGCGGGCCACAGCCGCAGCCGGGCGGCGGTGATGACCCCGAGCGTGCCCTCGCTGCCCGCCAGCAGCTGGGTCAGGTCGTAGCCGGTGTTGTCGGCCTGGAGCCCGCCGAGCCTGCTGATCACGCTGCCGTCGGCCAGCACCGCTTCCAGCCCGAGCAGCTGGGCGCGGGTCGGGCCGTACCTGATCGTCTGGATGCCGCCCGCGTTGGTGGCGATCGTGCCGCCCACCGTGGCCGAGTCCCGGGCGGCCAGGTCGACGCCGTACTCCAGCCCGGCCCGGGCCGCGTGCGTGCGCAGGTCCGCGATCGTCACCCCCGCGCCCGCCGTCACCTGGCCCGACAGCGTGTCCACCGGGTCCAGCCGGCGCAGCCGCCGGGTGGACAGGACCACCGCGCCCGCGCCCCCGGGAGCCGCCGGCACACCGCCGCCGACCAGGCCGGTGTTCCCGCCCTGCGGCACGACCGGGACGCCGTGCCGGGCGCAGGCCAGCAGGACGGCGCCGATCTGAGCGGCCTGACCTGGGCGGACCACGCAGCGGGCCGGGCCGCTGAACCGTCGCGTCCAGTCCGTCGCGTAGCCGGCGACCACATCGGGATCGGTGAGCACGTGCTCCGGGCCGGTGATCGCGGCCAGCTCGGCGAACAGAGCGTTCATGAGTACTCACCATATGGCGCCGCGCTGATCTATAGTGCTTTTCAAATACGAGTAAGGCCGTTGCTCCGGGGCAATCATCACGGTATGGCTCAAGAAGCGGCCTTCCGTTAGGACTACGGACATGGACCAGGCAGAGTCAAGCCCGTCACCGGGCCAGCCGGAACCGGGCCCGCCGCATCGGCAGGACCGGCCGGCCCCCCGGCCGGACAGCCACGCCGAGCACGAGGTACCCGCGCTCCGGCTCGAGCACCCTGTCGTGGCCGGCTACGACGGTTCCGCGTCCAGCCGTAACGCCCTGGCCTACGCGGCGGGGCTGTCCCTGCGGCTGCACCGGCCGCTGCTGATCGTGTACGTCTGCTCGTCCGGGGTCTACTGCGAGCCGCTGACCGGGCAGGTGGTGGGCGTGCCGCGTGACGCTGACGCGCTGGAACGCTGGCTGCTGGCCGAGCTCGACCAGGTGACCGGGCAGGCGGAGATCGACGTGCACGTCCGCACCCGGCGGGGCAGCCCGGCCCGGGAGCTCGCGGCCGCGGCCGAGGAATTCAGCGCCGACGCGCTGGTGATCGGTGCGCCGACGCACATCTGGCACCGGATCGCCGGCTCGGTACCGGGATGGCTGGCCCGTCATGCCCGGTGCCCGGTCATCGTGGTGCCGTTATCTCTGTAAAACGCGAGATGCGGACAGACCGGCAGAGATAGAAGTAGTAAAGAGTGGGCGAGGAGGGATTTGAACCCTCACGTCCTTTCGGACACACGGACCTGAACCGTGCGCGTCTGCCGTTCCGCCACCCGCCCCGGGCAACGAGTAGGTTAGCACGACCCCGAGCGCTCCCGCGCCACAGATACCATCGGTTGATGAGACGGGAAGGGAGGTGGCACGTTGGGAGTTCTGCAGCGCTTCGAGCGCCGGCTTGAAGGAATGGTAGAGGGTGCCTTCGCCCGCGCCTTCAGATCTGAACTGCAGCCCGTCGAGGTGGCCAGCGCCGTGCAGCGCGAGATGGACGACCGCGCCGCCATCGTGGCGAAGGGCCGCACCCTGGTGCCGAACGATTTCGTCGTCGAGCTCGCCGAGACCGACTACGACCGTCTCGATGTGTACGCCGAGAGCCTGGGCGTGGAGCTGGCTAACCTGGCCCGGGACTACGCCAAGGAGCAGGGCTACTCGTTCGTGGGCCCGGTGCGGATGCGGTTCGAGGGCGTACCCGACATGACCACCGGCACCTTCCGGATCCGCTCCGGCGTGATCCGCGGCTCGACCATCGAGGGCGGCGAGATCCGGCTGCCCGCCAGTGACCTGCCGCGGACGGCCGGGCGGGGCTTTCCCGGCCACCCCCGGCTGCTCGTGTCCACGCCCGGGGCGCCCGGGGCCGCGGACAACCAGTCCACCTATGAGCTGCAGACACCGGTGACGCTGCTGGGCCGGGGGACGGACTGCGATCTGCGCCTGGTGGATCCCGGCGTGTCCCGGCACCACGCCGAGCTGCGGGTCGAGCATGACCAAGTCGTCCTGGTTGACCTAGGCTCGACGAACGGCACCTTCGTCAACGGCCAGCCCGTCCGGCGGGTCGCGCTCAGTGACGGTACGCACATCTCGCTGGGCCGGACCACGCTGGTCTTCCGCCAGGACCCGCTGGACCGCCCGGATGGCCAAGGCAGTGGTTACCCCGGAAGCAGCTACTAAGGTCCAAGGACGTGCCCACAGATGAGCGAGCTTTCCCTCACCATCATCAGGGTGGCTTTCCTGGCCGTGCTGTGGCTGTTCGTCATCGCCGCGATCGGCGTCGTCCGCACTGACCTGCTCGGCGGGCCGGCCACGTCGTCCCGGCGGAGCCGGGGCCGTCAGACCCAGAACCCGCGGCCGCCGCGGCAGGCCAAGCCGCAGCGAGCCGGCCGCGGCTCGCCCCGCTTCCTGGTCGTGACGGCCGGCGCCCTGAAGGGCACCAGCCTGGATCTCGCCCAGCAGCAGATCACGCTGGGGCGGGCGAATGATGCCACGCTAGTGCTGAACGACGACTACGCTTCAAGCCGACATGCCCGAATTTTTCCGCAGGACGGTCAGTGGATCGTCGAGGATCTCGGCTCGACCAACGGCACCTACCTGGACCGGCAGAAGGTGACACGGCCGATGCCGGTTCCGCTGGGTGTGCCGATCCGCATCGGTAAGACCGTTCTGGAACTGCGCAGATGACACTTGAACTCCGTTACGCGGTACGTTCTGACGTCGGCCTCCTCCGCGAAGGAAACGAGGACTCGGCGTATGCGGGGCCGCGCCTGCTCGCGGTGGCCGACGGGATGGGCGGTCACGCGGCCGGCGAGGTGGCCAGCGCGCTGACCATCGAGTCGATGGCCGAACTCGACGCCGACCAGGCCAGTGGCGACATGCTGAAGGTGCTGGCCATGGCGGTCGCCCTGGCCAATGCCCGGCTGCAGGAGAAGATCATCGCCAACCCGGCCGTCGAGGGCATGGGCACCACGCTGACCGCGCTGCTGTGGTCCGACGGGCACGCGGCGGTCTGCCACATCGGCGATTCCCGGGGCTACCTGCTGCGGGACGGCGAGCTTTACCAGATCACCCACGACCACACGCTGGTCCAGTCGCTGGTTGACGAGGGCCGGATCAGCGCCGACGACGTCTCCACGCACCCGCAGCGCTCGCTGCTGCTGCGGGCGCTGGACGGCCGGTCGCTGGCCGAGCCCGACCTGTCGGTGCACGAGAGCCTGCCGGGTGACCGTTATCTGCTGTGCTCGGACGGCCTGTCCGGGGTGGTCAGCGACGAGACGCTGCGGGCCACGCTGTCGACCATCGAGGACCCCGAGGTCTGCACCCGCCAGCTGATCGAGCTGGCCATCCACGGCGGCGGACCGGACAACATCACCTGTATCGTCGCCGACGTGGTGGACACCGCCACCACCCGGCTGCCGCCGACCACCACTCCGGTG